>Ga0137409_10002770_pt1 | contig 18693 bp, 21 predicted proteins | sample CZODoug1_16funga_FD_122059 | JGI IMG/M metagenome (GOLD analysis project Ga0137409, IMG submission 122059) | Vadose zone soil fungal communities from Angelo Coast Range Reserve, California, USA - CZODoug1_16fungal (Hybrid Assembly) | ecosystem: Environmental > Terrestrial > Soil > Vadose zone... | reverse complement strand
CCGCCAGCGTCTCGGCGATCGCCGCCAGCCCCGCATCCATCGCCTTCGGCTCGGCGCGGGCGATGGCCAGCGCCTGCTCGCGCCCGCCGGCCAACAAGGAGGGCATCACCATCATCGGCGCGAAGATCGTCCAGATGATCGGCGTGTCGGGACCGACGGCCGCGCGGATCGCGGCCAGCGCGGCCAGCTGCTCGCCGAGCGCGCCCCGGCGCGGATCGACGGGCTGCAGCCGGGCGACGTCGGCGGCGCCGACCAGCGGCGTGTGCGTGACCGTGAACGGGGTCGCGCGCTCCGTGGACGGCCGGTATCTCAGCCCCCACATCTCGGCGAAGCACTGCGCGCGCGACTGGGGCTTCAGGAAGTCCCAGTCGAACGTGCGCGCCAGCCGCAGCGTTTCCGCGGCCAGCGCGGCCGCGGAGTTCTCGGTCACGAAGTTATGCAGCCAGAAGCTGAGCGGCACGCGGTCGACGCGGTCGCCGCGCAGGGCGGCCAGCACGCGCTCGCGCTTGGTCATGGCCATGGACGCCTCACTTCAGCGCGTAGGGGTTGACGGGTGTGCCGACCGCGCGTTTGACGGGCAGCGGCGGCGCCACCAGCAAAAAGGCGTAGCGCCCGTCGGTGGCGCAGTCGGTGGCCAGCTCCTCGAGGAAGAAGATCTCGCCGAGCGTCAGCCCCATGTTCGGGATGGCCACGACGTGGAACGGGTTGCGAAAGGCCGGGAGCTCGGAGGGCCGCACCTCGACCGCGTAGTTGTCGCTGGCCACCGCCGCGATCTGCCGGTCGTGCATCCACGCGGTGGTGTGCACGGACACACCGGGGAACGGGTCGAGGTCGAAGTGGCGCCAGTCGTTCTTGTCGAGATAGCGCGACATGTGGCCGGTGCGGATCAGGAGCAGGTCGCCGCGCTGCACGGTCACGCGCGCGGCGGCGGCGGTGGCCTCGAGATCGGCCACGGTGATCGCGTAGCCCGGCTCGAGCGCGCGCACCCCCTTGTGACGCGCGACGTCCAGCAGCACGCCCCGGCCGACGATCTTGTCGCGCGTCTTGTCGATGCTGTTCTTCGCCGCGCCGCTGCTGGTGACCAGCGTCGCGTCGTAGCCGTTGTACATCTTGCCCTCGTAGAAGATGTGGGCGAGGCTGTCCCACTGCGTCGCGCACTGCAGCGGCATGACGATCCAGTCGTCCGAGCCGCCGTAGCCCTGCATCTCGGCCACCTGCGCCGGCGTGCGGGGCGCGTCGCCGCCGTCGCGGAACATCGTGTGGATGGGATTGAAGCGCTGGCGCGTGCCGCTCTGCGGCCCCTGTCGGTCGAGCGGGATGCCGAGCGCGAACACCTTGCCCGTCGTCACCAGCCGGCCGGCGGCGGCGATCGTGTCCGGCGTGATGTAGTTCAGCGTCCCGATCTCGTCATCGGGGCCCCAGCGGCCCCAGTTACGAACCTTCATGGCCAGCGCGCGCAGCGTCGCCTCGTCGCTCATGGTGTCCTCTCGAGAGCGGGTGTCAGATGACCGCGATCGCCTCGACCTCGATGAGATAGTCCGGGTGCGCGAGCGAGCTGACCTCCACCATCGTGGAGGCCGGGCCCTTGGCGCCGAAGAACTCCTCGCGCACGCTCCGGAAGTCCAGACGGTAGCGCACGTCGGTGACGTAGGTGGTGATCTTGACGACGTTGTCGAGCGTGCCGCCGCCGGCCTCGACGAGCGCCTGGATGGCGGCGAATACCGCGCGCGCCTGGGCCTTGAAGTCGCCGCGATGCTTCACGCCCCCGTTCGCGTCGTAGGGGACCTGGCCGGCCGTGAACAAAATGGTCTGCGCGCCCGTGACCCTGATGCCCTGGCTGTAGCCCGGCGGATCGTACACGCCGGCCGCGCCGTACTTCTCGATCTTCGCCATGCTCGGCTCCTCCCGCTCCGGGATGATATGTCAATGTCCGGCTTCCGATACATTGCGCGCCGGACCAGGCGAGCGTTACCTTCACAGCGATGGACGTGAAAGAACGGAAGTGGACGCGGGTGGAATACGAGCGGCTCGTCGAGGCCGAGATCCTCGGGCCGGAGGATCGCGTCGAGCTGCTCGGCGGCGCGATGATATGCAAGGAGCCGCAGCACAGTCTTCACGCCGCGGCCATCCGCCTGGTCGTGCGCGTTCTCACCCGCGCGTTTGGGCCGGGCTGGGACGTCCTGTCCCAGATGCCGGTGGCGCTGGACGACGAGTCGGAGCCGGAGCCGGACGTCTGCGTCGTACCCGGCGATCCGCGCGACTATCGCGACGCGCACCCGACGCGCCCCGTTCTCGTGGTGGAGGTCGCGCTCTCCCGTCTCGGGTTCGACCGCGACCGCAAGGGCAGCCTCTACTCGCGCGCCGGCCTCGCCGACTACTGGATCGTGAATCTCCCGGACCGCCGTCTGGAGGTCTATCGCGGGCCCGTTCCGGACGGCGGCGCGCTCTTCGGTTGGCGCTACGGGAGCGCGCAGGCCCTCGGTCCCGATGAGCGCATATCGCCGCTCGCGCTCCCGGACGCGGCCGTCACCGTCGCCGACCTGCTGCCCTAGATCCTTCGCCGTCCCCGCGCGGGGACCATCTCATTCCTCCGGCACGGGCAGCGCCTCCACCCGGCCCGAGCTCTCGCGAGCGCGCTCGTTCTGCTCGGCATGCACGCGCCGCATCAACGGGATGAGCGGCAGGATGGCGAGGAAGACGATCGAGATCAGCCAGAAGTCGTCGGCGTAGGCCAGCACCTGCGCCTGCTCGGTCGTGCGCCGGTAGAGCATCGCCAGCGCCTGCCGGCCGGCGGTGAACGAGTCGGCGCCCTGGCTCACGAAGTGCGCGGTCAGCTCCTTGAGCCGCCGGGTGGTGTCGGCGCTCCAGACATCCACGTGGCTGACCAGCGTGGATTGGTGCCGCTGGCTGCGCCGCACGAGCAGCATGGTGGCGAGGGCCACGCCGACGCTGCCGCCGACGTTGCGCACCACGTTGTAGGCGGCGGTGGCGTTGCCGAGACGCTCGAGGCGGATGGTCGCCAGCGTCAGCGTCTGCAGCGGCGGGAAGATGAAGCCCATCGCGAATCCCTGCAGGAAGCGCGGCCAGGCGAGACTCCAGTAATCCATGCCGAGGGTCAGGTGCGTCATCATGAGCGCCGCGAAGGCGTTGAGCAAGCAGCCGCCGCCGAGCATGAGCCGCTGGTCCATGCGCGCCACGAGACGGCCCGAGATCATGAGCGAGATCATGGTGCCGAGCCCGCCGGGGGCGAGCACGAGCCCGGCGTTCCACGCGTCGTACGAGAGCATCTTCTGCGTGTAGAGGGCGATCAGCAGCATGCTGGAGTTGAAGGCGAGGCCGACGAGCGCGATGCAGGTGGTGCCGACGGCAAAGTTGCGGTCGTTGAAGACGGTGAGGTCGAGGATCGGCTCGGCCGTGGTGAGCTCGCGGACGACGAACCCGACGAGCGTGCACGCCGCCAGCACGAACAGCGCAACGATGAGACGCGAGTCGAACCAGTCCTCTTTCTCTCCGAGGTCCAGCGCCAGCTGCAAGAAGCCGAACCCGAACACCATCATGACGAGGCCCGCCAGGTCGATCCCGCGGGGCTTGCTGACGAACGGCGAGTCGAACAGGAACGCGCTGACCATGAAGAAGCCGAGGGCGCCGATCGGGAGGTTGATGTAGAAGATCCAGCGCCACGACCAGTTGTCGCAGACCCAGCCGCCCACGGTGGGGCCCAGGATCGGCGCCAGCATGATGCCGACGCCCCAGACGGCCATGGCCGTGCCCCGCTGCCGCAGCGGAAAGATCTCCCACATGATCGCCTGCGCCATGGGAATGACCGGGCCGCCGCCGAGCCCCTGGAACACGCGCATGGCCACGAGGAACTCGAGATTCGGCGCGATGCCCGACAGGAACGAGCTGACCGTGAACAGCACGGTGCAGATCAGGAAGAAGCGCCGCCGCCCGAAGCGGGCCGAGAGCCAGCCGGTGGCCGGGATGGCCACCGCGTTGGCGGCGAGGTACGAGGTGACGACCCACGACATCTCCTCGATGCCGGCCGACATCGAGCCCTGCATGTGGGGCAGGGCGACGTTGGTCACGCTGGTGTCCAGCACCTGCATGACCGTGACCATCATCACGGACAAGGTGATGGCCCAGCGACGCGTGGGAGAGATCTGGGAGTCAGTCATGTGATATAAGGCGTCCATGCGACGCCTGAGCATCCTCCTGTCGGTCGTCCTGACGGTTCTCGTCCTCGCCCCGGCCGCGTCGGCCGAATGGTTCGCGGACGCCTACCTCGGCCCCGCCGTGACCAGCAGCAGCACGCTCACCTTCACGACCTTCGGGCAGGAACAGAAGCAGAGCCTCAGCGGCCGCAGCTCGCCCCTCTTCGGCCTGCGCTTCGGGCGATGGCTCGAGGACTTCGACCTCCCGTGGCTCGGCGTGGCCGCGGACGTGTCGTACTTCCGTCCGGCGACTGACGTGCAGACGGTGCCGCTCTCGCTGCTGGTGATGGCACGCTACGGCTTCTTCGAGGACGATGAGTTCAAGGCCGGACGCCTGCAGCCCTATGTGGGCCTGGGCGGGGCCGTCTTCTTCTCCAACCTCAGCGGCACGATCGGTTTCCAGGAGGGCTCCGACACCAGCACCGACGTCGGTCTCGACACCCGGGTCGGGGTCGCCTTCCTGATCGCTGCGAGCTGGGCGGCCTTCACCGAATATCGCTTCACGCACGTGGCGCCGACCTGGGACGTCAAGGTCTTCGGGGGCACGACGCCGGCCAGCACGACGTTCAACACGCATCACGTCATCCTCGGTCTGTCGTACCGCTTCTAGACCGACAGATTCTATCCCAACCTCCGTAGGAGGACCGCGCATGCGACGTCTCCTCGTGGCCATCCTCGCCCTGGTTTCTGTCGTGTCGGGCGCCCTGATCGGCCAGCGCGTCGCACCGGCCGCGAGCGTCAGCGAGGTCCTCATCGGCTCGGTGCTGCCGCTGACGGGCAACTTTGCCAGCCTCGGGCAGCAATACCTCTGGGCCGCGCAGACGGCCGAAGACATCGTCAACAACGACTACGCCGACCTCCAGGTGCCGCTCGGGCCGGGCAAGGGCTTTCCGGGCCTCGGCGGGGCGCCGATCAAGTTCATCGTGCGCGACGATCAGAGCCGCGGCGAGCAGGCACGCACCATCGTCGAGCAGCTGATCAGCGTCAACAAGGTGCACTGGATCAACGGCGAGGGCACCAGCGGCTCGACGTCGATCATCCAGCCGGTCGTGGAGAGCGCCGGCATCCCGCTCTCGTGCCATCCCTGCGCGTCGCCGACGCTCACCGAGAAGGGGATGAAGTGGTTCTGGCGCACCGGCCCCCACGACAAGGTGATGGTGGCCAGCGTGTTCTCGTTCCTGAAGGAGTGGCGCGAGCACGGCGGCCCGCGCGATCTCAAGACGGTCGCCCTGTTCACCTGCGACAACCTCTTCTGCCAGGACAACCGCAAGGTCGCCGCCGACCTCGCGCCGAAGGCCGGCTTCCAGGTCGTGCTGGATCTGACCACCAAGACGGGCGCGACCACGCTCGCGTCGGAGGTGCAGCGTCTGCAGGCCGCCAACCCCGACGTCCTGTTCCTCGTGCAGTACACGGCGGAGACGACCGTCTTCCAGAACGACGCCAAGCGCGCGGGCTTCACGCCGAAGGTGATCGCGACGAGCAACGGCGCGTACTCCGACGAGACGTGGCTGCAGGCGCAGAAGAAGACGAACGGCGGCTCGGGCTGGCTCGGACGCGATCCGACGGCCATCGATCTCACCCACCAGCGGACGAGCTGGAAGAAGGTCAACGAGATCTACAAGAAGTACAGCCGCGGCCAGAACATGGGCGAGCTGGCCATGCGTGAGATCACGGGCCTCTTGTGGATGGCCGACGTGATCAACCGCGCCCGGTCGGTCGAGCCGGCCGCCCTCGCCAGGGCCGCGCGCGAGACGAACATGGGGCCCGAGCAGCTGATCATCGACTACAAGGGCATCAAGTTCGACGACAACCAGCAGAACACGCTCGCCACCGGCGTGGTGACGCAGATCGGCTGGGACGGCGAGAAGCACACGCTGTGGCCGTGGGACCTCGCGAGCAAGGCCGGGTTCAAGCCGATCTTCCCGAACCCGGGCTGGCCGGAGCGCGACAGCACGCCGAAGCCCGCTTCCTGAGCGACGCCACGCTCCATGACCGAGCTCGCCCAGGCCATCGTCAACGGCCTTCAGATGGGGTTTCTCTACGCCCTCGTGGCGGTGGGTCTGACGATCATCTGGGGCCTGATGGAGATGATCAACTTCGCCCACGGCGAGTTCCTCATGCTCGGGATGTTCGGTGCGTGGGGGCTCAGCGCCGGGCTCGGTCTGGATCCGCTGCTCGCCATCGTGCCGCTCGGGCTCGCCATGTACGGCTTCGGCGTGCTCGTCTATCGCTGCCTCATGCGCCGCGTGCAGGGCGGTGATCCGTTCACGCAGATCTTCGCCACCATCGGGCTGCTGTTCCTGCTGCAGAACGCCGTCGTGGCCGGCCTCACGAGCGACTACCGCTTCGTGGGCGACAGCCTCCTCGCGCGGCTGAGCGGCGCCAAGCTGCGGCTGCTCGGCATCACGTTCGGGGTGCCGCTGCTGGCGGCGGCCGGGCTCGCGCTCCTGCTGTTCCTCGCGCTGTATCTGCTGATCGAGCGGACGGAGTTCGGGCTGGCGCTGCAGGCCACCAGCGAGGATCGCGACGCGGCCCGCCTCGTCGGCATCCGGCCCCAGCGCATGTTCGCCGTCGCCTGGGGCCTCGGCGCCGCCCTCGTCGCCATCGCCGGCGCCATCCTCGTCAACTTCTTCGCCGTCTATCCTCAGGTCGGGCTGCAGTTCACCGTGCTCGCGTACGCCATCGTCGCCCTCGGCGGGTTCGGCAGCATCCTGGGCACGCTGCTCGCCGCCCTCGTCGTCGGCGTGATCCAGAGCGTGACCGTCGTCTACCTGCCGCCGGCGTTCAAGGACGCCTTCGTGTTCGCCTCATATCTATTGATCGGACTGTTCCGGCCGCAAGGCCTCTTCGGACGGTTCTAGCGTGGGCCGGCTCGCGCTCGCGGTGGGCGCCGTGGCCGCCATCGTCTATCCCATTCCGATCCAGCTACAGGGCACCACGTACTACCAGACGGTCGGCTTCCTCGTCCTGATCAACGCCATGCTGGGGCTCGGCTGGAACGTCATCGGGGGCTGGGCGGGTCAGTTCGATCTCGGGCCCCAGGTCTTCTTCGGCGTGGGCGCGTACACGGCCGCCCTGCTCTTCGTCCGCCTCGGCCTCGACGCCTGGCTCGGCCTGCCGGCCGCGGTGGCGGTGGCCGTCGTCGTCTGCGCCCTGCTGACCTATCCGCTGACGCGGCTCCGCGGCCACTACTTCGCCATCGCCACCGTCGCCATCTGGATGATCGCCCAGCCCATCGGCGCCACCTGGGAGTTCATCGGCGGCAGCCAGGGGCTGTTCATCCCCGTGAAGCCGCGCGCGAGCGTCGCCGCCTCCGCGCTGTCGCTGCAGTTCTCGGGGCCGACGAAGGCGCTCGGGTACTACTACAGCGCGCTGGCGCTCTTCGCGCTCACCCTCGCGCTCATGGCCCTCGTCGAGCGCTCGAAGCTCGGCTACTACTTCCGCGCCATCCGCGACGACCAGGAGGCCGCGGAGGGGATCGGCATCGACAGCCGGCTCTACAAGGTGCTCGCGCGCAGCATCACCGCCGCCGTCTTCGCCGCCGCCGGCGTGCTCTACGCCTTCTGGGCGCTGTCGGTGTTCCCCGAGCAGGTGCTGGAGCTGAACTGGAGCACGCTGCCGATCATGGCCACCGTGGTGGGCGGCATCGGCCGACTGTGGGGGCCGGTGCTGGGCGCCGTCATCCTGATCCCGATCTCGCAGATCATGAGCACCACGCTCGGCACGGGCCCGCTGGCGGGTCGCGGCATCGACCTCATCGTCTACGGCCTCATCATCGTTCTCATCGCCGCCTTCCGGCCCACCGGCCTGCTCTCGCTGCCGTGGGGGCGCTGGTTTCGCCGGCGCCGGGCGGCCACGCCGGCGCCGGCGCCCTGATCCCATGGCGCCGCTGCTGAGCGTCGAGGCCGCCACGAAGCGCTTCGGCGGCCTGCTCGCCAACAGGGACATCTCGCTCGTCATCGAGCCGGGCGAGATCGTCGGCCTCATCGGTCCCAACGGCGCCGGCAAGACCACCCTCTTCAACTGCATCACCGGCTACATGCATCCCGACGAGGGGCGCATCGCCTTCGACGGCGCCGACATCACGCGCACCCGGCCCGAGCGCATCTGCGGCCTCGGCGTGGCCCGCACGTGGCAGGTGGTGCGCGCCTTCGGGCGCATGACGGCGCTCGACAACGTCATCTGCGGCGCGCTCGAGCGCACGAACCGCGTGGCGGAGGCGCGGGCCCGCGCCGCCGACCTGCTCGACTTCACGGAGCTCGGCGCCAGGAAGCACGTGGCCGCCGCCAACCTGACCCTCGCCGACAAGAAGCGGCTCGAGATCGCGCGCGCGCTGGCGACGCGGCCGCGCCTGCTCCTGCTCGACGAGGCGATGTCCGGCCTCACGCCGCGCGAGGCCGCGGCCGCCGTGCAGCTCGTGCGGCGGATCCACGAGGAGCTCGGCGTCACCATCTGCGTGGTCGAGCACGTCATGGAAGTGGTCATGCCGCTCTCGCATCGCGTGATCGTCCTCGACTACGGCGTCAAGATCGCCGACGGCCGCCCCCACGACATCGTGCGCGACGAGCTGGTCATCAGCGCGTATCTCGGAGCGCGGCGTGCCGCCCGATAGCCTGCTCGAGGTCCGCGACCTCCACGTCGCCTACGGCGCCGGCGTGCGGGCGCTGCAGGGCGTGTCGCTCCACGTGCGCCCGGGCGAGGTCGTGGCGCTGATCGGCGCCAACGGCGCGGGCAAGACCACGCTGCTCAAGGCCATCGCCGGCCTGGTGACGCCGCAGGCGGGCGAGGTGACGCTCGAGGGGCGCCCCATCGGGGCCGTGGACGCCGCCGAGCGCGTGAAGCTCGGCGTGGCCCTCGTGCCCGAGGGCCGCCGTCTCTTCAGCCGCCTGAGCGTCGCCGAGAACCTCACCCTCGGCAGCTACAGCAACGGCGATCCCGGCCACCGGCGCGACATGCTCGCGCGGATCCACGCGCTCTTCCCGGTGCTGCGCGAGCGCGCGCGCCAGCGCGCGGGCACGCTGAGCGGCGGCGAGGCGCAGATGCTCGCCATCGCCCGCGCGCTGATGTCGCGCCCGCGCTTCCTCATGCTGGACGAGCCGAGCCTCGGCATCATGCCGCGGCTGGTCGACCAGGTCATGGACTCGCTGCGCCGGCTGCACGAGACGGAGGGGCTGACGATGTTCCTCGTCGAGCAGAACGTGCCGGCCGCGCTCGACCTGGCCGACCGCGGCTACGTGTTGCAGACCGGGCGCGTGGTGCTGGAGGGCCTGAGCGACGAGCTGCGCGGCAGCGATCTGGTGCGCCGCGCGTACCTCGGCATGTAGCCGCGCGACACGCGCGCCATCACCCGCCGGGCGAACGCCTCCGCGACGGCCCACTTCTCGCCGACCCCGGTGGCGAACATCAGCTCGCCAAGCCCCTCGCGTTCCAGCGCGCGCACGCGCTCGACCAGCTCGTCGGCCGTGCCGACGAGGCAGGTGGCCCGGAGCAGGTCGGCGTCGATCAGCTCGGCCTCGCCGGGGTGCAGGCGCGTGTAGTGGAGCTCGTGGGTGCGGAAGTGACGGTGCTCGGCCGGCGTCTTCTCGACGAGGGCGCAGTAGCGCTTCCAGATCGGCCGCAGGAACGGCGGCGGCTCGATCCCGCGCTCGTGCACCTCGTCGTAGAAGTAATAGACGCTGGCCATGACGTTCGGCCCTACGGTGCGCACGATGCGCTCGGAGTCGATTCGCTCGCCGGGCTCGAGGAGGGCGACGTTCGTGAGCGCGCAGGTGCGGAACCCGGTCAGCGCGCGCCCGGCGCGCTCCGCGCCGCGACGCGCGTGGGCCAGGGCCTCGGCCACCGGCACCCCGCGCGGCGGGATGGCGAAGACGAGGCCGTCGCCGTGCTTGCCGGCCAGCTCCATGGCGCGCGGACCGAAGCCGGAGACGTAGAGCGGGATCCGTGGCTCCAGGTTCATGGACTCCCGCTTCCACCACCTCGCCGCGCAGCAGGGCGCTCAGCACGCGCAGATAATCGTCGTACTCCGCGATGCGCAAGGGGCGCTGCCCCATCGTGCGCATGGCCGTGTTGCCGGTGCCGACGGCGAGGTGCACGCGTCCCGGGGCGAGGCGGTTCAGCGTCGCGACCGCCGCCACCTGAACGGGCGGGATGCGCGTGCCGCAGATCGCGGTGCCGGGGCCCAGACGCAGTCGCGTCGTCTGCCGGGCCGCCAGCGCCAGCACGGCGTAGCAGTCCGAGAACAGCATCTGGCTGTCGGTCACCCAGACCGAGTCGTACCCGAGCGTCTCGGCGTGGCTGAAGAAGCCGATCTCGTCGACGTTCGCCATGACGCAGATGCCGAAGCGCATGGTCCTGACCTCACGTGGTGAGCAATGCAGTATAGTGGCCGCCTGGGAGGCTCCATGTCAGGCGTGATGCGGTACGTCCTCGTCCTGTGCGCCGCCATCGCGGTCATCGTTCCCGCCGTTCCCGCCGGTGCCGGGGCCATCCGCGGCGTCGTGGTGTTCACCGGGGCGGCGGAACAGAAGAAACTGCCGGTCACCATCGATCAGTATATCTGCGGGAAAGAAAAACAAGCCGAAGACCTCCTCGTCGGCGCGCAGCGGGGCATCAGGAACGCCGTCGTGTGGCTGCAGACGCCGCCGCCGGCCGCCCATTGGCCGAACGCCCCGGTCAAGGCGGAGATGGACCAGAAGGCGTGCGCGTTCGTGCCGCGCGTCGTCCTGGTGCCGGTGGGGGGAACGGTGGAGTTTCTCAACAGCGACCGCCTGCTCCACAACCTGCACAGCGCGAGCAAGGACAACCCGACCTTCAACCGTACGCAGCCCCGCGGGCGGGCGATTCCCATCGCCTTTGCCAAGCCGGAGATCGTTCGCGTCGACTGCGATCTCCATTCGTGGATGCGCGCCTGGGTCGTGGTCGCGGATCACCCGTTCTACGCGCTCACCGGGGAGGCCGGAGAGTTCGAGCTGCCCAGCGTGCCGCCCGGCAAGTACACGCTGCAGATCTGGCAGGAGACGCTCGGCATCACCACCCGCGAGGTCACGGTGAGTGCCGATGACGCCCGCGTGAGAGTGGAGCTCAGCGCGCCACGCTGATCCGCTTCGAGGCCTCCCATGCCGCCGAGTGCGTAGGCTCGGCGACCGCGCGTAACGTCCCCCCCTCGTCGAGCGCGATGGTGAAGGTGATCCTGGGCGCCGAAAACACGGGATGCAGGTACACGCGCGCGATCTCGGCGGTGTCCTTGTAGAGGGCGATATAACGGACGTGGTGCTCGGCGAGCGACGGGTGCTCGCCGCCGGCGCCCACGACGACGGTCACGTCGAACCACTGCCCCCGGTTGACGGAGTCCGGCGCCGTCAGCTTGGGGGTGTGCTTGGCGTCGTAGGTCTTGTGCAGCTCCTTGAATTCCGGTGTGAACTGCTCTTCCTGCCCGGCCCGCGTGGTGCCCGTCACCGCCAGGAGCACTCCAAGCGACAGCATGGTGGCCGTGATCGCTCGCATACGTCCGCCTCCTCTCGGCATCACGCGTCCGGGACGATCGCGCGGATCTTCGCGAGGAGCTCGCGCGGACTGTAGGGCTTGGCGAGGTACGCGGTGGCCCCGGCGGCCTTCGCCTTCTGGTCGTCTCCGCTCAACGCGAAGGACGTCACCACGATGATGGGGACGGCGGCCGTCCGCGCATCGCCGCGGAGCTGCCGTGTGGCCTCCAGCCCCGACATCTTGGGGAGCTGGATGTCCATCAGAATGAGATCGGGGGGCGCCGCGAGAGCGGCGGCCACGCCGGCTTCGCCATCCATCGCTTCCACCAGGCGATAGGACGTCTTGGCGAGGAGCTGGCGCACGATCTTGCGGTTGAACTCGTTGTCCTCGACGTACAGGATCGTCTTCTGGCTCATGCCGTCGTTCCGCCTTCCGCGCGTAGTGGGACCGTGAAGAAGAAGGTCGAGCCCTTGCCGAGCTCGCTCTCCACCCAGATCCGTCCCCCGTGAAGCTCCACGAACTTCTTGGTGATGCTGAGCCCGAGACCCGTGCCGCCGAAGTCGCGCGTGGTCGTCCCGTCGACCTGGCGGAACTCCCCGAACACCGTGTCGAGCTGATCGGCCGGGATGCCGATGCCCGTGTCGGACACGCGATAGCGCAGCAGCTCGCCCTCGCGCTCGACGCCGATGGCCACCCGCCCGTGCTTCGTGAACTTCAGGGCGTTGCCCACGAGGTTGAGCAGACACTGCGTGATGCGCTTGCCGTCGCCGTAGGCGACGGGCAGGTTCGCCTCCACCTCGGCCACGAACTCGAGTCCGCGATCGGCGGCGAGCGAGCGCAGGGACGCGCGCACGGTGCCGACCACGTCCTCGACGGCGTAGTCGCCGAGGCTCAGCTCCATGCGCCCGGCCTCGATCTTCGAGAGATCGAGCACGTCGTTGATCAGCCGCAGGAGGTGGCGGCCGTTCGTCTGGATGTCGGTAAGCGGCTCTTTGAGGTCCCCGGGCACCTCGCCGTAGAGGTCATCCAGGATCATCTCGTTGAAGCCGAGGATCGCATTCAGGGGCGTCCGGAGCTCGTGGCTCATGTTGGCGAGGAACTCCGACTTCGCCCGGCTGGCCTGCTCGAGCTTCGTGTTCAGGGTGCGGAGAGTGTCGGCGGCCTGCCGTTGCTCGGCGTCCAGGCGCGCCAGCTCTCGCGTCGTCTCGTTCAGACGCGCGGCGAGGTCGCCGAACTCGTCGCGGTTCGGCACGCTGACGGCGCCCGCGAATTTGCCCTCGGCGACGTCGCTCAGGAAGGCGTGGGCGGCGCGCACCGGCAGGATGAAGGCCCACGAGATCACGAAGCCGCCGGTGAGGGCGATCATGACCGAGACCACGGCGAACGCGCCCATGACGATGAGCGAGCGACGGTTGTCGGCGTCGATGCTGGCGCGGAGCGCGGCCATCCGCTCGTCTTCGTCCTGGACGATGAGTCCCACCAGCGCGTCGATGGACCGGTAGAGGGGGTCCTCGCGGGTGATCTGGAGCGCGGTGGCGGCATCGATCTTGGCGTCGCGCACCAGATTGGCGATATCCGCGACGATGGTCATCGCTTCTTCTTGAGCGGCGCGGATCTTCTGGATGATCTGACGCTCGGCGTCGGGAGCGGCTTGCTCGATGCGGGCGAGGGTGTCGTTGAAGCGGTTGTTCTCGCGCAGGATGTTGGCGACGGCCGCCTCCTCGCGCACGAGGAGGGCCATGCCGGTGAGGTGCATCTGCATGGCGAGCGAGCGCTGCAGCTGATGGGACCAATCGACGCGCTGATGGGCTTCGTCGAGCCAGTCGGTGCGCTGCCACATCCGGCGGATCGTCTGGACGCTGAACGCGCCCATGAGCAGGAACAGCATGGTGAGGAGCAGGAACGCGGCGAGCAGCTTGTGCTGCACCGACGTCCGTATCCGCGCCACACCGCGCACGAGGCTCCCCAGAGGCGAGCGGAGCAAGAATGCCGCGAGAGGGTCGGCCTGTTGCGAGCGCATTTTGCTGGCGCGAGTATACTCCCACCGTCGTGAGAACCCCGGCCCGCATCCTCGTCGCCGACGACACGCCTGCGAACGTGCGAATGCTGGAGAAGCGGCTCCAGCACCACGGCTACGACGTCGTGGTCGCCCGCGATGGCGAGGAAGCGCTGGCGGTGGCCCACGCCACGCATCCCGACCTCATCCTCCTCGACATCATGATGCCGAAGGTCGACGGCATCGCGGTGTGCCGCCGTCTCAAGGGCGACCCGGCGTTCCCGTTCACGCCGATCATCATGGTGACGGCGCTGGCCGACAGCAAGGACGTCGTGGCCGGGTTGGAGGCGGGAGGCGACGACTACCTCACCAAGCCCGTCGACCAGCAGGCGCTCGTCGCCCGCGTCCGCTCGATGCTCCGGATCAAGGCCCTCCACGACACCGTCCAGGCCCAGACGGCGGAGCTCGCGCGCTGGAACGCCACCCTCGAGGAGCGGGTCGCGCGCCAGCTGGCCGAGCTCGAGCGCGTCGGCCGGCTCAAGCGCTTCTTCTCGCCCCAGCTCGCCGAGCTCATCGTCCGCGGCGGCGCCGAGGATCCCCTCGTGTCACACCGCCGGGAGGTGACCGTCGTGTTCATCGACCTGCGCGGCTTCACCGCGTTCGCCGAGCGGGCCGAGCCCGAGGAGGTGATGGGCGTGCTGCGCGAGTATCACGCCCGGATGGGCGCGCTGGTGCTCGCCAGCGAGGGCACCCTCGAGCGCTTCACGGGCGACGGGATGATGATCTTCTTCAACGATCCCGTCATCGTGCCCGACGCGGTGGAGCGTGCGGTGCGCATGACGGTGGCCATGCGCGACGGCGTCGACGAGCTCGCCGCGCGGTGGCGCAAGCGCGGACACGAGCTGCATGCCGGCCTCGGCATCGCCCAGGGCTACGCGACCATCGGCGCCATCGGCTTCGAGGGCCGCCTGGACTATGGCGCCATCGGGACCGTCACCAACCTCGCCTTCCGCCTGTGCGCGGAGGCGGCCACCGGGCAGATTCTCATCAGTCAGAGCGTCTACGCCGCTGCCGGCGACCTGATCGACGCCGAGTCGATCGGCGAGTTGACGCTCAAGGGATTCCAGCGCCCGGTCGCTGCCTACAACGTGCGTGCGTTGAAAGGCTGACGGCGGGTCAGAGCTTCGGGATGCGCAGCGTCTTGCTGATCATGAGCGAGCCGGACAGCGCCCAGAGAAGCGACAGCGGATGAAGCCGCCAGGGTCCCACGTGGACGACCCCGAGCGGCAGCGCGTCGCCGACGCGACCGAGCCACGCGGTCGCCGCCACGATCGCGACCAGCACGAGGCTGGTGGGGATCGGCGTGCCCTCGAAGTACTCGACCTTCTCGCCGCCGCCGGACAGCGCCTCGGCCGTGACGTTGTAGCGCGCGAGACGGCTGACGCCGCACGCGGTGAAGTAGATCAGGATCACGATGTCCCAGAAGCCCTTCATGCCGGCGCCGTACGCGATGGCCGCCGGCGCCACGCCGAACGAGATGACGTCGGCCAGCGAGTCGAGCTCGCGTCCCAGGGCCGAGTGCATGTGCCGCGAGCGCGCCACCCGGCCGTCGAGCACGTCGAGCGCCAGCGCCACGGGAATGAGCGCGGTCGCCGCCAGCAGGCGGCGGACGTCGTGCATCTCGAGGTACGCCATGACGGCGAAGATCGCGAGCACGCCGCACGCGGCGTTGCCCAGGGTCAGGAAATCCGCGAGGTGAAAGCCGCGGATCATCGAGAGGTGGCGCCGGGACGCCGGACCGCTCACGCGATCTGCACTCTCCGCATCAGCCGCCGGTAGGGCCCGGCGTCGTTGATCGCCAGATGCTTGACGCAGCGGTTGTCCCAGAAGGCGACCGCGCCCTTGGTCCAGCGGAACCGGCAGGTGAACTCGGGGCGGTGGCCGTGCTCCATCAGGAAATCCAGCAGCGGCCGGCTCTCCTCGTCGGTGAGGCCCTCGATGCCCACCGTGTAGGAGTAGTTGACGAAGAGCACCGGGCGGCCGGTCTCCGGGTGGGTGGTGACGATCGGGTGCGTGCTGATCGTCTCGCGCCAGGCATCGTCGTCGCGCGCCTTCGTCGTCCGCCCGGCGTTGGCGTTGGCCTTCGGGCCCGCGACGAGGCGGTCGCTGTGAATCGCGCGGAGGCCGTTGAGCAGGCGCTTCATCCCGTCCGACAGCGTCTCGTAGGCGCGGTACTGGTTGGCGAACAGCGTGTCGCCGCCGTAGGGCGGCACCTCGATCGCGTAGAGGATCGCCCCCATCGGCGGCGTCGCCATCATCGTGGTGTCGGTGTGCCAGTCCTCACCGACCACGCGCGTGTCGCCCGGCTCGCGGCGGATCATGACGATCTCCGGGTCGGCCTGGATGCCGGCGTAGTTGGGGTGCACGAAGATCTCGCCGAAGCGCCGGGCCAGCCGCTTGTGCTGCTCGGCGTCGAAGGCCTGGTCGCGGAAGAAGATCACGCAGTGATCGAGCAGGGCCCGACGGATCTCCTTGATCGTCGCGTCGTCGAGGTCGGCGCCGAGGTCGACGCCGGAGAGCTCGGCGCCGAGGGCGCCGGCAATAGGGTGCACCTCGAGCCGGGTGGTCGTCTGCATGATCGGAGTATAGCGACGGGCCGCGATTTGACGGACCGTCGGATGCTGATGTAGGGTCCTACACATGCACAGAACTCAGCTTCTGTTGCCCCGGGAGCTTCACCGTCAGGCCGCCGAGGCGGCACGCGCGCGGCGGATGTCGCTCGGCAACCTCGTCCGCGAGGCCCTCAAGGAATACCTCGCCCGCACCGGTGGCGTCGAGCCGTCTGCCGAGGCCGTCGACGAAATCCTCCTGGGCGAGCCGTTCGACGATCCCGAACCGGATCCTCGGCTGTCCATGGATGTCGATCACTACCTCTACGGAGCGCCCCGGCGGTCTCGCCGGCGGCGATGAGCGCCCTTCGGGCAGTCTTCGTCGACACCGGCGCCTGGGTCGCGCTGCGCTACGGGCGTGACCAGCACCACGCGCGGGCGCGGGCTCTGATGAGGCGACTGCGGACTGATGGTCTGGGGCTCGTGACGACCGAGTGGGTCATGGCGGAATCCGTAACACTCCTCAAGGCGCGCGGCGCAGTCGACTATGCCCTCGCACTGGGTGAGGCGATTCAGGGCGGACGACTCGGCTACGTGGTCGAATCCACGGCTGAGCGTCGCCGCCACGCGTGGGACCTCTTTGTCCGCTATCGTGAACGTCGGGTCGGATGGGTCGACTGTGCCAGCTTCGCCGTCATGGAGGAATTCGGCCTCGACCGCTTCCTCGGATTCGACGAAGACTTCGTTCGCGCTGGATTCATGGCCTACCGCTGACCGCGCGCGGCCGACGGCGGCGCTTGACGCGGTGCCCGCGCCGCGCGACCATCGGCACCAGAAGGCCAGCCAAGGAGACAACCGATGAGTGACCGCGCCATCACGCCCCGCGGCATCAACCACCTCGTCCTCAACGTGCGCGACCTCGAGGTCTCGCACAAGTTCTGGACCGAGATCGTCGGCTTCCGCCAGGTGGCCGAGTTGAAGGACCGGCCCTTCAAGATGCGCTTCTACAGCGGCGTGGACGCGGACGGCGGGGTCACGCACCACGACCTGGCGCTGGCCGAGGCGCCGCCGCAGAACGGCGCCGCCGAGTCGTGGAGCATGCAGCCCCGGCGCGTGGGCCTCAACCACGTGGCCATCGCGTGGCCCGACCGCGAGTCGTGGCTCGCGCAGGTCGAGTTCCTCCAGAAGAAGGGCGTGAAGTTCCTGCGCCGCGTGAACCACGGCATGACCCACAGCGTCTACATCGAGGACCCCGACGGTCACGGCATCGAGGTGCTCTACGAGCTGCCGCGCGAGGTGTGGGAGAAGGACATCGACGCCGCGCAGAACTTCTCGGAGCGACTGCCGACCGAAGGGCCGGAGGCGCTCGTGGACAGGACCGACAATCCCGTGTTCGGAGGTGCGAAGGTCTCGGCGTGAGCCGCCTCGCCGCCGACTTCGAGCAGTACGACGGCCTCGGCCTGGCCGAGCTGATCAGGAAGAAGGAGGTGTCGCCCGACGAGGTGCTGGCGGCGACGCTCGAGCGCATCGACACGCGCAATCCCGCCGTGAACGCCGTCGTCATGCGCATGGACGAGCAGGCGCGCGGGGCGATCCGCGCCGGCCTGCCGGACGGGCCGTTCAAAGGCGTTCCCTACCTCTTGAAGGATCTCGGCGTCCTCTACACGGGCACCATCACCAGCTTCGGCAGCCGGCTCTACGCCAACTACACCGCCGACCACGACAGCGAGATCGTCGCGCGGATGAAGCGCGCGGGGCTCGTGATCGTCGGCAAGTCGAACACGCCGGAGATGGGCATCGCGCCGTCGACGGAGCCGCGGCTCTTCGGCCCCACGCGCAATCCGTGGAAGCTCACCCACAGCGCGGGCGGCTCGAGCGGCGGCGCCGCGGCCGCCGTCGCGATCGGGATGCTGCCGATGGCGCACGCCACCGACGGCGGCGGCTCGATCCGCATTCCGGCCTCCGCGTGCGGGCTCTTCGGCCTCAAGCCCACGCGCGCCCGCAACCCGGCCGGGCCCGACGCGGGCGAGGGGTGGAGCGGCGCGTCCATCGGTCACGCGGTGACGTGGACCGTGCGCGACAGCGCCGCCCTGCTGGATGCGACCTCCGGCCCGGACATCGGCGATCCGTACTGGGCGCCGCCGACGGCGCGACCGTTTCTCCAGGAGGTGGGGCGCGACCCCGGGCGCCTGCGCGTCGCGCTGAACGTGACGCCGTGGATCCCGGGACCCGTGGACTCCGAATGCGCGCAGGCCGCGCGGGACGCCGCGAAGCTCTGCGAGAGCCTCGGCCACCGGGTGGAGGAAGCTCGCCCGCAGATCGACGAGGGCGCCTGGGGCCAGGCCACGCTCGTCATCGTGGCGGCCAGCCTGACGTTCGCCCTCGAGACGCGCGC
>Ga0137409_10002768_pt1 | contig 18695 bp, 12 predicted proteins | sample CZODoug1_16funga_FD_122059 | JGI IMG/M metagenome (GOLD analysis project Ga0137409, IMG submission 122059) | Vadose zone soil fungal communities from Angelo Coast Range Reserve, California, USA - CZODoug1_16fungal (Hybrid Assembly) | ecosystem: Environmental > Terrestrial > Soil > Vadose zone... | reverse complement strand
TCGCCCGAGGCGTAGTGCGCGGCGAGGTCCTCGCCGGTGCGCAGGCCCGTGAACACCGCGCGCGGCATGCGCGCTGCGAGGTTGCCCCGCTCGGGTCCGTCGCCGACCAGCACGAACTTCGCCCGCGGCGCCGCGTCGTAGGCCGCCACCAGCGCGGGCAGGTTCTTCTCGGCGGCGAGGCGCCCGACGTAGAGGAGCACCGCATCGTCGGCGCCCGCGCCCCAGGCGGCGCGCAGCGCGGCGCTGCGCCTCCGCGGGTCGAAGAGCTGCGTGTCGACGCCGCGCGCGATGACGCGCAGGCGCTGGAAGCCGAGCCTGGCGAGGCTCGCGCGGATCGCTTCGGTCGGCACGAGCGTCGCCGCCGTGCGGTTATGGAACTTGCGCAGGTAGGCGAGGATCGGCTTCTTCAGCCAGCCGACGCCGTAGTGGCTGCTGTAGCTGTGGAAATTGGTGCGGAAGTCGGAAACCACCGGCAGCTTGAGCTTCGCCGCCGCCTGCAGCGCCGACCAGCCAAGCGGCCCCTCGGTGACGATGTGCACGATGTCCGGCCGGCGAAAGGTCCACAGGCGCTGCAAGGCGCGCTTGGCAGGCAGGCCCACCTTCAAATTGCTGTAGCACGGTATCGAAAGGCCTCGCATGAGCTCTTCGCCATGGTCGGCGGAGCTCTGCCTGGGGCGAATGACCTGCACGTCGTGCCCGCGGCTCCGCAGTCCCTCGATGAAACGCGCCGCGCTCTTGGCCACGCCGTTCACTTCCGGGGGGTAGGTCTCGGTGACCACCGCGATCCGCAACCCGCCGGCAATCTCTTCGCAGACGATTGGGTTCATGGGGGCGGATCATCCGCGCCGCTCGTGAACGGACCGCGACAACCGCTGTAGCGGAACGGTCATCGTCCCGAAAGGATTCCGTAGCAATCGGTCCGTAGGCTCTGCCGCGCCTAGGTCCAATGGAGACAAGAAGATGAAGGGAATTCTCAAAGCCCTCGAAGTCCAGCGCTGGGATGACCATCGCTACTACCACCACAGCCGGATCAACCAGTCGCTGCACTTCGTCAGCGCCTCGAGCTTCCTCTGCGCCTACGCGCTGCTGTTCTTCCAGCCCGTCCTCGCCACCCTGATCGGCTGGTTCGTGGCCATGACTGCGCGCCAGTCGGGACATTTCTTCTTCGAGCCGAAGGGCTACGACCACGTCAACCGGGCCACGCACGAGTACAAGGAGCAGATCAAGGTCGGCTACAACCTGCGCCGCAAGATCCTGCTCTATGTGGCTTTCGCCCTGGCGCCGCTGCCGCTGCTGGTCGATCCGACCTACTTCGGCGTGTTTTCCAACCCGGACGAAATCCTGCACAACCTCACCATGGTCTGGCTGGTGCTGGGCGCCAGCGGCTTGCTGTTCCGCACCGTGCACCTGTTCTTCATCCGTGACATCGAGACTGGCCTGGTCTGGGCGCTGAAGATCCTCACCGACCCGTTCCACGACCTGAAGCTCTACTGGAAGGCGCCGCTGGCGCTGATGCGCGGCGAGCTGATCGACCCGAACCTCGAAACCGAAGTCGCGCAGCGCGGCTCCGCCTAGGGTGAATGAGTCTTTGCTGTTGTATGGGCTCGGCGCCGGCGCTGCCGCGATCTCCCTGCCGGCGCTGAAAGCCCGCCTCGAGCTTTCCCTCGCCAAGCATCCCTCTCTCACGGGCCATGCCCGGCTGTCGCGGCGCATCGCCGCACTGGTTCCAGGCTACGTCTACGGCGAGGACCGCATCTTCCGCTGCGACGGCGCGCCCGATGAGGTCGAGGCGCGGCGCCGGACCGGATTCGCGCGCCTCTCGGACCTGTACCGTACCCGCTTTGCCCGCAGCCTGGCGCTGACGGCTGAGGCGAAGGAAGACGTCTCCGACCTGCAGTTCACCGCCGCCTACCGGGTGCCGTTCCAGTTCAGCCGTTACGTCCGCGAGCATCTGCCGATCGGGTCGTTCCTCGAAGCTTCCGATGGCGTGCAGGTCGTCGACCTCGATGGCAACCGCTTCTACGATCTCACCGGCTCGTACGGCGTCAACCTGTTCGGCTACGACTTCTACAAGGCCTGCATGGCCGAAGGCGCGAAGCGCAGCGCGGCGCTCGGTCCGGTGCTCGGCGCCTACCACCCGGCGCTGGCGTACAACGCGCGACGGCTGCGCGAGATCTCGGGCCTGGACGAAGTGTCGTTCCACATGTCGGGCACCGAGGCGGTGATGCAGGCCGTGCGGCTCGCCCGCTACCACACCCGCCGCAGCCACCTGGTGCGATTCTGCGGCGCCTACCACGGCTGGTGGGAGGCAGTTCAGCCCGGCGTTGGTAACCCCGTACCGCAGCCCGGCACCTATACGTTGCGAGAGATGGACGAGCGCTCGCTGCGCGTGCTTTCGCGGCGACGCGACATCGCCTGCGTGCTGGTCAACCCGCTACAGGCGTTGCACCCGAACTCGAGCGCGCCCGGGGACGGCTCGCTCGTCGACAGCGGACGCAGCGCCCGCTTCGAGCGCGAGCGCTACGCCTCGTGGCTGCGCCTGCTGCGCAACGTCTGCACGAAGCGCGGCATCGTCCTCATCTTCGACGAGGTGTTCGTCGGCTTCCGTCTCGCGCCGGGAGGCGCGCAGGAGTACTTCGGCGTCAAGGCCGACATGGTGACCTACGGGAAGACGCTCGGCGGCGGCTTCCCGGTCGGCGTGGTCTGCGGCCGGCGCGACCTGATGCGCCGCTTCGACGAGCGCCGCCCGGCCGACATCTGCTTCGCGCGCGGCACGTTCAACTCGCATCCATGGGTCATGGCCGCGATGCAGGTATTTCTGGAAAAAATTCAGACAAGAGAATTCGAATCCTTGTATGAAGGGCTGGACGGGCGCTGGAACGAGCGCGCCGACCGGCTCAATCGGCGCCTCGCCGAGGCCTGCCTGCCGGTGTGCGTCGCCAATCTGTCCTCGATCTTCACGGTCTGCTACACGCGGCCGTCGCGCTACAACTGGATGCTGCAGTACTACCTGCGCACCGAGGGCCTGGCGCTGTCCTGGATCGGAACGGGGCGCTTCATCTTCAGCCTGGACTACACCGACGCCGACTTCGACGCGGTCTGCGAGCGCTTCGTCGCCGCGGCCCGGGCGATGGAGCGCGACGGCTGGTGGTGGTCCGATGCCGGGCTCACCAACCGCTCGATCAAGCGCCGCATCCTGCGAGAGATGATATGGAAGAGATCGCCTTTCTCCTCTCCAATCGCATCCCGCGCCAGACGCTGACGCGTTTCATGGGCTGGTTCAGCGGTATCGAGAACCCGCTTGTCAGCCGCCTTTCGCTCGCGCTCTGGCGCGCGTTCGCCGACCTGCGGCTCGAGGAAGCGAAGAAAACCCGCTTCACGAGCCTCCACGATTGCTTCACCCGGGAGCTCAAGCCGGGTGCGCGGCCATTCGACGCGGATGCCTCGATCGTCGCCAGCCCCTGCGACGGCATCGTCGGCGCGTGCGGGGCGATCGAGGACGGCATGCTCTTCCAGGCCAAGGGGTTTCCCTACTCGTTCGACGAGCTCACGGGCAAGCGTGCGGAGCTATCCCGGTACGGCACCTATGTGACGATTCGCATCACGCCAAGCATGTACCACCGTTTCCACGCGCCGCACGATCTGCGCGTGACCGGCGTGACATACTTTTCCGGCGATACCTGGAACGTCAACCCGATCGCGCTGGCGCGCGTCGAGAAGCTGTTCTGCAAGAACGAACGCGCGTTGATCCGCACCGAGCTGGTATCAGGCCACGAGTTGCTGCTGGTGCCCGTCGCGGCGGTGCTGGTGGCGAGCATCCGACTGCACTTCGCAGACGTGACCCTGCACCTGCGCTATCGCGGGCCGAATGTCATTCCTTGCGACGCGCGCGTCGCCAAGGGCGAAGAGATGGGCTGGTTCGAGCACGGCTCGACGATCATTGTTCTTGCGCCTCCCGGATTTTCCGTCCTGAGAAAAACCAATGATCGGATCAGGGCCGGCCAGCCGCTGCTGCGCCTGCCTTGAGACTCGGGACGTGGGCGAGGCTGAGGCTGAACCAAACGCAGAGCGTGAAATACGGCGTGAGCCACGCCGCGTCCTGCCACCATAGCGCCCAGTCGCGCTGCACGGTGCAGGGATGCAGGACCTCGGCCAGGCCCTGCGCGAAAGTCACGGTTTCGTGGCCGGCGTGCCAGCGCATGAGATACATCGGCACGACGTAGGCGACCATGAAGGCGACGTAGGCGGCGGCCGCTCCGCCGGCGGCGATGATGACTTTTCGGCCGGTCGGACCCTCGTAGCGCCAGCGCGAGGCGAGGAAGGCGACCGCGAACGCCGCCACCACAGTCCAGGTCGAATTCTCCAGCGCGTGGAAGAGATCGTCGCGCGTCAGGACCGCGATCCACGACAGCACTTCCGCGCAGGCGATCAGCGGCACGACCATCCGGCCGGCCCGCACCGCTCCAGCCTCGCGCATCAGCAGCGCCCACTGCGCGACGAAAGCGAGCTCCGCGACGGTCGCGACCGACCGGCCAACGAAGATGCGCGAAATTCCGGTCTCGTGCAGGCAGAAGCGCGGTACGTCGATCATCGGCAGCACCGAGCGGAAGCCGCAGCCGAGGACGTAGAGCGCCGAGAGCCAGAGCAGCCGGCGGCGAGTGAGCGCTACGTCGGCGGGGAGGGAATCCACATGGCGGCCAAGGCGGACCGCCGAATAGGCCCAGGCGGCGGCGTTGAGGAGGGCCGCGGCGCAGAGCGCGGTCCACCAGGCTGACCAAGGGTCCGGCACGGCCCCGGATTCTCCGGGGCCAGTGTGACCGTTCCGCGACGAGGCGCAGCGCGGCTTCTTGCGCTGCGGACCCTTACTTTAGGGCGGCGATCGCCTGCTCGGCGTCCTTTACCAGCGGGTGCTGCGGGTCGCGCTTGATGAACTCCTGGAAGCCGGCGGTGGCCTTGGCCTTGTCGCCGAGCGCGGCGTGCGCCAGAGCGCTGCCGAACACGGCGTTGGCGGCGAGCGGGCTGCGCGGATACTGCGTCAGGAAACCGTCGTACGCCTTGACGGCCTCGGCGAACTTGCCCGAGTCGGCCAGCGCCTGCGCGCCTTCCAGCGCCTTGCGCTCGGCGATCGAGCCGGCGTCCGTCTCCCGGTCGCCGCGCCAGTAGGGCTTGAGCTCCGACTCGGTGGCCTCGCTGCCGCGCAGGCCGGCGGTCACGGTCGTGGTTGGGGCAGTGGCGGTGGAGCGCGGCGTCGCCGCACGCAGGCGCCCCCACAGGCTGCCGAGCATGTCCTTCATCGCGGTGGTTGTGGACTGCGCCGACGCGTCGGGGACGGCGAAAGCCATGGCGAGGGCTGCGAGGACGGCGGAGACGATTCCGGTTTTCATGATCAACCTCCTTCTGCTAGTTGCCGAGCAGCTTGGCGAAAGCGCCGTACTGCGTCGCAATGCTTGCATTGAGCTGGGTCGCTTCCTTGAACTTGGTGCGCGCTTCCGGCAGCTTGCCGAGCCGGTAGTAGGCGAGCGCGGCGTTGACGCGGATGCCGCCGTCGCCGGGATCGACCTCCTCGGCGGTGCGGTAGGCGTCGAGCGCGCGCTCGAAATCGCCGCTCGCGAAATAGAGATTGCCGCGGTTGTTGAGCGCCGAGACGTGGCGCGGCTCCTGCGACAGGATCGCCTCGAATTCGCGCTGCGCCACGTCGTTGACGCCGTTGCGGGCGTAGATGGTGCCGATCTGCAGCCGCGCGTCCGCGTCCTTCGGGTTGGCGGCGAGAGCGCGGCGATAGGGCATCACCTCGCGCTCCAGGCGGCGCGCGAGCAGCAGGGACTGCTCGCGCCCGATCAGGCGGGTGACGCGCTCGCCGGTCGGCACGTCGATGCCTTGCGCCAGCGGCGCGAGCGTCGCCGGCGCGTATTTCTCCCAGGCTTTGCGCAGCGAGACGACCTTCGCCTGGTTGGCCTTGGCGGCCTCGTGGTACTTGCGCGCGCCTTCCGCCCAGGCCTCGGTGAACGAGGTGGCGATCAGCGTCGCCTCGACCGGGATCCAGACTTCGCCGTCGCGCATCACGAACAGCTCGTCCTGCAGGCTGATCAGGCCGCGATCCGCCTCCTTGAGGCCGGTGCGGAACATGAGGAACAGGTGGCCGGGCACCTCGACCAGCGCCGCCTCGATGCCGAGGTTCTCGAAGCCGGCGGCGAGCAGCACCGAGAGGTCGTCGCAGTCGCCGCTCTTCAGCTTGAGCGTCTCGCGCGGGAACTGCACGTAGTCGACCTGCTCTGCGCTGAGCCGCGAAAAGGGCGTGTTCGGGTCGGGCTGGTAGCGCAGGCCGAGGGCGCTCAGCGTGTTGAATAGCGTCGCCGCCTGGCTGAGCGGACGGTTGAGCACGTTCTGCGACGGTCCGCCGTACTTGTTGTTCGCTTCGCGTACGAAATTGCGCAACGTGTCGTCGCGCGGCGTGACGAACGAGCCGATCATGTCGGAGTTCGACCAGACGATCGCGTTCCTGCCGTAGAGCGTCATCGCCTGCGTGATCTCCTGCGAGCCGTCGCGCGCGTCGGCCATCGCCAGCGTCGCGACCACCAGCACCCGCGTATCCTCGTCGATGCCGAGCACCTTGTTGTTGAAGGTGGCGTTCAGCGTCAGCTCCTGCGAGCTCTTCGCCTTCAGCTCCGGGATCTCCTTGGTGACCGGGAAATCCATGTACTCCTTGATGAAGAACGAGAGCTTGAGGTTCTTCAGGTCCTCGCCGCTGTCGTTGCGCACCTTGACGCGGCCGAGCGGCTCGGTGGCGTACTGCTTGTGCGCCGAGACGAAGACGCGCTCGAGGCGCAGGTCTTCCATGGCGATGCGGCCGCTGGTGCCGCTCGCAGCGCGCTTCTTCTTGTCGTAGGCGCCGTTCAGCTCGCGCTTGTTCGCATCGTTCGGGTTGATCTCCGCCGCCTTGGTGAGGGACGCGATCGCCGCGTCGTAGGAGCGCTGCGCGAGCAGCATCTGGCCGAGCGCGGCGTGCGGCGCATCGACCTTGTCGTTCAGCTGCCCGGCGCGCTCGAGGTGCTTCTGCGCCTCGGCGAAGATGCCGTTGTCGGCGTAGCTCCGGCCGAGCTTGAAGTTCACATCGTAGGCGTCGGGCTCGAGTGCGAGCGCGCGCTTCAGCATCTCGATCGCGTCGCCGTTCTTGCCCTGGCGGTAGGCGGCCTCCGCGCCGAGCAGCAGCGCCTCGATGCTCTTCGGCTCCAGCTTCTGCGCTTCGCGCGCCGAGTTGGCGACATCGTGCCAGCGGTCGAGCGTGGCGAGGGTGCGCGCCTGGACGAGGCGCAGCTGATAGTCGCCGGGCAAGAAGACGATGGCGCGTTCGAGCGGCGCGACGGCCTGCGCCGGGCGCCCGCCCTTGATCTCGAGCTCGGCGAGCTGGCGGTAGACGGCCGCGCCGGCATCGGGCAGCGCCGCCGCGGCAGCGAGGGCATCGCGCGCCTTGCGCTCATCCTTGAGCGCAAGGTAGGCCTCTGCGAGGCCGGCCCAGCCGGGGCCGTTCTTGGCGTCGAGCTTGGTGGCGCGCGCGAAGGCGATCACGGCCTCGTCGGCCTTCTCCTGCTTCAGGGCGATGCGGCCGAGGACGTACTGGCCGCGGCTCTCCTGCGCCGGGCTACCGACCAGCGACAGCGCGATGGTGCGCGCCTTGTCGAGCTCGCCGAGCGCGAGGTGGATGTTGGCGCTCGCGAGCAGCGCCTCGGCATCGCGCGGCGCGATCTCGAGCACGCGGGCATAGCGCGCCAGGGCCTCGGGGTTCTTCCCCAGCCCCTGCAGCACGCGCGCGCTGCGGCGCCAGAGCTCCGCGTCGCCGGGCGCCGCCGCGGTTGCGGCATCGAGCTCGGCGAGGCCCTTGTCGACCGTGCCGAGCTTGATCAGCGCCTCGCCGCGCATGGCGCGCGCATGGGCGTTGGTCGGCTCGCGCTCGAGCGCCGTGTCGGCGCAGCGCACCGCCCCGGCCGGATCGGCGAGCATCAGGCTGAAGTCGGCGCACAGCGTGTAGGTGACCGCGTCGGCCTGGTTGGTGGCGACCGCGCGCTCGATCACCGCGCGCGCGCCGAGGATATCGCCGCCCGCCGCGAGGGCGCGGGCCTCGAGTTGCCGCCCGACGGTTTCGAATCCCGGCCGCCGTGCGAGATCCTGGAAGCGGGCGAGGGCGGCCTCGTGCTTGCCCAGTGCGAGCAGGGTGCGGCCGAGGTATTCGATGTGCGCCGGATGCTCGGGCGCGCTCTTCGCGGCGCGCTCAAACCCGGTCAGCGCGGCGTCGTACTTGCCGCCATCGAACAGGCGAAACGCGGCGCGGAACAGGTCTTCGACCGGCGCGCTAGGCTCGCCTTCGACGTCGAGCCGCGTCACCGCGCCCACGCGATAGTGCGTGAAGGCCTTCAGCGGATCGACTTCGAACGAGAGGTCGGCTTCCTTGCTCTCGGCGATGCGGCTGTACTGACCGTCGCGCTCGGTGGCGGCGTAGATGCGGTAGCCGGTGACGAAGCGTTCGGCGGACTTGCGCCAGGCGATCTCCACGCGCTTCGGCCCGCCGCGCACCTCGAGCGCGCCGAGGCGCTGCGGCGGCTGCAGGAAGTGGTAGATCGCGAGCTGCTTCTTGTCGGCGTCGTGCAACACCACGTCGTAGCCGCCGAGCGGGATCGACAGGGTGGCTTCGCGCGACGATTCGATCTTTGGCGCGCGGTAGGCAGCGAACGAGAACTCGAGCTCACCGCCGCTGCGGTAGATGTCGACCACCTGCCGGGCGCGATCCGTGGCGGCGAGCACGTAGAGGCGGTTGTCGCTGTCGACCGCAAGGCCGTGGATCGACTCGTAGCGCCCTGCGCCGAGGGTCTGGCGCCACTGGCGGTTGGGCGAGAACACTTGCACGGCGTGCGACTCGTCGTCGCCGACGAAGATGTTGCGCGCCGCATCGGTCACCACCGCGACCGGCCGCGCGACCCGGCGCTGCTCGGCCTTCGCGTCGGGCGGGTCGCTGATCTTGTTAACGAGGATGCCGTCGCGGGTGAAGATCTGCACCCGGCGGTTGCCGGTGTCGGCGACGTAGATGTAGTCCGCGAGGTGCAGGCCGCCGATGTCGGAGAACTCGCCGTCGCGCGAGCCGCCGCGGCCGACCGTGAACTTGGCGGTGCCGTCGTGTCCGTAGATCTTGACGCTGTCGCCTTCAACGATGGCAATGTCGCGCGCGTCGAACGCAGCGCGCCGCGGGCGCTCGACCTTGCCCGGGAAGGCGGCTTTCACCTTGCCCGCCGCGTCTAGCCTCGCCACCGTGTTCTTGTCGCGGTCGAGGCAGAGCAGGTCGCCGTCGATGAACGAGTAGACCCGCCCGCACTCGAGCGCGGTCACCGAGGTGCGGCGCACGCTCGGCAGCAGGTCGATTGCCGCGACGGCGGCGGGCGCCTCGGGCATGCGGAAGAACTCGATCTTCTTGTTGCCGGTGTCGGCGACGGCGAGATCGCGTCCCGCGATCGCCAGCGCGGCGATCTCCGAGAACTGGCCGCGGCCGCGGCCGGGGCTGCCGAACTTGCGCAGCGCTACGCCTTTTTCCCAGTCGAGCACGGTGATGTTGTTGTTGTTGCCGTCGGCGACGAACAGTCGCCCGGCGAGGTCCGCGGTGAGCGCGCGCCAGCGCGCGTCCTGGCTGCCCGGCACCGACTGCGGCGTCAGGCGCCGCAGCTGGCGGCCGTTGCGGTCGTAAACGGTGATCCGTCCCGCGCCCGCCTGCTCGAGCACGTAGACGCGCTCGGCGGCGTCGACCGCGACCTGGTGCGGCTTGACCAGCGCGAAATTGGGATCCTTGCTGATGCCGAACGACTGCAGGAACACGCCGTGCTCGGAGAAAGCGGCGACGCGGTTGTTGCCTTCGTCGGCGACGTAGATCCGCCGCTGCGGCGAGGCGGCGATGCCCTGCGGGTCGTCGAGCTCGCCGTCGCCCTTGCCGCTGCTCGAGAACACGCGCTCGGGCTTGCCCTGCGGGTTGACGATCGCGAGCAGGTCGTTGCGGGTATTGACCACGGCGAAGCGGTCGGGGCCGAGCCAGGCGATGCCGCCGGTCTTCTTCGCCTCGAAGGTCTGCTCCTTGCCGGCGAGGTCGACCGCGGTCGCCGCATCGCCGGCAACGCGCCACATCTGTCCGCGGTCGCGTTCCAGCCAGAACACCGTACCGTCGGGCGCCATGGTGAGGCCGCTCAGATCGGAGAACGGCATCTTCTCGCCGGCCTGCCAGGTGCGGAGGAACTGGACTTCGGATTGCTGCGCTGCCACGCCGAAGGCGGCGAAGCAGAAAAGCCAGGCGATCAGCGCGCAGCGCGAGGCTGCGGGTTTCTCCCTAGAATAGCCTGGAAACAGGATGTTTCCTCCCCCTTAACGCACTCATTCCGATGGCCGAAAACACCAGCAAAAAACAGGGAGCAAGAGCGTGGTTCATTGTAGCACCGGCTCGCATGACGAGATCGTTCGGAATCGTCATCACGCTCGCCGTTTGTGCGCTGTTTCTCGCCGCTAATCTGGTTCCCTTCGAAGTCCCGCTGCTCGACCTGCTCGAGCTGAAGACCTACGACATGCGCATGCGGGCGCTTGACACGCCGCGGGCGCGCCACGTGACGATCGCCGCGGTCGACGAGCCGAGCCTGGCCCGCGTCGGCCGCTTCCCCTGGAGCCGCGCGGTGCACGCCGACATCGCCCGGCGGCTGGACGAGGCCGGCGTGAAGGTGATCGCCTTTGATATTTTCTTTCCGGAGCGCGAGTCGCCGAAGGCCGATACGCAACTCGCGCGCGTGCTCGGCAGCACCAAGAAGGCGGTGCTCAGCACGGTTTTCCTGATGAATTCGCGCGATGCGCGCTTCCTCGGCGATTCCGGCGTGCAGGCCGGTCTAAAGGCGATCGCGCCGCAAGCAATTGCCGACGCTGGCGGGCGCAAGCCGAGGAATGTGAATCTGGAGACCTTCGGCGTGCTCGCCAACATTCCCGAGCTGCAGAAGAGCGCGGCCTACGCCGGCCACATCAACGTCGCGCCCGACGCCGACGGCATCTATCGCCGGGTGCCGCTCGTCATGATCCACGGCGACCGATACTTTCCCTCTTCCGACGTGCAGGTCGCGCGCGCGTTCTACGAGGACAAGGATTTCGCTCTCAACCTCGATCAATACGGAACGGTCAGCCTGATGCTCGCGGGCCGCGAGTTCCCGCTCGACGTGGACGGGCAGTTCCTGGTCCGCTATCGCGGCAGGCCGGGCGTCGCGTTCGACACCGTTTCGGTTTCCGATATTCTCGACCGCAAGGCCGATCCTGCGCTCTTGCGCGACCGGGTCGTGCTGATCGGCGGCACGGCGGCGGCGCTCGGCGATATTCGCGCCACGCCCTTCGACGCCGCCTCGCCCGGCGTCGAGCTGCGAGCCAGCGTGATCGAGAACCTGCTCGACGGCAATCTGGTCTACCGCCCGGACTGGATGCCGCTCGTCGACGTGGCGCTGGTGGCGATCATCGGCCTGCTGATGATCTGGCTCCTGCCGCGCTTCGGCGTTTCGGGCGGCGGCCTGCTCGCGGCGGCGCTGCTCGCCGGTTACATCGCGTTCGCGATGTATCTGTTCCGCAGCGAGGGCCTGTGGGTGAACATCGTCTACCCGGCACTGGTCATTGTGCTGCTCTTCGCCACCGCGACCCTGGTCAGCTATTTCTTTACGCACTCCGAGAAGCGCTATCTCAAGGTGGCCTTCCAGCACTACGTGCCGCCGGCGGTGGTCGAGGACCTGGTGGCCGAAGCGGGCGCGCTGCGCCTCGGCGGCGAGAAGCGCGAGCTGACAGTACTGTTTTCCGACATCCGCGGCTTCACCACGCTCTCCGAGGGCATGCAGCCGGAAGATCTGGTGAAGCTGATGAACGAGTACTTCACCGTCATGACCGAGCGCGTGTTCGCGCACCGGGGATCGCTGGACAAATATATCGGCGACGCGATCATGGCGGTGTACGGCGCGCCGGTCGTGGAGAGCGACCATCCGGCGCTCGCTTGCCGCTCGGCGCTCGATATGATGCGCGCGCTCGACGAGCTGCAGAAAAAGTGGCAGTTGGCCGGTCTGCCGAAAATCGGCATCGGCGTCGGCATCAATACCGGGCAGGTGGTGGTGGGCAACATGGGCTCGGCGACCCGCTTCAACTACACCGTGGTCGGCGACCACGTAAACCTCGCTTCGCGCATCGAGTCGCTCAACAAGGCCTACGGCACCAGCATCCTCATCAGCGAATACACCTACGAGCGGGTCAAGGCGGAGTTCGCTGCCAATTCACGCGAGGTGGACAGCGTGCGCGTGCGCGGCCGGGAGCAACCGGTACGCCTCTACGAGCTTTATGCCGAGGGCAAATTCACGGCGGAGTTCCTGGAGGAATACCGCCAGGCCTACGCGGCGATGAACGCCGGCGACTACGCGCGCTCGGTGGCGATGTTCGAAAAGCTGCAGGCGCAGAATGGCGACGGCGTCAGTGCCTTCCACGCCCAGCGTCGCGGACCCGACAAGCGCCGGGTCGGCGAAGCGACGATCATGAGCTGAGGCGGGTCAGGCCCCGAATGTCAAAGGCGCCTCAGCGCCTTTTCTTCGCCGGGCCTGAGGACGCGAATGCAGGGCGCGTAGCCCTCGTGCACGATGCCGTGCATCTCCATGCGCTTCTGCGAGCGCAGCAGGTCGGCGACGTACGCGGCGACATTGCGCGTGATCAGCTGGCCGGGCACCAGCACCGGGATGCCGGGCGGGTAGGGCACGATCTGGTCGGCGCAGATGCGGCCGGCGAGGGCGCGGTTCACGCGCTCGCGCTCGTCGAGCACCGGCAGCAGCTCGCCGCCGCAGTAGTACGCGTCGCGCGGCAGGAACGTCAGCCGGGTGAAGGCGGGGATCTCCGGCGACTGCACCAGGCGCCGCGGCGCGCGGTTCTCGCGCGCGATGCGCATCAGCGCATCGTACAGCCGCGACACCTTGGAGCGCGTGGTGCCGATGGTCAGCAGCAGGGTCAGCGTGTTGAAGGTCGATTTCTCGGTCTGGATGTTGTAGCGCTCGAACAGCAGCTTCTGCAGGTCGTCGACGGTGTAGCCGCAGCCGGAGATGTCGATCGTCACCTTGGTCGGGTCGAGGCGGATGCCGTCGTGCCGCACCTGCTCGGGCAGCAGGTCTTCCAGCTCGAGCACGCGGAACACCTTCGTCGAGTTGACCAGCTTGCGCACCTCGGCCGCCAGCTCGAGGGTGCGCGACAGGAGCTTGAAGCCCTCCATCACCGCCTGCTTGCGCGCCACGTCGAGGCTCGCGATCAGCCCGTACTGCGGGCTGGTCGAGGTATGCATGTTGAAGTTCTCGCGGAACAGGTGCTCGCGGAAGCCGGGATCGTTGACGTGGATCATCGACGCCTGCGAGAACGCCGACAGCACCTTGTGCGTCGACTGGGTCGCGTAGTCGGCGCCCGCCTCGAGCGCGGTCGGCCGGAACTCGGGATGGAAGCGGGCGAAGCCGTACCACGCCTCGTCGATGATCACCTTGATGCCGCGCGCATGCGCGGCCGCGACGATCGGCGCCAGGTCGTAGCGCAGCCCGTCGTAGGTGCAGGAGGTGAGGATCAGTGCCTGAGCGTCGGGGTGCTTCTTGATCGCGTTCAGCAGCGTTTTCTTCGGCACCGGCCCGTACAGGCCGTACTTCCTGTTCAGCGCCGAATCGAGATAGATCGGGTGCGCGCCCGAGAGCACCACGCCGTGGTGCACGCTCTTGTGGCAGTTGCGATCGAGCAGCAGCTTCTCGCCCGGTGCGAGCAGCGTCTGGAAGATGACCTTGTTGGCGGTCGAGGTGCCGTTGGTGGCGAAGAAGGTGCGGCGCGCGCCGAACGCCTTCGCCGCCATCGCCTGCGCCTCGGCGATCACGCCCTTCGGCTCCATCAGCGAGTCGAGCATCGGCACCGACACCGACAGATCGGCGTCGAACACGTGCTCGCCCATGAACTCGTAGAAGTCGTCGACCCAGGGGCTGCCGCGCAGCGACTCGCCGGAAGAGTGCCCGGGCGTATGCCACTGGTCCTTCGCCATCCAGACGTAGTTCTTCAGCTGGTCGTAGAACGGCGTGCGGGCGCGCTCCTGGATCTGCGCGTTGAGGATGCGGTAGATGCCGCGGTAGTCGCGCTCCTCGCGGTAGAAATAGCCGTCGACCGCCTCGGCGAACAGTGCATCGACCACGTCGTCCTCCTTCTCCTGCGCGATCAGGATGTAGACGTCGAGCTCGGGGCGCAGGCGCGTGATCCGCTGCACCAGCTCGATGGCCGTGGTCTGCAGGTGCTTTTTCGAAGAAGAGCCGTTTTTCGTCAGCGAGTAGAGCCGGTCGTCGACCAGCACCGCCTGCAGGTTGCCCTCGGACTCGATGACCGCGAGCGCCTCCTTGGCCGTGGTCACGCCCATGAAGCTGATACCAAGCGGATTGTCGAGCGCACGCGCCGCCGCGTTGAGGCCCTTCACGAACTCGCGCAGCACGAGGTGCTCGTCGTTGATCACCAGGATGCGGCACGCGGGCTTGGGCATTAGGCGCTCTTGTCCTTAATATAGCCGCCCATGGCCGACGTCGAGGTGGTCGAGTTCGTCATCGCCGGGGTCACGCTCGACGGCAAGCCATTCCGGCCGAGCGATTGGGCGGAGCGCCTGTGCGGCGTGATGTCGGCGTTCGGCGGCGACCACCGCATGCAGTATTCCCCGTTCGTCCACCCGATCACCGCCAACGGCGTGCGCTGCGTCGTGGTCGACCTGCGGCTCGAGCAGGTCGAGCCGATGGCGTACCGCTTCCTGCTTGCCTTCGCCAAGGACAACGAGCTGCAGGTGCGAGACGGGCGCATCGCGGAGCGCTCGAAGCTCGCTCAGGTGCAGCGGATCGGAGATACCGCTTGAGTGTTACTTCAGGCCTTTGACGGCGTGCGCGAGACGGCTCTTGTGGCGGTTGCCGGCGTTGCGGTGCAGGACGCCCTTGGCGACGACGCGATCAATGGCGCGTTGCGACGCGAGCAGCGCCTTCGCCGCGGCGTCCTTGTTGCCGGCCGCGACGGCCTTCTTCACGTTCTTGATCGCGGTGCGCACCTCGGTGCGCAAGCCGAGGTTGTGGCCGCGGCGCACGACGGCTTGCCGGGCGCGCTTGCGGACTGACTTGAGATTCGCCATGGATTTCGCTATCGAAAAAGGGCGCGAAGTTTAACATGAACCTGCAGGTAAGCCGTTGAACCTACTGCGCGCCCTGGCAACGGTGAGCAGCCTGACGATGGTCAGCCGCATCCTCGGCTATGCCCGCGACTTCGTCATCGCGCGCGCCTTCGGCGCCGGGCTCCTGACCGACGCGTTTTTCGTCGCTTTCCGCATCCCGAACCTGCTGCGGCGCCTGTTCGCCGAAGGGGCGTTCTCGCAAGCCTTCGTGCCGGTCCTGGCCGAGCAGAAGAACAGGAGCTCGCCGGAGGAGACGAAGCGGCTGATCGACGGGGTGGCGACGCTGCTCTTCCTCGTGCTGGTCGCGGCGGCGCTGATCGGCATGGCGGCCGCCTGGCCGATCGTCTGGCTGTCGGCGCCGGGCTTCAGCGCCGACCCGGCGAAGTTCGACCTGACGGTCAGGATGCTGCGCATCACCTTCCCGTACATCGCCTTCATCTCGCTGGTGGCGCTGTCGGCGGGGCTGCTGAATACCTGGAACCGCTTCTCGGTGCCGGCGATCACGCCGATGTTCCTCAATATCGCCTTCATCGTCGGCGCGCTCGCCTTCGCCGATCATTTCGATCCGCCGGTCGTGGTCCTCGCCTGGGCGGTATTCGCCGGCGGCTTCCTGCAGCTCGCCTTCCAGATCCCGTTCCTTCTCAAGCTCGGGCTGATGCCGCGCTGGCGCCTCGACTTCCGGCATCCGGGCGTGCGCCGGGTGCTGACGCTGATGCTGCCGGCCGCCTTCGGCGTCTCGGTCAGCCAGATCTCGCTGCTGATCAACACCATCTTCGCCTCGTTCCTGGTGTCGGGCAGCGTCTCCTGGCTCTACTACGCCGACCGCCTGATGGAGTTTCCGGCGGGCGTGCTCGGCGTCGCGCTCGGCACCATCCTGCTGCCGAGCCTGTCCAAGTACCATGCCGACGCCGACCACGCCGAATACGCGCGCCTGCTCGACTGGGGATTGCGCCTGACGGTGCTGCTCGCCGTGCCGGCCGCCGCCGCGCTGGCGGTGATGGCGCTGCCGCTGATCGCCGCGCTCTTCCACTACGGCCGCTTCACTGCCGCGGACGCCTTCCTCACGCGCGAAGCGCTGGTCGCGTACAGCATCGGCCTGCTCGGCATGATGCTGGTGAAAATCCTCGCCCCGGGCTTCTACGCCCGCCAGAACATCGCCACGCCGGTGAAGATCGGCATCGTCACGCTGGTCGCGACGCAGCTCATGAACTTCGCCTTCATCGGTCCGTTCAAGCACGCCGGGCTCGCGCTCGCGATCGGCTTGGGCGCTTGCCTGAACGCGTTGCTCTTGTTCTACCTGCTGCGCAAGCAGAAAATCTATGTGCCGCAACCCGGGTGGCCGATCTTCCTCCTCAAGGTGGCGGCATCGGTCGGACTGATGGCGACGGTGGTCTACACCACGATGGGTGAAGCGCGCTGGTGGCTGAACGCGCCCTGGCAGCACAAGCTGCCGGCGGTGCTCGGCGTCAGCCTGCTCGGCGCCGTCGCCTACGCCGCCAGCCTCGCGGCGTTCGGCTTCCGGCTGCGCGACTTCTCGCGGCGGGGGGCTGGCTGATGGGCGCGCCGCTCGAAGCATTCGAGATCGCGGTGCGCCAGGACGACGCGCGCATCGATCTCGCGCGCGCCTGCCTGCTCATCGCGCAGGACGCATACCCCGGTCTCGACGTCGAGCGCTACCTGGCGGAGATCGACGGCCTTGCAATCCGCCTGCGCTCGCGCCTGCCGAACCGCGGCGGCGCCGAGGAAAAGGTGATGGCGCTGAACCAGTTCCTGTTCGGCGATCTCGGCTTCGTCGGCAATGCGCGCGACTACTATGACCCGCGCAACAGCTATCTCAACGAAGTGATCGACCGCAAGACCGGCATCCCGATCACGCTCGCGATCGTCTACATGGAGCTCGGCCGGCGCATCGGCCTGCCGCTCGCCGGCGTGTCTTTCCCCGGACACTTCCTCGTCCGTCTCAAGCTGCGCGGCGGCGCGCTGGTGCTCGATCCTTTCTCCGGCGGCACGCCGATCGCCGAGGACGAGCTGCGCGAGCGGCTGCAGCGCGTCATTCCCGAGGGAGCGACCGACAACGTGCCGGTGGCCGACCTGCCGCTCGACCAGTTCCTCGAGCCGGCGACCAACCGGCAGATCCTGGCGCGCCTGCTGCGCAACCTCAAGGGCATCTACCGCGAGACCGAGAAGCCGGAACGGATGCTCGACGTGCTGAACCGCATGCTGGTGGTGGCGCCGGATGCGAGCGGCGAGCTGCGCGACCGCGGCTTCGTTTATCACGAGCTCGAGTGCTACCGCGCGGCGCTCAAGGACTTGAGCGACTACGTCGAGCGCGAGCCCGATGCGCCCGACGGCGACGAAGTGCGCGTGCGCCTGATGGAGCTCTCGGCCCTCTGCGCGCGGCTGAACTAGGGTTACAATCGCCGCTCCATTTTCGAGGGGGTTTTTGATGAAACGCAGATCATTCCTGAAGAAAGCCGCCGCCGGCCTCGCCGTCGGCACGGTCGCCGCACCGGCGATCGCGCAGTCCCAACCGACGGTCCAGTGGCGCATGGCCACGAGCTGGCCGAAGAGCCTGGACACGCTTTATGGCGGCGCCGAGCTGGTGAGCAAGCGGGTCGCCGAGATCACCGACAACAAATTCCAGATCCGCGCCTTCGCCGCGGGTGAGATCGTCCCCGCGCTGCAGGTTCTCGACGCGGTGCAAGCCGGCACGGTCGAGTGCGGCCACACGGCGCCGTACTACTACTTCGGTAAGGATCCGGCGTTCGCCTTTGGCACCGCCATCTGCTTCGGCGGCAACGCCCGCCAGCAGACCGCCTGGTGGCATTTCGGCGGCGGCAAGGAGGCGATGGCGCCGCTGTGGAAGGACTACGGCTGCGTCTCCATCCTCGCTGGCAATACCAACTGCCAGATGGGCGGCTGGTGGCGCAAGGAGATCAAGAGCGTCGCCGACCTGAAGGGCGTGAAGATGCGCATCGGCGGCATGGCCGGCCTGATTCTCGCCAAGCTCGGCGTCGTGCCGCAGCAGCTCGGCGCGCCCGACATCTATCCTTCGCTCGAGAAGGGCACGATCGACGCGGCGGAGTGGGTGGGGCCGTACGACGACGAGAAGCTCGGCTTCAACAAAGTCGCCAAGTTCTATTACTACCCCGGGTTCTGGGAAGGCGGCCCGATGCTGCACGTCCTGGTGAACGAGAAGAAACAGGCTGAGCTGCCGAAGCCCTATCTCGCAGCGCTCGAGACCGCCTGCGGCGAAGCCAACCAGTGGATGCAGGCCAAGTACGACGCGCAGAATCCCCCGGCGCTGCGCCGGCTGGTCGCCAGCGGCACGCAGCTGCGCCCGTTCCCGAGGGCGGTGCTGGAGGCAGCGGAGAAAGCCGCCTACGAGGTGTACGACGAGATGAGCGTCAAGAGCGCGCACTTCAAGCGCATCTATCCGGAGTGGAAGAAGTTCCGCGAC
>Ga0137409_10002767_pt1 | contig 18699 bp, 13 predicted proteins | sample CZODoug1_16funga_FD_122059 | JGI IMG/M metagenome (GOLD analysis project Ga0137409, IMG submission 122059) | Vadose zone soil fungal communities from Angelo Coast Range Reserve, California, USA - CZODoug1_16fungal (Hybrid Assembly) | ecosystem: Environmental > Terrestrial > Soil > Vadose zone... | reverse complement strand
TGGGTCTATCTCAAGCTCAACGATCCGGAGCGCGAGACCATTCTCTGCAAGGACCCATTCCAGAGCCACGACGAGCGCGTCGAGCGTCTGATTCGCTCGTTCTAGACGACACCGCTCGCTCTTCCGGAGCGGGTGGCGCAGGACCGACCAACCATGCCATACACTCCGCTCCTTCCCGACACGATCGACGCTCTCGTCACCGGCCAGCACGGTGATCCCTTCGCGGTGCTGGGCCCTCACGCCGGCCGCGAGGGCATGGTCAGCGTGCGGGCCCTCCTCCCCACCGCCCGGGCGGTGGCGGCGGTGATGCCCGACGGCACCGTCAGCCCGCTGCGCGCGGTGCATCCGGCCGGCTTCTGGGAAGGCGAGGTGCCGGGCCGCCGCCTCCCGCTGGCGTACCGGCTTCGAGTGGTCGACGACCAGGGGCAGGTCTCCGAGGTCGAGGACCCCTATCGCTTTCCCCCGACCCTCAGCGCCTACGACCTGCACCTGCTCGGCGAGGGCACCCACTACCGCCTCTTCGAGCGGCTCGGCGCGCATCCCATCCGCCACGAGGGTGTGGAGGGCGTGCGCTTCGTGGTCTGGGCCCCCAACGCGCGGCGGGTCAGCGTGGTCGGCGACTGGAACGGATGGGACGGGCGACGCCAGCCGATGCGGCTGCATCCCGGCAACGGGCTCTGGGAGCTGTTCGTCCCCGGGGTGACCCTCGGCGCGCGCTACAAGTACGAGATCATCGGACGGGACGGCGGGCTGCTCGCGCTCAAGACCGATCCGGTGGCGTTCGCCTTCGAGCCCGACGAGCCGCGGACCGCCTCCGCGGTCACCGACCTCAACGCCTTCACGTGGGGCGACGCGGAGTGGATGGACGAGCGCAAGCGCCGGAACGCCCTGCACCGGCCGATGTCGGTGTACGAGGTGCACCTGGGCTCGTGGCGGCGCCCGGAGTCGGGCGCGCTGCCGACCTACCGCGAGGTCGCCGAGCAGCTCGCCGACTACGTGAGCGAGATGGGCTTCACCCACGTGGAGTTGCTCCCGGTGACCGAGCACCCCTACTACGCCTCCTGGGGCTACCAGACCCTCGGCTATTTCGCGCCCACCCGCCGCTACGGCACGCCGACCGACTTCATGGCCTTCGTGGACACCCTCCACCGGCGGGGCATCGGGGTCATCATGGACTGGGTGCCCGCACACTTCCCCAAGGACGCGCACGGGCTGGCCTTCTTCGACGGCACCCACCTCTACGAGCACGACGACCCGAACCTGCGCGACCATCCCGACTGGGGCACCCGGGTGTTCAACTTCGGGCGGCGCGAGGTCTCCAACTTCCTCATCGCCAACGCGGTGTTCTGGCTCGAGCGCTACCACATCGACGGTTTGCGGGTCGACGCGGTCGCGTCCATGATCTACCGCGACTACTCCCGCAAGGCGGGCGAGTGGGTGCCCAACGAGTTCGGCGGCCGGGAGAACCTCGAGGCCCTCGCCTTCCTCCGGAAGCTGAACGAGGTGGTGTACGGGGGGCAGCCGGGCGCCTCCACCATCGCGGAGGAGTCCACCGCGTGGCCGCAGGTCTCGCGCCCGGTCTACCTGGGCGGCCTCGGCTTCGGCTTCAAGTGGAACATGGGCTGGATGCACGACATCCTCGAGTACATGCAGCACCGGCCGGTCCACCGGAAGTACCACCACAACCAGCTCACCTTCGGGCTGCTCTACGCGTGGACCGAGAACTTCGTGCTGCCGCTCTCCCACGACGAGGTGGTCTACGGCAAGCGCTCGCTCGCCCGCAAGATGCCCGGCGACGACTGGCAGCGCTTCGCGAACCTCCGCCTGCTCTACGCGTTCATGTGGGCCTACCCGGGCAAGAAGCTCCTCTTCATGGGCGGCGAATTCGGCCAGTCCGACGAGTGGACCCACGACCGCGCGCTCGACTGGTCGCTGCTCGACATGGGCCCCTACCACCGCGGCGTCCAGCGGCTGGTGCGGGACCTCAACCACGTCTACCGGGACGAGCCGTCGCTCCACGAAGTGGACTTCGAGCCGGCGGGCTTCCAGTGGATGGACTGCAGCGACTGGGAGCAGAGCATCGTGACGTTCTGCCGCTTCTCCCGGAACCAGGAGCGGCTGGTCCTCTGCGCGTGCAACTTCACCCCGGTGGCGCGGCGGGGCTACCGCGTCGGCGTTCCCCGCCCCGGGTTCTATCGCGAGGTCATCAACTCCGACGCCTCGATCTACGGGGGCGGCGACGTGGGGAACTCGGGGGGCGTGGCGAGCGAGCCGATTCCGTGGCACGGGCAGCCGCACTCCGTCGTGCTCACGTTGCCGCCCCTCGCCGCCCTCTGGCTGACCCCGGCCTGAGGCGGCTGCCTTCCATGGCCGACGCTCCCCGTACCCGCCCGGGCCGGCCGTACCCGCTCGGCGCCACCTGGGACGGCGCCGGCGTCAACTTCGCCCTCTTCAGCGAGCACGCCACCGCGGTGGCGCTCTGCTTCTTCGACGAGCGCGATCCGGGCAAGGAGGTCCGCCAGCTCCGGCTCGAGCAGCGCACCGACCAGGTCTGGCACGCCTACGTGCCGGGAATCCGCCCCGGCGCGCTCTACGCGTACCGGGTGAACGGCCCCTACGAGCCCGCCCAGGGCCATCGCTTCAATCCGGCCAAGGCGCTGCTCGACCCCTACGCGAAGGCGATCGCGGGCACGCTCGAGTGGCACGACGCCTTCTTCGGCTACCGCGTCGGCGATCCCGCGGGAGACGCCACGCCCCACGACCGTGACAGCGGGCCGTACCTGCCCAAGAGCGTGGTGGTGGATGGGACGTTCGACTGGGAAGGGGACCGGCCGCCGCTCACCCGCTGGTCGCGCACCGTCATCTACGAGGTCCACGTCCGGGGCTTCACCAAGCTCCATCCCGACGTCCCGCCCGAGCTGCGCGGCACCTACGCGGGCCTCGCCTCCGACCCCGCGGTGCGCCACCTCACCGAGCTCGGCGTCACCGCGGTGGAGCTGCTGCCCATCCACCACTCGGTCACCGAGAAGTACCAGGCCGATCGGGGGTTCACCAACTACTGGGGCTACAACTCGATCGGCTTCTTCTGCCCCGACTCGCGCTTCTCCTCCTCGGGACAGCGGGGCCAGCAGGTGGACGAGTTCAAGACCATGGTCAAGCGCCTGCACCGGGCGGGCATCGAGGTGATCCTCGACGTGGTGTACAACCACACCGCGGAGGGCAACCACCTGGGGCCGACGCTCTGCTTCCGCGGCATCGACAACGCGGCCTACTACCGCCTGTCTCCCGAGGACCCGCGCTTCTACGTGGACTACACCGGGACCGGCAATACGCTCAACATGCGGCACCCGCGCACCATCCAGCTCATGATGGACAGCCTGCGCTACTGGGTGCTCGAGATGCACGTGGACGGCTTCCGCTTCGATCTCGCGGCCGCCCTGGCCCGCGAGCTCCACGACGTGGACCGGCTCTCCGCCTTCTTCGACGTGATCCACCAGGATCCGGTGATCTCGCAGGTCAAGCTCATCGCCGAGCCCTGGGACCTCGGCCAGGGCGGCTACCAGGTCGGCAACTTTCCGGTGGGGTGGACGGAGTGGAACGGGAAGTACCGCGACACGATCCGCCGCTACTGGAAGGGCGACGAGGGCCAGGTGGCGGAGCTGGGGTACCGCCTCACGGGTTCCAGCGATCTCTACGAGATGGGCGGGCGACGACCCTACGCGAGCGTCAACTTCGTCACCGCGCACGACGGCTTCACCCTCACCGATCTCGTCTCCTACAACGCCAAGCACAACCTGGCCAACGGCGAGAACAATCGGGACGGCACCGACGATAACAGCTCTTGGAACGGAGGGGTCGAGGGCCCCACCGACGATCCCAAGGTCACCGCGCTCCGCGACCGCCAGCGGCGGAACTTCCTGGCCACGCTCTTCCTGTCCCAGGGCATCCCGATGCTGCTGGGCGGCGACGAGATGGGCCGCACCCAGCGGGGCAACAACAACGCCTATTGCCAGGACACCGAGCTGTCGTGGGTCCACTGGCCGCCCACCGAGACCGGACGGCGCCTGATCGAGTTCACCCGGCGCCTCATCCGCCTCAAGCACGCCAACCCGGTCTTCCATCGGCGCATGTTCTTCCAGGGCCGCCGCATCCACGGCTCGGCGGTGAAGGACCTCGCCTGGTTCCGCCCCGACGGCCACGAGATGACCGACGAGGAGTGGCAGAACAGCTTCAGTCGCTGCCTCGGGCTCCGGCTGGCCGGCGACGCCATCGAGGAGGTGGACGACCTGGGCGAGCCCATCGTCGGCGACACCTTCCTGATCCTGCTCAACGCGCACCACGAGCCGGTGCCCTTCGTGCTGCCCGCCCACGCGAGCCGCGTGAGCTGGGAGCCGGTGCTCGACACGCGCGACTGGGACGGCGACGCCGAGCGCCCGGCCCTGCGCACCGGCGAGCAGTACATGCTCGAGGGCCGCTCGCTCGCCGTGCTGCGGCTCGGCCGGATCGTCCGTCCCAAACTGGAGCCTGGCCGATGACCGACTCGCCCGAATTCGATTCCGAGCTGCACCGTACCGCGCTGGCCCAGCTCGATCGCGTCGCGGCCCGGCTCGCGCTCGACTCCGACATCCACGAGCGGCTGCGCTTCCCGCGCCGGGCCCTCGTGGTCTCGGTGCCCATCCGGATGGACCGCGGCGACACCGAGGTGTTCATCGGCTACCGGGTGCACCACAACACCGCCCTCGGCCCCACCAAGGGCGGCCTGCGCTACGACCTGGGGGTCAACCTGGGCGAGGTCACCGCGCTCGCCATGCTGATGAGCTGGAAGTGCGCGCTGATGGGCCTGCCCTACGGCGGCGCCAAGGGCGGCGTGCGCTGCAACCCGCGCGAGCTCTCGCCGCGCGAGCTCGAGCACCTCACCCGCCGCTACACCACCGAGATCATCCACATGATCGGCCCCGATCTGGACATCCCCGCCCCCGACCTCGGCACCGACGAGCAGACCATGGCGTGGATGATGGACACCTACTCGATGACCCAGGGCAAGAGCGTGCCCGGAGTGGTCACCGGCAAGCCGATCATCGTGGGCGGCTCCGCGGGCCGACGCGAGGCCACCGGGCGCGGCATCGTCTTCGTGCTCTACCAGGCGGCCAAGAGCCTGGGCCAGGAGCTGCGGGGCAAGAAGATCGTCGTCCAGGGCTTCGGCAACGTGGGCAGCGTGGCCGCGCGCCTCTTGTGGAACGACGGGTGCACGATCGCGGGCATCAGCGACGTCAAGGGCGGGGTGTGGAATCCCGCCGGCCTCGACGTCCGCCAGCTCCAGGACCACGTGACCCAGACCGGCAGCGTGGTCGGCTTCCCGGGCGCCGAGCCGGTGACCAACGAGGCGATCCTGGAGCAGCCGTGCGACGTGCTGATCCCGGCCGCGGTCGACTCGGTCATCCACGCGCGCAACGCCGACCGCATCAAGGCCCTCATCGTCGCGGAGGCCGCCAATGGCCCCACCACGCCGGAGGCCGACGTGATCCTGCGCGACCACGGGGTGACCGTGATCCCGGACATCCTGTGCAACGCGGGCGGGGTGGTCGTGTCGTACTTCGAGTGGGTGCAGGGCCTGCAGTACTACTTCTGGAAGGAGAGCGAGATCATCGCGCGCCTGCAGGAGATCATGGCGCGGTCGTTCACGAGCGTGTGGCGCACCGCCCAGAAGAGCGGCGTGGACCTCCGGACCGGGGCGCTGATGGAAGGCATCAGCCGGGTGGCCGACGCCCACGTGTCCCGCGGCCTCTACCCCTAGCCCGCTGTTTCACTGCGAAACGATTCGTTTCGCTTCGAAACGCCTGCGAATCGGGCACCTCTGCGAAATCAGGGTCATGCGGCTGGCATGAGCCTTGACTCTCCTGACTAGAATTACCCAAGGAGCTCGTGCCGCTCATGCCCATCTCGAATACGCTGGTCCTGGCCTCCGCGCTCACCCTGACGCTCCAGTTCCTGATCTTCGCCTATCTCTACTCCTCGCACCGGGTGCGCTTCTTCCGTTACCTGCTGCTGGCCTGGGGCCTCATGAGCCTGGCCAAGGGCCTGCACGTCGGCCAGATCCTCGTCCCGGATCTCGAGATCCTGGGCGCGCTGATCAATGCCGCCTTCGTCGGCGCCACCCTCCTCGTGCTGGCCGGCGGCCTGGCCTTCCGCTTCGACTACCAGATCCGGCCCCGCGACCTGGTGATCGGCGCCCTGGCCGCGCTGGCCGCGCTCGGCCTCGGCGACCTGTCGGACGCGAGCGTCGCCGCGCGGAGCCTGGCCGGCTTCGCCACCGGGGGCATCCTGATCGTGGCCGGGGTGCAGTTCTGGCCTCGAGCGGCCCACCCCCGATACCGCGGCGCGTGCTTCCTCGCCACTTCGCTCGCCCTCTGGGGCGTGCACCGGGTCGTGTCGGGCGCTTTCCCGGCCGAGCCGGGCACCGCGTCCCACCTCATGATGCACCTCGGGTTCATGCTGTTCTATTTCCTCTCCACCTTCGCGATCATCATCATGGTGCTGGACCGAGCCCGGAGCGAGACCGCGACGCTCAAGGAGTTCAACGAGCGGCTCGTCGACGGCCTCGGCGAGGGCCTCCAGCTCGTCGACGGCGACTTCCGGATCCGTCACGCCAACCGGTGGATGCACGGCCTGTTCGGCCCGGTGGTGGGGCGTCGCTGCTACGAGCTGCTCGCGGCCGACGCGATGCCGTGCCCGGGCTGTCCCCTCGACCGCCGGCACGGGATCGACGACGCGGTGCGGATCGAGGTCGCGGGATCCGGCGGCCGCCGTTTCTCGCTGAGCTGCTCCCCGGTGCGCCAGCCCGACGGCCAGATCTTCCTCCTCGAGCTGATGGCCGACGTGACCGAGCGCGAGCGTCTGCAGGCGCGGCTCACCGAGGCCGAGCGCCTGGCCGCGGCGGGCGAGCTCGCCGCGGGTGTCGCGCACGAGATCCGCAACCCGCTGGCCGCCATCGTCAACGCCACGACCCTGCTCGGGGAGGAGGAGACCCTCACCCGAGAGGAGCGGGCCAACACGCTGGGCGCGGTCAAGAAGGAGGCGCGGCGGCTCAACCGGATCCTCTCGGACTTTCTCGTCTTCGCCCGCCCCCGCGAGTCCAAGCCCCTCGAGGCCGACATCCGGGTGGTCGTCGATCACGTCGCGGCCCTGATCCGGGAGGATCCCGGTCGCGCCGAGCGGGTGCAGCTCTCGGTGGGGATCGATCCCGCCGTGCCCGCGTTCCCCTTCGACGCCGATCAGATCACCCAGGTGCTGTGGAACATCGCGCTGAACGGCGTCGAGGCGATGGAGGGGCCCGGGCGCCTCGACATCACGGTGGCCCGCCGGGGCGGCGCGGTGGCGATCGCGGTCACCGACACCGGCGGCGGGATTCCGGTCGAGGAGCGCCGGCGGGTGTTCGAGCCCTTCTATTCCCGGAAGCGGAGCGGCACCGGCCTCGGGCTCACCATCGCCCGGCGCATCGTCGCCACGCATCGGGGGCGGATCGACGTCGAGTCGACACCCGGCCAGGGCTCGCGGTTCACCGTTGTGCTGCCGCTCAGCGCGGGGGCGTGAGTTGGCCGCGATCCTGGTCGTCGATGACGAAGCCTCGGCCCGGACCACCCTGGCGCTGCTGCTCCGGAAGCGCAGCCACCGAGTGACGGAGGCCGAGGGGGTCGGGGTCGCGGTCAAGGCCCTCACCGATGAGGCCTTCGAGGTCATCGTGACGGATCTCCGCATGCCGGACGGCGACGGGCTGGACGTCCTCCGGGCCGCCCGGGCCCACTGCTCGGACGCCGACGTCATCCTCCTCACCGCGTACGCCGGCTGGGAGTCGGCCAAGGAAGCGATCCAGCTCGGGGCCATCGACTACTTCGAGAAAGGCCGGGAGCCCGACGAGTTGATTCACCGCATCGAGCGGGCCCTCGGCGAGAAGGCCCTGCGGCGGGAGAACGCGAATCTCCGGGCCCAGGTGCGTGACCGGTACGGCCTGCCCGGGTTGCTCGCGGGCTCCGCCCGGATGGCCCAGGTGGTGGAGCTGGTGCGACGGGTCGCGCCCACGAGCGCCACCGTGCTCATCCGGGGCGAATCGGGGACGGGCAAGGAGCTCATCGCCAAGGCCATCCACCACGCCAGCGATCGGGCGCGGGGACCCTTCGTGGCCATCAACTGCGGTGCGCTGCCCGAGGCCCTGCTGGAGTCGGAGCTCTTCGGTCACGTGCGCGGCGCCTTCACCGGGGCGAGCGGGACCAAGAACGGCTTGTTCGAGGAAGCCGACGGCGGCACGCTGCTGCTCGACGAGATCGGCGAGATGGCGCCGAGCCTCCAGGTGAAGCTCCTTCGAGCCCTGCAGAGCGGTGAGATCCGCCCGGTCGGATCGACCCAGGCGATCACGGTGGACGTGCGGGTCGTCGCGGCCACGAACCGCGACCTCGAACAGCTGATCCGCCAGGGCGGCTTCCGGGAAGACCTCTTCTATCGCCTCAACGTGATCCCGGTCACGCTTCCCCCCCTGCGCGAGCGCCGCGAGGACATTCCCCTCCTCGCCGAGCACTTCCTCGGCCGCGCCGCCCAGCGCCTGGGCCGGAGCCTGCGCCTGAGCCCGGCGGCGGTGGATCGGCTCCTCCGCTATCCCTGGCCCGGCAACGTGCGCGAGCTGGAGAACGCGATCGAGCGCGCCGCGATCCTCGCGCGCGACCAGGTCATCGAGCCCGACGATCTGCCCCCGCACGTCACCGGGGGCGTGATCCTCGGCCCGGCCCCCGGCCTCGAGCGCGAGCACACCCTCGCCGAGGCCGAGCGCGCACACATCATCCAGACGCTCGAGCGTTGCGGCGGAAACCATTCGCGGGCCGCCGAGATGCTCGGCATCGGACGCACCACCCTCTGGCGGAAGCTCAAGGAGTACGGGCTCGACCGGTAGTCGCGCCGCTCACGGCAGCAGAGCCAGAGCGAAGCGCCAGTAGCCCAGTCCGCAGGCCGCCCGCACCCCCATCTCCACGCCATCGTCCTGGCCCTCGCCCGGATCCTCCGCGACGACCGCGGGGTGCAGACGGAGATCGGTGAGCCCGATCGGGAACTCCTGATTCAGGTACGCCTGCATGGTCATTCCCTCACCCCGCGACGTACGCGGCGAGGCTCGCGCGGATCAGCAACCGGGAGCGATGGACCCGCGACTTCACCGCCGCCCGGCCGAGGCCCAGCCGTTCGGCGATGACGGCGGTGGAGAGCCCCTCGAAATGACAGAGGATCAACGGGAGCCGGTAGGGCTCCGGCAACGTCGCGATCGCGCGCGCGAGCACCTCACCCCGCTCGTACCGCACGAGCTCCGCGTCGGCGCCGGTCATGTGGATCGCGATCACGTCAGAGGCCCTGGAGACGGCGGCCGCGTGCGCGTCGGCCCGCCGTCGGCGGCGCAGTCGAGCGAGGGCCGCATTGGTGGCGACGCGCTGGACCCACGTCGCGAACGTGGACCGCTCCCCGAACGACTGGAACCGCCGGAGGATCGTCAGCAGGACGTCCTGGGCGACCTCTTCCGCATCCGCGCGGCTCGCCAGGATCCGGTTCACGATCCGGTAGATCCGGGAGCCGTACGCTTCCACGAGCGCGTCGGCCGCGGCCGGATCTCCGCGTCGGAGAGCGTCGAGCAGCCGGGCGTCCCCAGCGAGAGGTGGGCGGTGGGCGCTGGCCATCATCGGCGGAAAGGCGGAGCAACGCCTGTGCCACCCGCGAAGTCCAGCCCAGACGGGCCGAATCGGGGGCGGCTCCTCGGGCGGCCGGTTCCAAAGGGAAACGTGACGTTCCGTCCTGGAACGCAGGGCCGCCCGGTCGCGACCATCGAGCGCTCGACTTTCACGCCTTTTCCGGACTGGCATCGGACGTGAATCCCTCGTGGCCATGGCCGCGATCCTGATCGTCGACGACGAGCCGTCCGCCCGCCTGACTCTCGGGCTCCTCCTCCGTCATCGGGGTCATCTGGTGCGGGAGGCCGACGGAGTGAGCGCGGCGACGAGCGCGCTCGGCGCCGAGGCCTTCGACGTCGTCATCACCGATCTCCGGATGCCCGACGGCCTCGGTCTGGAGGTGCTTCAGGCCGCAAGGGCCCGGTGTCCGGACGCCAACGTGATCGTGCTCACCGCCCATCCAGGGTGGGAGTCGGCGAAGGAGGCGATGCGGCTCGGAGCGTTCGACTACTTCGAGAAGGGCCAGGAGCCGGATGGGCTGTTCCGGCGGATCGACGGGGCGCTGGAGGAGCAGGCGTTCCGTCGACGGATGGGGCTCGCCGGCACCCCGGCGGCCATTCCCGCGGCGACCCCGGCGGCGGCCGGCGGCCGCCGCTATCTGACGATTCTCTTCGCGGACATGCGCGGCTCGATGGAGCTGCTGGCCGAGCATGATCTCGAAGAGGCGCGCCAGGTGCTGGACGAGGTGATCGAGCGCTTGATGGAGGCCGTGCACGAAGCGGGCGGCACCGTGAACCAAGTCATGGGCGACGGCATCATGGCGCTCTTCGGGGCGCCCGTGGCCCACCCCGACCACGCGGTGCGGGCGTGCCGGGCCGCGCTCCGGATGCAGGAGGCGGTGGCCCGCTACTCGGGCGCCCGGACCCGGCGCGGAGGCGTCGGCGTGCAGATCCGGGTGGGCATCAACTCCGGCGAGGTGATCGTACGATCCGTCGGAAGCGATCTCCGCTGGGACTACACCGCGGTGGGTCCGCCCACGCACATCGCCGCGCGCATGGAGCAGCTGGCCGCACCCGCCGCGACCGTCCTCACCGACACGACCCTGGCCCTTGCCCAACACGCGATCCGGGTGCGCCCTCTCGGCCGCGTCGTGGTGAAGGGCCTGCGCGACGAGCTCGAGGCGTACGAGCTCGTGGGCCTCGGCCCGGCCGCCGGGGCCGGGTCAGCTCACGAGGATCCGGAGGACGACGGCCGGACCGCGTCGCGACGGGTGGCCCAGGCCAGCCCCACCACGGCCACGATCACGCCCACGAGGCCCGCCACCTGAGCGACTCGGAAACCCGATACCCAGAAGCTGTCGAGCCGTAGGGCCTCGATGAAGAACCGGCCCGCCGAGTAGAGCCCGATGTAGGCGAAGAACACCGCGCCGGGATGCCGCCCGAGCCGCGGACGGACCCAGCGCACGAGCACCGCGAACACCAGCAGGTTCCACAGCGACTCGTAGAGGAACGTGGGGTGGAAGAAGTCGAACTGCCGGAACTCGGGCGGCCGGTGAGGCGGCGAGATGTAGAGCTTCCACAGCAGATCGGTGGGAGCCCCGAACGCTTCCTCGTTGAAGAAGTTGCCCCAGCGGCCGATGGCCTGGCCCAGGATCATGCTGGGGGCGATGACGTCCAGCGCCCGCAGCACCGGCACGCCCCACCGCCGCGCGAGCAGGGCGCCGACGAGCGGACCCACGATGAGCCCGCCGTGCATCGCGAGCCCACCTTCCCAGACCGCGATGATCTTCCACGGGAACCGGCCGTAGTAGTCCCAGTTGAAGGCCACCTCGTACAGGCGCGCGCCGACGAGGCCCGCCACCACGGCCCACTGAGCGGCGCGGACGAGCTGGTCGGCGGGCAGGCCCTCCTGGAGCGCGCGCCGGTGGGCGAGCCAGAAGCCCACCAGGATCGCGGTCGCCATGAGGATGCCGTACCAGCGGATCTGGAGCGGGCCGAGCTCGAACGCGATGGCGCCGGGCGAGGCGAACACGCCCTGCACGATAGCACGGCGCCACCCGGCCGGGTCGTCAGGGCTGCTGGTAGTCGAGCCCGGCGGCGGCGAACTTGGCCTTGAAGGCGGGCCGCGTCAGGAAGGCGATGAAGGCGCGCGCGGTCTCCGGCGCGGCGCTGCGGGCAGCCAGACCCGCCGAGTAGACGGTGACCTTCTGGAGGTCCGGCGGCAGCGGGCCCACCAGCACCACGCCCTTCACGGGCACGATCTCGCTGATCTGGTGCACCACCACCTCGGCCTCGCCGCTCGCGACCTTCTCGGCGGGATAGCCGCCCGCCACGAGCTGGGTCTTGCCCTTCACCGCGTCCGCGATGCCGAGCCGGTCCAGCACGCTCGCGAAGTGGATGCCGCTGGTGGCGCCCTGCGCCGGATCCACGTAGACCAGCGACTTCGCGGAGAGCAGCGTCTGCTTGAAGGCCTCCGGCGTGGCGATGTCGGGCTTCGGCGCCCCCTCGCGCACGCCGAGTCCCATCCCCGTACGCGCGAGGTCGGCGCGGCTCCCGGGCACCACCGTGCCCTGTTTCGCCGCGTCGTCGATGGCCACGTCGGTCATGATGACCACGTCCACCGGCTCGCCGCTCGCGAGCTTGCCGCGCGTGACGCCGACCGTGCCGAACGAGAGCGTCACGGTGTGCCCCGTCTCCTGCTGGAAGGTCTGGGCCAGCTCGGTGACGATGGCCCGCACCGCCCCCGCACTGAAGACCCGGAGCTCGGTGCCCGCGGCCCCACCGACCCCCGCGCCCGTGATGCCCGCCCACAACGCCAACGCGATCGCCGCCCGCTCCAGGGTCGTCATGTTCTCTCCCTTTCAGAGGCCGGGACCAGACCCGCCTCCGGATTCAGATCGTAGAGCTGCCGCCGCGCGGCCCGCCCGGCTCCTGCCGTCCCACCCCAGAACGCGGCGTCGATCGGCCGGCCGTGGGTGCGAACCCACTCGGCGAGCGGCCGGCCGGCCGCCTCGGCGCCCATGAATCGACTGGCGATCGAGAGCTCGCCCAGCATGATGAACCGCACCTGCCGTTCCTCGACGAGCCGGGCAAGTCGCTCCGGCGTCAGGATCGGATCGAGGCCGTGGAAGCCGCCCATCGCCATCACCGGCTCACCGGTGGCGATGATGAGGGGCGAGGCGAGCTGCGCGCTCGGCGTCGCCAGCAGGAAGCGCTCGCCGTGATGGTTCGCCTGCAGGAAGGCGATCAGGGCCCGGCGCTCCTCCCCTTCCGCGACGCGGCCGCGGCCCCGCGGCTCGGCGGCGGGCGATCGCGCCGCGAGGCGGCCGATATCCGCCGACGGGATCACCGCGATCCCGCGCACCAGCACGCTGCTCAGCGCCCACGCCGCTGGCATCACCAGCAGCGCGGCGAGCCCGACGCCCAGCGCCGCGCCGGCCGGCGCGGTCGCGCGCCCGGGACGGAGCACCAGCGCCACGAGGGCCACGGCCGCGAGCAGCGCGACGGCCAGCATCCAGATCGGAAGGCGGCGGGGCCAGTCTTCCGCGAGCACCGGAAGCGCGGCCGAGTGGACGTAGACCTGCCACAGGGCGGTGACCAGCAGGGCGCCCGGCAGCAGCATCGCGGCCGCGCCGCCCGTCCGGTAGCGCGCCCAGGTGCAGGTCACGCCCACCGCGGCGAGCGCGGCGAGCGGGGGTCCGAGCGTCGAGAGGTAGTAGAAGTGGAAGATGCCGCCCGCGTAGCTGTAGACCGCCGCGTAGGTGAACGCCCAGCCGGCCCACAGCAGCCCGCTCAGGCACGCCGGCGACACGGGCGGCCTCGCCCCGCCCGCGAGCAGGCCCGCCACGCCGACCAGCGCCAGCGGCAGCAGCCACTCGGCCTGGGCCGCCAGCAGCCCATCGGCCAGTCGTCCCGGTCCCACCGGCGCGCGCACGAAGAGCCGTGCGTAGCCTTCGGTCGCCGCGGAGGCCGGCGCTCCGGTCGCGGCGCGCGGCGTCCGGGGCTGCACCTCCCCCACCCGGGCCGTCTGCCAGAGCCGCACGAACCGGCCGATCCCGTTGTGGCCGACGGCCAGGTCGATCATGGAGTTGTTCGGGCTGCTGCCCACGAACGGCCGGCGCGCGGTGGGCGTCAGATCGTAGGCGATCATCCAGGGCAGCGACACCGCCGCGAGCAGCAGGCCGCCCAAGGTCAGATCCACGAGGCGACGGCGCCACGGTCGGGCCGCGCCCAGCCAGTAGACGAGCGCGAAGGTGGGCAGGACGACGAAGGCGGCCAGCATCTTCACGTTGAAGCCGAGCCCGACCAGCGCCATCGCGAGCAATAGCAGGCCGCGGCTCCCCCGCTCGGCGGCGACCAGCAGGGCCCAGGCGGCCAGCAGCAGCACGAGCACGAGCCCGGTGTCGGTATTGCCCGAGCGGTCCACCGCGACCGCGATGGGCGTCAGGGCCAGGAACAGCCCGGCGAGCACGCCGGCCATCGCGCCGAAGCGGCGGCCCACCAGGTGGCAGACGAGCGCCACCGCGGCCAGCCCCTCGAGCACCTGCGGCAGCAGGACCGCGAGGGAGGAGAACCCGAGGACCTTCGCGGTCGCCACCTGGATCCAGAGGGCGAGCGGCGGCTTGTCCACCGAGACGAAGCCGACGGGGTCGAACGAGTTGTAGAAGAAGGCGTGCCAGTCGCCCATCATGCTGCGCACCGCGGCGGCGTAGTACTCGTTGTCGAACCCGTTCTGCTCGAGGCGCCACAGGCGCAGGGCGGCCGCGAGCGCGAGCACGAGAGCCAGCGCCACGCGCGACCACAGGCGGCCAGGCGGGCGGGCGGCGCCCGATGCCGGATCAGGCGCCGGATCGAGCGCGGCGGCCTCAGGGTCCACGATCGCCCAGGAGGGTGGCGGGCAGGATCGGCAGCGCGGTGACCGTCACCCCGAGCGGCTTCATCGCGTCGGCCACCGCGCTGGCGATGGCGGCGGGCGCGCCGATCGTGCCGCCTTCGCCCATGCCCTTGTAGCCGCCCGGAGTCAGCGGCGATGGGGTCTCCAGGTGGCCGATCCTGAAGAACGGCAGCGCGCCGGCCACCGGCAGCGCGTAGTCCATCAGGGTGCCGGTCGCGAGCTGCCCGCTCTCGTCGTAGACGAGGCGCTCGCCGAGCGCCTCGCCGATGCCCTGGGCCACCGCCCCGTGGATCTGCCCCTCGACGATCATCGGGTTGATCACCGGCCCGCAGTCCTCGACGACCGTGTACTCGCGCACGGTGACGCGCCCGGTCTCGGGGTCCACCTCGACGCCGGCCACGTGCACCGCGCCCGAGAAGGTCGGGCCGGGCGGATCGAAGCACTGGGTCGCCTCGAGACCCGGCTCCATGCCCGGAGGCAGGCCGCCGGGCGGGGGCGCGCAGGCCAGGCGCGCGACCTCGGCGACCGACACGCCGCGATCGGGCATGCCCCGCACGCTCACCCGTCCGTCACGCAGCAGCAGGTCCGCCGGGCTCGCCTCGAGCAGCCCGCCCGCGATCGCCAGGAGCTTGTGCCGCACCGTCCCCGCCGCCGCGTCGGCCGCGCCGCTCTGGGCGATCGCCCCGCGGCTCGCGAAGGTACCGGTGCCGCCCGGCGCGGTGTCGGTGTCGGGCTGCCGCACCGTCACCGCCTCCAGCGCCACCCCGAGCTGATCGGCGACGAGCTGCGCGGTGGTGGTGGCGTGCCCCTGGCCCTGGGAGGGAAACGACACGTGACAGGTGACCGAGCCGTCGGCGGCCATTTCCACCCGAGCCGCTTCGTGTCCAGGCATGTCCGACATTCCTCGTTGACGGTACGTCTCGGAGCCGATGCCGGTGTATTCCGTGTAGCACGCCAGACCAACCCCGAGAAGCCGGCCCCGCGCCCGCCCGTCCTCGCGCTCTCGCGTGAGCCGATCGTAGTCGGCCAGCGTGAGCGCCTGCTCGAGCGCCTTCGGGTAGTCGCCGCTATCGTAGACGAATCCGGTGGCGGAGGTGAAGGGGTAGGCGTCGCGGGGGATGAGGTTGCGACGGCGAATCTCGGCCGGGTCGAGGCCGAGCCGGCCGGCGAGCAAGTCCAGGGTGCGCTCCATCACGAACGCGCCCATGGTCATCCCGACCCCACGATAGGCGCCGAGCGGCGGCTTGGTGGTGGCGAGCGCGGTGAGATGGAAGGCATAGGCGGGCGTCCGGTAGGGCCCGGGCAGGATGGAGGCGGTGCCCAGCGGCTCGAGCGCGGCGGTGAGCGGGTAGATATGATACGCCCCGGCGTCCGACCAGAGGCGCGCCCGCAGCGCCAGGAGCATGCCGGCCCCGTCGGCGGCCGCCTCGATCTCCACCCGCATCTCCCGGGCGTGGGCCGCCGAGGTCAGGTTCTCGCGTCGGGTCTCGATCCACTTCACCGGGCGCCCGGTGCGACGGGCCAGGGCGGCCACCGCCAGGTCCTCGGGCATCACGTGCATCTTCTGGCCGAAGCCGCCCCCGGTATCCGGCACGATCACGCGCACGCGGGCCTCGGGCAGGCCGAAGGCGCGGGCGACGCCGCTCCGGAAGACGTGCGGCACCTGGCTGCCGGTCCAGAGCGTGAGGGTCGCGCCCTCCCAGCGCGCGATCACGCCGCGGCCCTCGAGCGGCGCGGCGGAGCAGCGCGCGTGGGTGAACGTCTCGCGGACCACGACCGCCGCGCGCGCGAAGGCCCCGTCCACGTCGCCCTGGGCGCCCCGTGTCTCGAAGAGCACGTTGGAGTCGTGCTCGGGGTGGAGCCGCGGCGCGCGGGGATCGAGCGCGGTGTCCACGTCGGGCACCGCGGGCAGCGGATCGTACTCGACCTGGACGAGCGCGCAGCCGTCCACCGCGGCGTAGGGCGTGGAGCCGGCCACCACCGCCACCGCCTCGCCGACGAATCGGACGCGGGAGGTGGGCAGCACGGGCCAGGCGGTCGAGGCGAAGCCGGGCGCCTCGAGGCGCGGCTCGAGCGGCGCCACCAGGCCGTCGAGGTCGCGCCCGGTCAGCACCAGCTCCACGCCGGCCATCGCGCGGGCGGCGGCGGTGTCCACCGAGCGCAGCACGGCGTGGGCGTGCTCGCTGCGCACGAAGGCGGCGTGCAGCAGGCCGGGCAGCGTGACGTCGTCGAGGAAGCGGCCCCGCCCCGCCAGCAGGCGGGGATCCTCCACCCGCTTGACGTGCGCGCCCAGATAGCGCGGAGGAGGCGACGACAGGAGCTAGCCCCTCACCCTGCCCTCTCCCCAGAGGGGAGAGGGTCATTCCACGAGTTCATGGCCTCGCCACGCGGGGCAGGACCTCGTTGGCCAGCAGCTCGAGCTGCTCGATCCCCCAGGTGAGCGGGTTGAGCACGATGTACTCGCACCCGCCCAGGTTGGCAACCTTGGCCCGGATCTTCTCGGCCAGCTCCTCCGCTTCGCCCAGGAGATAGAATTCCTTCCAGTACGGCAGATCCATCCCGGAGTAGGTCTTGAAGTGCGGGATCGCAGTCTCCGGCTTCTCGCCTTTCTTCAGCACCCACACGAAGTTCGAGTAGACCTTGTTCATGTCGCCGGCCTTTCGGCCCGACTCACCCATGAAGCGCTGGATCTTCTCCCAGTCGCCCTTGACCATGTCGGCGGTGGCGGAGGAGTGCGGGACCCAGGTCTTCGCGTACTTGGCGATGCGGCGCAGCACCGGGTCGATATTGGTGACGGTCTGGCCGTAGACCTTCTCGAACGGCTGGCTGCCCCCGCCGATCCAGATGGGCGGATGCGGCGTCTGCGCGGGCTTGGGATCGATCGTGAGATTGCGGAACTTGTAATACTTGCCCTGGTAGGTGACGTGGTCGCCCGCCCAGAGCGCGGTCACCGCCTCCAGCATCTCGTCCATCCGCCGCCCGCGCTCCTTGTGCGGCACGCCCATGAGGGCGAACTCCTCCTCGTGCCAGCCGACCCCTACGCCCAGGATGCTGCGCCCGCCCGAGAGCAGGTCGAGCGTGGCCCACTCCTTGGCGAAGTAGGCCGGGTTGCGGAGTGGGAGGACCAGCACCATGGTGCCGAGCTTGATCGTGCGGGTGACGCCGGCCAGCGCCGAGAGCAGGGCCACCGGCTCGAGCCAGGTGCAGGCGTAGGCGGGCGGGGTCAGCAGGAGATGATCGATGGAGACCGCGCAGTCGAAGCCCAGGTCCTCCGCCCGCCGCAGGTAGGCGCCCATCTCGGCGAGCGAGGCGGTCTTGGGGCCGAGCGCGAAGCTGGGGAGGCGGAGGCCGAATTTCATGCCGCCGGCGTTCGCGAGGGCGCCGGGGCGAGCAGACCTTGCGCCCGGGGTCGCCGAGCTGCCGATGTTTGCGGATCTGCCGGCAGGGGCGGACCTGCCGGTCGACGCCGAGCTACCGGAGCGGCCCTTTTTCTTGCGCCTGGCCGCGATCTTCTTCGCGCCACGGTTCGGCCTCTTCGCGCTTTTCGCGCTCATCGGAGTCCGTCCTCCTTCTTGGCTTCGGCGACGGTGAGACCGCCGACGCGGGGGTGCGGCCGCCCGCCGTCGGTGACGACGAGGGCCACCAGGATCTCGTTGGCGCGGGGCGCGTCGTTGACCCGCACCTCCATCGCGTCGAAGTGGGTGCGCACGAAGGCCGCGTCCTTGTAATGGAGCGGAACGTCGATGGTCGTGCCGGGCGCGCCCAGCTTCTTGGCGGACGGGATGATCGCCTTCCCGCCGTGCACGAGCGCGCGGAACGGCGCGCCGAGGGTCGGATGCAGGATGGCCGCGGCGTGCTCGTACTCGCCGTCCGTCCCCACGATGGCCGCCTTGCCGTAGGAGTGCACCGGCCCGCCCAGCGCCATCACCGCGCGGCGGCCGAGCAGGTCGCCCAGCTCCTCGCCGGTCTTGATCAGCTCCTGCAGGTCCTCGACGTAGCGCCCCGCGAACGGGTTCGCGATCACCGCGATCGCCGCGATCTTCCTCAGCGGCTTCTCCAGGCGCCGGCCGCCGTCCTCCTGGATCTCCTCGACCACGGTGAGCAGCTT
>Ga0137409_10002766_pt1 | contig 18706 bp, 18 predicted proteins | sample CZODoug1_16funga_FD_122059 | JGI IMG/M metagenome (GOLD analysis project Ga0137409, IMG submission 122059) | Vadose zone soil fungal communities from Angelo Coast Range Reserve, California, USA - CZODoug1_16fungal (Hybrid Assembly) | ecosystem: Environmental > Terrestrial > Soil > Vadose zone... | reverse complement strand
TCTCGCGCTCGAAGGTCTTCGTGCTGCACGGCCTCACGGTCGAGGAAATCGCCGCCATCCTTCGGCGCGCGCTCTCCGACGCCGAGCGGGGTCTCGGCCGCGAGGCTCGCTGTGATCTGATCCATCCGCGCCTGTGCCTGTTCGATTGACACACCATCGCGAAGCCGTCCGACGACATGGAGGTTATAGCCGAAGCTATTGCCGCGTACGCGATCGGGGCTGCTGAAGACGTGCGGCACCCACACGTCAATAGGCTCCCTGGCGCCAAGGACATACGTGTCGACTGGGTACGTGAAGCCTGGCGGCATCACACCAACGACCTCAAACGACGCGAGCTGACCTGGCAGCTGTGCACCGATGACGGCCGGTGCGCCACCAAACCGTCGCTGCCATAGGCCGTAACTGATCACCGCCACGTGAGCCCGATCGGCAACTTCGTCGTCAGTGGAAAACCGACGCCCCAACAGGGGTGCAGTCCGTAGCACTGAGAAGAAGTCCGCGGTCACACGTTGGGCCCGGAGGTTTTCCGGGAGTGCGTCCCCTTCTCGCCTCAGGCTGATCTCGGCGTAGGCGACGGCGGCGAGGCCCGTAAAGACGTCCTGTTGATCCCGCCAATCAAGAAAGTTCTGCGGCGCCGCGAGGTTCAACGAAGACGTCGAACTGTCCTTGAGGTTCCGCTCCCCGACGGCGACAAGCCGATCGCTCTCATCGAACGGCAGCCTGCGCAGCAAGACTGTGTCTACTACCGAGAAGATAGCGGTCGTCGCGCCAATGCTGAGCGTCAGGACGGTGAGGGCCACTGTCGTGAACGCCGGTGTTGCGCGAAGCGAACGCACGACGTGCCGAAGGTCGCTCCAGAGCACGTCGAGCCAGATCGTACGCACGTCACGAGTGGCTTCCCTCGTCTGTGTCAGACCTCCAAGATCTCGCAGGGCGACGCGTCGTGCCTCGGCCGGCGACATACCGCGCCCGACGTTGGCCTGAATCTCGCTCTGCAGATGGAATGACAATTCGTCGTCAATCTGGGCATCGACCTGGCGCCGCCGTGCGATGCCCCTGACGTAAGCGACGAGTCGACCCAGCATCGCCTCACTCGGCTCGCAACACGCGTCGCATCGACAGCGCAAATTGTTGCCAGCTCGCATGTTCAATCTCGAGCCGGCGTCGACCGGCGGCGGTAATGGTGTACACGCGCGCGCGTCGGTTCTTCTCGGATGGCTTCATTTCGGATCGCACGTCACCTGCCAACTCCAGTCGGTGGAGTGCCGGGTACAGCGAACCTTGACTGGCATTGAGGCCATCGCGAGACATTTGACGGATTCGGTTGGCGACGCCCCACCCGTGGTTCGGACCGAGCGTGAGGATCCTGAGGATCAGGAGGTCGAGCGTCCCTTGTAACAGATCCGTCTTGGCCACTGCGGCTCCTCTCGGTCGCTTACGGAGGATACGTATCGACCCCTCGGAGGTCAAGAGGAAAAGCTCCCCGCCGAGCCACGGTCCCTCACTCGAAACTACAAGTTTGCCGAACGTAGCGTCGGCGAGGTCCGTCCCGAGTGACGCCGCACTGGCTTTCCATCCACGGTCGAGCCGGGGAAATACCCTTCGCGACTAGTGATTACGCAACTCGTTGGTTGACGACTGCTAATATCATCACTATAATTGATTAAATGAGCCGCGAGGCCCTCGGCAACTTCGAGCTGATGGCCCTGCTCGCGATCCTTCGAGTGGGCGAGGACGCCTACGGTGTGCCGATCGCACGCGAGTTGGAGGAGTCCAGCGGAAAGGACGTCCTGCTCGGCAGTGTCTACGCCGCGCTCGACCGCCTAGAAGGTAAGGGGCTGGTCTCCTCGCGCGTCGGCGATCCCACGCCGGAACGCGGGGGGCGCGCCAAGAAGTACGTCAAAGTGACAGCGAAGGGCGTGCGTGAAATCCGCGACACGCAACGAACCCTCGTGAGGTTGTGGCGTGGGCTACCCGGACTCCGAGGAGAACCCGTATGAGACTGCTGCAGCGCTTCGGCGTCGACGACGCGTTGATCGGCGACCTCGTCGAGCAACGCGACGCGGGTCGCTCTCGCGCCTGGTTGTGGTGGCAACTCTCGGTTGCACTCTTGGCAGTCGTTGCACGTGACATTGCGAAGCAGCCGCTCCGTTTCGCGATCGCGCTGCTGCTGGCATGGGTGCTGCGCTACGTAACGATCGGTGCGTGGAGTGCGTATGAACCGTCGATTGACATGACGATCGGCAGGCTGTTTCTTGACGTCGTTCCAATGAGCCGTCCGCCGCTTCTGGTGGCCGTGGCGTGCGTCAATGCGATCCTGCTTGCGCCGGTGTGGTTCACGATTGGGTTCGTCGTCGCCCGCGTGTCTCGCGGGGCAATCCTCGTCTTTCTAGCTCTTGCCGTGGCGCTCCTTGCGCCAGGCGTCGTACGCCAACTCGCTCATACGATCAGCTCGGATATGGTTCGCTGGCTGCTTCCGGTGCAACTCGCGACGTTCGCAGCAGCCATGGGAGGCTTTGTCGTGAGCGCCGCGACGGGCGCCACGATCGCCCTCCAACGCCGCCATGCCATCGCCTAATCGTGCCGTTCGCCTGATGCAACGGTTCCGCGTCGACGCGGCACTCATCGGGGATGTGCTCGAGCAGCGTCATGCTGGACGATCGGCGCTGTGGCTCTGGCGTCAGACCATCATCGCGCTTGTACACCGAATCGTCTCTGGCGTGCAGCAGGATCCTCTTCGCGCGGCGGCGCGGGTGTGGGGCTCGGTGTGGCTCGCGACAGGAACGCTTGCGCTCAGTCTCTCGCTACCGTACGTGTGGATGCATTTTCTTTGGCACTACGCTGCGATGCTCGATATGTCGTGGTACCCGCGGTCCCTTGGCTGGATGGCACGGTCGTCACCGCACATCGTCTGGCAGTTGTTCATCCTCCTCCATCCATGGGCGTGGAGCTATATGGCCGTATGGTGCGCCGTGCTGGGCGCGCTCACCTGGTCTCTTGTTCGCTTCAAGCCGCGTCAGCGTGATCTAATACTGACACTCCTCGTCCTCTCGCAGATCGGTCCGTGCCTGCCGACTCTCACGCGTTCGTTCATCGACTGGTCCCATGAGCCAGCCAACCCGGTGGGGATTCTGAATTTGGTCTGGTACGCCGTCTTCGTGTTCGCAGCCATCCCGCTCAGCATCGTCACCGGCGGCCGCTGGTGGCACACCAGTCACCCGGTCACAGCACAAAGCGAACGATAACGCCGATCTGGCGACCGACACCGAAGCTGCGGGATTCGTCGACCCTTGGCGACCCGGCAGGAGTAACCCCTCAGAATGTGAGGCTCCTCCGCGAGCCGGTTCGATTCCTGTGCGGCTCACCAGCCTCAACACCGCTCCTGGGGGATTCACGTTGCACCCTGCGCTGGGAGCCATTTCTCTGTGCCATATCAGCCAAGGGGCAAGCACCCTCCGTAAGACGACCGGCGTATGCCTGGATACTACATTCGTCTTTTCATTTGACCTTCTAATGCTCGCAGTGATATTCCATTGGCGTATCTAATAAAGCCCCTCGATCCAAAGCCGACGTTCTGCAGGGCACACTCGACTTGATGGTCCTTCAGACGCTGGATTCGCTCGGGCCGCTGCACGGCTACGCCATTGCCGCGCGCCTCGAGCAGGTGTCCGGTGGCGCGCTGCAGCTCAATATGGGCACGCTCTATCCGGCGCTGATGCGGCTGGAGCAGCGTGGCCTGCTCCGCGGGAACTGGGGCACCACGGAGACCAATCGCAAAGCGCGGTTCTACGCCGTCACGCCGACGGGTCGGCGTCAGCTCGCCAGGGAACGGCATGCATGGGACCGGAGGGCGGGCATCATCCACACGTTGCTGCGCGGCGAGGCGTGAGGCCCGGAGATCGCATGCGCATGCTTCGCGAATGGAGTCGCCGTCTCTGCGGAACCCTGCTTCAAAGGCGGCGCGACAGCGACCTGGAACAGGAGCTCCGGCTGCACCGCGAGCTGGCCGCAGAAAACGCGCGACATCGTGGTCTGAACTCCACCGATTCCGCGCGCGCCGCGCGACTCAAGGCCGGAGGCACCTCGCAGGCGATGGATGCCCTTCGCGACCAGCGAGGCGTGCCGTGGCTCGACGACCTGACCCGCGACGCGGAACATGGTATCCGCATGCTCAGGCGCACTCCCGTATTCACGGTGGTCGCGCTCCTGACGCTGGCTCTGGGAATCGGCGCCAATACAGCTATCTTCTCGATCGTCAACGGCGTCATCCTGCGTCCACTCGACTATCCCAAACCCGAGCAGCTGATGTACCTGACCACGGAGTTTCCGGTGCTCAGATTGACCGGGAACGCGCTCTCGGTGCAAGAGTACCTGGAGTTCCGCCAGATCAATCAGTCGTTTGCGATGGTGGGGGCGTACAGAACGATCGGGGGGGCTTACACAACCGGCGAAGTCAACCTACTAGCGGGCGATCGACCTCTGCGCGTGCGGTCGATATCCGTCGATGCCCGTCTGCTCAACACGCTTGGCGTTCAGCCCGCACAGGGGCGCTTCTTCAACCAGGAAGAAACCGATCGTGCCGGGGGCCTGGCGCCGCCGCTCGCGATTCTCTCGTCGGAGCTGTGGCAAACGGCCTTTGGAGGACAACCAGTCATTGGACAAACTCTGAATATCAACGGCCGGCCGCATGAAATCCTTGGCATCATGCCACCCAGCATCGATGTCATGGACAACCGCACGGCAATCTGGTTGCCCCTCGGGCTCCCTGCGGCGATTCGTCAGAACCGCAGCTTCCACATCCTCCATGTTATTGGGCGGCTGAAGGACGGCGTGACCGCGCAAGCAGCGCAGACCGAGTTGAACCTATTCCTCGAAAACTGGGGCGAGCGTACCGGCTCGTCGGGTCATGTCCCCACGAACCATCCGTCGCGCGCGGCAGACCACACCCTTCAGATGCAGCCAGTGCAGGACGCGATTATTGGCGATGCCCGCCGTTCGATTTGGATATTGCAAGTCGCTGTCGGGTTCGTCCTGCTGATCGCGTGCGCGAATCTCGCGAACCTGCTGATGGCGCGTGCCGAGTCACGTCGTCGTGAATTTGCGGTACGCGCGGCGCTTGGCGCCAGCCGAAGCCGGCTGCTCCGGCAGACGATGACCGAAGGCGTGATGCTGTGCGTTGCCGGCGGCATGCTTGGCCTGTGGCTCGCCCGTGTCGCCGTGCAGGGACTGATCGGCGCGTACCCAACCAGCGTGCCCCGGATGAGTGAAATCGCCATCGACCTGTCCGTCCTCCTCTTTGCGCTCGGTGTGTCAATGGCGACGGGCGTGCTCTTCGGCGTCGCGCCCGTCGCGCAGAGACGGATTGATGACCTCGTCACTGCTTTCAAAGAGGGCGGCGACCGAGGGGCCAGCGCCGCTGGACGCCATCACATCCGCCGCACGCTCGTTGCGGCCGAAGTCGCGCTGGCGGTGATGCTGGTCATTGGCGCGGGTTTGCTGATCCGCACGGTCGACAACCTCACGAGCGTCGATGCGGGATTCGACCGGTCGCGCCTGGTGACGTTCTCGATGACGCTGGCAGAGCCATACGACCCCGACACGCGCGCTCCAGCGTATCAGCGCCTTCTCGACAAGCTGCGGGTTACACCAGGTGTGCAGGGGGCCGCCGTCATGTCGGGTCTCCCGCCGAATCGATCTCCAGAAGCAATACCTACGCGTATCGAGAACCACACCGCCTCTGACGGCAGCCCAGTTGAGATCATCGACTACTACCAATTCGTCATGGGCGACTATTTCGAGACGATGGGTGTGCCGATCGTCGCCGGCCGCAGCTTCAAACCGGCGGATGCGGCGTCACCAGGCAGAGTTGTCATCGTCAACGAAACGCTGGCAAACAGGATCTGGAAGGGGCGTAACCCGATTGGGCAGCGTGTGTGGCCCAACCTCAGTGCGGCGATTGGTTTTGGCGGTAACTCCTGGCATACCGTGATTGGAGTGGCCAAGGACGTCAAGCAAGGCGGCGTCGAGAAACCGACGGGAACCGAGCTCTACGTATCCCTCGATCAGCTCGCGATGGCTGCGCCGACGATGAACGTGGTACTGCGGACGACCCTGCCGCCGGGCAGCTTGTCACGGACGCTCGATCGACTCGTGCGCGACGTAGACCGTGCGGTCCCGATCGTGCGCCTCCGGGAGATGGACGCGGTTTTCGCGGAATCGATTCGACGGCCGAGGCTTCTGGCGCAGCTGCTTGGTGCGTTTGCCGGGCTGGCACTGCTGCTGGCGGCGGTGGGTACTTACGGTGTGCTTTCCTACATGGTGACGGAGCGTCGTCGTGAGATCGGTGTTCGCATGGCCCTTGGCGCCTCTCGTTCCAGCGTAATCGGATTAGTGATGAAGCAGGGCCTCCATGCCACCGTCATTGGCGTCGTCGTCGGAGTTGCGGGCGCCTTTGCCGCAAACCGGATGATGGGTTCGCTCCTGTTCGGCGTGCGGCCGACCGACGCTGCAACGATGGCAGGAGTGGTCGCGACGATTTCGACAGTCGCCGCGGTCGCATGCTGGCTGCCCGGGTGGCGGGCGTCGCGGCTGGACCCGAACGTGGTACTCAGAGCTGACTAGAGCTGCCGAATCTCGTGATGTTTGCTTCCCGGCAAGTGGCCTAAGCCTCAGCATCTGGCACGCGTTGGTGCAATGGCCAAATCGATACCCAGGGCCGTGCCCGCACACGCCCTCAGGACCAGCCTATGGGCCGCGAAAGAGAAATATCTGCATTCAGCCCGCCTGCCGGAGCGCATCGAGCCGCCTCAGGCATTCGCGAATCCGGTTCCAACTGGCGAAAGTTTGGCTCACCAGCTCGAACAGGCGCTGATCGAGCGCGGCGTCGACGTCGGACGCCAGCGACGCGCAGGGTGAATCGTGATCTTCACCCGCGGCGCTCCTCATCACGGGCGGCGCGATCGGACTGAATCGCGCCAGGTTGTGTCGAGGGCTCCAGCTCAGTCGACGGGCGAGCACCAGAAACCGGCAGAACCCGCGCACGACGGTCGCCTGGCGCGCCACCAAGTGTGGCGACAGGCCGCGTGCGCGCTGTTCGGGCACCAACGCTTCGAACGCTGGTTGACCGAGCGCCTTGATCGAAAGGCCGGCGCCCGCCGCAGGCCAGGTCATCGACAATCGGCACCGAGATCGCTGCCGCCTCCCTGTCTCATCGTAGTCCGAGCTGTGCATCGCAAGGGGCGCAACGTCCCCGTTGTAACACCCCACGGATGCGGGTTCTCAGCTCATGGCCGTCGACCGGTTTCGTCAGACAATCGTCCGCTCCGACATCGCGCCAACCGCCCTCGTACGCGAAATCCTGCCGACCGGTCATGAAAATGATGGGAATCTGACGAGTCGCGCGATCGTCCTTGAGCCGCCGGCAGACGGTGAGGCCGTCAGGCGGAGGCATCCTGATGTCGAGCAGCACCAGATCCGGACGACGTTGCGCCACGGCGGCGAGGGCAGCCTCGCCGGACTCCGCTGTGACCACATCGTAGCCATCGGCAGAGAGCCAGCGTTGGAACAACGTCCCATTGGCGGGAACGTCATCAACCACGAGAATCGTGCCGCTCATGCGACCGTGTGTGGCGTCCACCGCATTCTCACTGGTCTGATTTGCGCCGGAAGCCATCATGTCGAGAAAAACCTGAGTGGTCGCAGGGTCCAGGTGCGTGCCAGCCAGCGAGGCAATATGCTCGCGAGCCTGCTCGTGCGACCATGCGGAGCGATATGGCCGGTTCGATCGCACGGCATCCCAGATGTCAACAGCTGCAAACATCCGGGCCGCGAGGGGAATCTCCTCGCCCTTCAGCCCGCGGGGGTATCCGGTGCCGTCCCACTTTTCGTGATGGCAATACGGGATGTCGAGGGCGGGGCCCAGGTAGGCGACGGGGGCCAGCAACTCCCGCGCGTACGCGGGATGACGGCGCATGATCTCCCATTCCTCGGGAGTCAGCCGCGACGGCTTGAGCAGCACGGCGTCGGGGATGCCCACCTTGCCGATGTCGTGGAGCAGAGCCCCGCGCCGGAGGTGAACCTGCTCGGCCTCGGTGACGCCCAGCCTGCGCGCCAGACGCAGGGTCAGCTCGGTGACTCGCCGACTGTGGCCTTCGGTTTCCCGATCGCGCAGATCCAGGGCATGTGCCCAGCCCTCGAGCGTCGCCTCGTACGCGGTCGCCAGTTCTAGGATGGTCTGCTGCTGGCTCTCGCAAAGGGCCTGTTCGGCCGCTCGCCGCGCCCGACGCTCCTCCGCGTCGGTCAGTTCCCGCGTGAGGGCCGGCACCAGGCGCTTCAAGTTGCCCTTGAGCACGTAATCGTTGGCCCCCGCCTTCATCGCCTTCACCGCCAGCTCTTCGCCGATCGTACCGGACACGATGATGAACGGAATATCCAATCGAGAGGCCTTCAGCAGTTCCAGGGCGGCGAACGCATTCAGTTGCGGAACCGAGTGGTCCGAGACCACGAGATCCCAGGGTTGTCGTTCGAGCGCCGCCTGCATGGCTGGCGCGGTGTCCACCCGTTCGTGCACGGGCTCATAACCGCCCCGCCGCAGTTCGCGGACGAGCAGTTCCACATCGTCCGCAGAATCTTCGACGACCAGCAGGCGCAGCGGCATGCCCATTAGACTTGGCTCTGCGGCCATTCGTTGAGAAGCAGCCAGTACAGGCCCAGCTGTCGGACCGCCTCGGAGAATTCATTGAAATCTATCGGCTTGCGCACATACGAGTTCGCGCCGAGGCTGTAGCCGTCGACGATGTCTCGCTCCTCTTTGGACGACGTTAGAATCACGACCGGCAACAGCTTCGTCCGCGGGTCGGCGCGCAGCCGTTCCAGCACCTGGAGGCCGTCCACTCTCGGCAACTTGAGATCTAACAACACGACCGCCAGCTCCGCCAGGTCGCGCCCGGCATGGGCACCGGTAGCGAACAAGTAATCCAACGCTTCTTGTCCGTCCCGCACGACGACAACGGGGTTACGGATCTTGTGTTTGTCCAGCGCGCGCAGGGCGAGCGCTTCGTCGTCAGCATTGTCCTCGACGAGCAGGATGGAGTTCACTTGTCCGGCTCCATCAGCGCCAAAGCGTGAGCAGGCTCGACCGTTTTTTCGCCGCGCGCCACGCGCGCTGACGTGACCTCGTAGTCTCCGCGCTTCAGCTCCAAGACAAGGTTCTCGGCGTCGTCGGCTGAATCCTCGACGAGCAGCACGTCGAGTGGCGATTTCACAATGACCTCTTTCATGACTTGCTGGAAGGCAGTGTCCAATGCACCGTCGCGCCCGCCCCAACGGCTCCCTGCGCCCAGATCCGGCCACCGTGCCGGTTGATCACGCGTTGCACCGTGGCGAGGCCGATGCCGGTGCCGGGGAACTCGGTCGCGAGGTGCAGGCGTTGGAACGGCGCAAACAGCTTGTCGGCATACGCCATGTCAAAGCCGGCGCCGTTGTCTCTCACGAAATAGGCCGTCTCGGAGTCTTTCTCGGCGCTGCCGAACTCGATGGTGGGCTCTGCGACCTTCCCCGTGAACTTGACGGCGTTGTTCAACAGGTTCTCCAACACGATGCGCAGCAGGTTCTTGTCTCCCTCGGCCACGACCCCCGGCTGGACGAGGAACGTCACCTGCCTCGACGGGGCGCGCCCCTGCAGTTCCGTCGCGACAGACCGGGCCAGCTCTGACAACTCGACGGGCTGGCGATGCATCTCCGTGCGTCCGAGGCGGGATAAATCGATGAGGTCATCGATGAGCTCGCCCATCCGCTGCGCCGCCGCACGCACGCGATTGAGGTAATCCTGCCCTTTGCCGTCCAGCTTGTCCGAGTAGTCTTCGAGCAACGCCTGGCTGAACCCGTCGATGCCCCGCAGCGGTGCGCGCAAATCATGGGACACGGAGTAGGAGAACGACTCGAGTTCGTGGTTGACCGCCTCGAGCTGGGCCGTGCGCTCTGCGACTCGAATCTCCAGCGTCTCGTTGAGTCTTCTGACCTCCATCTCGGACCGTTTGCGTTCGCAGGCGTATTTGATGGCGCGCATGAGCAGAAACGTGTCGATTTGGCCTTTGACCAGATAGTCCTGCGCGCCGTGCGCGACCGCGTCCACCGCGAGCTCCTCATCGTTGGCCCCGCTGAAGATGATGATCGGCATCGACGGCGCCTGTTCGTTCACGCGATCGAAGGTCGCCAGTCCCTGGCTGTCTGGCAGCCCCAGGTCCAGCAGTAGTACATCAAACGGCTTCTGCTCTATGCGTTCCAGCGCTTCGCGCAAGCTCGACAAGCAGTCGACCTCATGGGGTTTGCCCGACTTCTCGCGGAGCATTTTCTGGATGAGGCGGGAGTCCCCGGGGTTGTCTTCCACGAGCGCGATTGTCAGCGGGCGCTCCATGATCTACTTCGTAGGCAACTTGACGGTGGAGAACCAGAAATCCTCGATCGATTGCACGGTAGTGAGGAACTGCGGCAAGTCCAGCGGTTTTGTGACGTAACAGTTCGCGTGCAGCGAGTAGGTCTTGTTGATGTCCTCTTCAGCCCGCGATGTCGTCATGATGATGACCGGGATAGCCTTGAGATTTACGTCTTCCTTGATTTCACGAAGCACCTCGCGCCCATCCTTCCGGGGCAGGTTGAGGTCAAGGAGAATCAGCTGGGGCCGAGGCGCCGTCGCGTATTCGCCCTTGCGGTGGAGATAGGCCATCGCCTTGACGCCATCGTCGACGACATGGAGGTCGTTGGGGATCTTGCACTGGCGCAGCCCCTGGCGCGCCAGCCGCGCATCGCCGGGATTGTCCTCGACGAGCAGGATTTGCACCGATGCGGTCGCGTTATACGCGTTCATGACTCATGGGCTCCGTTTGACTTGGGAATGCTGAAGGAAAAAGCGGCCCCGTTCCCGGGATCCGACTCGACCCAGATGCGCCCGCCGTGCCGTTCCGCGATGCGCTTGCACACGGCCAGACCGATGCCTGTGCCCGGATAATCGGCTGCGACGTGCAGCCGCTGAAAAATGGCGAAGATGCGATCGAAATATTGCGGCTCGATGCCGATACCGTTATCTCTTACGGTAAAGACCCATTCGCCCCCCCGCTCGCATGCGCCGACAAAAACGCGCGGTGGCTGAGCACCGCGAAATTTGATGGCATTGGCGATCAGGTTTTGCAGCAGTTGACCCAATTGCGTCGCATCGGCCATGACGGTGGGTAATTCCTCGTTCGTGACCATTGCGCTGGCGTCTTCGATGGCGATGCTCAGATTCGCGCGCACCGTGCCCAGGACCACGTTGGTGTCCACTGGCTCCAACCGCGTGCCACGTGTACCCACCCGTGAGAATTCGAGCAGGTCATTGATGAGGCGCTGCATCCGTCTGGCGCCGTCAACGGCGTAGCCGATGTACTCGCGCGCCTCGTCGCCGAGTTTGTCGCGGTATTCCAGCTCCAGCAGTTGCGTGTAGCTGGAGACCATGCGCAGCGGTTCCTGCAAGTCATGCGACGCCACGTAGGCAAACTGTTCGAGCTCCTTGTTGCTCCGCTCCAACTCGGCCAGGAGCGTCCGGAGTTGCTCCTCGGCCCGCCTCTCGTCCGTGATGTCCCAGCACACGCCCGTCATGCGCACCGGCTTGCCGGCCGCGTCACGAAAGACCACCTTGCCGCGCGCGGCGAGAACGCGCACCGTGCCGTCCGGCCATAGGACTTGGTACTCTGTGTCGTAGGGCGAGTCTTGCTCCAGGGTCTCGGCGACGACGACCTTCATGTGATCCCGGTCGTCCGGATGCACCAGATGGAGGAGGTCTTCGAACCGGCCCGGGAAGGTCTTCGGCTTGAGACCGAAGAGAGGATGAATGTAGTCGTCCCAGATGAGCGAGTTCTCAACGACGTTCCAGCTCCACGTGCCGACGCCGGAGGACATCAGGGCAAGATTCAAGCGTTCGTCGCTTTCTTTCAGTGCCCGGTCCTGCTCGTCGATGCGCGTGAGCATCTGATTGAAGGCGTCGGTCAGCAGACCGAGCTCGTCGTCAGAGCTTTTGGTGGCCCGCACCGAATAGTCGCGCCGGTCGGCGATGGCGTGGGCGGTGGTGGCCAGTCTCAGGATCGGTTCAGAAACCTGCCGCTGGAGCACGGTAGACACCATGAACGCCACCAGCAGAGAGGCCACGACGACGGCGGCGACGATGCCGCTATAGAGTCGAAACCGCTCGTACATCGCCCCCAGGTCGGACTTGAGATAGAGCGTGCCCAGCCGCCGGTTGCCCTGCGCGACCGGCTGAAAACCGGCGACGTGTGACCTGTAGAAGCGGTATCCATCGCGTTCCGGCGCAGCAGGAAAGGCGTCGGCGGCAAGGTGGGCCGGATACCTCGATAACAGTTTGCCATCGCGGTCGTAGAGGCCGGCGGTCACGATATGCCGCTCCGCTTTGAGCGCGGCGAGGATTTCGCCGGCGTCCCGCTCGTTGCCAAAGGCCACGGCGGCGGTGCTGTTCGCGGCAATGATCTCGCCGAGCGTCGAGAGTTGTCCAAGGATGGTCTGCCGGAATGTCAAATACTCGTAGGCGAAGTACGACGCGCAGGTCAGCAATACCACCGCGCCGCTGGTCAACAGGAACAGCGTCGTCAGCTTCCGCTTGATCGGTGTGTTTTTGAAGGCCATCGGCTACTTCTTCGAAGCCGTGACGACGTCAGCCGATCGAAGCAGCTTCGAGCTGATCGTGAGACTGGCCGCTTTGGCTGCCTCGACGCTGACTATCATCCGGATCTTGTTCTGTGCGGTGGCCAGTCGAATCATGCCTCCTCGCTGAACGAAGTCGTCACCGTCACCAACGATGAGGATGCTTCGGTCCCTGAGGGCGGCAAGAATCTGCTCCAGGCGATGTGCCTCGGACCGGCTGATGAAGAGGACGTGACACGTCTTGATCTCGTCGACCCGCCTATAGCGCTGGATCTGCAGTGGCCGGTTGCTGACATTTTCCCCTTGCACCGTCTCGTCCAGGTACGCGCCGAATGGACTCTCTCCCAGGACGCCGATGACGATCGGCGAGTCCGCGCTGGCAAAAGCGCCGGCAGGCCATTCGACAAAATGTGCGAAGTTGAACAGAAACACTGCCTTGACTTGATATTCCCTGGAGGTCGCCGTCTGCGCCGACGCGTCCAGCCCGCCTACGATCAGGAGTCCGCACACGACACACCACGTCCCGACGGACGCTTGGACGCCTCGGCGCACCCGCATCTGCGCCACGATTCTTAGAAGCGCCACACGAGCTTTCCATCGACGCCGCGTTCGGCTTCCTTGCGCGCGGCCAGAACACCGAATTCCGCGTGGTGCGCGTGCAAGAGATTCTGGCCAACAATGGAAAACTCGACCGTCGGCGTTGCCCGCCAGGCAAGGCGTCCATCCAGTTCCCTGTAAGCGGGAACGGTTTGATTGACGATCTGCCCCACGTACCGAAATCCGAGATCAAATTGAAGATGCGCAGGCAAGTCCAGCGACTGCCGTAGAGTCCCGTAATGACTCGGATCATGGGCTTCCGTGCTGCCGAAGCTCGTGTCCGTGCTGCCGGGCTCCGGGCGGATGTGAAGTCGCAGTGCCGTGTAGCCGGACCGGAGCCGCCACCAATCGGTGACCTTGCACTCCGCCGTCAACTCGGCCCCGTATGAATCCCCGGTTTGCCCGTTCAAGAAAACGAGGGGAAAAGGCGCCGGGGGTGCGAGCTGCTCCAGGCTCCGGATGTGGCCGTAGTCGTTGTAGAAGGTTGCCAGGGTCAATGACAGCCGGTCGTGGGGTTCGCTGCGATAGCCGAGCTCGTATGCCCGAACGTCCTCGGAAACAAAATTCGGCCCACCTGCCAGGAAGAACGACGCGCTGCCAGGAGTGAGGGGAACAAAGAAGTCTCGGTCGATCCGCGACGGCGTTCTGACCGCACGCGAGATGGCGCCCCATAGCATTTGCCTCTGGGTCAGCGTCCAGGCCACGCGGCCACTGGGCTGCACCTCAACGCCGGTGTAATCGTTGTGTTCGATCTTGGTGCCGAGTGTCAGACGCAGCCGGTCCGTCCCCAACGGCACCTCATCCTCCACGAAGCCGCTGAGCCATCGCCGGGAAAGGCGGGCGGGCAGAAACGACAGGACAGCACTGTTGCCCTCATCGTCGTTGCTCACGCGGTAGCCGAGTCCCCACACGACGTTATGCCCCGCGGCCATGCGAAATCGGTGCTCGAAATCAGCATCATAGGTCTGGAGGTCCTCGACAAACGTGGCCGGGATGTTCCGGTGGGTCTTGTCGTAATACAGTTGCAGCGAGAGATTGGAGTCTTTGGACAACGTGTGTAACCAGCGGCCGAGCACGTTGTCGCCGCTCACGGCAATATGGTTCGTGCCAGGCTGAGCGATCCGCCCGTCGTAGACGTCGCTTTGCACCGTAACATGGTCGACTTGCGAGGCGTCCCAATCGAGGCGAAAGCCGCCCTGCCCCATGTTCCAGTCATCGGTCGCCTGTTGACCGATGGGTAGTGCGCTGCTGTCGCGGCCGAAGTACTTGGTATAGGCTCGAAACTGAACATTCGCACCGACCTTGCCGCCGTAGCGCATCCCGCCGGCACCTCGCAGTTCTGAACCGCCGCTACCCGTGATGAGAACCCCCTGGCTGTCCTTGGCACTTTTCGTGCTGATATTGATCACGCCGTTGACCGCGTTGCCGCCCCATAACGTGGCGCCAGGTCCGCTGATGACTTCAATCCGATCGATGTCTTCGAGCAGCGTATCCTGCACGTCCCAGAACACGCCGGCATGCAACGGCGTGTACACCGCTCGCCCGTCGACGAGCACCAGCAATTTGTTGGCGCTGGTGTTATTGAATCCCCGCGCGGTGATGGCCCATCCCTGCGAGCCAACCTGCGCCACTTGAAGATTCGACGCGAGCCGCAGCGCCTCGGGAAGGCTCGTCGCGCCCGCGCGACGAATGTCGTCCCCCGTGATGACCTGGATGGACGACGCCGCTGCGGAAAGTTTTTCGGGACGCTTGGACACCGACGTCACCTCGATCGCCTGGAGCTCGTCGAGGCTCAGTCTCTTGAGATCGCTGGGAGGCGGAACGTTCTGAGGCGTTTGGCTGGACGCGTGGCCGGCGAAGAAGATCAGAACGAACCCAGCCAACAAGGGCGTGGCGGGCCACGACGCACCGGTGGTACTGGGGATTTCGCCGGTCATGCGCGGGGAAGAGATGGCCAGAGGGATGCGCTCCACCCGGGCCGACTTGAAGGTGCTAGATGTGACGGCCAATATCGACTGGTTCTTCGACAGGAGTCCGCAACCAGGCATACTCAAGTCCGCTATCGGAAAATCCATCCGCGCAGCCTCCTCCAGCACTCTCAACGCTTCGGCGCCACTCTCCGCCTCGACGACCTGATACGCGTCGTCTTCCAGAAACCGACGAGCGAGCTGCCGAATCCTCGACCAGGTCCGCCGTCTCATTGCTGGGCGCGTAACACTCTGGTGTTCCGCGCCGCGACGGCCGCCATGATCCCGTTTGAGATCACCATCGTCGCAATGGCTTCAGCGCGGCGATGCTGCCTCCAGAGGCGTTCGGCAACGACAATCGACACGGTGGTCACACCACCTTTGATCACGCAGAACGCGGCGGGCTTGCCAGCCAAGCCGCTCATCAGCGCGTTTGACTCGCGGGCCCCATGCTTCACGGCGGCGATCGTCGAATAACTGTCATAGGCCTGGAGTGCGGCGTAACTGGCGTACAGGATCGGCAGGACCGGTCCCCGAGTGGCGACGCTGTCGCGCTCTGAACCCGAGGTGTTGACGATGTCCGCAGCCGGCGACGCGGATGTGTTGTCCACGGCCACCGGTCTGGTCACGGTCTCGCCGTTCCGATCGGCCGCGAGCGTCGTTTTCGACGAAACGGTCAGCACCGCGATGAGGGCGGCAGCGGTCAAATGCATCATCGTTTGCTCCTTTGAGTCGGAATGCCTGCCAATCGCGTCTTCGCTCGAGCACAAGATCTCTTTTGGTGGTGGGGAGTTTTGGCGGAACCGCTTGAACTCATTGATGAGACTTTACGTCGAGCCCGTGAGGAGCACCCGTCGGTCAGATCCCGATTTTGCTGTCGGTTGCCAGATGCGCTACCTGTAAGGTCAGCGCCTACACGGCAAGATATTCACCGTAACGCCTGACGTGTCGGCTCAACACGTCAGAACGCCGATCGTTCGAATTCTTCACGATCACGATTTTGGCGGGATCGAACTGAGAAGGGACTGGTTGCGACAACCGCCGCCGCGATCGCCGGAAGCCTCTTTCGAATGAGCGTCCACTGGCCCGGCACGCATGGTTTACCAACGCGGGACCGTGCTACCGTCGGTCACAGAGATATGGGTCGGCCATTCCTGCTCCTGTGTTGCGTGACGGCGGCTGCCGCACGTGTGCTTTTTCCTGCTCCAGCGAACGCACAAGATGTCTCGCCGCTCGCCGGCGTCTGGACACTCAACCGTTCGCTGAGCCAGTTGCCGCCCGAGATCGGCTTCGACGTCAACTGGATTTCCTCGCCGGGCAGCGCCGGTCAGAGCGCGGGATCGAACGGCGGCGGACGCGGGCGTCGGGCATCCGGCAGCGGCGGCGGCAACCGTGGGTCCGCCGGTTCTTTTCCCACTTCCCGCGAAAGCTATGAAGACGCCCGCCGCGTCCAGCTCGTCACCGCCGAAGCCCGTAATCCTCCCGTGCGACTGATGGTCGTCGACGCGGCCGCCGCGGTGACGATCACGAACGAGCTCGGCCAGTCGCGACGACTTCATCCCAACGGCAGGGAAGAGCCGATCGAGATCCAGGGCGCGTCGATCGCCGTGACGGCGAAACGCGACGGCGATCGACTCGTGGTCGTCTACCTCGTCGAGCAGGATCGCGAGGTGCGCTACACCTATTCACGCTCGGTCAGCCCGGCCCAGCTGATCGTGGAGGTGCAGTTCCTTCAACACGGCGCGGGCGACAAGGCCAGACTGGTCTACGAGCCGGGTGTCGAGACCGAAGCTCGCACGCCACCTGGCGGCGCAGCGGTCCCGGCGTCGGCCAGAGATCAGCCAGCCGAGATCTTTGACGCGCGGCCCGGCGCCGAGCTGAGAGGACTCAAGAGCCTCGGGATTCTCGTCGAAGATCTGAGCACGCGGGCGGTGGCGTGCGGGCTGAATCACGATGCCATCGAAGGTGCGCTGTCGAAGCGGCTCACCGATGCCGGTTTCACGGTCCGCAAGAACTCGGACGAGGACACGTACGTGTACGTCAACGTGATGACGACGACGCTGTCCGATGGCACGTGCGTGTCGCGGTACGACGCCTTTCTCTACACGCACGCGACAGCCAACCTGTCGTACCGCGATCAGCCAGTGCTGGTGCAAGTGTCGCTGATGCACCGCGGAGGCATCGGCAGCAGCGCGCCGACGGCGCACGCAGCGGCGGTCGCGCGCGGGCTCGAGAATTACGTCGATCTTTTCGTGACGCAGATCCACGACGCGAACAAGTGAGGCGTTTCTGTAGAAACCGCCGCTCGACGGTCCGTTCACGTATGCTGTCGACGGCAGGCAGTGCGTGGCGACGATTGCCGGCCGCTCGCTGACTGTGTTCGGGCTGCGGGAGTGAGCCGCGGTCTCATCCAGGAGGCGTCTTTTGCGTACGTCCCGATTCTTCATCGCCGCAATCGCGTCGCTGTTGTCCGTGACACCAATCGCTCAACAGCCCCGGGAGTCAACGACGGTTCCGTCAGGCGCACCCAATCCGCGCCGTGACCAGTACAAGCGCGACGTGGGGCTCGAGGTCGACGGCCTCGGCGAAATAGTCCAGCGCATGAACGACCAGGTGTTCAGCTTCGCCGAGCTCGGGTTCCAGGAGTTCGAGACGTCGAAATATCTGACCGGCATCCTGAGACAGAACGGCTTCGCGATTCAGGAGAACCTGGCGGGCATTCCGACCGGCTGGATGGCGAGCTGGGGATCGGGCAAGCCGGTCATCGCGCTCGGCTCCGACATCGACAGCAGCTCGGGATCAAGTACCCGACGGTACGGCCGGCGCCAAAAGCGCAGTAGGAATCAGCGACCTCTATCGAACGTCGACGAGTGTATGTGATTTTTCTGCGATGTCGCACGCCGAGCTGCCGCTCCCTTCATCTGCGTTGGATATAATCGTTGGCGCGGGAGGAGGGCCTATGAGATCTACTGGTCTGTCCGGTGCGGCCGCCCTAGCCCTTTTGGCGTCGCTGCTGTCGACGACGGCCGCCGCACAGTGGCTCAAGTACCCCACTCCGGGAACACCGCGCCTGCCCGACGGCACGCCCAACCTTCTCGGGCCCGCGCCTCGGACCGCTGACGGTAAGCCGGATCTGTCTGGCGTCTGGAGAGGCGCCGGCCCTCTTTACCGTTTCAACATCGCGCAGGATCTCAAGCCCGAGGACATTCAGCCCTGGGCCGAGGCGCTGTTCCTGAAGCGCGTGCGGGATTCGCGAAAGGACAGTCCCCTCGCGCGATGCCTGCCCGTCAGTGTCCCGTTCCACAATTTTTTCAACCTGACCAGGATCGTCCAGACGCCAGCGCTCACCATGATCCTGTATGAGTCTCCCAACAGCCCGCTTCGAACCGTGTTCACCGATGGCCGCGATCTCCCCAAGGAGCCCAATCCTACCTGGCTGGGGTACTCGGTCGGGC
>Ga0137409_10002765_pt1 | contig 18708 bp, 18 predicted proteins | sample CZODoug1_16funga_FD_122059 | JGI IMG/M metagenome (GOLD analysis project Ga0137409, IMG submission 122059) | Vadose zone soil fungal communities from Angelo Coast Range Reserve, California, USA - CZODoug1_16fungal (Hybrid Assembly) | ecosystem: Environmental > Terrestrial > Soil > Vadose zone... | reverse complement strand
TCCGCCCGCTGTCGGCAGATTATGGGAACGACACATGGCGCAGAACTATTTCCGCTGGCCGTGTGTCCGGAGATAACCCGTGATGCGGCGGATCACATCGCTCAATTCTGCAAACGATGACCGGCGTCTGCCGATAGACGATCGCCGACCTATGTGTGCCTCTAAGAGATTCAGACAATGAAAGTGAACCAGTACGACGTCGTGGTGGCCGGTTGCGGTGTAGCCGGACTGTCGGCGGCAGTCGCCGCGGCCGAAAGCGGGTGTCGTGTGGCGCTTGTCGAGAAGGCAACTGAAGACGAAAGGGGTGGACAAAGCCGGTATACGGAAGCCTACCTTCGAATGAAGAGTGAGACAGAGGTCAGCGATGACTTCGAGACTCATATTGCCGAGAATTGCACCGGTTATATTGATCCCGTCTTGCTGGCCGAGACCGCAGGTGATGAGGTGAGCGGCTCGACTGCGTCACGCGGATTGGGTGCGATGACGCCGGACGTAATTCAAACGTTTGCCGACGAGGCCGGCCCAACAATCACCTGGCTGAAGAAATTTGGAGTCCGGTTCGAATTCTTGCCCACTCAATTCCTGACAAAGTCACAACCGCGGCTATTGCCGGTGGGAGGAGGCGAAGCATTGGTGCAGGCGCTCGCGGCACAAGCGGAGCGGCGAAACGTGACGTTTTTCTATGAAACAACCGCCGTGAAACTAGAGCAGGATGACAGCGGCCGAATTAGTGGTTTGATTGTGCATCGCAGGAATGAGAGGTCGTTGCTCAAGGGCCGCGTGGTGTTGGCATGCGGTGGATTTGAGGGCAACAACGAAATGCTCACTCGCTATCTGGGCCGCAGATCAGTTTACCTGCGGCCCGTCTGCCGCGGCGGATACCACAACCGTGGAGAAGGGATTCAGATGGCGCTTGAAGTTGGCGCCGCATCGGCGGGGGACTTCGGCAGTTATCATGCCGAACCGATTGATCCGCGGGCAGCCGGGTCGGAGCCGTCGATCATGATTTTCCCTTACGGGATTCTCGTCAATAAGCAGGGTAAGAGGTTCGTTGACGAGGGGCCCGGCACTATTGACGCATTTTACGAACGCCAAACGCGTCGGATATACGAACAACAAGATGGCTTGGCCTATGTCATTCTTGACGCAAAGTATCAGAAAGTGCCAAATTACCGCGTGGCCATACGTAGCGACCGTCCGCCCATCGTCGGCGAATCGATCGAGATGCTCGCTGAGGCGCTGCAACTTCCGCCCCAGGGGTTGCGGGCCACGGTGGATTCTTTCAACGCAGCGTGCCGTCCCGGCAATTATCGCCCCTTGGAACTCGATGGAGTTGCTACGATCGGACTCGATCCGCCCAAATCCAATTGGGCGATTCCAATCAATGCCCCCCCCTATCATGCGTTTCCCATCATTTCGTCGAACGTGTTTACGTTTGGCGGATTGAAAATCGATTCATGCGCCCGGGTTCTCAACCCAGACGGTCACGCGATTGAAGGGTTGTATGCTGCCGGCGAAACCGTCGGTTTGTACTACCGAAACTATACCGGCGCAACCTCTGTACTAAAGGGGTTGGTCTTTGGAAAAATTGCAGGCGGACACGCGTCACGGGCTAACCCATAGTGCGTTGCCTGCGAGTCGGGGTGGCAAGTCGGCGGAATCTGCGCGATTTGATGGCTTCGAATGGCGGCGCGGTGTTCACAGGTTCAGCCGATAGAACGTCGACGCCGTTCCGCCAAACAGCTGATCGCGCTCCGGTCTCGAGCAACCGGCGGTGACTCGCTTGAAGGCGTTCCATAATATGGTGTAGCTGCAGCTGCATTTATCGACCGGAAAATTGCTTTCGAACATGCAGCGCGTCGGACCAAACGCCTGAACGCAGGCCTCGATATAGGGCCGCCAAGCATCGGCGAGCTGCCGGGAAGAGGGCGGATGGGGCTGCTCATGAAACTCGAATCCGAAGATGGGCATGCCCATGCCACCCAATTTGACGTTCACGTTTGGGCACGACGCAAGTGTGCGCATCGCTCCGCTCCAACTTCGGAAGATGCCCTGTCGATCGGCGCGATGCCATGGGGAGCCGACGGGACCTCCGACATGATTTAGAACGATGGGGGTATCGGGAAACGCATCCGCGAGGTCGCGGAGCTCCGCGAGCTGGGTGTAGAACATCCATGCGTCGAAGGATAGCCCGCGCGAAGCGAGGCGGGCGAATCCCTGCCGAAAAGCAGGCGAGGTTAGTAATCCTTGCGGCGGACCCTTGGCGCCGGCGGCGGCTGATTCGGGGTCCCAGGCCGATATGTTCCGAATGCCTCTAAGGCGACCGCCGGCCGCTTGTGCGTGCGCGTCGATCAATGACTCAACCGCAGGGCTGTCTTCCTGGAGGTCGACGAAAGCAACGATTCCCGCGCAAAGGCCATGCGACGAGCCTGGCAACTGGGCCGCTTCCGCACCCGCCATTGCGGCAAACTCGGTTTCACCCAGGCTGCGCAGGGCCAGATCGCCATCGCGGCGATATCTCGATCTACATTCGACGAAGATCGTACCCCGGACGGCATGGCCTGATCGAGCATCCGCCAATAAGTCGGGCAGCAGGTACGGACACTCGGCACGGTCCCATAAATGGTGATGAGCATCAATGATCGCGATCTCCGGATCGAGAATCTCCTCTCTGCGCTGTGCCAGCCATTCGGGCCGCACGGGCGCGAACGGGCTGACCCTTCTTGAAGTAGGTTCGCTCATATCACTGCTTCGAGAATACAAGAGTTCGGGGAATACAGTTATAAATTTGCAGGTGATCAGGGAGTGTGCCCTCGTAGCTTCCAGTCCCGGGACGGTGTCGCTTATTTAATACAGGAACTTGTCAGTAGACAAGGAGAATGAGGTGACGTAAAGTGCCGACTCGGAGTTGCCGCGAACAATCAGGCGCATTTCGGCAGGTCATGTGATGCCCAACGTTTTAGAAATCCAACCGTCGGACTCGACTGAGCGGATTGCTCTCAGCTACTTCAGGCTGCTGGTTCGCCGGGATATGGATAATTTCGCGAATATCTGGACTGAAGATGCCGTTCAGCACGTGCCATTTACCCCTGAAGGGCTGGGAACGGTGGTGCCGGCGGCATTTAACGGTAGAGAGGCAATAGCAAGCCACTATCGGGCAGTCACGAAGAATCGCCGCGAACACGTATTCTGGATTGATCGTATACATAAGACGCTCGACGCCAACTGTGTGATCGTTGAAGCGCACGCCCGTAGCATCATCGGTGAAACCGATGCCGTGTACGAAAACAACTATGTGTGCGTGTTTCACATACGCGACGGAAAAATAGCGGAGCTCAAGGAGTACGCCAATCCGCTACCGGTCATGCGGGCGTTTCGTGGCGCATTCGACAGCGGTCATTGAACGGCACGAGAGAGACACATGAGTGACTGGGATACCGAGGTCGATGTACTGGTCGTCGGTGCCGGGGGAGCGGGACTCGCGGCGGCAGTTGCGGCACATGATGCCGGCGCGATAGTGGCCATCACGGAGAAGCTGGATCGGATCGGAGGCAATACGGCGCTCAGTACCGGCTCGCTGCCGGGAGCGGGGACTCGTTTTCAGCGAGCGGTGGGGATCGAGGACTCGCCCGAGCGTCTCGTCGCGGACCTGCGGGGTCTCAGCGGTTCGCACGACGCCGATCGGCTCTTGGAAGTCCTTGCTGAACACTCAGCGGAAATTGTTGAGTGGCTGGCCGATGCCATGGGCGTGCAACTCGACATCATCGTGGACTACCGACACGTCGCGCACTCGGTGCCGCGGCTCCATGCGCCTACGTCGCGAAAGGGCCAGGACCTCGCCGACCAGATGCTTGCCGCGGTGGAGCGCCGTGCTATTCCATTGGCGACTTCAAGTCCGGTGCGCTCCTTGAAGCGGGGATCGAACGGCGAGATTACCGGCGCTGTGACAGCGGATCCGGAGGGGCGAGAATCATCGATCCGAGCGAGTAAGATCATTCTGTGCGTCAACGGGTTTGGCGCGTCGCCAAAAATGGTTCGAGCGCACTGCCCGGAAGCGGCGGACCTGATGTATGTGGGCGCGAAGGGCAGCGAAGGCGAAGCAATTCTCTGGGGCGAGGAGTTGGGTGCCCGCTTCGGCAACCTGGGGAGCTATCAGGGGTACGCGACCGTGCTGTATCCCCACGGCGAGTTGCTTTCTTGGACAACGATCGAGAAGGGCGCCATCGTAGTGAATGGGGCCGGCGCGCGCTTCGCCGATGAATCCGTAGGGTATTCCGGCTTCACCGCTGCGGTGGCTCGTGCGGGCACGCCCATTACCGCCATTTTCGATCAATCCGTCATCGACATTGCTGCCCGCGAGCCGTGGTTTAAAGAGGTGCTTGACTACGGGGGCGCAAAGCGCGCCTCGGACATCAAACAACTAGGTTCCGCGACGGGTATTGACTACCGACAGCTTGCCGCGACACTGAGTTCGTACAATCGAGCGGCGAAAGGCGAAATCCAAGATCCCTTTGGTCGCACAGATTTCGGAGTAGCGCCCCTGGTCCCCCCCTATTGGCATGCCCGTGTAGTACCGGCGTTGCTCAGTACGCAGGGGGGCCTCGCTGTAGATTCGCTGGGGCGGGTGCTGCGACAAGACGATACTCCCGTTCCGAACCTGTTCGCCGCAGGCGGGGCCGTTGCAGGAATTGCCGGTCGAAGTGGCGGCATGGGCTACGCATCCGGGACCGGTCTGCTTCATGCAATCGGCCTGGGCTACATTGCGGGACGGGCGGCGGTCGCCGAACTGTCGCCGCGTGATCGGCCGAACTCGAAATCTCCGTAGTTCTCTATACCGTTAGAACGAGGGTTTCCATCGACCATATGCGCTTTGCGGACAAAAAAGTCATCGTAACCGGCGGCGCGGGCGCCATTGGCGGCGCGATCGCACAGGCCTTTGCCGATGAGGGCGCCAGCATGGGTCTCATCGACATCAAGCAGACACAGGACGCCTGCGGAGTTGCGTCTGCCGACCGTACGAGGGTATTCGGCTACACCGCCGATCTTTCGCGCACCGAGGAACTAAAGCGGGTGATTCAGAACGCGATCGCAGATCTCGCCGGAGTCGATGTCCTCGTCAACGCAGCCGGCATCACCTCCTTCGGGTCTGCGGCCGCGTTGGACGAGGCCGAATGGGATCGCGTCCAATCGCTCAATTTAAAGGGTGTCTTCTTCTGTTGTCAGTCCGTCATTGAGTCGATGCGGCGCCAGGGAAAAGGCGGGCGCATCATCAATATAGGCTCGTTGCTCGCAAAAAATGGCGGTAATGCGCGACCCTGGATCGATTCGTCTGAGCAAAATGGCTCCGGGAATATTGCCTACGGCATTTCGAAGGCAGGGGTTCACGCGATGACGGCCTTTCTCGCACGTGAGCTGGCTCCAGACAAAATAACTGTCAACGCAGTGGCTCCCGGCCCGATCGAGTCGGCGATGACCGCCACGTTTCCTGATCGATTGAGATCTCTGATCCCCCTGGGACGGATGGGCACTCCGCGCGAAGTGGCGAGCGCCGTATTGTTTCTAGCGAGCGACGAAGCGGGGTTTATCACCGGCGAAGTCCTCGATGTGAATGGTGGGGCTTGGTCGGATTAGCGCTAAAGACGCAGTTTTGGTCAACCTTGGAGTATCGCGATGACAGATAAGGCCTTGCTTCTGCTCGACCTTCAGAACGAGATGGTTGATCCGAGGGGGAAAATCGGCGGCGGCGGCTTGGCTAAAATCGTTGAGGAGCGTGGTGTTCTTGCAAATGCCGTGCGTGCCCGTGACCTCGCTCGCCGCAACAATCTGCCGGTGGTGTTTGTTCGCCTGGGATTCCGCGCCGACTACGCCGACGTGCTCAGCGTGGCTCCACGTATTGCTCGTCTTAAGGCGCACGGGGCGGCCGTCCTCGGCACCTGGGGAACAGAATTTCCGACCCTGTTGGCGCCGCGCGAAGAGGATCTCGTCGTCACGAAACAGTGCGTAAATCCTTTTTACGGAACCTCCCTCCTGAATTGGCTGTTGAGCCGCAGAATTACTCGAGTCGTCATTGGCGGAGTCGCCACCAATCTTGTCGTTGAGAGCACCGCGCGCGCGGCGGATGACGCGGGACTCGCCGTAACCGTCCTCGAGGATTGTTGTGCGTCGCCAAATCCGACCTGGCATGAATTCTCGATTCAGAACATGATTCCTCTGTTTGGCGACGTGTCGTCGTCGACGACCTATTCGTTCTAGCGGTGGGCAGGCACGCGGTCGTAAAGCATCCGTGCGTGCCGCAATCAGACACATCCGTCGCTGTACTAGGCATTGCATCTCCGGCCCGGAACATCTAGGGGATTCTAGCGCTGGAGATCTTCCGGGTAGGTGTCGTGTATTGAGGCGATCCTATATTCCCGAGAGCGGAAGCCGGCGCCATCGTTTGCCCCGAGACTGATGAGTTGAATGGTGAATGCCCCCGTCTGTAGTTCGCGATAAAACCGCTCAGGTCCATCACCCATCGTTGAGCGCCAAGCAAATTGATCAGTAGGGATTTCGTGCGCGGCCATGAAAGCAAGTTCCAAGCATTCTGGACCGGGCGTGAGAATCGGCATTGCATCCAGCGCCACCCGGAACATGATTGCCACCTGCTCGATGGTGGTCATGTTGACGACAGAGCAAAGGTCAAGGCTCTCCGGATTGATGACAAGGCCCGTCTCTTCGAAGGTTTCCCGCACTGCGCCTTGCTCGAGGGATTCTCCAACCTCCAAAAACCCGGAAGGAACAGCCCAAAGACCGAATCCCGGTTCCAGCGCGCGGCGGCACATCAATACCTTGTCATTCAGACACACGGCGCAACAGACGATGATCCGGGGATTTTGATAGTGCACCGCGCCGCAACGGTCGCAGACCAATCGACAACGCTTGTCCCGCTCATCCTGCCTTTGCGCCATTTCGCCGCCGCAGGAACCGCAGAATTTCATGCTTTTTGTAGTCGTAGAGTATTGCGCGCCACGTCGGGACCCACTCTATACGACTAAGGCGCTATACGGCAGCCGCTTGGGATCTAAACACCGGACTTCTTACTTTCGTGCTCATGCCCGTGAAGTTTCAATCGTGCGAGGCCCAATATTGGGGCGCTTCTTTAGCACAGCCTCCGATTCTCCGGCATCCAAACGTCGCAATAGTTCGACCGGATCAAACTCGACACCCACTGAATTCTCGGCAAATTCCGGCAGTGCGCAGTACGCCTTTGCCTCGTCGGACGTAGCAAAGTTGTCCACTTGGAACTCGATTCGATTGCCATCCGGATCCGTGTAGTACATCGATGTCGTAGGGCCGTGATTGACAGTCCAATAGGGAAGGATCCCCTCTTCAGAGAGCCGTTGCCAGGTCAGCAGCAGGTCTCTCAAATTTAGATACGAAAATGCGATGTGATGAATGGAGGCGGTGCCCTCCCGCTGCCTCTCCAGGTTCGGTACTGCGACGAGGGCAACGCGGTGATGCTCCTCATCGTACGAGAGGAATGCCATATTATCGTTTTCATAGGTGGCGGAAGCGCCCAGGGCCGCCTTGTACCACGCATTCATTTCGGGATATTGGGACGTGTAGATGACAAAATGAGCAATTTGCGCTGGCACTACGCGCTTCGTCGGGGACGTTGGCCTGCTTATTTTGCTTTGAGTATTGATTGATGTCATCTCGACAAAACTATGTTTGTGCCTTCGTCCCGAACACGATCAAAACCCCACGCACTCCGGTATTGGGCCGCAGCAGCTGTGCGTTATCTTTGATGCTACCGTCGACCGTGGAACTTGTCAATTGCCAAGTGCGTGAGAAATCAACTGCGTTCGATGAATTGATGGCACGCGCGGATTCGAAGTGGGATGCTTCGAACGGAACGATATTGTGGCAAGATGGGCCATTCCAAACGGCTAAAGGATACCAAGACGCGGGCGTAGTCCTGGTCACTTGACAAGTTCGGTTCACCTGCCTAGCATCACTGCCCGCTCCCACCTTCCCGGACGAGTATGAAGCTGGTTCGCTTTTCCCCACCCTCTGAGAGTCCGATGCTTGGTGTTACGGACGGTGTCGCGGTGGCATCTTTAAGCAAAACATTGGGCGATGCACCGTCGGACATGCTGACGCTCATTGCGCAATGGCAGACCTATTCGGACCGCGTCGCGGCAATAAAGACGTTTGAGTGGCCGCTGATCGATGTTCATCTGCATGCGCCGATTGCGCGGCCCGGGAAAATATTCGCAATCGGGCTTAATTATGGGGAACATGCCGCAGAGGGGGGGTTGCCGCCCGCCACGGAGCAGATGTGGTTTTCAATGCCGGGTTCGGCTGTAAATGGTCCGTACGATCCAATCGAGCGTCCGGTCGTGTCGGACAAACTGGACTACGAGGCGGAACTGGTTGTCGTTATCGGCCGGCGAGTGCGCCATGCGACCCGAGAGTCGGCAACTAAATCGGTGTTTGGCTATTGCGTTGGCAATGATGTAAGCGTCAGGGACTGGCAGAACAGGACGAGCCAAGTCACCCTGGGAAAGTCGTTCGACACCCATGCTCCCTTTGGACCTTGGATCACGACGGCAGATTGCATAGACGTGTCCGATCTGAAGATTTCATGCTTGGTCAATGGCGAGAAGCGGCAGAACTCTCGGACCCGATACATGATATTCGATGTCGCTGACCAGATTGTGCACTTGAGCAAAGCAATGACGTTGGAGCCGGGCGATGTGATCTTCACGGGCACTCCCGCAGGTGTGGCGGCCGTCATGAAGCCACCGTTGTGGCTGCGTCCGGGTGATGTCGTACGCGTAGAAATCGAGGATCTCGGCTACATTGAAAACCGTGTCGTCGAGGAAAGGGTGACATAGTCAGGGAGGCGGCAGGTCGATCAACTGGCCCTGGATTTGAATGCCGCTGCGCGCTCCAGGATGATTCCGGCGAGCCGGACATGGGCCATATCCAGGAGGATTCCGTCGCGCCCGATAGCGCCGGTGCCCATCGCGACTGCATCGCCCATCGCGTCGAGGGTGCGCTCCGCCCATTCCACGTGCAATGCCGTCGGAGAGAATATTTCGTTGCAGATCGCCAGCTGAGATGGGTGAATAGCCCACTTCCCCTCGAAGCCGAGCGAGGCCGTACGCTCGGCGCTGGCGCGCAACCCGTCGAGATCGGAGTATCTCGTGAACGGGCCATCGATCGGGCGCAAACCGAAGGCGCGACATGCGTTCGCGATGCGTGCCAGCGCGTAGTCCCAGTGCTGCCGTGGGCCCTGCGACGTCCCGGTCACCGTATCGTAGTTACCCATGTCGACCGAGTAGTCGCCCATACCAAATATAATCGACTCAAGGCGATTGGATGAGGCAGCGATGTGCTCGACATTGGCAAGACCGAGCGCGGTCTCCACAATAGCCTCGATGCCAAGCCGCTTGTCGCATCGAAGCTCCTTCTCTAAACCCGTGAGGAGGGTGTCGACAAATTTCGCGTCGAACGCGGTCTGGGCCCTTGGCAACATGACGAGGTCCAGTCTGGGGCAGAGGCGTACAACTTCCAAAATATCCCGGTGAGCCCATTCCGTGTCGAGCGCGTTGATGCGCACCGACATCGTCTTTGTACCCCAGTCGATATCGTTGAGTGCGGCGATAACCTTCAATCGCGCATCATTCTTGCTTTCCGGTGCGACCGTGTCCTCAAGATCCAGGAACACAAAATCCGCGGATGACTTGGCGGCCTTTTCGAACAGACGATCCGATGTGGCGGGAACCGCCAACTCCGAACGCTGAACGCGAAAGCGTCGCGGGGCGATGTTCATTTCTAGCATAAGATCTCAATAGATGTCGGAAAGTGGAAGTCGGGTGATATTTCTGGATTGGCCCCGGGTGAGCATGCATCAACTCGCGAGCGCACTGTGAGTCGCGATTCGACCGAAGATTGCCGCTTTCGCAAGGGCGGAGCCGGTCATGTACGCTGCGCCGTGCAAGCCTCCGACAACTTCTCCGGCGGCGTACAGTCCCGCAATGCGGTCGCCAAAGACATCGCGTACTCGCATGTCTTTATCGACCATGATGCCGCAATAGGTGCCGAAGACGGCGGCGGTCGACGGGTAGGCATGAAAGGGGGATCGTTCGATCCTCCGCAGTGTCCCGTGCTCATGAACCAAGTGCCGCCGCCCGAACTCCGGGTCGGCTCCCGAATCGATGGCTTGATTGTAGTTCTCCACCGTCCGTCGCAATGTCTGCGGAGGCACCTCGATTCGTGCCGCGAGCTCTTCCAAAGTGTTTGCCGTCACGAACAGGCCGGCATCGTACCGGCGTCTCAAGTCGAGGATTCGGACGCTGTCCTCGCCGCTTTCCAGGATATCTTGGTCAAGAATCTGGTAGGCAATGTGGTGGGGTTGCGCCATGCAGGCATCTCCCAAAAGCTTGTAGGATTGCGATTCATCCACGAATCGCCGCCCGGCCTTATTCACCGCAATCGCGCCCTTGTAGACAGCCATGCAGTTGAAGCGGTTGCGTGTGTCGACCGGGTGCATGCCGAAGGTGCCTTTGATATGGGCCATGTCCCGAAGATCGGCGCCAAGTGCGCACGCCATCCGGAAGCCGTCCCCCGTGGCTCCGGTACCGCCAATGAAAATGGCCTCGTCGTACAGCGGTGCGTATCGATGCACCAACTCGCGGTCTTGACCGAATCCACCCGCAGCCAGAACGACGCCGCACCGCGTTGCAATATGGTGTTCGCCGGCGGGGCCGCCGACGCGAACGGCGTTGACCGCGGAGCCATCATGGTCCCGCAACAGGCGCTTCGCCGGAGAGGAAAATAACAGGTCCACGCGGCCGGAACTGCGACAGAGCTCTACCAGCACACGCAGGAGTTCAACCGGATCGGTGGAGTGTACTCGCGGCACGGATTGACCGGAGGATGCCTCGATCACTGGGCTAAACTCGGCTCCGCATTCGCGCAGCCACGCATACGTGGCCAGTTGTTCGTCCGTATAGGCCCTCACCACCTCCGCAACGTTATCCTGGTTTCCGACAGTTCGGAGGTCTCGATAGAGCAACTCCGGCGAATCATCGATGCCGCACGCGCGTTGCAGATCGGTTCCGGCAAACGCCAGGCACCCGGCACTCAGGGCGCTCGATCCACCCGGCTGATCAAGCTTCTCCATCAACACGACGTGCGCACCGGCCTGAGCGGCGGTCAGCGCGGCGACGCATCCGGCGAGACCGGCACCCACAATCACGAGGTCCGTTGTGCGGCTCGTCTCAGTCATGAAACCACCGGAGGACGCATGGTCGCACCGCTAACCTCCGAATTTCCAACACTGAGTACCGGGGACATCGCACTCAACGGCAAATACCGAACCGTCCGCAGGCGGAGCGGCGCCAAAACCGCCCCCATTCCCCGCGTGTCGATCTCGGGGCTCTTGATGGCGGGAGCCTTGCACCGTGGATTCTTCGCGCGGCACGAGTGATGTGACAAACATTGTGCGCAAATCCGCGCCGCCAAAAACCACACTGCTCGGCCAAAAGACCGGGGTCTCGATCTTCTTGGCGAGCCGTCCGCGCGGGTCAAATCCGAAAATGGCACCCGCTCCGGGGGCAGCGACCCAAAGGAAACCCTCGATATCGACTGCGCATCCGTCGGGTACCCCCATGCGGTCACCGAACTCCACGAAGATGCGACGGTTCGTGATTGAACCTGCCTCAAGATCAAAATCGTGCGCGTAAATTCGTGGGAACTTCGAATCGCAATGATAGAGCCTATCGGAGCGGGGGCTCCATGCAATGCCGTTGGATACGCCGAGGCCAAAGTCCATCCGGTGCGTTGATAAGTCTGGATCGATGCGGTAAAGCGCTCCGACCGGCTCTCGAAGAAAGCGATCCATCGTGCCTATCCAAAGGCGGCCCTTACCGTCACAAGCGCCGTCGTTGAAACGCTCGCGGTTCATATCTGCGGCGTCGGGAACAAAGCTGGCGATTTCCGCGCCCGTCGGGTCAAATAAAGCCAATCGTCGCCGGAATGCCATCAGCATTCCGCCGCCAGCACGAAGGGCAAAACTACCCGGGGTCTCAGGGAGAGGTTGCCGCGCGAGCGCAGTGCCATCGGGGGCGCAGGATGACATGCGTTTCCCGATGATGTCGATCCAAAGGAGCCTCTGCACCGAGTCATTCCACGTCGGGCAGTCTCCCAAGTGATCGGGCTCGGCGACGATGAGGCGCACGCTAAACTGCCCCACGGCGCAATCGAGACCGGCACTTGAAGACCCAAAAGCCGTAGATTCGAGCGCTTCTCGTCTTAAACTGCTCAATGTACTGACCAGAAATCAAGTAACTGAGGAAAGCGTCGTACTGTGTTTGCATGGGAATGGCACGGACGGAGGCCTGCTCGGGCTGCCATGATGGCCCTTCACTTGGCAGTTGACAAGGACGACTCGTACACCATAGCATCCGAAAGGGGGGCTGGGAAATCTGGATCTGACGGAGCCACCACCGACACCCTTTGCATCCTGAAACGCAAATGGTGTGCAATGCGGCTTAGCTTCTAGTTCACCGAAGTCATTCACAAGCAATGAGGAACAGTCATGACGACGCGGTTCGCAGGTAAAACGGCTATTGTTACTGGTGCGGCATCAGGAATTGGGGAAGCAACGGCAAGACTGTTTCTCCAGGAGGGGGCGGTCGTGGTTGTCGCGGACTTGAACTCGCCGGACGCGCTCAAGAAGGAATTCGACGACAAAGTCGTCTTTGTACGCTGCGATGTGGGCGTCGAGCAGGACGTAAAGAACGTCGTCAAGGAAACGATTACTCGGTTCGGAAAGGTCGACATTCTCGTTAACAACGCAATGATGACCGGGACTGGAACCTTGGCGGACGTAGATACGGCACGTTGGAATCGTGTCATGGGGACCAATATTGGTGCGGTGTTTTTCTTTTGTTCGGCCGTGATTCCCCATATGCAGAAGTCCGGCGGCGGCTCAATCGTGAATATTGGATCCATCGTGGGATCGGTCGGGCAACGTGGCCAAGTTCCTTATGGGACTGCCAAGGGCGCGATCATCAACTTCACCCGTTGTGTGGCATTGGACCATGCCAGGGAGAAGATCCGCGTAAACGTCGTTTGTCCGGGCGTCACAATGTCACCGGCTTTCGCCGATTTTGCAGAGCATAGTCCACGCGCTTGGAGCAAGTACCTGGCGTCGATTCCCATGGGTCGTGGAGGCGCACCGCGAGAGGTGGCCGAGGCCATCGCTTTCCTCGCATCGGACGCAGCCTCTTTCGTGACCGGAGTAGAACTTCGCGTGGACGGCGGTCAGTTAGCCAATACGCATCTGCCCGACTGGAGCGACGAGCCGGAGTAGTGGCATGTTGATGCGCGCTCTCTCGATTAGTCGCCCGGGCGGGCCGGACGTTTTGGAGATGATAGAGATTCCCCGCCCAGCTCCACGCTCTGGGACGGTGTTGGTGCGCAATCACGCGGTCGGCGTCAATTTCGTCGAGACGCTGATCCGCCGAGGGAAGTTGCCTCCCACTTTGGTGCCTACCTTTCCGCTCATCCCTGGGCAGGAGGGTGCCGGTATCGTCGTCGCATTGGGCGATGACGTCAAAGGCCTGGCCGTCGGAATGCGTGTCATGTGGATGGACGACCCTTTCGAGGCCCACGGGTATGCGGAGTACTCCGTCGTACGCGCGAACAATGCGGTTCCCATAGCTGACAATGTCAGCTTCGAGATGGCTGCGGCAGTTCCGGTCGTCCACGCCACGGCGCGGAACCAGATTTACAACCTATACGGCCGTGCCGAAGGGGCGGGCCGCTGGGCGCTCGCGCGTAATGCCGCAGGCGGAGCGGGCACCGCCCTGGTCGAAACGGCGACCGCGGCGGGACTCAAGGTCATCGCAGTGGCAAGCGCGCAGAAGCTCGCGTTCGCTCGCTCGCATGGTGCGGTGGAAACCATTGACTACAAGACGGAGAATGTTCCTGAAAGAGTGCGGGCAATCACCGGCGGCGAGGGGGTGGCGCTTGCGCTGAACCCAATCGGCGGAGACACCGTCCTCGAGGACTTGAGTCTACTCGCACCGTTGGGACAACTGATTCTTTACGGGCTGATTACCGGCATGCCCACCGGTGATGTTTGGGCCGCAATGATGCAACGTATAACCGCAGGTCTGACGGTCTCGGTCGCCTCGATTGACGCGTATATGCGGCATTGTCCGAGAGAATTTCGCCGTATACTCGAGAATATCGCCGGCGATCTGGCGGCCGGACGAATCAGGCCGTCGATATTTGAAACCTTACCCTTATCGGAAGGGTCACGCGCGCACTCGATGCTGGAGTCGGGGGCGTCCACCGGTAAGCTTGTTTTCAACATGATCCACGACCTGGCATAGCGTCGAGCGGACAACGATAGATGGGGGTTGGCGTGATCAGCAAGCAGCTTTACAGAGCAGTAACAGCGTGCGCCGAGTGAAGGCGCTGACGTCTCGCGTGCCGGCCTCCAAACTGTTTGCCGCGGCGATGACCGTCGCCTTCTGCATGTTGTTCTTATGTCCTAAAGGATTTGCAGCTCCGGCGGTGGGCGAGCCCGTTCAAATCGATGAGCGCGGGGCTGAAGTGTTCAAGACGATGTGCGCGGCGTGCCACGAAAACGTGAGCTCTCGAGCCCCGTCGCCCGTGATGCTGGGGTTGATGTCGCCAAACGGAATCGTCCGTGCTTTGAAAGATGGCGTCATGCGTGCCCAGGGTCAAGCACTTTCGGACTCCGACAAGGTCCATATAGCCGAGTACCTGACCAAACGTAAAATGGGTGATGGCTCTGATCGCCTGGCGCCGCCGGTCTGCAGGGGCCATGAGGCGGAATTTGCCTTTGACCGGCCACCCGCCTTCCCCGGCTGGGGTCTCACGCTCACGAATACGCGCGAGATTTCAAGCGGTACGGCTGGAATCACCAAGGAGAATTTGGGTAATCTTCACTTAAAGTGGGCGGTTGGTTTTTCAGGCGCGATTCGCATTCGCTCACAGCCCGGGATCGCCGGCGGTGCCATATTCGTCGGCAGTCAAGATGGGGTTCTGTACGCACTCGACATGGACACCGGATGTTCACGCTGGCAGTTTCAAGCGGCCACGGAAATCCGAACCCCGGTCGTCGTGTCGCCCTGGACGGCCGGAGATCGCTCCGCCCGGCCTTTGCTGTATTTCGGTGACGAAACCATCATGTATGCATTGGATGCCATATCGGGAGCGGAGGTCTGGAAGCGACGTCCGGAGGACCATCCAAAGGCTTTGCTGTCGGCAGCGCCGGTTCTCCACAGGGATAAACTTTACGTGACGGTCTCCTCGGTGGAGGAGATGGGGTCCAGCCTCAAATACGAATGTTGCACCTTTCGCGGGTCGGTCATTGCTTATGCAGCGCGAAGCGGCAAAGAACTGTGGCGCAGCTTTACTGTCGATCCCCCGAAGCCTCAAGGACGCAACTCCGCCGGTACCATGAAATTCGCGCCCGCGGGAGCTGCGGTATGGAATGCTCCTGCAATAGATGAGAAGCGGGGGCTGCTCTACATCGGGACCGGGGATAACTACGCTCAGCCGGCCTCTGGCACAAGTGACTCGATCATCGCGATGAGCCTCGATAACGGGGCAATTAAGTGGGTGTATCAAGCGACCACCGGCGACGTTTGGAATACCGGATGCCTCTGGGGGCGGAGGGAACTGTGCCCGGAACCGGAAGGTCCGGACTTCGACTTTGCTGCAGCTCCCATACTTGCAACTGCAAGCGATGGTCGCGACATCGTGGTCGCGGCTCAGAAGTCAGGCTTTGTTTTTGCCATCAATCCCGATTCGGGTCAATTGATCTGGAAAAATAAGGTTGGCCGTGGCGGCACTACCGGCGGTATCGAATTTGGGCTCGCAGTTCGTGGAGATTCCGTATTCGTTGGAGTTGTCGACTACGACGATGGACACAAGAGTCCCGAGCCGCTGCGGCCGGGCCTGTACGCCCTCGACCTGCGTACGGGTAAAAGCCTGTGGCAGGCCCCCGATTCCGGCGAGACCTGTAGGAGTCGAACGCTCTGCGTTCCGGGAATGTATGCGGCAATCACCGTGACGCCGGATCTTGTCTTCGCCGGAAATACCGACGGATGGCTTCGAATTCACGATGCCGACAATGGTCGAGTCTTGTGGCACTACGACATGACTCAAGCGGTCACGACGGTAGGCGGAGGGCAGGCCGCCGGAGGTTCCATGGGCGGTCCGACCTCACCGGTCGCTGTTGGGGGCAAGCTCATCGTCCCATCAGGTTACGGGATGGTGCAGTACACGCCGGGGAACGTGCTTTTTGTATTCGACACTAAATAATGTGGATTGAAGGCAATGAGAAGATTGCGTATGGGGCAGGTTGGAGGCGGACCAGGCTCCTTCATCGGCCGCATCCATCGGATGGCCGCGGGGTTGGATGGCGAAATCGAACTCGTCTGTGGCGCCTTCAGCAGCGACCCGGAAAAATCTAAAATTGCCGGCGCGTCGCTAAACCTGGACCCGCAGCGCATCTACGCCAGCTATGTCGAGATGATTGAGACCGAAAAGGAGCTGCCGGCGGATCGGCGGATGGACTTTGTCTCCATTGTAACGCCCAACCACGTGCACTACGCCCCCACGCAGATGGCGCTGGTGAACGGCTTTCATGTCGTTGTCGAGAAACCGCTGACCGTTTCTCTGGCTGAAGCCAAGTCCTTGAAAACGACGGTCGAGAAGACCGGGCGTGTGCTTGCCGTGACGCATACCTATAGCGGGTACCCGCTCGTGAAGGAGGCCCGCGCGATCGTGTCCAGGGGGAAGATTGGAGCTATCCGCAAGGTCTACGTGGAGTACCCGCAGGGTTGGCTCTCAACCGCTCTGGAGAAATCCGGTCAGAAGCAAGCGAGCTGGCGGACCGACCCGGCACGATCAGGCGCCGGCGGCGCGATCGGCGACATTGGCACGCACGCAGCGCATCTCACCGAATACATCACTGGATTGAAGATTACCGCAATCAACGCACTCATAAATACGTTCGTGAAGGACCGCAGACTCGACGATGACAGCTCCATGCTGGTCAAGTTCGATAACGGCGCAAGTGGAGTGTTATTCGCGACCCAGGTGGCTGCAGGCGAGGAAAATAATCTGAGCATTCGGGTGTACGGCGAGCTAGGCGGTCTCGAATGGCGGCAGGAAGAACCCAATACTTTGGTGCTGAAGTGGCTGGACAGACCGAAAGAAATACTGCGCGCCGGCTGGGATTATTTGTCCGAGGCGGCGAAGAGCAATACCCGAACCCCGGCGGGCCACCCTGAGGGATATGTGGAGGCCTTCGCCAATGTTTATCTCGCCTTTTCTCGGGCCGTCAGAGACCACGAGCTCGGCAAAAGGATTGATCCTCAGAAGTACGATTTCCCCAGCGTCGAAGAGGGCGTCCGCGGCATGGCGTTCATTGACGCGGTCATCAAATCGGCCCACTCCACTCAGAAATGGACGCCTATCGCATGAAAACCATCAAAGGCCCGGCGATATTCCTGGCCCAGTTCATGGGCGATCGGCCGCCATTCGACAATTTGAAGAACATCTGTAAATGGATGTCATCCCTCGGTTACATCGGGGTACAACTCCCAAGTTGGGACGGCCGGTGCATCGATCTGAAGAAAGCCGCCGAGAGCAAAGCTTACTGCGAGGAAATCAAAGGGCTTGTCGAGACCTATGGCCTTAAGATCACGGAACTATCGACTCATCTGCAAGGCCAATTGGTGGCTGTTCATCCGGCCTATGATGTTCTATTCGACAGCTTTGCGCCGGAATCTCTTCGGGGAAAGCCTACGGAACGCATGGCCTGGGCGATTGATCAGCTCAAACTTGCCGCCAAGGCGAGTCAGAACCTCGGGCTAAGCGCTCATGCAACTTTCTCAGGCGCTTTGCTATGGCACACCGTCTATCCGTGGCCGCAACGTCCTGCGGGTTTGGTGGAAGACGGATTCGCGGAACTCGCCAAACGTTGGCTGCCCATCTTGAATGCTTTCGATCAAGCCGGCGTGGATCTTTGCTATGAAATCCATCCCGGTGAAGATTTGCATGACGGCATTACATTTGAGCGATTCTGGGAGGCCGCTGGCAGGCATCAGCGCTGCCACATGCTCTATGACCCCAGCCATTTTTTGTTGCAGCAACTGGATTATTTGCAGTACATCGACTTTTACCATGACTTCATCAAGATCTTTCATGTCAAGGACGCGGAGTTTAATCCCACAGGTCGATCCGGTGTCTATGGCGGCTATCAGGACTGGGTGAACCGCGCCGGACGATTCCGGTCCTTGGGCGACGGCCAGGTGAACTTCAAAGCGATCTTTTCGAAGTTTGCTCAGTACGACTACCAAGGCTGGGCCGTGGTGGAATGGGAGTGCTGCTTGAAGCACCCGGAACAGGGGGCAGCGGAAGGCGCCGCATTCGTTGAAGATCACATCATCCGCCTCACCGAACGTGCGTTCGATGAATTTGCAGGCGGTCGCCACGACCACGCGACCAATAGAGCGGTGCTGGGAATTTAAGTAAGCACTAGAAGCGGCGCTCGAAACACTCTCATGGTGATCCGCTGAGTTCGCGGATCCAGATATTTCTAAAACTGATCGGCGCCGATGGATCCCTATGCGCCTGGAGTTTGACCGCCGCCCGCTCGTAGGGCAC
>Ga0137409_10002764_pt1 | contig 18717 bp, 33 predicted proteins | sample CZODoug1_16funga_FD_122059 | JGI IMG/M metagenome (GOLD analysis project Ga0137409, IMG submission 122059) | Vadose zone soil fungal communities from Angelo Coast Range Reserve, California, USA - CZODoug1_16fungal (Hybrid Assembly) | ecosystem: Environmental > Terrestrial > Soil > Vadose zone... | reverse complement strand
AGCTTGCCCGAGCCATTGTCGCCGGCGCCCCAATAATCGAGATCGGCGACGAATCTCAGGTCTTGGGTTAACCGTTTCGACGGTGTAAGACCTCGGCCGTCCCGCATATAGGCCTCGGCATGAGTGCCCCAGATCGGAAGCGCGCGTTCCAAGACTTCATGCACCGCCTGCTCGTCGGCGCGCGCCCGAGCCGCTTCCGCCTTGCGCTGATCCTCTTCCAAGCGCGTGTTGGCGAGATTGCGCTCGGTGTTGCGTTTGAGACGCGCCGCGCGCTCTTCCGGCCTTTCGTCGCGCGAGCGGTCCGGGCGGGTCGATCCGGTAATCTGCTCGACCGCCTCGATGAACGCGCAGCCGGTGATGTGCTCGACCATCGCGATCGTATCGCCGCCCTCGGCGCCGCGGCAGTTGAACACGCGCTTGCGGGTGTTGATGGCGAAGCGATCGATTCCGCCGCAGGCCGGACAGGGCCCGATCCATTCGACGCCGGCCTTTTTGAGAGTCACGCCGAGCGTTTGCGCGACGACTAGGGGATCCGCCTGCCGCGCCTCACCAATCCATGCCGACCAGTCGGACCTCCCGGCCAAATGCGCGTTCCTCCAATTTTACGCCCTTAATCAATATCGAAATTCCGCATCGTGTTGCGGCCTTGCGAAGCCATCCGCAACACCCATTCCGGCGCTTCCTGCTTCCGCAACGCCGCCTCCTGACCGGTCGAGATCGCGAACAGCAGCATATCGGCCGCCGCCTCGAGGGCCCTGATCTCCTGCCGCTCGGTCGCCGAGACCGGAATTTGGCTGAGTTCGGCCGAGGTCTTCAACAGCCGTTTTCGCTTATCGGCAGTCGCCAACAGAATCTCGTGCACGAAGGTCATGACCTTGCCACCCGCCATGTCGATGAACGGATTCATCTCAGCCATGCGCGAACAATTCCTTGACCTGCATGGCGGAGAGCGTGCCGGCGAGCTTCTTGTGCATCCCCGGGTGGATGATCACCGCCTTGCGCGGCGCGTAGACGCAGCAGCCGAAGTGCCAGATGCAGGCGGCGTCGGCCTCATCCAGATTGCGGCACGGCCATCCAAGCACTTTGCACATCGCCTTGCAGCGGCGCTTGGCCTCGTCGCCCTTGAGCTGGCCGTCGCCGATGAAGACGGCGCGCGCTTGCTTGACGTCGACCTCTTCGACCTTGACGCCCTTGCAGATGGCGGCGGCGCCCATGATGCCGTAGATGGTGTTGAGACGGACGATCGCTTTGGCGTTTGACTTGCCGTGTATCGCCGCGCCGATCGGCATGGGGCGCTCGATGCAGAGAATGTCGGGGAGATCGTCCGTGAGCCGCTTGGCGATAAAGCCGAGCGCGCGCGAGCAGATCTTCAAATGCGCATCGCCCTCGCCGCCCCAGCGTTGGGTGGAGAGGGTCGGGATTTCGCCGGGATAGCCTTCCGCGAACCCGCTGGTCGTCGCCAAATCGCCAGCAAGGATAAGCGGGAGGCCGTCGCGCATCGAATCGCGGCTTTAGCCAGCAGCCATGCCGTCGAGCGGGTGGCCTTTCTTGACGTCGCGCTCGAAGCCCGCCTTCGCCGCCTGGCCCAGCGGCAGCGAGCCGAAATCGCCCAGAGCTTCGGCGTAATGCTTCAACGCGGCGGCGACCTCGATGTCGATCTCCATCTCCAGATCGTTCGCCTTGCGCGTATAGGCGCGCTGCTTGAGCTTGATCTTCACCGCCTTTTTGTTGAAGCCTCTGGTCGCCGCCGCCTCATCGATGATCTCGGCGATCGCCTCGTGGATCGGCTTGCAGCGCCGCATATATTCCATTTTCTCGGTGACCAGCTTGGTCGCCTCGCCCTCGATGATCTCGATCAGCTCCAAGACCTGGTCGTCGGTCGGTCCGTTTCCGTTCTCTTGTGGATCTTTAGCCAACCTGACGCTCCTCTTCGTCGCTCTCGATCAGATCGATCGCTCGCACATGGCCCTTGGTCGCCTCGATGATCGCCCGGATGGTCGAGCGCTTCGGCATCCCGCTACCCGCGATCAGGCGATAGACCGTAGTGAAGTGAATCCCCGCCATCTCGGCGAACATCTCCGGCGTGAGGTCGTTCTGTTTCAGATAATCGGCGAGACGCATGGGAACCGCACTTTTGCGCCGCGTGCAAGCGCGGTCAAGCGATGCTATTCCAATAGCGCGAGCGTAGGCCACGCTTTTTGTCTTCCGCGAGAGATCGGGACCCACCGGTAGATTTCCATATCGGCCGGGATTTCGGGGTGACGCACCAATACGCCCGTCACTAGCCGAGCGAACATAATAACGATCGGATGTTCAAGACGAACCGGGCAATGCTTCCAGAGCAGGAATCGTTCCGGCTTATAGACCGTACGCCCGATTCTCGGCGCTCCAGCCAGATCTAGCGAGTGGATCGATCTGTTCGATGTAACCGCATAGTTCATTGACCCTGCTATTGTCTGAATGACGATCCAATGGCGTCCGGCTCGGATCGAGCGCGCTGTAGTCTCCGCGTCAATACGATCGAAGCGCTCCACGATGGAAGGATTATAGCGCGATTTGCGCGCCATGCGAATTTCGGGTATTTGCCCAATTTAGCGTTATCCGCCTAGCGATCTCGCCGCCCTTGCTTCGGATTTTTAGTCGAGGGCCTGTAGCTAATGTTTCAAGTTAGGCTCTCGATGATCGGGGCGCTTTAGGCGCCCCTCGCTAATGCTCGCCGTTAGCTCTACTTCATTGGCTCGAAAGATTCTCTCTTTCAGTTTAATCGAAGCCGATTCGCTGTCTAGATGGCGGCTAGCGTTATTCCCAGATTTATTTGCGTTGTTCCCAGATTTATTTGCAAACCACGCTAGGCTGGCCGGCGCGCATCTCGCATAGTAGGAGCGCGGGAGCGCTGCAATGACATTGACGCAGAACTCCGCTATCGTCATATCGGACTTGGGAAAAGGGGAACTATCTATGAAAGCGCTTCTGTTTTTGTCGGCCGCCTGGCTTGGGCTCGCCGCATCGCCTGCTCATGCTGCGTTGCAGGTTCTTCTCGATAGCAATGCGTCGACGCAGACCATCTTCGATAACGGCGTCGGCGACAACAATCCGACGCTCGGGGTGATCGACGTCCATAACGACTTCTTGAACGGCGTGCTGTTCAACGGGATCGCCACCGAGACGTCGAGCCCGGACCAGATTACGATCACCGGGCTAACCTTCCGTAGCTTCGTGCTGCTGCCGCGGATCGCCGACTTCACCAGCGCTGATTTGGCGACTGGGCTTGGACTCGGCGTCACGGCGGTCGTGCCGGGCTTGGGCTTCGTCGACGATAGGGGGCTGGAGAACGTCTCTGGCGTGCCGGAGCCGTCGACCTGGGCGATGCTGAGCCTAGGCTTCGGCTTGATCGGCTTTATCGCCTTCGGTCGCCGCAAGCGCGGTTCCCTCGCTTTCTGAGGCCAGCCGAGCTGGAATTGTTGCGAGGGGCCGCCTTTGGGTGGCCCCTTTGCATTTTGCGCTGCTCGCTAAAATTTCTTCTCAGCATCTTTCAATGCCTAGCGCCACGCGCGAAGATGGTTTTGCGCTTCATAGGGGAGCGCGACATTGGAGGTTGGTAAAATGGATACGATCTACGCAAAAACCGCGCGGTTCGACAACGCGCGGGCCTTGACTGAAGACGAGATGCGCAAAGCGGCGCCCTCGATCTTCACCATCGACGCGCATGAGAGCCGCAGCGCGCGATTCTCGCCGATCCCGACGATCGAGATTCTGCGCGCGCTCGCTTTCGAGCAGTTCTTTCCGGTCGGCGTGCAGCAGATCGCTTCGCGACTGCCCGGCCATGAGAACCACTCGAAGCATCTGATCCGGATGCGGCGCTTCGACGACAAGATCTACAACGTCAACGACAACGTGTTCGAGATTTTGCTCAAGAACGCCAACGACGGCACCTCGATCTACGATCTGATGGGCGGGATGTTCCGCATCCGCTGCCTGAACAGCCTCGTGGTTCAGGACGCGACCGTCGATCAGGTCAAGGTTCGCCATTCCGGCGACGCGCTCTGGAACGTGATCGAGGGGACGTATCGGGTGCTGGAGAGCGCCGAGCGCGTGCTCGAAGCGCCGGTCAAGTGGGGCGCGATCCCGCTCGACGAGCCCGAGCGTATCGCTTTCGCCGCCAAGGCGCATGCGCTTCGCTTCGGCGAGGGCGAGAAGATGGCGCCGATGGCCGGCTCGGTCTCTTCGCTGCAGCTGCTCGACCATCAGCGCGACGGCGATAAGGGCCACGATCTCTGGACGGTGTTCAACGTGGTGCAGGAAAACGCGGTCAAGGGCGGGCTCGAAGGTCTCGGGACCGATCGGCTCGGCCGCGAGCGCGTGTATCGCACCCGGCCGGTCAAGGGCATCGATCAGACGGTGGGGTTGAACCGGGCGCTCTGGAAGCTGGCTGACGAGACGGCTGCCGAGCACGCGCTAGCGACGGCGTGATCCTGCCCATTGATCGAACAGCGGAGGGAGCGCGGCGCTCGCGCTTCCTCCGTTCGTCTTGTCCTCGAGCCGGGAAGAACCCGAATGGCCCTCACTCCGATAGCGTTCAAGCCGCGCATCCCCCAGGACGGATTCTTCGATGAATTCATCCATGGCCAGCGCGGCGGCTATTACTTCCAGATCGAATTGACCGGCCGGCGCCAGATCGCCGGCGGCTACTTCCACTACAAGGCCGAGGCCCGGGTCGAGCTGAGACGGCAGTTGCAGAAATTCCTGCGCGACCCGATCGGCTTCTTCGTCACTCCGACGCCGCGCTATTTCGACCGGCACAAGCGGCAGATGGCGCAATTCAAATATGACCGCCCCAAGCTGATCGCTTCGCGCTCGGAATAGCGCTTAGGGCTTCGTGGGGAGCTGACCCACGCCCAACATCGAGCGCGCGCTTAGCTTTGCCTAGCGCGCAAATTGCGAGCGCCCTGGAGCTTCGTATGAGCGACGACCTCCCGCTAGAACTCGACCCTAGAACCATCCGAAACACGATCGGGATCGCGCGCCTCTTGGTCCGCGAGATCGAAGCGAACGCCAAGGCTCTCGCTGGCGAGGGCGCGAGCGAGACCAAGATCCTGTCGATGTATTCCGCGCTTCTCAGCGCGATCCTCGCCGTCTCGAACAGAGAGATTCATCCAGAGATTGAAGACATCGTGTGCTCACTCAAGAGGAAGCCATGAGCGAAACCGCAGATTGGAACGCCTTGCGGGCGCGCTATCAGCGCTTTCAAGCGACCGAGCTTGGCCAGCTGTTCGTCGCCTACGACCGGGCGACGATCGCTTACTGGCGCATGGATTCCAGCGAGACGGTATCCGACGCGCGGCTGAAAGCGCTCGATGAGGCGGCGCGGACGGCTTCTAATGCCTTCGTCGCCAGGCTGATGGAGCTTGCCGATGTCTGACGAGAACGAATTCAGCGCCGAGAATCCGCCCAGGCAATACGAGATCGTGCAGGCGACCGAGAAGGCGCCGCACTGGTTTCGCTGCCTGGTGGTGGTCGACGAGATCAAGGGCTGGGGAATACAAGGCTACACCACCATCCCCAATCCGAGAGGTCCAGGCGACGCGTACATTCGTCTCACCTGGGATGAGATTTGTTCAACCGGCGGACACAATCGCTTCATCGTCAAGGAGGTCGACGACAATGGGAAACCCACGCGCTGATGATCATCTGGTCGATCTCTGGTTCCGGCTCAAGGATGAGATGATCCAGCACGGCCTGCCGCAGCCCGGCAATGCGGTTCGGCCGCCATCCTTGCGCGATGCGGCCTACGCCTACGCGCTGGCGATGCGCAACGCCGACAAGCCGCCGACGCCGGAACTGATCGGGAGCTTCGTCAACGGCCTCGAACTCGGCGCGCTCGCCGCGCTCCGGATCGCCTGGGTAGAGAAGAAAGAGCGCGCCGCACAGCGCAGGGAGAGCAGCGATGTTCAAGGTTCAGGCGAAGGTCTGTGAGACCTGTATCTACAAGAGCGGCCTCGCTTGGCGGCTCGATGAGCTCTTAGAGCAGATCGCTGATCCGAGGATGCCGGGGTTCTTCGCTAGCTATCGCGTCTGCCACCACGCGCCGAACGAGAGCGGCATTTGCTGCCGCGGCTTCTGGAATGCCCACAAGGATGATTTCCAGGCGGGCCAGATCGCGCAGCGGCTCAAACTGGTTGAATTCGTCGATGTCGACGAAATGACGGAGGAATCGTGAGCGCCAAAGGGCGGCGGCCGCTGCGCTTTCTGTTCAAACTCTACGCGCGGCAGAGGCTTCGGCGCCATCTCAACATTCGCCTGTGGCGAGGGCGCGTGTTCGCCCACCCGGGGCCAAGGAAAACGTGGCCGGGGCATGAGCGGGGGATGAAGCGATGAAACAGCCGGTTGACCATATCCTGCGCCCGCGCCTGCCCTGGCGGAGCGAGGAACACGCCATCACTGAATGCGGCTATGACGCCACCAAGGTGAAGACCTTGACGCGCGAGGAATACAACGCGCGCTACAAGGATCTGGGCCGGACGCGCATGGCCATGCTGACCTGCATGACTTGCATGGACACCAACGCCCGCTACGCGCACTGGGCCGACGATCCGCGCCAGGCGATGTCGCGCGAGATCGACTGGGAGATCCGCTGGGGCCGAGAGGTCAGAGATCGCGAGCAGCGCCTGAGAGATGAATTGCTGGCGATCGCCAGCCTGATCGCAGCCCATCCGGAGGAATTCGCGCAGCTCATCGATATCCTCAAACGTCGGCGCGACTGGCTCGACCACAAGAAGGCCGCCGATGCCCAACGCAAGCGGCCGAAGCCGAGAGAGCCGGGTGGCCTATGATCTGTCCGGAATGCGACGGCGAGGGCTATCAGAAATTCACCGATCCAACCGGCGCGCTGGCGATCCTGCCGTGCCTCGGCTGCATGGGGAGCGGGATCGCGTCTTGCTGCGATGCGGCCGGCTCCTATGTCGATCCCGCGTTCATTGAACGGGAATGCGATCGCTGCGGCGTGCGCTATCGCGGCCCGGCGGTCTATTGTTCGCTCAAATGCGCTTTAGAGGACGCCTAGCGTGGTTTGCGACTTTGAGCTAGAATAGACCATAGATTCGGGGGTGTGCGGTGCCCGATCGACGACTAACCGATTTCGATGGACCTTGGCTTGGCCAGTATATTCTGGGCGGGGACGATGGGCATACGCCTATTCCTTGTTATAGCCTCCACGAATGGGGCTGCTGGCTCCAAGAGGCGAGCGATAAGCGCGTCGTTGCTTGGACAGGGAATGCCACCAAATATGTCTCGACGGTCTTTCTCGGCCTCGACCATCGGTATCTCGGCGGCGGGCCTCCGCTCGTGTTCGAGACGATGGCGTTCTGCCACGAAGGCCGCACCACGAATTTCTTCGGCCGAGTTCAGCCCGTCCCCGAGACGCTGGATCAGCAGCGCTATTCGTCTTGGGACGACGCCGAGATCGGCCACAAAGCGATGGTTCGACGGTATCTGGTCAATGCGAAGACTCGAGTGGGAGCGGCCGATGGCGACGGATGAGGACGACGAGCGCGAGATCGAAGCTGGCGCGCGCTTTGCGCTCAAGGTCAGAAACGCGGTCCACGCGCCGAGGCGCTGGGCGAAGATCATCGCGTCGGCGCGCCAGCTCATGGCGACGGTCTCGCCAACGCCGATTCCGCCGGAGATGGACGAGATCACACTGCTCGCGCTCGCCTATGTGGCGTCGGTTCGGTGCGCGAAGCAATTGACGGGCGATGAGGCTGCCCTCGAAGCCGTCGCCGGTCTCCAGTCGATCGCCGGCGCATGACGATCGTCGAGCGCGAGATCGGCCGGCGCGAGGAATGGCTGGGCTGGCGCGAGCGGAATGTCAATGCGAGCGAGGGCGCGTGCCTGTTCGGCGAGGACGCCCATCCGTATCTCACCGCCTATAGATTGTGGGCTTTGCGCTCGGGGTTGATCCAGCCCGATCCCGATAGCCCGATCCTGAGGCGCGGGCGCTTGCTGGAGCCGGTCGCGGTCGAGCTGCTGCGCGAAGAGAAGCCGATGTGGCAGATCTGGCGCCCGCATCTCTACCTCGAAGATCAGGAGGCGCGGATCGGCGCGACGCCGGACGTCTATGCCGAGCGCAGTGAGCCCTGGGGCAAGCGCACTCGCGGCAACGTCCAGATCAAGACGGCGGGCCATTTCGCGTTCCGCAAGAATTGGATCGACGCCGAGACGAAGCTGGTCGAGATTCCGCTGTGGATCGCTGTTCAGTCGTCGATCGAGGCTTATCTGTCGAAAGCCGACTGGACGGCGGTGGCGGTGATGGCGGTCGGCGATGGCGGGATCGAGTTTCACGTCGAGGAATTCTCGATCAAACCGAACCTGATCGAGACTTACAAAGGCTTGGTCGCGGAATTCTGGGACGCGGTTCAATTGGGGCGCCCGCCAGCGATCAATTTCGACCGCGATGGCGCGACGCTGTTCAACGTCTATGGCGACGACGACGGCTCGATGATCGATCTCACGCGCGATTCGGAGATCGTGGGGCTGCTCAAGGCGCGCAAGGTGCATAGCGCGGAAGAGAAGCGCGGTCGCGAAGCCGAAGCAGCGCGGAAGACCATCGATGCGAAGATCATCGCGCGGCTCGGCAACGCCGCCTCGGCGCGAATAGGGCCAGTTCTGGTTTACGCCAAGACTGTCAAAAACAAGGGCTATACGATCGAGCCGTTTCAGTATCGATCGGTGCGGGTGAAAGGCGATGTCGCGCTCGTCGGGTCAGGTTGATGTCTATCTCACTCCGGCGCAGGCGCTTGAGCGCGCGCTGGCGATCGATGATGCGCATCAGGCCTCGGGTGAGCTCCATCGTCGAGATCGGGGAGATGAAGAGCACGCGATCGCGCGGAGGGCGATCCTGCGTCGGATCACGCGCACCGAGAAGCGCGCAATCTGGCGCGAGAAGCGCGCGATTCGGCGCGAGATCAATCGTGTGCTCTGGCGAACGGAGCGCCGGACGATGGGATCGCCGCTCGATCTTCCTCGCCCGGGGCGATTCTACTGGCGGATCATCGATTACGAGGCTCTGCCCATCGAACGGCTCAAGCCCTACCTCGATCCGCGCGCCATCGAGGCGGCGATCGCTGTTGCGATCGCGATGGGCTTGCGTGAACTCGGCGGCGTGCAAATCGAGCAGGACACCATTGGAGGAACCTATGAGCGACCAGCAGAATCGAGACGAGCGAGCCCCGCCGCCGCAGGACGAGAGGCGGCCAACGACGATCGAGGACGAGCCGCGTTCCATGTCGCCTACGATCGGCGAGCCGATCTCGGAAGGTTCGCTCGCAGTTAGCCTCGCGCGCGCCGAGGTCGACCAGCAGATCATGACCGCCCATGCGTTTCCGCGCTCGATTCGCGCCGCTGTCGATGCGATGGCGTCGATGGCGACGCTCAATCCGGATATTGCCGAGGAATGCATCTATTCGCTGCCGCGCGGCGGCAAGCAGATCCGAGGGCCGTCGATCCGGTTCGCCGAGATCGTCGCCAATTCCTGGGGCAATTGCCGCGATGCGGCGCGCGTCACCTTCGTCGACCGGATCGAGCGCTACGTCGAGGCCGAGGGCATCTTCCACGATCTCCAGACCAATCGCGCCACCACCAGCCGGGTCAAGCGCATCATCGAGATGAAGCGCAAGACGAAAGCGATCGACAACGACATGATCCAGCTCGCCGGAGCTGCCGCCATGTCGATCGCGCGCCGGAACGCTATTCTCGGCGGGGTGCCGAAGCCGGTCTGGGGGCAGGCCCTCGAGGAGGTCGAAGGCGTGATCCGCGGCGACATCAAGACCCTGGGCGAGCGCCGCGACAAGGCGCTCGAATGGTTCACCAAGACCGGCATCCCGGCCGAGAAGGTGTTGAAGGCGCTCGCCACGCCGAGCATCGATGACGTGACGCTCGATGATCTGGTGACGATGGGCGGCTGGAGGACGGCGCTCAAGCAGGGCGACGCGACGATCGAAGATCTCTTCCCCGAGGATAAGCCGCCGGCCGAGCGCAAGACGCTCGACCAGAAGCTAGACGCGCTCGCGGGGACACCGAATGCCGGCGAGACCCCTAGCTCGCCGGAGCAGGGAGAGGGCGGGGGTGTTACCTCCAATGCGCCTCCGCCCGAACCCGACGGGGCGCCGGAGGGCCGCACACCTGAAACCGGCGCCCCACTTTCGACTCCGCTTCCTGAGCCGAAGCCGGATCCCAAAAGCGCGCGCCGGCTGGCGCTCGCCGCCGAGGGCGATGGAATCGCCGCCAAGGGCGCGAAAGCGCTCAAAGACTGGCTCGATGATCTCGATGGCGACGATTCGGCGCTGGTCACCGTCTCGATGACCAAGCGCTGGAGCCAGGCTGCGATGGCGAAACCCTGATGGCGAGCATCTTTGACCGGCGCAAGGAGAGCGATCTGCGCGCTCTCGCCTGCGCCTGCGGGTTCAATGCGCTCGCAGACGAGATCATCGCTGATTTCGGTGTCCACAAAGCCGCGCATCGTTCAGCGCAGATTTCGCCGGGGCGAGCCGGCGATCTCGAACGGCGCTGGTACGCCTCACTCGACCAGAAGCCAGAGTACTCGGTCTATAGTGATCCGTTCTATCTCGTCGATATTTGGCTGTGCTGGACGCTCTATTCGCGCAAGGGGCTACTCGATCTTGCTAGTCCGAAAGCGATGGAGACGCGCTCGGTGGTCGAGTATTTTGGTCCGGTCCAGGCGATCCTCGATCTCGGTTGCGGTTTCGGATTCACGACCGCCGCACTCAAGGAGATGTTTCCCCAAGCGACTGTGACGGGGACCAATCTCAGAGATAGCTTTCAGTTCGCCGTCGCTTCCGAATTAGGCCGGAAAGCTGGCTTCGCTGTGGTCGAGCGCTACGAGGGGAATGAGGTCGATGTGCTGCTCGCGTCAGAATATTTCGAGCATTTCCCCAATCCAATCGAGCACGCCTACGCCGTCCTCAAAGCCGCGAGGCCGCGCCACCTGGTGATCGCCAACGGATTCAACGGGCGCGCGATCGGGCATTTCAATACCTATATCCATCAGAATGTCAGCTATCCGGCGCACGCGATGAGCAAGATGTTCTCCGAAGCGCTCAGGACGCTGGGATATCGCAAAATCAAGACGAAGATCTGGAATAACCGGCCAGCGATCTGGTCGCGAGCGCCCTAGCCGCCATCTTTCGATGGTTTGCAAATCACGCTAAACTAGGCGTGAAGGGGAAAGCGCGGCTTGAGCACTCTAGCAGATGATCTGATCGCGGCGGCGGCTAGGCTACCGGCGGACATTCCGGCGCTCAAGCACCAGTTTGTCTATATCGCTGACAAGATCAGGAGCGCGCAGCGATTCGTGGTCGCGCAAGATGCGCGCTCTGCGATTCGCTCGCTTCTGACCTCGCGCCCATCCTCGCTGGTGACGGCGCTCTCTTTCGCGCGCTTGCCCTATCCGCGCTGCTGGTTCGAGTGGATTCCGCCGCAGGACGCGGGTCCGATCCATATCGGCCAGAAGAAGGTCGCCAAGGTCGGCGCTTTGTTCGAGCAGATCGGCGGGCCGCTCGAACTGTCGTTCTTCACCGCCTGGAAGTTTCACGCCGAAGCCGCCGACGATCCGCGCTTCGCCGCCTATCCGCGCTATCGCGACGCGGCTCAGTTCGGGATGTCGTCAGTTCAGGCCGGGTTCGATTTCTCCTGCTTCGATCGGCCGCCGACGCTGCTCGGTAAGCCGGGGTGGATGCAGCGCAAGCTCGGCGTGAAGACGCGCGACGGGCTGGAAGAGGCGCGCGACGACGCCCGCAACAGCATCAAATGGGCGCTCAAGAGCGAGGAAGAGCATGCGGCGCTGCTCTCGATTGAGAATCGCTGCTTCTACCGGATTATGCGCGAGATCGGCGGCGATGAGCTGTTGATGATCGCCGGCGAGATGGGCGGCGGCGCCTACGTCACCTCGGCGATCCGCGACGTCTCGGACGAGCTCGGCCACATGATCGCGACTCTGGTCTTGATGAACTCGAAGAATTGCGTCGAGATTAGGCCGGTCGAGCCGCCGCCGAAGCTGAACAAGGCTCGCGTCAAGCAAGGCAAGACAGCGCTGCTGCCCTATTCGACGGTCGAGATCACGCTCAATCGCGCCGCTTCGAGGGCCGCCGGAGACAGCGCGGAAGCGCGCGAGGCGATGCGGCTCCACCTGGTGCGCGGCCATTTCAAGGTCCGCAAGACCGGGGTGTTCTGGTGGCATGCGTTTCTCCGAGGAGATGAAGAGATCGGAACTGTTGAGCGGAAGGGGCATCTCATAAATGACCACGCGCGCTGAAGTCTTTGCCGTCTGCGACTCGATCGATCCAGACGAGAAAGGCTGCAAGAAGTGGCCAGGATTGAGCGGCAAGACGCTCTCGGATTATTACGGCAAGGTGAAAATTGGTAGGATCGTCTATCGCGTTCCGAAGATCATCTTGGAGCGCAAGTTGGGGCGGCCGATCGAGCTAGGAAAACAGGCGCTTCATACTTGCGATCACAAATGGTGCGTCGCTGATGCGCATCTATATGAGGGGACGCCAAAGAACAATACCGCGGACCAGATCGAGCGGAATCCGAAAGCGTTCTCCCACTTAAAGACGCCTGAGCATCGCGAGCGAGCGCGCAAGATGGGGCAGCGAAAACGATGATCGAACCGACGCTGACGCTGCAAATCCTAGCCGACATTCGTGTTGAGCTAAGGCGCGTAAACACGCGCTTGGACCAAATCAATGGTCGTTTGGATCATGAGTTCAGTGAGATCCGGGATCGCTTGCAGCGCATCGATGAACGGATCGACGGCTTGGCGATGCGCTTGGAGAGATTGGAAGCGGCTCAATGACGCGCGCGGAAGCGTTCGCCGAAGCGAAAGCGCGCGCGCTCGAATTGATCGAGGGCGATGAGCTCGGGCTGGCGGTGGTCGTCTATGTCGATGTGCTGGCGAAAGCGAAGATCGACCCGCCGCTCCACCACGCCGACATCAGCCACGGCGTGATGCTGGCGATGGCCGGCGAGTCCAAAGCCGTTCGCGAGTGGGTGGGGAAGTTTCAATGAAGCTCGAATACGGCATCCTCGCGATGCAGATTGTGATCCTTGGGATCGTCGCCGCGAACGCGGCCTACGCCTTCCGCACCAAGCGCAACATCGGCAAGACCCTGGAGGCGATCTATCAATATCGCCGTGAGATCGGGTGGCTGACGTCGAGGATCGAAGATCTGGAGAAGGGGAAGAGCAATGGCCGACGAGATTCCTAAGCCGGGCCCGACCGGCGACTATCCGGACGGCAAGCTCGGTCCCGACGACGAGGGCGAGTTGATGATGGGAATCACCAACGACGGCAGGCTCGTTCATGTCGATTTCGGCAAGCCGGTAAAGTGGTTCGCCGTGCCGCCGGATCACGCGCTCGCGCTCGCGGCGATGCTGGTCAAACACGCGATGGCGATCAAAGAGCGAAGCGATGAGGCGAGATAATGTGCGCTTCGCCGTAGGCTTAGACAGCACCGTCGATAAGCTGATGGAAATCGCGCGGGAGCAAGGGAGGAGAGAAGCATTGGTCACACTTCACAAGCCGCCGAACACGCGGGCGATTGAAGAAATCTGGGTCGGCATGAGCGAGGATTCCGACGGCAAGAACGGCATCCTCGCCACCATGATTCCCGGCTTCGGCGGCTCGCCGATGGTGACGTCGAGCCTGCCGGTGCTGGCGTTGTTCAAGGCGCAAGCCTCGATCCTGTCGAAAGAGCTCAAGACGCCGATCAAGATTTACCGCTTCACCCGCTCTGAGATCGAATACGATTCGGAGAAACCAGTTGGTTGACCTCCCCGACCTGCCGCCGCGCATCGCTCGGCTGCTCAAGGATCAGCGCGGCTATCCGATCCCGCATTTTGTCCAGTGGATGAAGGAGGGGCAGGAGGCGAGAGACGGCGAAGCGGGCGCGGCGCCTGATTTTCGGGTCATCAACTCGCGCCGGATGGAGATGTGCTTTCGCCAGAGCCATTGTTGGATTTGCGGCGATGTGCTCGGGCGCCATCGCGTGTTCGCGATCGGGCCGATGTGCGTGATCAACCGCGTCACGATGGAGCCGCCGTCGCACCGCGATTGCGCCGAATTCGCCGCCAAGGCGTGCCCGTTCCTGATTCGCCCCCGGATGCGGCGCAACGAAAAGAACCTGCCGCAGAGCGCGCCAATGCCCGGAATCGCGATCGACCGCAACCCCGGTTGCATCGCGCTCTATGAGACAGGCGGCTATCGCCGCTTCAACACCGCGACCGGCGCTCTGATCCGGCTCGACCCGCCCCTCCGCATCGATTGGTGGGCCGAGGGGCGGACGGCGACGCGCGCCGAGGTCATGGATTCGATCGATAGCGGCTATCCGCTGCTGATGGGGGTCGCGCGCCATGAGGGCGAGTCCGCGGTCAGGGAACTGGTGCGGCAGAGGGAGATCGCGATGAGGCTGGTGCCGGCATGAAAACCAAGCTCTTGATCATGATTCCGGAGGAAGCCAACGAGGGCCGCGAAGTCGAGCTGCCGCGCTTCCCGAGCTATCCGACGCTGCGCGATCTCCTGACCCCGATCATCGGCTGCAAGCATATCGAGCACGTCTCGGTGCTGGCCGATTTCAAGGGCGGGCTCGATTTCAAGCGCGCCGATATGTTCGTCGACGAGGATGGGCACGCGCGCGGTCTGGCGCGCAACGGCAATGCGACGGCGATCTATCGCCGCAATGCTCTCATCCATCAGGGGGTCAAGGACCCGGAGAGCCTGAGCTGGATTGCGGGAGTCGCGGTCCTGTTCGAGCGCGTTGTCTGGACATGAAAAAGGCCGGGGAGGCTTAGGCCCCGGCCGCGCCATAGGGAGTGCTTTAACGATTGCGAGGAAGAAATGCCCCAGACGCTTACCAACGTCAAGCTATCGAGACTGGTTGAAGGCAAGGAGATCAATGCGCGCTCGGATGCGAAGAAGGTCCCGATCGAGGATCTGATCGCTTCGATCGGCGCGCACGGGCTGATGCACCCGCTGATCGCGCGTGAGATCGCCGAGCGGCCGGGCTGGTATCAGGTCGGCGACGGCAACCGGCGCCTGCGGGCGCTGAAGAAGGTCCACGGCAAGGCGAACGGAGTCGAGATTCCGACCATCGTGGTCGATGGCGAGACGGACATCGAAGAGGTCTCGCTCGCGCTCAACGTCGCGCGGCTCAATCTGCACCCGGTCGATGAATATGCGCGCTATCGATTGTTCATCGATCGGGGCTGGGCGGTCGAGCAGATCGCCGCGCGCTTCGGCGTCACCGAGAAATGGGTCCGGCAGCGCTTGCAGCTGGCCAGGCTCGCGCCGCCGCTGCTCGACGCCTGGCGCGCCGGCAAGATGGATGCCGATCAGGCGAAAGCGCTCTCTGCTTCGCCGGACCATATCCGCCAGATCGCGATCTGGACCAAAGCCGGCAAGGATCAATGGCTATCGCGGCCGCAGAGCTTGCGCCACGAGGTCCTGCGGCAGAATGCCAAGCAGGAATGGCCTTCGTTCAGGCTGGTCGGGGCCGAAGCCTACGAAGAAGCCGGGGGGACCTATAGCGACGATCTGTTTACCGATCAGCGCCTCATCCTCGACGCCGAGATCGTCGAGCGGCTGGCCGAAGCGACGCTGCAGCAGGAATGCGTCAAGCTGCGCGAAGAGGGTTGGCTGTGGGTGGAGACGGAGCGCTCGCTGCGCCCGACCAACGAATACGAACTGGTCGAACACGACCTCACGTCGTGGGCGACCGGCGACGAGGCCGGTGCGTTGAGTATGACCGGTTTCGCCGAGCGGCGCCGGATACTGGAGGCGATCCATGACCGCGCTCTCACCGACCCCAATGCAAGGGCTCAGGCAGGGGTTTTGGTGGATGTCGAGGCCGACGGCTCGGTCCGGCGCCGCTATTTTCTCGATCGGCCGCCGCCGGATGTCAACGAATCGAGCGAAGAGGAATTCGCCACCGGCCACGCTGATCCGGAAGCGTTCTCGCCAGAGCGCGAAGAATCAAGCGCGCTAGGCGAGCCTAGCGAAGCGCGCGAGCGTGGCTCTGTCAGCGCCTCCGTTGAACCTCAAGCCACCCCGCCTAAGATCAATTTCGCGCTTCGCGAGCGGATGAGCGAGATCCTAACCGTCGCGATATCGCGCGCGCTCGCCCGCGATCCGAAAGTGGCTCTTGCCGCGCTGCTGGCGACCATCAAGGGGCAAGTCGAATCGCCGTTCGCGCGCTCGCCGCTGCGGATCAAGACCAGCGCCTGGGAAGGCCTCGCGAAGCCGGACGATTCGGACGTGCGCTGGGAGCGCAATTTCATCGCCGCGCTCGATACGCCGGATTTCATGGAGCAGATGCTGGCGCTCCTGATCTCCAAGACGATCGATCTCAGGCACCCGAAATATGACGATCGCCAGTGGAGCGAGCGCGAGCGCAAGGCGATGGTCGACGCGCTGCGAATCTTCTTGCCGATTGCCGACGATCTCTACGATCTGTTTGATCCCTCCGAATATTTTGCCAAGCTGACGATCGCCCAGATTAGCGATGTTTTGCACAGCGAGCTAAACTATTCGCTCGCTTCGGCGCTGAGCAAAGACGGAATGGTCAAGCTGGCGACGACGAAAGCGAAGGAGCTGAAATGGCTGCCGAGGGAATTGCGTGAACACGGATATTCTTGATCTCACGAAATCAGCCGATAATAGACGGTGCGGCGAATGTACTCTTTGTTGTCTGCTGCTCCCGGTGAATTCGCTCAACAAGGGCGCGAACACACGCTGCGCGCACGCGCGCGGGCTCGGCTGCAATATCTACCGAAAAGAGGGCTTCCCCAGCGAGTGCGCGCTGTGGAACTGCCGCTGGATCATCAACGACGACACCGCCGACCTCCAGCGCCCGGATCGTTGCCATTACGTGATCGACATCGTCCCCGATTTCGTCACTACCGGCGATACGCGCGCCATCAAGATTCCGATCATTCAGGTGTGGTGCGATCCGCGCTACCCGGACGCGCATCGCGATCCGGCGCTCAGAGCGTGGATCCTGCGCCAGACCGGATTCGCGGCGCTGGTTCGCTACAACGCGCGCGACGCGATCTTTCTCCTGCCGCCGACTATGAGCGACACCGGACAATGGGAGGAAGTCAGCGGCAACCGCAATCGCGTAGAGGACGGCACGCATCGCGCGAGCGAGATCGCGGCCGTGCTGCATCGCGCGGGGATAGGGGTGAAAGTTGAGGCCAAAAAGCATTAGGAATGCGCTGTTTCTGGTGGCGATGGCGGGTCCGGCGGAGGCGGCGCGTTGCCCGCACGGCCAGATTTACCGGGTCCACCTCACGGAATGCGTCAGCATCAAATCCGCGCTCGCTCGAGCTTACGTGGCGGATAATCGCCATTGGCGGATGTTCGATAGCACGCCGAGATTCAGCTCGACTCGCGCCTTGAGCTCGCGCGAATGACCACCGCGCTCGAGCGCCTGCCGGAAATTGGTGCGGGCGTCTTCGATGTCCCCCGCACGGACTGCCAGCCCGCCCATCGTGTTGAGGGCTTCGGCCGCGAGAATGTCGTTATTGAGGTCGCCGGCGATCTTGTAGCTGCGCTTGCACAGCTCGCGCGCCCGCGCCGACTCATTGCGGTGATGGAGCACGACGGCGAGCCGCCGCAAAGCCTCGGCGAGAATCGCCTTCTCACCGTTCCGCTCGGCGGCGGAAATCGACGCTTCGTAGCACCGAATCGCTTCGGGGATGCATGCAGCCCGTTCGCGGCTGCGCGCTTCATGCAGCAAATCCGCAGCCGAACGTGCTGCGATCACCATGCGATGACGTAGTCTGAGAAGTGATTGACCTTACCAGTGACGTACTTGCTGAACAGGTTATCGAGCGACAACAGGTACGAAATGATGTTGAGATTGTCGTCCGTGTACGCGATGCGCTTCGGCAGCAGCTTGCCGAGCAGGCTGCAGTTCGAGTAGCTCATCGTGAGGACTGCAGGCGCATTGAACCGCAGCCCTTCGGGCGCGAACTTGACGGCGTTGACGCCCAATCCGGTCGGCGCCGTCATTGTGATCGCCGTCGGACTGAGCAGTGCACCCGGCGGAATGACGAGCGTATGCGGACCAGCGCTGATGGTGCCGCCCAGGGCCCCGATCGTCTTCGTACTCGAGGCGTACGGCAGGTTGGAGCACTTCAGCAATCCCGTCGCGCCAAGGAGGCCGCCGATCAGACTTGCGTCGGGCGCGGGAGCTGCTGGGACTGAGGTCGGTGTGCGGTCGGTACAAGCGAGTGCGGCCACCAGCAGTAGAACGGGCGCGACTAGGACACGACGGGCCTTCATTAGTGATCCTCTTTTAGGCGTTCGGAAGGGACCTTCCCGGGATACAACATGGGACTATTGAAGAGTCACTTCCGTGAGAATGGTCACATTGGGGACCGTTTTGGTGACATTGGGGTGGGGATCCCATAGTTGGCGGCCATGGCTGACCCCCTCGCGAGCCTCGCCAATGCGCTCGGCCCCAAATACGAAGTGCGCCGCGTCGTGGGCTCGGGCGGCTTCGCGGAAGTTTATGAGGTGTGGGATAAGGACTTAGAGCGCCGGCTCGCCGTCAAGGTGCTGCGCCCCGACGTCGCCTGGACCGCCGGCATGATCGAGCGTTTCCAGCGCGAGACCCGCGCCGCCGCCCGGCTCGAGCACCCCAA
>Ga0137409_10002762_pt1 | contig 18722 bp, 14 predicted proteins | sample CZODoug1_16funga_FD_122059 | JGI IMG/M metagenome (GOLD analysis project Ga0137409, IMG submission 122059) | Vadose zone soil fungal communities from Angelo Coast Range Reserve, California, USA - CZODoug1_16fungal (Hybrid Assembly) | ecosystem: Environmental > Terrestrial > Soil > Vadose zone... | reverse complement strand
GCGCGCCGACTACATCGAGATCCTGCGCTACGCGGCGGCGCGGCACATCGAAGTGATTCCGGAGATCGAGATGCCGGGCCACGCGCGCGCGGCGGTCAAAGCGATGCAGGGCAACCCGCAGTACGCCCTCTACGACCCCGATGACACGTCGGTCTACTCCACGGCGCAGCAGTACCACGACAACGTGATGAACCCGGCCCTCGAGTCGACGTACCGCTTCATCGAGCAGGTGGTCAGCGACCTCGCGGCGATGTATCGCGATGCGGGCGTGCCGCTGCGCCATATCCACATGGGCGGCGACGAGGTTCCGGCAGGCGTGTGGGAAGGGTCACCCGTGGTGCAGGCGTATCTCAAGGCGCACGGCCTCGCGAGCGTCGACGATCTGTGGTTCGTCTTCTACGGACGCGTGGAGCAGATCGTCAAGGCACAGGGTGTCTCCCTCGGCGGCTGGGAAGAGATCGCCGTGCGGAAGACGCAGCGGGACGGGCATGGGATGAACATCGCCAACCCCGACTTCGCCACGCACGGCTGGCGCGCCTACGTCTGGAACAACGTGGCGGGGTGGGGAAACGAGGATCTCGCCTACCGCCTCGCGAACGGCGGCTACGACGTCGTGCTCAGCCCCGTGAGCAATTACTACCTCGACCTCGCATGGAATCAGAGTCCCGACGAATCTGGGCTCGACTGGGGCGGCTACGTCGACCTGCGCAAGCCGTTCGAATTCATCCCGTTCGACTATTACCGCAACGTCCGCGCGGACCCCGCGGTCTTCGTCGGCAAGGATCGCCTCACCGACTACGGCCGGACGCACATCGTGGGGATTCAGGGCAACCTGTGGGCCGAGACCCTCACGGCCGACGATCGTGTCGACTACATGATGCTGCCGAGGCTCCTGGCCGTCGCGGAGCGCGCCTGGGCGCCCGACCCCGATTGGGCGAAGGAGCGCGACCCCGCGCGGTCCGCGACGCTCTTCCGGGACGACTGGTCGCGCTTCGTCAACGTAGTGGGGCAGCGCGAACTGCCGCGTCTCGATCGGGAGATCGCGGGGCTCAAGTACCGGATCCCGACTCCCGGTCTCAACGTCGATGGCGGCGTGGTTCGCTGCAGCGTGGAGCTGCCCGGATTCACGCTGCGCTACACGACCGACGGCAGCGAGCCGACGGCGCGCAGCGCGGTCGTCAGCGGCCCGATCCCGTTCCGCGGGACCGTGCGCGTCGCCGCATTCACCACGGCCGGGAGAAAGGGCCACACGGCTCGCCTCACCGCTCCCTGATGCTCGGTTACCCTGTCGTCATTATCGCGTCGCTGACCGCGCGCGCGCCCGGGCCCACAGCCCTGGGCCTGCGGGTCGAATACCTCACCAACCCCATCGGCATCGACGTCGTGCGCCCGCGACTGAGCTGGCGGATCGCCAGCACGGCGCGCAACACGATGCAGGCCGCGTATCAACTACAAGTCGCGACCAGCGAGGCCAATCTGACGCGCGGCGCGAACCTGGTGTGGGATTCCGGCAACGTGGTCTCCGATGCATCGGTGTTTGTGGACTACGGGGGTCCGCCGACAGCGTCCCGCACGCGGTACTACTGGCGCGTCCGCGTATGGGACGCGAGCGGCCGCGCGTCTCCCTGGAGCTCGCCCGCGTTTTGGGAAACGGGACTAATCCAGCCCGGGGACTGGACCGCCCAGTGGATTGGCCCCCCCCCCAAGCCAACCGGCGCGGATAGCCTCCCATCACCGTCCCCGCTTCTGCGCCGCGCCTTTCGCCTCGACGATCGCGTGCGCTCGGCGCGGCTCTATGTCACGAGCCTCGGCCTCTACGAGATCTATCTCAATGGTCAGCGCGTCGGCGACCAGCTCTTCACCCCGGGATGGACCTCGTACCGCCGCCGGCTCCAGTACCAGACCTATGACGTCACCGCGCTCCTCGTACCTGGGGCGAATGTCGTCGGCGCCATGCTCGGAGACGGCTGGTACCGGGGACAGCTGGGGTTCTTCGGTCAGCGCAATCTCTATGGCCGGCGACTCGCCCTGCGCGCGCAAATCGAGATCCGCTATGCGAGCGGACGCACGGAACGCGTCGTGTCGGATAGTGGCTGGAAGACCACCGTGGGCCCCTTACTCGCCTCGGACCTCTATGGCGGCGAGACGTACGACGCGCGCCGGGAGCTCAGCGGCTGGACGGCAGCGCCGTACGACGACGGCCACTGGTCAGCAGTGGGCCTAGTCGATGCGCCTCCGTCGGCCCTGGTAGCGTCGCTGTCGCCGCCCGTGCGTCGCGTGCGCGAGCTGCACCCGGTGGACATCCGTCGAGCCCCGTCGGGCGAAATGTTATTCGATCTCGGACAGAACTTCACCGGCTGGGCGCGTCTCAGCGTCCAGGGACCGGCGGGTACGACCGTCACCCTGCGGTTTGGTGAGGTGCTCGACCGGGAAGGCAATCTCTACACCGCCAACCTGCGCGCCGCCGCGCAGACGGACCGCTATACGCTCAGCGGGAAAGGCCGAGAAGTGTACGAGCCGCACTTCACCTTCCATGGCTTTCGGTATGTGGCCGTGGCGGGCCTTCCGGCGCCGGCGGATTCGGCCACCATCACCGGCATCGCGGTGTCGTCGGACCTCGCGCAGACGGGGAGCCTCATCACCTCGGACTCGCTGCTCAACCAACTGCAGCGCAACATCGTCTGGGGTCAGCGCAGCAACTTTCTCGACGTCCCGACCGACTGTCCGCAGCGCGACGAGCGGCTCGGATGGACGGGCGATGCCCAGGTGTTCGCCCGGACCGCCGCGTTCAACATGGACGTCGCAGGCTTTTTCGCGAAGTGGCTGTTCGACGTGGCGGCCGATCAGGATCCGAGCGGCAGCGTCCCGTGGGTGATCCCCAATCCCCTCGGCGGCGACTCGACCCGATTCGCCGGGACCGCGGGCTGGTCCGACGTCGCCGTCATCGTTCCCTGGACGATGTATCTGACGTACGGTGACCGGCGCATGCTCGAGCGCCAGTATCCGAGCATGCGCGCCTGGGTCGATTACGCGCGGCGCCGCGCGGGCCCGGACCTGATCTGGAGACCGGGATGGCAGTTCGGCGACTGGCTCGCGTTGCACAGCGACGATCCGTCGTACCCCGGCGCCACGACGGGCACGGACCTGATCGCGACGGCGTTCCTGGCCCACTCCACCGATCTGGTGTCGCGCACGGCGGCGGTGCTCGGGCGCGACCAGGACGCGGCCGAGTATCGCGCGCGTTTCCGCGCGATCCGCGAGGCGTTCAATCGGGAGTTCGTCTCGATGTCGGGTCGAGTGGGCGAGAACACGCAGACGGCGTACTCGTTGGCGATCGCCTTCGATCTGCTTCCAGATTCGCTGGTATCGGTCGCAGGCGGGCGCCTGGCGCAGGACGTGGAAGCGCGCGACCACCATCTCACGACCGGCTTTCTCGGTACGCCCTACCTGCTGCACGTGCTCGGCGCCACCGGGCACCTTGCGACTGCATTCCAATTGCTCACCCAACGCACCTATCCGTCCTGGCTCTACCCGATCACCCGGGGCGCGACGACGATGTGGGAGCGCTGGGACGGCATTCGGCCCGACAGCTCCTTTGAAGATCCCGGGATGAACTCGTTCAATCACTATGCCTTCGGCGCGGTCGGTGACTGGATGTATCAGAACATCGGGGGGATCGATGTGGATCCGGCGGCGCCGGGGTACCGGCGGTCACGCATCGCACCACGCCCCGGAGCGGGGCTGACGAGTGCGAGCGCGTCGCTCGAAACGGCGTACGGGACGCTGCAGTCCGCCTGGAAGCTCGACGGGGGGGGGCAGCGATTCGTGCTCGAGGTCACCGTGCCAGCGAATACGTCCGCGGAAGTCACCTTGTGGGACGCCAGCGTCGATCGGGTGCGGGAAGGGGGCGCCCCCCTCAACGCACGCGACGGCGTTCGCGCCGCCCGCCAACGCGGCACAAATGTCGTCGTCGAGGTGGGCTCGGGTCGTTACAATTTCACGGTTGCCGCTCGGTAGGTCCTCTGCTCCCCAACCACAAGAGCCCATCGACGATCAGCTGATCTTGAACCGGGTTGTTCAGCGTGTGCGACAGCGTTCTGTTCGTCGCGTCGTACTTGTGCTCGTAGTCGATGTCGTTGTGGCCCATGTTGAGATACATCATCTTGAAATGCTTGTTCGTCCAAACGACGGGATAGTACCCGCTGTGCCAGATCTCGTGGGGCTTGGGGCCGGTGCCCAGCGGGAAGCTCGTCGAGTCTATGGAAAGCAGAATGTCGATATCGGGGTTTTGTCTCAAATCCTTCTCCCACCGGTACCACTCACTCGGCGAGGACCGAAAAGTCTCGGGCAGATGCCGAGTCGCGGGATGGGTGCGGTCCTCGACGCGTAGCACGGCCGATGTCGGTCTCCAGGTGTTGCTGACGTACGATCCGGCGCCGAGGAATGTATTGTGGTACCAATCCCAGTTTGCGGGATACACTGACGGCGTCAAAGCAAAACCGGCGAAATGAAAGCCCATCCACCCGCCGCCGTGCTCCATGTACGCCTGAAACGCGGCGCGTTGCGCGGGATCTTCAGGACGGGTGTCCAAAAAAACCACGACTTGATACGCCGCGAGATAGTCCGCGTTGAGATTGCGCCAATCGGACGTGGCGTCATAGCTGAAATGGTGCTTCGCCGCCATCCCCGGAAACCAGCGTTCAGCTTCACGGAGAAAGCTGATATGTGCCGCATCCTCTTTGCCGGTATAGAACGCGACGACGCGAAACTTTGGCTTGGCAGCGCTAACGCCTGAGCAGCAGTAGATGAGCGCAGCGATGGTCAGGGCTCTGAGGATCGCCATGGTTAACTCCCCCGCTTCCGCGCGATGGCTCGCGCCGGCGCCCCCTCGTGCCCGCGCACCTTGAGGGGCAGCACGACCAGGTCGTAGTCGCCCGCCTGAATGGGACGCAGGTCCAGCCCTTCCACGATCGGAATCCCGCGGCCCAGGAGGATTTGGTGGGTCCGCGGTGCCGGCGCGCCGAATTGCTCCGCCGAGATGTAATCGACCCCGACGAGCACCACACCCGCGTCCGCGAGGATCTGCGCGGCATCCGGCGCGACGTACGCGAAGTCGCGGTGGAACGTGGACGAGTCCATCCAGCCGCGCAGCGTGCTGCGCGTGCGGAACAGCACGCGCTTGGCGTTTTTCCAGTCGTGCCGGTTCAGCTCGGCGGCGTCGATCGCCTGCACGCTGTCGGGTATCTCGATCACGCGCGCGGGACCGATCAGCGGGCCCAAGGCCACCTGATCGATCGACGCGCCGTCGGCGACGAAGTGCATCGGCGCGTCGATGTGCGTCCCGCTGTGCGCGCCCATCGAGTAGACGGACAGCGTGAATTTGTCGCCTTTCCGCATGTCCTTCAGGAACTCGAACTTCATCGGCGCGTCGCCTTCGTACACGGGAGTCCGCGCGGGATCGAGCGTCGCAGTCACGTCGACCCACGGCGCGTCAGGGCGCGCACACCCCCCGACGAACAGGCTGAGCAGCAGGGTGAACGCCAGCCCGGCGACGCCGATGATCGTCTCGGCGACAGTCCACGTCTTCAGCGTTTGCGGAACGGTCATGTTGAAGAACTCCTTGATGAGCCAGAAACCAGAGTCGTTTACGTGCGACAAGACGAGCGAGCCCGCGCCCGTCGCCAGCACCAACAGCTCGGGGCTGGCGCCCGGCGTCGCGGCGGCAATGGGCGCGACGATCCCCGCGCTGGTCGTCATCGCGACAGTCGCCGACCCGGTCGCGACGCGGATCAGCGCCGCCACGGACCAGGCGAGCAGCAGGGGAGAGGCGTGCGATCCCAGCGCCACGTCGGCGATCGCTTTGCCGACGCCACTCTCCAACAGGACCCGGTTGAAGCCGCCGCCGGCGCCGATGATCAACAGAATCGTGGCCGTGGGGCCGAGACAGTCGTTGGCGAACTTGAGGAGCTGATCGCGCGTGAAGTGCTGCCGGTAGCCCAAGGACCAGAAGGCGAAGAGCAACGCGACGAGCAGCGCCACGATCGGGCTGCCGACGAAATCGAGCGCCGATCGGAGTGGACTCGCGGCATCGAGCATGAGGTCGGCGGTGCTCGTGCACACCATCAGAATCACCGGGAGCAGCACCGTGAGGAGGGAGATGCCGAAGCTCGGCATCTCGCGCGGTACGCCCGCCGCGAACTGGGCTTCGATCGGGTTTTCCGTGGGGAGCGCGATGCGCGGGGAGACCCACGTCGCGAAGAGCGGCCCGGCGAGCGCCGCCGTCGGCAGTCCCACCAGGATCGCGTAACCGATCGTCCGCCCGACGTCGGCGTGATAGGTGCCGACGGCGAGCATCGCCGCTGGGTGGGGCGGCACCATGCCATGCACCACGGACAGGCCCGCCACCAGAGGAATGCCGATCTTCACGAGCGACATCCCGGTGCGCCGCGCGATCGTGAAGACCAATGGAATCAGCAGCACGAAGCCGACCTGGAAGAAAACCGGAATCCCCACGATGAAGCCGACGAACATGATCGCCCAATGCACGCGCCGTTCCCCGAACAGCGCGATCAGCGTCGTCGCGATGCGCGTGGCGCCCCCCGACTCCGCCATCAGCTTGCCGAGCATTGTCCCCAGAGCCACCACGACCGCGATGAAGCCCAGGACGCTGCCGACGCCGTCCTGGAACGCCTTCACGACGGTGCCGAGGGGCATGCCGGCCGCAATCCCAAGAGCGAGCGACACGGAGATCAACACGACGAACGGGTGCACTTTGAAGCGCGCGATCAGGACGATCAGCAACGCGACGGCCAGCAGCGCGTACAGGAGCAGCTGCGTATTCGATATCATGCGGGTCACGTGGACCGCTGCACCACGTCGGCGACGATCGCGTCCGGCGTCTCACGAATGTCGCACACCCACGCGCGCTCGTCGGCCCCCGGCTCCTCCAGGGTGGCGAGCTGGCTCTCGAGCAGCGCCGGCGGCATGAAGTGCCCGGCGCGTTGGGCCAGGCGCTCGGTAATGAGCGCTCGGCTCCCCTTGAGGTACACAAAACGCACATCCCCCGCGCCGACGGAGCGCAGCAGCTCGCGATAGCGGCGCTTGAGGGCCGAACACGCGACGACGAGCCCGACGCCCGCGCGCTTGGCGTCGCGCAGGCGGGCCGCGATGGCGATCAGCCAGCCGTGGCGGTCTTCGTCGGTCAGGGGAGTCCCAGCCGCCATGCGCCTCACGTTTTCGGGGGGATGCAGGTCGTCGCCTTCGAGGAACGCGACGTCGAGCGCGCGCGCCAGCTGCGCGCCGATGAGACTCTTGCCGGCGCCCGACACGCCCATGATCACGTACAGGCCGGATTGCACGCGACCTATCCTATACCACCGGGGCGTTCCAGGCTATTCTCCTGACGGATGACTCAGATTGCCTTCGCCGGTGTCGGCGTCGATTTCGGTGACACCACCCTTTTCTCCAACGTCTCGTTCACCGTCGCCCCGGGCGAACGCTGGGGGGTCGTCGGCCGCAACGGTTCCGGCAAGACCACCCTCTTCCGCCTGTTGACCGGTGAGCTCGAGCCGACGCACGGCAGCGTCGCGCTCGCCCCGGGGCTGCGCGTGTCGGTGCTGGAGCAGCACCGGAACTACGGCGCTGCGGCGACGGTGTGGGAAGCGGCTGCCGGCGAGCTGGCGGAGCTGCTGGCCCTCGAGCAGTCGCTCGTCGAGCAGGCCGCCGGCCTCGCCCACGACGCGTCCCCGCAGGCCCTGGCCCGTTACGGCGACGACCTCGAGCGCTTCGAGCGCGAGGGCGGGTACGCCGTCACGGCGCGGATCGATGCCGTGCTGCATGGCCTCGAGTTCGATCCGGCACAGGCCCGTGTCACGCCGCTCTCCGCGTTGAGCGGCGGCGAGCTCGGCAGGCTCGGGCTGGCGCGGCAGCTCATGACGACCGCCGACGTGCTGCTGCTCGACGAACCGACCAATCACCTCGACCTTGAGACCACGCGCTGGCTCGAGCAATACCTCGCGACGAGCGAGCGTACGGTCCTGCTCGTGAGCCACGATCGCGCGTTCCTCTCGGCCACCGTCGACCATGTGCTGCACCTCGAGGGCGGCACCACGGCGACGTACGCAGCCGGGTACACCGATTTCGTGGCGCAACGCGCCGAGCGGCGGCTCGCCCAGCAACGCGCGTTCGACCAGCAGCAGCGGGTGATCGCGAAGGAGAGCGACTACATCGCCCGCAACATCGCGGGACAGAACACCCGTCAGGCCAAGGGGCGGCGCAAGCGGCTCGACCGGCTGCCGCGCCTCAGCCCCGTGATCGGCGCGGAAGGGACGATGGCGCTGCGGTTCGACGTCGCCGACCGGGGCGGCGACCAGGTCGTGGCCGCCAAGAACGCGAGCGTGGCGGTCGGCGACCGCACGCTTGTGGAGCGGTTCAGCGGGACCCTCGAACGGACCGGCGTGCTGGGGCTCATCGGACGAAACGGAACAGGGAAGTCGACGCTGCTCCGCGCGTTGCTCGGCGAGCATCCCACCAAGGCCGGCGAGCTCAAGGTCGGTGCCTCGATTACGGCGGGCTACTACCGCCAGGATCTCTCGCAGGTGCCGCTCGACCGCACCCTGTACCAGGTGATCGAGGGGCTGCGCCCCAAATGGGAGCGCGGCCAAATCCAGGGACACCTCGGCCGCTTCGGGTTCTCGGGCCAGGAGGTCTTGCGTCGTGCCGAATCCTTGTCGGGGGGCGAGCGAGCGCGCGTCGCGCTGGCGATGCTCATGCTGTCGCGTGCCAACCTCCTCATCCTGGACGAGCCGACCAATCACCTGGACGTCGAGTCGATCGAGGCCCTGGAGGACGCGATCGAGGCGTACGACGGCACGGTGATTCTCGTGAGTCACGACCGCGAGCTGCTGCGCGCGCTCACCACGCGCATCTGGATCCTGCACGACCGGCGCATGACGGAATTCGCCGGCGGGTTCGCCCACTGGGAAGAGGTGAGCGCCGAGCGCTCCCACGCCGCGTCCGTCAGCGCCGCCGAGGAACAGGCGCTGCGGCGGGTGCATGAGCATCAGCGCGTGGCGCCCCCTGCCAAGAAGGATCCGCGCAAGGAGCTGCGCCGGGCGCAACAAGGGCTCGCGGAGGCCGAGGCGCGGGTGACGGAGCTCGAGTCCCAGGTCGCGCGGCTGGTCGCGGCATTGGAGGACCCGGCGTTGTACACGAACGCCGACGGCGCCGCCAAGGCCCGGGGACTCGGCGCCGAGCTCGAGACCGTGAAGCACGCGCTCGATGCGGCGCTCGCGCAGTGGACAGCGGCAACGGAGCAGGTCGAGACGCTTGACGGACGCGCATAGCGACGTCCACCATCCATGGGAGTGGCGACGATGCAACTGGCGATGATCGGGTTGGGACGCATGGGCGGCAACATGGTGCGGCGCCTGGCGCAGGGCGGGCACGAGCTGATCGTGTACGACGCGAGTGCTGACGCCGTCAAAGCGCACGCCGGCAAGGGCATCAAGGCCGCCAGGGACCTCGCCGACGTCGCGAAACAGCTGGCGCCGCGCCGCATCGTGTGGGTGATGGTGCCCGCCGGCGCGCCGACGGACGGCACCATCGACCAGCTCGTTCCGCATCTCGCCAAGGGCGACATCGTCATCGATGGCGGCAACTCGAACTTCCGCGATTCGTTGCGCCGCGGCGAGGTGCTGCAGGCGCGGGGCATCGAATTCATGGACGTCGGCACGAGCGGTGGGGTCTGGGGGCTGACACTTGGCTACTGCCTGATGATCGGTGGCTCGGCGGCCGCGTTCCAACATTGTGAGCCGATCTTCAAGGCGCTCGCGCCGGCCGACGGCTACGCGCACGTGGGTCCGTGCGGCGCCGGCCACTATGTGAAGATGGTGCACAACGGCATCGAGTACGGCATGCTGCAGGCGTACGCCGAGGGGTACGAGATCCTTCATGCCTCTCAGGACTTCGAGCTGCACCTGGGCCAGATCGCGAAGCTCTGGAATCACGGCAGCGTAGTCCGCTCGTGGTTGAATGAGCTGGCGGAGCGGGCGTTCTCGCGTGACGACCAGCTGGCTGCCATCCGCGGGTACGTCGAGGACTCGGGCGAGGGGCGGTGGACGGTGGAGGAGGCGATGCGCCTCGACGTGCCGGCGCCGGTGATCACGATGTCGCTCCTGGCGCGGTTCCGCTCGCGCCAGGCGGAGTCGTTCGGCGCCAAGGTGATCGCGGCGCTGCGCCACGAGTTCGGCGGGCACGCGGTGCGGACCACCTGACCCTCCTCCGCCGGACGAACGGACGATGACCTCCGGAGTCTTCCTCACCGCCGAGTGGCGACACCTCGCGATGGTCAGCTTCGAGGTCGATCCGGCGCTCCTGCGACTTCTGATCCCGACGGGCACCGAGCTCGACACGCACCACGGTCGCGTGATGATGAGCTTCGTTGGGTTTCGGTTTCTCCGCACTCGCGTCCTCGGCGTTCGCGTGCCTTTCCATCAGAACTTCGATGAAGTCAATCTCCGGTTCTACGTGCGTAGAGAGGTGGGAGCGGAGCTGCGTCGGGGCGTGACGTTCATCCGCGAGATTGTGCCGCGCCGGCTGATCGCGTTCGTCGCTCGACTCGCCTACAACGAGCCGTACGTCGCGCTGCCCATGCGTAGCGAGGCAACGCCTGCTTACGTTCGGTACGCGTGGAGGAACGGGGGCGCATGGCAACATCTTGCGCTCACGGCGCGCGGCTCGGCCGGTGTGCCCGATGCGCAGAGTGAGGCAGCGTTCATTACCGACCACCAATGGGGCTATACGCGGCAGCGTGATGGGAGCACGGTCGAGTACCGCGTCGAACACGCGCCGTGGCGCGTCTGGGAGGGCACGGACGCCGAGGTGACGGGAGACCTGGCGCCGCTGTACGGCCGGGCATTCGCCGCGGCGCTCGGGGGCGCGCCGCCGTCGGCGTTGCTTGCCGACGGGTCGCCCGTCACGGTCTTTCGACCTGAAACACTACGTTGAGCCTCCCGAATGCGCGCCCGTACACAAAAAGAATCCATGCCCTCCGCAACGCGTCGTAACGGTTTCGCAGCCTGCGCCGCGCTCGTGCTGCTCGCGGCGTGCCGCGTCGCGCCCGCGCCGGCCGTGCAAGACGGCGACATCATCTTTCAGACGTCGCGCTCCGCGCAGAGTGTGGCGATCCAACGCGCCACGCACTCTCCCTACAGTCACATGGGACTGGTCCTGTACCGTGACGGCCGGCCCTTCGTGCTGGAAGCGGTGGCGACGGTGCGGTACACCCCCCTCGCCGAGTGGATCGATCGGGGGGTGGGACGCCACTTCGTCGTGAAGCGCCTCCGCGATGCGCCGGCGGTTCTGACGCCGGCGCGATTGGGCAGATTGCGGCGAGCCGCTGAACAACTCCGGGGGCGGCCGTACGACCCGTTGTTCCGCTGGAGCGACGATCACCTCTATTGCTCCGAGCTCGTGTGGAAGGTGTACACCCGCGGTCTGGGCGTGGAGATCGGCGCCCTCCAACAGCTGCGCGAGTTCGATCTGGGGGCGCCGGAGGTGCGGGCGCAGGTCGATCGGCGCTACGGAGGGCGGGTGCCCCTCGGCGAGCCCGTCATTTCACCCGCCGCGATGTTTGCCGATCCTGATCTGATCACGGTGGCTGCGCGCTGAGCGATGAAAGTCGTCATCCCCGGTGGTACCGGCCAAGTCGGCACCCTCTTGGCGCGCGCGTTCCATCGCGATGGTCATGATGTCGTCGTCCTTGGCCGCCATCCCGCCGCGACCGCGTGGCGCACCGCACGGTGGGACGGCCTAACGCTGGGAGCGTGGGGCGAGGAAGTGGACGGGGCCGACGTCGTCATCAACCTCGCGGGACGCAACGTCAATTGCCGCTACACCAGGGCGAACCGCGATGCGATCAAGCAGTCTCGCGTCGTCTCCACGCGCCTCGTCGGCGAATCGATCGCGTCCGCTCGGCGCCCGCCGCGCCTGTGGCTCCAGGCAAGCACCGCGACCATCTACGCCCACCGTTTCGACGCTCCCAACGACGAGCGCACGGGGATCATCGGCGGCAATGAGCCGGGAGTCCCCGACACGTGGCGGTTCAGCATCGACGTGGCGACCTCCTGGGAACAGGAAACAGACCGCGCCAAGGGTCCGGAGACACGAAAGGTCAAGCTGCGTTCCGCGGTGATCATGAGTCCCGACCGCGGCGGAATCTTCGACACCCTGCTCGCATTGGTGCGCCGCGGATTGGGAGGTACGTCGGGGAATGGGCGTCAGTATGTGTCCTGGATCCACGATGCCGATTTCGTTCGGGCCGTCTACTGGCTCATCGAGCATGACGACGTCAGCGGAGTCGTGAACGTCGCGGCCCCTCATCCGTTGCCCAACGAGGCGTTCATGCGCGCGCTGCGGGAGGCGTGGGGCACGCGCTTTGGTCTCCCGGCGACGGAATGGATGCTCGCGATCGGCGCCTTCTTCATGCGAACAGAGACCGAGCTGATCTTGAAGAGCCGCCGCGTGGTCCCGGGCTTGCTCGCCGAGCGAGGCTTCACTTTTCAGTTCCCCACGTGGCCTGAGGCGGCACAGGATCTCTGTCGCCGGTGGCGGGGGACTGGCAAACCGCCGAGTTAACCTGAATACTAGGGGAACCTCGAACCGGGGACTCCGTGCGATGAGCGCGAACGCCGACCAGGCGCGTGGCGTACTGTTGGCGTATCAGCAGGTGATGGCGGCCTCTTGGCCGGCACTGCATCCGGAAATGACCGATCGTTCCCAGGCGTGGGCAACTGCGAGCGAGGCAACGCTCAACGCCGAGTTGGAAGGGTACGTCCGGCAGGCCTCCGATCCCAAGTGTCCAGTCCGCGTCTTTTGGAAGATCGGGCCCGGCCTCCAGTTCGCTGGGTGCAACGCGCACTTCGCGCACGATGCCGGCATGCCGAAGGCGCAGTTGATCGGTACAGACGACTTCAACCCCAAGCTCCCGTGGAAGCACCAAGCCGCGAAATACCGTATCGACGACGAAGCTGTCGTGAAGGCGGGCGAGGCGAAACTCGATATCATCGAGCGGCAGCGGGGCACCACGGGGACGATCACCTGGGTGCGCGCCGGCAAGGCCCCGATTCGCGCGGGAAACGCAGTCATCGGGATCCTCGGGATGTATGAGGTCCTCGACGACGCGACGGGTCGCCGTCTCTTTGCCGAGCAGAGTGGCAGGGGGAAGCGCACCTGAGCACGGCGCTGACGCTCGGCGCCGCCGCCTTACTCGTCACCTCCTGCGCACCTCCCGCCACTCCGGGTGCCGATTGGCGCACGACGGGCGGGGCGCCCGGCAACACCCGCTACTCGCCGCTCGATCAGATCGATCGCGCCAACGTCGCACAGCTGAAAGTGGCGTGGACCTACCATACCGGAGACCTCCCGCCGGAACACTCCGAAATTCAGGCGACGCCGATCGTCGTGGACGGCGTCCTCTACACGACGACGCCCAAGCTGGCCGTCGTTGCCCTGCGCGCCGACAAGGGGACCCTGCTGTGGAGGTTCGATCCGTTTCCGAAGCGCCGCACGCAGCCGCACGTGAACCGCGGAGTGGTCTATTGGGCGGGAGGAAAGCGCATCTTCTTTGCCGTCGAGCGCCGGCTCTACGCGCTCGATGCCGCGACCGGAAAACCGGTTCGCAGTTTCGGCGACTCGGGTTGGATCGACCTGAGCGTCGGGCTGGGCCACGACATCGGCGACGCGTATCTCGTCTCGACGAGCCCGGGCGTCGCCTACAAGGACGTGCTCATCTGGGGCACACGGGTGGGTGAGGAGGAAGGCTCGGCGCCCGGCCACATCCGCGCCTATGATGTGCGCACCGGCAAGGTTCGCTGGACCTTCCATACGATTCCGTGGCCGGGAGACTCGGGCTACGACACCTGGCCCGCCGACGCGTTTCAGGAGGCGGGCGGCGCCAATTCGTGGGCTGGGATGACCGTCGACACGGCGCGCGGCGTCGTGTACGTCCCGACCGGCTCCGCCACGCCGGACTTCTACGGGGGCAGTCGGCCCGGCGCCAACCTGTTTGCGAACTCGCTCCTCGCGCTCGATGCGCTGACCGGCAAGCGCCTCTGGCACTTCCAGACCGTGCATCACGATCTCTGGGATCGCGACCTCCCGGCCGCGCCCAACCTCGTCACGGTGACGAGTGGGACGAAGCGTGTGGACGCCGTCGCCCAGATCACCAAGAGCGGGTTCGTCTTCTTGTTCGATCGGCAATCGGGCCAGCCGCTCTTTCCCGTGACGGAGCGCGCCGTCCCCAAGTCCGATCTCCGTGGTGAAGAGACGTGGCCGACGCAGCCGTTCCCCCTGAAGCCCGGTCCCTTTGCGCGCCAGTCGATCAACCAAGGCGACGTGACGCCATCCGAGCGGCGCCGCTTTCGCCGGCTGCGCCACGGCTCGTTGTTCACGCCCCCGAGCCGAGAGGGCACGGTGGTGTTGCCGGGATTCGATGGCGGCGGAGAGTGGGGCGGGGCGGCGGTGGATCCGCGGACTGGTGTGCTCTACGTGAACGGGAGCGACGTCCCGTGGATCGCGGCGATGCGGGAGGCAAGACCGCGCGGGTCGCTCGGCGTGAACGGCGTCGACGTCTACACCGCCCGGTGCGCCGGCTGCCACGGTGCCGACCGGCGCGGGCAGGGTCGCGCGCCGTCACTTGTCGAGCTCGCGCGCCGCATGTCCATCGAACAGTTCGACACGCTGCTCGCGCGCGGTCGCGGCTTCATGCCCTCGTTCGCGAGCCTTCCCGAGGGCGAGAAATGCGCCTTGATGACCTATGTGCTCGGCCCGAAATGTCGGGCACGAGGGGGCGCCGCCGACCCTTCGACCCGCTCGCAGGCGACCTCACCCTACGAGTTCGTCGGCTACGAAAAGTGGCGTGATGCGCGTGGACTCCCTGCCATCAAGCCTCCGTGGGGCACGTTGAGCGCGATCGATCTCAACACGGGCGACTACGTCTGGCGCATCCCCCTCGGCGAGCACCCCGCCGTCGGCCCCGCCAGTGGCACGGAGCAGTACGGTGGCCCGATCGTCACCGCGGGCGGCCTCGTGTTCATCGCGGCCACCCTGGATGCCAAGTTCCGTGCGTTCGACAAAGCGACGGGCCGGTTGCTATGGGAAACGTCCCTGCCGGCTGCCGGCTACGCGACTCCCTGCACGTTCGCGGTCGGCGGAAAGCAGTATATCGTCATTGCAGCCGGGGGCGGGAAGTTGGGGACGACCTCGGGGGACGCCTACGTCGCGTACGCGTTGCCGTAAGGAGAACACATGACGAGCTGTCGAACTTTCATGACGGCGGCGACCGTGACCATCCTGGCGGCCGCCCTCGCGCCGCGCGTGAGTGCGTCGCAGCAGTTTACGAAGCCGGCGCCCATCACCACGGTGTCGGCTCCCGCCATCCTCGATACCGCCGGACTGTTTCAAGACCGCGCCGCCAGCGTGGGTGAAGACGTTTTCGTGACCGGACAACCGACGGAGCGCGCGCTGCGCTGGCTGTACGAGCAGGGCGTGACGACCGTCGTGAACCTGCGGACCCCCGAAGAAATGACGCGGAACGTCAAGTTCGATGAGCCGGCGCTCGTCGCCGCGCTCGGCATGCGCTACGTGTACCTCCCCGTACGCGGGACGGGCGAGTACCCCTACTCACCCGAGACGCTCGCGAAGTTTGCGGAGGCGGTACGCACCGCGAACGGCAAGGTGCTGCTGCACTGCACGATCGCGTGGCGGGCGAGTCACCTGTGGGCCGCGTACCTCATCAAGGAGCGGGGCATCCCCGTCGAGGCCGCCCTGGCGAACGCACGCGCGATCAACTTGATGGACGAGCGTCGCATGGGGTCGAATGGGCGGCAACCCGTGGAGGACTTTCTCGATCGAGTGCTGCCCACGCTGGGTCATCCCCCGCGTTAGCGAGGGGAAGCGATGGAACGACGCGAGTTGATCCAGTGGCTGGTGGCGACCGCGGGACTCCAGGCACTCGATACCCTCGACGCATCGGATCTGCTCGCCCTGGGCCGCGACGTCCACCGGCGCGGCGCGGCCCGCGCGCTGGCCCCGCACGCCAAGAGCAATGTGTCCGTGGCAGCCGAGCGCATTCTCCCCGGCGCCGGCGTCGCCGGGGTCACGCCGTTCATCGACAAGATGCTGGCGGATTGGTACACGCCCGATGAGCGCCGGCGATTCCTCGCCGGGCTTCCGGAGCTCGATGCCAGGGCTCGCGCCCGCGCCGGAGTCGACTTTCTCGCCTGCGCCGAGGCCGACCAGATCGCCGTGCTGACCGCGCTCGACGACGAAGTCACCGCCCTCCGCGCCGCTCGTGGCAACGCCGCGAACCAGCACTGGTTCGCGATGCTCAAGTACCTCACGGTGTACGCGTGGTGCACGTCCGAGGCAGGCATGCGGGCTCTCGGCCTGTTCCCGCTCCCGGGCCGCTACGACGGCTGCGCGCCCGTATGAGAGACGTCACCGACTTCGACGCCATCGTCGTCGGCTCCGGGATGACCGGGGGCTGGGCGGCGAAGGAGTTGACCGAGCTGGGCCTCCGCACGCTCGTGCTCGAGGCGGGTCGGGCGATCACGCCCGAGCGCGACTTCGTGGAGCACAAGCCGCCCTGGGAGATGCCGTTCCGCGGCCTCGGGGATCGCCGCGCGGTCGCTGCCCGCCAATCGCGGCAGGGCAACTCCGTCTCATTCGATGAGTGGAGCCACGTCTTCTGGACCGACGACGTGGACAACCCCTACACCACACCGGCCGATCGGCCCTTCTACTGGTTTCGGGCGCGCCAGGTCGGCGGCAAGTCCACCATCTGGGGACGCCAGGTATATCGCTGGAGTGACCTGGACTTCGAGGCCAACCTGCGGGACGACATCGGCGTGGATTGGCCCATCCGTTACGCCGACATCGCCCCGTGGTACGACCACGTCGAGCGTTTCATCGGTGTGAGCGGCCAGGCCGAGGGGCTCGCGCACCTGCCTGATGGCCAGTTCCTGCCGCCGATGGAAATGAATTGCGTCGAGCAGCACGTCAAAGAGCGGATGCGGGCGCACTTCGGGCGGGATCGCGTGCTCACGATCGGGCGGGTCGCCAACCTGACTGTGCCGCACCTCGGCCGCGCCCCCTGCCACTACTGCGGGCCGTGCCACCGCGGCTGCATCACGCTGTCGTATTTCAGCAGCGTGAACGCGACGCTCCCCGCGGCGCAGGCGACGGGCCGTTTGACCCTGCGGCCCTTCAGCGTCGTGCGGAACCTCGTCCACGACCCGCAGCGGAACCGCGTCACCGGCGTGCGCGTGATCGACGCAGTGACCAAGACTGATCGCGTGTACACCGGGCGCATCGTCTTCCTGTGCGCCTCGGCGCTCGAGAGCGCGCGCATCCTGCTCAACTCGCGGCTCGCCAATTCGAGCGACCAGGTCGGCCGGAACATCATGGATCACATCAAGTGGGGCGGCGCCAGCGGCGATTTCGAGGGCTGGACCGACCGCCGCGTGATCGGCAATCGGCCGAACGGCATCTATGTCCCCCGATTCCGCAACGTGACCGCGCGTCACCCTGATTTCATTCGCGGGTACGCATTTCAGGGCGGGGCAGGGCGCGGCGGGTGGCAGGACGGCCTGCGCGCGCCGGGGATCGGTGCGGCGCTCAAGGCTAGGCTCACCCAGCTCGGTCCGTGGTCGATGAACTTCGAGGGGTTTGGCGAGATGCTGCCGCGGGACACCAACCGGGCGACGCTCCATCCGACCCTGGTCGACACGTGGGGCATCCCCACGCTCCACATCGAGTGCCAGTGGAGCGACAACGAGCTCGCGATCCACCGCGACATGAGTGTCGCCGCGGCGGAGCTGCTCGAGTCGGCCGGCGCGAAGAACATCGAGCCCTCGACGCGCGGGCCGAGCACGCCGGGGGGCACGAATCACGAGATGGGGAGTGCCCGCATGGGTCGGGACGCGAGGACATCGGTGCTCAACGGCTGGAACCAGTCGTGGGACCTGCCGAACGTGTTCGTCACGGACGGCGCCGCGATGACGTCGAGCGGATGCCAGAACCCGTCGCTCACCTACATGGCGCTGACGGCCCGCGCGTGTCACTACGCCGTCGAGCAGCTGAAGCGCGGCGATCTCTAACGGAGGGTTGAGATGCTTGCCGTCGTCATCACGATGATGAGCCTCGCGGCGCAGAGCCCGCAGCGCCTGTCGCCCGATCAACAGCTTGCTCGTGACGTGTTCGCGGAGCTGGTCGCGATCAACACGACACACGAGCACGGCAACACGACGCCGGCGGCCGAAGCGATGGCGCGCCGGCTCGTCGCGGCCGGATTCCCCGCGGCGGACGTGCAGGTGCTCGGTCCCCGGACGGGGAACCAGAACCTCGTCGCTCGGCTGCGGGGCAGCGGCGGGCGCCGTCCCATCCTGTTGCTGGCCCACCTCGACGTCGTCGAGGCGCGCCGCGAGGACTGGTCGCTTGACCCGTTCACCCTCACGGAGCAGGACGGGTTCTTCTACGGGCGGGGCACGAGCGATATCAAGGACATGGCGGCGTTGTTCGTCGCCACGCTCGTGCGCTTGAAGCGCGAGCGTTTCGTCCCCGATCGTGACATCATCCTCGCGCTCACGGCGGGCGAGGAGAGCGGGGGAGACTACAACGGCGTCCAGTGGCTGCTCCAGAACCATCGCGACCTGATCGACGCC
>Ga0137409_10002761_pt1 | contig 18727 bp, 16 predicted proteins | sample CZODoug1_16funga_FD_122059 | JGI IMG/M metagenome (GOLD analysis project Ga0137409, IMG submission 122059) | Vadose zone soil fungal communities from Angelo Coast Range Reserve, California, USA - CZODoug1_16fungal (Hybrid Assembly) | ecosystem: Environmental > Terrestrial > Soil > Vadose zone... | reverse complement strand
GCCGAGCACGACGCTGATGTTCACGAACGCCTGGACGGCGACCATCGTCGTCAGCCCGAGCGCGAGGTACGCGCCAAAGCTGTCGGGCGCGCGCAGCGCGATGCGCAGGCCGCGCCAGGTCACCACACAGAAACAGATCACCACGACCGTCGCGCCAAGCAGCCCGAGCTCCTCGGCGATGACCGAGAAAATGAAATCGGTGTGCGGCTCCGGCAGGTAGAACAGCTTCTGGACGCCGTTCATCAGCCCTTTGCCCCACACGCCGCCCGTGCCGATCGCGATCAGCGACTGGATGATCTGGAAACCGTCGCCGAGCGGATCGTCCCACGGGTTCAGGAAGGCGAGCGTGCGCCGGCGGCGATACGTGGAGCCCATGACGACGATGTAGATCGCCGGCAGCGCGCACAGAATCGCGCCGACGATGTAGCGGTAGCTCAGGCCGGCGGCGAAGACCATCACCGCCGCGATCATCAGCAGCGACATCGACGTGCCGAAGTCAGGTTCCGGCAGAATCAGCGCGACGAGGCCGAAGACGACGATGCCGATCGGCAGCACCGCGTAGCCAACGTCGTCGATCCGGTGCATGCGGCGCTCGAGCAGGGCGGCGATGAAGAAGATTGCGGCGAGCTTCGCCAGCTCGGACGGCTGCATGCCGATGCCGCCGACCCCGAACCACCGGCGCGCGCCGTTGACCGGCGCCCTGAAGTAGACGGCGACCAGGCAGAACGCCACGAATCCAAGGACCGTCCAGATGAACGCCGGCTCGCGATAGAACCGGTAATCGATGCGCATGACGACGTAGAGCAGCGCGATGCCGAGCAGCGCCCACATCCCCTGCTTGATGAGAAAGAACGAGGCGCGGCCGTAGCGATCCAGCGCCATCGGCGCCGACGCGCTGTAGACCATCACGACGCTCAACGCGACGAGCAGAATCGTCGTGATGAACAACACCTTGTCGGACTTGAGTTTCCTGGCCATGCACCTATAAAGCTGACGTCCACTTCGCCCGAAACATTCCCCGAGTTCGAATTAGGATCGCCGTGAGCGGTCAGCAGTCATCAGTCGGCCACGGGCCGAGGCACCAGCTTCCCAGGCCGGGGCAGCCTGGGTTCCCAGCAGCCAGTCCTCCACCGCGAGAACCGACTGACGACTGCTCACCACTCACAGACAACAACACCTGCCATGGCTGATGGCTGACGCATATGGTCCAGGGCCGTCATCAGCCACAGGCCGTTAGCCATCAGCCATGTCACTGATGCGCTTCACCTCCTCCTTGAAGCGGCGCCCGCGATCGGCGTAATCGCGGAACATGTCGAAGCTCGAGCATGCCGGCGCGAGCAGCACCACGCCTGACGGCTTCGCCAGCTCGAACGCGCGGCGGATCGCGGCGGCAAACGTGTCCGCTTCGTGCACCGTGATGACGTCAGCCAGCGCGTCCCGCACCACCGGCCTCGACTCGCCAATCGCGACCACCGCTTTCGCGCGCGCCTTCAGCGGATCGCGGAGCAGCCGGAGATCGCCGCCCTTGAAGCGCCCGCCCACGATCGCGACCAGATCGCGGTCGAAGCTTTCGATCGATCGCAGCGCCGACTCGACGTTCGTCGCCTTCGAGTCGTTCACGAAGCGCACACCCTCGACCTCAGCGACGAGCTCCATCGCGTGCTCGAGGCCGCGGAAGGCATCCACCGCGGCGGTCATCGCCGCGGGCGAGGCCCCGGCGATCGCGCCCACCGTCGCCGCCGCCATGACGTCGTTCACGAGATGCGGACCGAGCAGGTGGATCGCGTCGAGCGGGACGAGCCGCACGGCGGCATCGCGGCGCCGATCGACGATCCAGCCGTTGTCGACGACCGTGCCCTCCGGCATGGAGCCGTGGCGAGCGAAGAGCCGCGTCTTCGCACGCCCGCGCCGCGCCATCTGGAGGACGGCCGGGTCGTCCGCGTTGATGACGGCGAAATCGCCGGCATCCTGATTCTCGAAGATCCGCGCTTTCGCCGCGGCGTACGCCTCGACGTTCGGATGCCGATCGAGGTGGTCCGGCGAGAAGTTCAGCATCACCGCGATCCATGGATGAAACGTCTCGATCTGCTCCAGCTGAAAGCTGCTGGTCTCGATGACGTGGAACGTGTCGGGCGTCGACTCCGAGACCTGGGCGCTCAGCGGCGCGCCGATGTTGCCGCCGACGGTCACCTTGAAGCCGGCGGCCTCCAGCATCCGCCCGGTCAGCGCCGTCGTCGTCGACTTCCCTTTCGTGCCGGTGATGGCGATCAGGCGGCCCTGCAGCCAGCGCGACGCGAGCTCGATTTCGGCGATCACCGGGATCCCGCGGTCGCGCGCCGCCTGCACGGCCGCCTGTTCGGGCGGGACGCCCGGGCTCAGCACGACGAGCTCCGCGTTGGTGAACGTCTCGCGCGTGTGCCCGCCGAGCTCCAGCGTGACGCCGAGGCTGCGGAGCCGATCGCTCTCCGGGATCTGTGCGCTCGTGTCGGACAGCGTGACGCGGGCGCCGCGGCGCGCGAGCAGCTCGGCGGCCGCCAGCCCGCTCCTCGCCGCGCCCGCGACGGTCACGCGTTTGTCTTTGACTTCAAATCCCAAGTCCCCAGTCCCCAGTCCCCGCCTCCCCAGTCCCCAGTCCCCAGTCCCCCGAGTCCCCAGTCCCCCAGTCGCGTCGCCGTCACCGAAGCTTGAGCGTCGCGAGGCTGAACAACGCGAAGATGATCCCGACGATCACGAAGCGCGTGATCACCTTCGGCTCGCTCCACCCGATCAGCTCGAAGTGGTGGTGCAGCGGCGCCATGCGGAACAGGCGCTGGCCGCCGGTCGCTTTGAAGTAGCCGACCTGCAGTACCACCGACAGCGCTTCGAGCAGGAACACGCCGCCGACGATCGGCAGCAGCAGCTCCTGCTTGATCAGGATGGCGACGATGCCGAGCGCAGCGCCGAGCGCGAGCGAGCCGACGTCGCCCATGAAGATTTCGGCGGGGTACGAGTTGTACCAGAGGAAGCCGAGCGACGCGCCGACGAGCGCGCCACAAAACACCGTCAGCTCCGCCGCCTGCGGAAAGCGCACGAGCAACAGGTATTCCGCAAACACGCGATGCCCGGTCACGTAGGCCAACGCGGTGTACGCGCCGGCGGCAATCGCGAACACGCTGATCGCGAGGCCGTCGAGACCGTCGGTCAGGTTCACCGCGTTCGATTCCGAGACGAGCACGAAGACGGCGAACGGCAGGTACCACCAGCTGAGATCGGGAATGAGCCGCTTGAAGAACGGGAAGACGAGGCGCGTGTTGTAGACGCCCTGGTGCGCCAGCAGCAGGAGCGCCACGCCGACGATCACGCCGGCGAGCACCTGGTAGCCCATCTTGTAGCGCGGCAACAACCCGTGGTGCGAACGGCGCACAATCTTCAGGTAATCGTCGGCGAATCCAATCGCGCCGAACGCGGCCGTCGTCAACACCGCAATCCACACGTAGACATTGGTCAGATCCGCCCACAACAAGGTCGGCACCAGCGCCGCCGTCAGAATCAACAACCCGCCCATCGTCGGCGTCCCGGCCTTGGGCCGATGGGTCTGCGGCCCTTCGGCGCGGATCACCTGACCGATCTGAAACTCCCGCAGCTTGCGCACCAGCCAGGGCCCGAACGCGAGGCTGATCGCCAGCGCCGAGAGCGTGGCTGCCGCCGTGCGGAACGTGATGTAGCGCGTCACGTTCAGCACCGCCAGCCCGGTGCGCGGATAGACCAGCTGGAAGAACAGGTAATAGAGCATCAGCCGCGCTCCGCGCCCCCGCCCTCGAGCCGCTCGACCACGCGATCCGTCTTCACGCCGCGCGAGCCCTTCACCAGGACCACGTCGCCCGCCTTCACCAGCGCGGCTGCGGCGGCCGCGGCCTCGTCGCTGGTTGCGAAGTACCGGACGCTGGCCTTCGGCATGCCCGCGGTGACCGCCGCATCGGCCAGCGCGCTCGCCGGCGGCCCGCCGACGGCGAGCAGCACGTCGACGTTCGCTGCCGCGGCGGCGCGCCCGACGTCCGCGTGCAGACCCGCGGAGCGATCGCCGAGCTCGAGCATCTCGCCGAGCACCGCGACCCGCCGTGAGGCCCGGGAGCTCGCCAACACCTCCAACGCGCGCTTCGTTGCCGTCGGGTTCGCGTTGTAGCTGTCGTCGATGATCGTGACGCCGCCCGGCAGCCGCACGATTTCGCCGCGGTGCGCCGCGGGCCGCAAGTGCGCCGCCTTCTCGACCACCACCGGGAGCGGGATGCCGAACTCCAGCGCCACCGCGGTCGCCGCGAGGATGTTGGCCAGGTTCGCGCGACCGAGGAGCGGCGTCACGACGTCGACGCTGCCGCCCGGCGTCGTCACGCGCGCGCTGGTCCCGTCGATGCCGCGATCGACGATCGCAGACGCGTGGACGTCGGCGGGGCGATCCATGCCGAACGTCACGACACGCCCCCGGAATGCGCGGAGGCGCGCCGCAATCCGATCGTCGTCCGCATTCGCGACGAGCAGCGTCGACGCGGTCGCGCCCTCGAGAATCTCCGCCTTCGCGTCCGCGATTGCGTCGACCGAAGCGAAGAACCCGACGTGGGCCTCGCCGACATTCGTCCACACGCGCACGTCCGGCTCGGCGACGCGCACGAGCGTGCTGACCTCCCCGGCGTGATTCATGCCCAGTTCGACGACGGCGATCTCCGGCCGCTGCCTCAGCTCGATGAGCGACAGCGGCAACCCGATGTGGTTGTTGAAGTTGCCGCGGTTGCGGATCACCCGGTACCGCACCGCGAGCAACTCGCTCGTCACTTCCTTCGTCGTGGTCTTGCCGGCGCTCCCCGTGATCGCGACCACCTTGGTTCCCGACTCCCGCCGAATCGAGTGCGCCAGCCGCTGCAGCGCCACAGTCGTGTCGTCGACTTCGATCACGACGGCGGCGCGCCCTGCTAAAGCCTTTCCGCCTCCGCTCGCCGAGCGAGCTGCGGTGGACCCGCCGGAGCCTTCGGCGAGCGCGGGCGCGCTGCTTACATCGTCCGCGCGACGCGCCCAGCCCCGCGGGACGACGACGCCGGCCGCTCCCGCGTCGATGGCCGCCGCCGCGAACGCGGCGCCGTCGAACCGCTCGCCGCGAATCGCGACGAACAGGTCGCCCGCGTTCAGCGTCCGCGTGTCGATCGAGACATCACCAAACACCTGCGACCGATCGCCGGCGACGATCTCGCCGCCCATCGCCGACGCGACCCATCCTGCCGGCAGGTGCAGAACGGATCCCTCCGGACCCGCCGGTGAGCCGTGCCCGCCGCCTCCCTCAGTGGGCTTCGGCGAGCCAGGCGGCTGGCTGCCTCCACACGCGAACGGAGGCCGGAAAAGATCCGGGCCGATCCCGCCGTTCATAAGACGCCGGAGTTCGTCCGCCGCCGCGCCAGGGCGTCACGCGCCACCGCGACATCGTCGAACGGCAGCACGCGGTCGCCGATCACCTGATACTTCTCGTGGCCCTTGCCCGCCACCAGCACGAGATCGCCAGGCGCCGCCAGCTCGATCGCCTTCGCGATCGCCGCGCGACGGTCGACGATCGTCAGCAGCCGCTGTCCGCTGTCGCGGCGCGTGTCCGCCGTGATGCCCAGCTGGATCTCTTCGATGATCCGGCTCGGATCCTCGCTGCGCGGGTTGTCCGACGTGATCGCGATCAGATCGCTCAACCGCCCGGCGACCGCGCCCATCAGCGGCCGTTTCGCGCGATCGCGATCCCCGCCGCAGCCGAACACCGTGATCAGGCGACCCTTGGCGAGCGGGCGCGCTGTCTCCAGCAGATTGCGGAGCGCGTCGTCGGTGTGCGCGTAGTCGACGACGACGGTGACTTCGTCCTTGGGCCCTGAGACCACCTGAAACCTCCCGGGGACGCCGTCGAGCGACTGCAGGCCGCGCTCGATCGCGTCGAACGGCACGTCCAGCGCCATCGCCGTCGAGACGGCGGCGAGGATGTTGTAGACGTTCGGTCGCCCCACCAGCTTCGAGCGCACGTGCAGGGTGCCGCGCGGCGTGCGGGCGTCGAACTCCAGGCCGTCGAGGGAAAAGGACAACGGTCCCGGCGTCACGTCGGCGGGTTGATTGATCGCGTAAGTGACGGGCCGCCCCCCGGCGTCGGCGAGCGACGCGCCCCGGGGATCGTCGACGTTCAACACGCTCGGCGCGACGCGCGGCAGCATCTCGAACAGACGCCGCTTCGCACGGAAGTAGTCGTCCATGTCCGCGTGAAAATCGAGATGATCGCGCGTCAGGTTCGTGAACACCGCTGCCGCGAAGCTGATGCGGTCGACGCGCCGCAGCGACAGCGCGTGGGACGACACTTCCATCGCACAGGCGCCGCACCGGCGATCGACCATCTCGCGCAGCAGCGCCTGCACGTCCGGCGCTTCCGGCGTCGTGCGCGTCGCCTCGCGTACCTCGTCGCCGATCCGATATGCCACCGTACCGAGAATTCCGCATGGCACTCCGGCCATATCGAAAATCGACGCCACCAGATACGCCGTGGTCGTCTTCCCGTTGGTGCCGGTGATGCCGATCACCCGCATCTCGCGGCTCGGATCGCCGTAGAACGCAGCGGCGAGGACGGCCAGCGCGAGCCGCGAGTCCCCGACAATCCCCCACGGAGCGTGGACATCGGCTGGCGCGGCCTGCTCGGACACCACGGCCGCCGCGCCGCGCTCGATCGCCTGGCGCGCGAATGCCGTGCCGTCGGCATGACGCCCCTTGAGCGCGACGAACACCTGCCCCGGGCTCACCGTTCGCGAGTCATAGGCGATCCCCGTCACCGCCCCCACCGCGGCCTCCGCCCGCAACGCGTCGTCGGCCCGGATGAGCCCCTGACGCCGCAGCGCGCCGCGAAGTTCGGCCCACGTCATTGACGGCTCACGTCCGGGGGCCGCTGCGACGGCCACCGCTCCAGCACGAGGTGGCAGACGCTGTCGCCGTCGATCGGCGCGCCGGCAGCCGGCTCCTGAGAGACGACGAAGCCGTCGCCGGCGACGCGGGCGTGCATGCCGAGCTTCACCAGCCTGCGGACCGCTTCGCGCGCGCTCATCCCCCGCAGATCCGGAACCGTTCCCGGCGGGCCATCGGCCACGAGACTCACGGCCGGCTCCGTCGAGCTCACGCTCGTCGGGGTGTGTCCGGGCTCACCGTGGCGCGCAACGAGAATCGGCGTCGCCGGGTTGATGGTCGGGCCGGTGCCGAGATAGCGGAGCGTCGATTCGGCGATGCGCCTGAAGATCGGCGCCGAGACCGGTCCGCCGAAATGCCCGTTCTTTCCCCGCGGCGAGTCGAGAACGACCAGGATCGTGGCGGCCGGATCGCGCGACGGAAGGAAGCCGACGAAGGACGCGAACGTGTCGGCGGAATAGCGGCCGTTGACGAGCTTGTTCGCCGTCCCCGTCTTGCCGGCGATGGTAAAGCCCGGGATCCGCGCGAGCGTCGCCGTGCCGCGCTCGACGACCTGCTCCATGATGGCCGTCAGCGCTGCGGCGGTGTCGGGGCTCACCGCGCGCCGGACGACCTTGGGCGTCACGCCGAAGCGCCGGCTGTCGCGATAGACCGCGCGCACGACGCGCGGCTCGATGTACTCGCCACCGTTGGCGACCGCGCTCACCGCCGCGGCCATCTGCAGCGGCGTCACGCCGATCTGGTAGCCCATCGAGACCGACGCGAGCGCGCTCTCGGTCCACTTCGAGCGCTCCCAGACGATGCCCCAGTTCTCGGCCGGGAAATCGGGCGACACCGCCCGGCCGAAACCGAACCGCGCGACGTAGTCGCTCAGCCGATCCGTGCCGACCTTGAAGCCGATCCTGATCGCGCCGACATTGCTCGACTTCACGAAGACGTCCGTGAACGAGAGCACGCCGTAATTGTGCGTGTCGTAGACGACGCGCGAGCCGAAGTGGATCCGGCCGCCGTGGACGTCGATCGGCGCGTCGACTGGAAAGACCTTCTCCTCCATCGCAGCGGACGCCGTCACGACCTTGAATGTGGAGCCCGGCTCGTAGAGATCCTGCACGGCGCGATTGCGGCGCTCGTTCTCGTTCGCGTCCCGGAAAGCGTTCGGATTGAACGTCGGTTCGTTCGCCATCGCCAGGATTTCGCCGGTGCGCGGGTTCAGGATGATCGCGCTCCCTCCCACGGCCTGGTTCGCGATCACACCGGCATGCAGCTCGCGCTCCGCGATGTGCTGCAGGTATTCGTCGATCGTGAGCTCGATCGACGATCCGGACGTCGGCGGACGCTCGAAGCGGCTGAACGCGTGCCGCCGCGCGTCGGTGTGAATCAAGACCGTCCCGGCCCTGCCGCGAATCTGCGGGTCGTAGGTGTGCTCCAGGCCGCTCAACCCTTTGTTGTCGATGCCCACCCAGCCCAGGAGGTGCGCCCCGAGCTCCTTGTTCGGATAGAAGCGCTTGCTTTCCTTGACGAAGCCGATGCCGTCGAGATTCAGCTCGGCGACGCGCCGCGCCTGATCGGGCGCGACCTGTCGCCGCACATACGCGAACGCGCGGCGCTTGCCCAGACGCTCCGCGAGATCCTGCCGATCCTTCGCATCGCAGTCGCCGAGCGCGTCGCAGATCGCCGTCGCGGCGTCCGCGGGGTGCTCGATGTCGGTCGGGACGGCGTAAATCGTGTCGGCGTCGAGGCTCGTGGCGAGGACTCGGCCGCGGCGGTCGAGAATGTCGCCGCGCTTGGCCGGCGAGGGCTGCGTGCGCTCCTGCTGCCGCTCCGCCCGCGCGACCATGTCAGAGCGCTCGAAGACCTGCAGGTAGACCAGCCTGGCCTCGATGCCCGTGACCCAGCTCGCCAGCACGCTCGTCACGACGACAAGGCGCCGCCGGAAGGTGACACGCCAGTCGGTGACGGCCGCGGGACGAGGGTTCGACATTACCGTCGGGCGACGACCGAGGCGGCCGGCGGATCAGCCGGCACGACGCGCTCGATCACGATGGCTTCGTCGCCAGCGGGCGCGACGAGATGGAGCTGTTCGGTGGCGAGCGCCTCGATGCGCTTCGGCGATTTCAGCGTCTCGATCTCGAGCCGCAGCCGGAGGGCGGTTTCTTCCTCGGCGGCGCGCTGGCGCTGCATCTCCTCGAACTGGTAGCCGTGACGGAGCAGCTCGAAGTGCTGCCAGGCGGAGAACAGCAGGACGAGGACCAGAAATCCGGCGATGCCGACCGATTGCCAGAGCTCGCGCTGCTTGGCCTCGTCCACTTCGCGGACGATCAGGTTGTTCCGCACGTCCTTCTTGATGGCGTACTCGAAGGCTTCCATCAGCCCATCCTTTCCGCGGCGCGCAGCTTTGCGCTCCGCGCGCGGGGGTTGCGCTCGACTTCTTCGTCGTTCGGCACCAGCGGTTTCTTGGTCAGCACCCGCACGAGGCCGTCACGCTGGTGCAGCGCGCGCAGCGTGTGCTTCACGATGCGATCCTCGAGCGAATGAAACGCGATCACAACGAAGCGCGCGCCTCCGCGCAGCCGGCGGGCCGCCGCCTCCAGGAACCGGTCGAGCCCCTCGAGCTCCCGGTTGACCCAGATGCGCAGCGCCTGAAACGTGCGCGTCGCCGGGTCGATCCGCATGGGACCCCGCCGCGGCACCGAGCGACGGACGATGGACGCCAGCCGGCCCGTCGTCTCGATGGGCGTCTCGTCGCGCGCTTCGATGAGCGCCCTCGCGATCCGTCGCGAAAACCGCTCCTCGCCGTACAGAAAGATCGCGTCGGCGAGCTCCCGTTCCGTCGAGCGCGCGACGAGATCCGACGCCGTGTCGCCGCTGGTGCGATCCATGCGCATGTCGAGCGGCTCGTCGCGCTGGAAGCTGAACCCCCGCCCGGGCGCGTCGAACTGGAGCGAGGACACGCCCAGGTCGGCGAGGGCGCCGTCGACGTGCGCGATCTGGCGGCGGTCGAGGACCTCGGCCAGCGCACGGTAATCGGCGTGCACGAGCTCCACACGATCGCCCCAGGGGGCGAGCGTTTCACGTGCCTGGGCCAGCGCATCAGGATCGCGGTCGAGGCCGATGATGCGGGTGGCGCCCGCTTCGAGCAGCGCGCGCGAGTGGCCACCGAGCCCGACCGTGCAGTCCACGAACAGGCCGCCCTGCGCGGGACGAAGGAAGTGGAGGACCTCGGCGGTCATGACCGGGACGTGCGCCATCAGATGCCGAACTCCGAGAGCGCGCGAGCGTCGTCATCGGTGTACGCTTCGCGCTGCAGCTTGGTGAGGAACCGATCGTGATTCCAGACGTCGAGGTACTTTTGGACGCCCAGCACGTCGACATCGCCGCTCATCGTCGCGGTCTCGCGCAGGCGCGCCGGCACGAGCACGCGTCCCTGCGTATCGAGCTCGGCGACCTGGCCGAAGAAATTCACGCGGTCGAGGAAGCGCAGGCGCGAGGGGTGCGTGGAGGGCATCTGGCCGAGCTTTTCTTCGATGTCGATCCAGACCGGCATCGGAAAGAGGCGCACGTATTCGCCGGTCAGGCTCGTGAGGAACAGTTCGCGGCCGTACTTGTTCTCGAGGACCGAACGGAAGACGTTCGGAACCTTGAGTCGACCCTTATCATCAATGCGGGCTTGCTCGTGTCCTCTAAACACGGCAAAACCTTACGTTTAGACCACTTTTCGCCACAATTTTCCACAACGATACTAGGGGAGGGCCAAGGAGTAAGTCAACCGCAAAATCCACCCCGTCAGTAAGTTACGCCAAATATTCGCCTTTTAATCGCCTCCGTACACAACCCTTTGGGCCTGGGCCTAGTGCCAGACACCAGTGGCCGGACTCCCCAGTGTCGGACACCGGTGCTGGACGCCAGAGCCGGAACCCGGGTCGGTGTACGATGCCGCGTTCGACCATGCTCAGGGCAGCCCTCATCGGATTCGGATCGAGCGGTAAATCGACCCTCTTTCAGCTCATGACCAGCGCGCGCGAAACGGGCCGGGCCGCGCACGGGAAGGGCGAGGCCTCGGTCGGCATCTCGAAAGTGCCGGACGCGCGGCTCGATCGACTGACGGCGATGTACAACCCCCGCAAGCGGGTGCCGGCCACTGTCGAGTTCACCGACCTCGCGCTCCCGGGCGGCACCGGCGGCGCCTCGGCGCTCGTTGACGTGGTGGCCTACAAGAATGCCGACGCGCTCGTGCACGTGCTGCGCGCATTTCAGGATCCGTCCGTGCCGCACCCGCGCGGCTCGGTTGATCCGGCGCGCGACGCGCAGGCGATGGAAGATGAGCTGATCCTCGCCGACCTCGGCGTCGCCGAGCGGCGGCTCGAGCGGCTGGAAAAGGATCTGAAAAAAACCCGCACAACCGAGCTGGAGCGCGAGCGCGACGTCATCACACTCTGCAAAGCGGCGCTCGAAGACGGCCGGCCGCTGCGCGCGCTCGACCTCAAAGGCGAAGATCTGAAGCGCCTGCGAGGGTTCCAGTTTCTATCGGCCAAGCCGTTGCTCATCGTGATCAACCTCGATGAATCGCAGCTCGCGCAGGGCGGCGAGGCGGCCACGCGGATCGATCGCGCGGCGCAGGCGGCCGGGCTGACGTCGTTCCTCTCACACGCGTCTACGGCTGCCGCGGCCGTGTGCGCGAAGATCGAGCTCGAGATCGGGCAGCTCGACGCGTCGGACGCGGCCGCGTTTCTCGCCGATCTCGGCCTGGCCGAATCGGGCCTCGATCGCGTGATTCGCGCCAGCTACGACCTGCTCGGCTACATATCGTTCTTCACGGTCGGCGAGGACGAATGCCGCGCGTGGTCGATCCCCCGCCACACGCCCGCGCAGCTCGCCGCTGGTGAGATTCACAGCGACATCGCGCGTGGCTTCATTCGCGCCGAGGTCGTCAGCTACGACCATCTAATCGCGCGCGGATCGATGGCTGCCTGCCGCGATCACGGCGAGGTCCGGCTCGAAGGCAAGGAATACACGGTGCAGGACGGCGACATCATCAACTTCCGATTCGCCACATAGCTGACGCTTGAATCTGGTAATTTACCCGATTACCCGATGTCGTTGAGCCGTACTGTGTTGGTCTGCGAGGCACACGTGCCGTTCGTGCATGGCGGCGCGGAGCTGCACGTGCGCGGCCTGGTCGACGAGCTGACGCGGCGGGGGTACCGCGCGGAGCGCGTGTCGGTGCCCTTCAAGTGGTATCCGAAAGACGAGCTGCTGACGCACGCGGCGGCCTGGCGGATGATCGACCTCTCGGAATCGAACGGCGAGCGGATCGACACCGTGATCGCGACGAAGTTTCCCACCTACTTCGTCCGCCATCCGAACAAAGTAACCTGGCTGTTCCACCAGTACCGCGCGATTTACGATCTGTGCGGTACGCCCTACAGCGAGTTCGGGCACACCGAGGCGGACGTCCGGCTGCGCGATCGCCTGATCGCGCTCGACAACGACGTGCTCGCGGAATCGCGGCGGCTGTTCACCAACGCGCGTAACACCGCCGCCCGCCTGGCGCGCTACAACGGCCTCGCCGCGGAGCCGCTGTACCACCCGCCGCCGCTCGCCGGCAAGCTGACGGCGGGCCCGCGTGGCGATTACGTGCTCTCGGTCGGCCGACTCGAAGCCAACAAGCGCGTGGACATGATTGTCGGCGCGATCGCGCACGTCGACCGGCGGGTCCGCCTCGTCGTCGCCGGCGAGGGACCGCTCCGTCCGCAGTTGGAAGAAACCGCGGCGAGATGCGGCGTCGGCGATCGCATCACCTTTGCGGGAGCGGTCGCCGAACAGCGGCTGATCGAGCTGTATGCGGGCGCGCTGGGTGTCGTGTTCCCTCCGTTCGACGAAGACTACGGGTACGTGACGCTCGAAGCCTTCCTCGCCCGCAAGCCGGTCGTGACCACGATCGACGCGGGCGGACCGCTCGAATTCGTCGAAGACGGCGTCACCGGCTTCGTCGTCGATCCCACGCCGGAGGCGATCGGCGGCGCGATCGCGCGGCTCGCGTCGGACGCGGCACTGGCGCAGTCGCTGGGGGATGCCGGGTACGAGCGCGCCCGGGCCATCACCTGGGACGGCGTGGTTGATCGACTCATGGCTGATGGCTGATGGCTGATCCGGCGGCCACGTCGGTCGTGATCCCGGCATTCAACGAGGCCGCGTCGATTGCGGCCATGGTCCGCGATCTCGCCGCAACCGCGCGCTGGCGCGAAATCCTCGTCGTCGACGATGGATCGACCGACGGCACCGGCGCGTTGGCGTCGGCCGCGGGCGCGCGCGTCATCCGTCATCCGTACAACAAAGGCAACGGCGCCGCCGTCAAGAGCGGGATCCGAGAGGCGACGGGGGAGTTCATCCTGATTGCCGACGGCGACGGGCAGCACCGGCCGTCGGACGCGCCGCGCCTCGTCTCACACCTCGACCCGTACGATCTCGTCGTCGGCGCACGGTCGGGCCGGACGCAGGCGGGCCTCACGCGCCGCCTGGGCAACGCCACGCTGAACGCGATTGCGACCTACCTGACGCAGCAGCGCATTCCCGACTTGACATCTGGATTCCGCGCCGCTCGCCGCGACCACCTCGTCGAGTTCCTCCACCTGCTGCCCAACGGATTCTCGACGCCGACCACGACCACGCTCGCGTTCATGAAGGCGGGCTACAGCGTCCGGTTCGAACCGGTGCAGGCGGCGCAGCGCGAGGGCACCTCGAAGATCCGGCTCGGCTCCGACGGCTTTGGCTTTTTCATGATCCTGCTGAAGGTGATCACGATTTTCAGCCCGCTCCGCATTTTCGTGCCGGTGAGCGTGGCAGCGTTCTCCGTCGGCGCCGCCTACGCGATCTGGACCATCGCCACGCAGTCCCACGTGACGAACTCGTCGGTGCTGCTGATTCTGCTGAGCGTGGTGATTCTGCTCGTCGGGCTCGTGTCGGAGCAGATCTCGTCGCTGCGGTTCGAGAGACGGCCGTCGAGATGAACGCGCTGGTGATCGTCCCGACCTACAACGAGCACGAGAACATTCCGACGCTGGTCAGTCGCCTGCTGCGGCACGCCGGTGTCCGAGTACTGATCGTCGACGACCAGTCGCCCGACGGCACCGGCGCGGTGGCGGACGCGCTCGCGCGGCAGCATCCGGACCGCGTCGAGGTCCTCCACCGCACGAGCCGTCGCGGCTTCGGGCGTTCCTACATCGATGGCATCCGCCGGGCGCTCGCGGGGCCGGCCGAGCTCATCTGCCAGATGGACGCCGACTTCTCGCACGATCCGGATCGGCTGCCCGATCTGATCGCCGCCGCCGGGCGCGCGGACATCGTCATCGGATCGCGGTACGTCGCGGGCGGCGCGATCGTCAACTGGCCGGCACGCCGGCGTCTGCTGAGTCGCTTCGCGAACTTGTACGTGCGCACCATCACGCGCGTCGACGCGCGCGACTGCACCAGCGGCTATCGCTGCTGGCGCCGCGAGGCCCTGGCCTCGCTGCCGCTCGACCGGTTCGTCTCCGACGGCTATTCGTTTCTCGTCGAGATGCTGTTCGTCGCCGCCAGCCAGGAGCGCCGGATCGCGGAAGTGCCCATCACCTACGTGGAGCGGCGCGAAGGCCAATCGAAAATGTCGCGGGCGGTGATCGTCGAATCGGTCATCACGCCATGGCGGCTGATCGCGCGCGGAAAAGCGGCGCGGCCGGCGGCGCGTTGAGCCCTTTCGTGCTATGGTTTGGAGACTCTTGCATGTCCGCGTCCCCCGCCGCAAAACCCGCGGGTCTGAGTGTCTTTTTCCCGGCGTACAACGACGGCGGCACCATCGCGAGCATGGTGATTCGCACTGTCAAGGCCGCCTCGGAACTGACGCCCGACTTCGAGATCATCGTCGTCGACGACGGCAGCGCCGACAGCACCGCTGACATCGCCGACGAGCTCGCGCGCACCTACCCGCAGGTGCGCGCCGTGCATCACCCGACGAACCGCGACTACGGCGCCGCCCTGCAGACGGGCTTTCGTCTGGCGACCAAAGAGCTGATTTTCTACACGGACGGCGACGCGCAATACGATCCGGCGGAGCTGTCGGTGCTCTGGGCCGCGATGACGCCGGATCGCGATCTGGTGAACGGCTACAAGATCAGCCGCGCCGATCCGCTGCATCGCATCGTCATCGGCCGCGTCTACCACTACATCGTCAGCACGCTGTTCGGCCTGAAGCTGCGCGACGTCGACTGCGATTTCCGGCTGATGCGCCGGACGATCTTCGAGCGCATCAACCTCGAGAAGACGAGCGGCATCATCTGCGTCGAGATGATGAAGAAGATTCAGGACGCCGGATTCCGCATCGCCGAGGTACCGGTGCACCACTATCACCGCGCCTTCGGCAAGTCCGAGTTCTTCAACTTCCGGCGCCTCTTCCGGACCGGCCGCGACCTGCTGCGCCTCTGGTACGCGCTCGTGATCCGCCGCGAACACAGGCGCCATCTGGTGACGCCGCTGGCGGAGCGGGCCTCGGATCCCGCGAACCGCGTCTACCCGAGCCCGCCGCGCACGTGACCGTGGACTATCGCGAGTTCTACCGCGGCCGATCGGTGATGATTACGGGCGGTCTCGGGTTCATCGGCAGCAACCTCGCGCGCGCCCTGGTCGAGCTCTGCGCCGACGTGCTGCTCGTCGACTCCCTGATCCCCGACTACGGCGGCAACCTGTTCAACATCGACGGCATCGGCGATCGCGTTCATGTCAACGTCGCCGACGTCCGGCAGCAGAGCACGATGAACTACCTCGTCCGCGATCGCGCGGTGATCTTCAACCTGGCCGGCCAGGTGAGCCACATCGACAGCATGCGGGATCCCTACACGGATCTCGAGATCAATTGCCGCAGCCAGCTCACCATCCTGGAGGCGTGCCGCTACAACAATCCCGGCGCGAAGGTCGTGTTCGCCGGCACCCGGCAGATCTACGGGCGGCCGATCTCGCTGCCGGTGGACGAGAGCCATCTCGTGATGCCCACCGACGTCAACGGCATCAACAAGGCGGCGGGCGAGTACTACCACCTCGTCTACAACAACGTCTTCGGCGTTCGCGCGTGCTCGCTGCGCCTCACCAACGTGTACGGCCCCCGCCAGCTGCTCAAGCACAACCGCCAGGGCTTCATCGGCTGGTTCATCCGCCTCGCCATCGAGGGGCGGGAGATCGAAATCTACGGCGACGGGTCGCAGCTTCGCGATTTCGTCTACGTCGACGACGCCGTCGATGCGTTCCTGCGGGCGGGCGCGAGCGACGCCTGCAACGGCGACGCCTTCAACGTCGGGGGTGACCAGGCGTTCACCCACCGCGACCTGACGGCGCTGCTGGTCGGCATCGCCGGATCGGGATCGGTGCGCTACGTCGAGTGGCCCGCCGACAAGAAAGCAATCGACATCGGCAGCTTCTACGCCGACTCCACGAAGTTCAAGCGGGTCACCGGCTGGGCACCCGCCGTGCCGCTCGCCGAAGGCCTCGCGCGAACGGTCGCGTTCTATCGCGACCACCTCGGGCAGTACATCGGCGCCGATGCCGGGCCGGAGGCGGCGTGACCGCGCGGCGGATTCCATTCCTGTCGCTCGCGCCGCGCGAGGACGCGCCGTCGGTGCGAAGCGCCATCGACCGCGTGATCGAGCGCGGATGGTTCGTGCTCGGGCCGGAGGTCGAGGCGTTTGAGCAGGAATTCGCCGTCGCGTCCGGCGCCAATCACGCAGTCGGGGTCGGCACCGGGACCGATGCGCTCGCGCTCAGCCTCCGCGCGCTCGGCATTTCCGCGGGCGACGAGGTGATCACGACGCCGTTGTCCGCCGCGTACAGCGCGCTCGCGATCCTGATGGCCGGCGCGCGTCCGGTGTTCGCCGACATCGACCCGGCGCGTCTGACGATCGATCCCGAACGCGTCGCGGACGCGATCGGACCGCGGACGCGCGCGATTCTCCCGGTGCATCTCTACGGACAGGCCGCCGACATGACCGCGATTGCGGCCGTCGCGGCGCGCCACCACCTGGCCATCGTCGAAGACTGCTGTCAGGCACATCTCTCGACCGCCGCCGGACGACCGGTGGGCAGCTTCGGCGCCGCGGGCGCCTTCAGCTTCTACCCCACGAAGAACCTTGGCGCCCTCGGCGACGGCGGTGCGATCCTGACCAACGACCGCGCGCTGGCCGATCGGCTGCGTCGGCTGCGCAACGGCGGCCAGACCAGCCGCTATCATCACCAGGAGCCCGGCATCAACTCGCGCCTCGACGAACTGCAGGCCGCGGCGCTCCGCGCGCGCCTGCCGTTTCTGCCGGCGTGGACCGCGCGCCGCCGCGCGCTGGCGGCGCGGTACCGCAGCGCGCTCGCGGGCAGCCCCATCGGCCTGGTACCGGAGCAGGACCCGGGCCACGTGTACCATCTCTTCGTCGTAAGAACGAACGCGCGCGCGGATCTGCAGGCGCACCTCGCGGCGCGCGGCATCGAGACGCTCATTCACTATCCCGTGCCGATTCCGCGCCAGCCGGCGCTGGCGGCGGCCGATCCGCGCGAGTGCCCGATTGCGACGCGCGCGTGCGACGAGATACTCTCGCTGCCGCTGTATCCGGCGCTCCACGACGCCGACGTCGACACGATCGCGGAGGCGGTGCACGCGTTCGCGTCGCCGACCGCGGTTTCTTGAAAGGACGTCACGCGTGCGAGCGTTGATCACAGGCGGCGCCGGCTTCATCGGATCCCATCTGTCGGAAGCGTTGCTCGACCAGGGCCACGACGTGCTGATCCTCGACGACCTGTCGACCGGATCGATTGACAACATCGCCCGCTTGAAGGGGCGGTCGGGCTTCGAATACTTCATCGACACCGTCAACAACGAGCCGCTGCTCGCCGAGCTGATCGATCGCAGCGACGTCGTCTTCCATCTGGCCGCCGCCGTCGGCGTCAAGCTGATCGTCGAGCAGCCGGTCCACACGATCGAGACCAACGTGCACGGCACCGAAGTCGTGCTGAAGCACGCGAACAAGAAAAAGAAGCTCGTCGTGATCGCGTCGACCTCGGAGGTGTACGGCAAGAGTGAGGACGTGCCCTTCCGCGAGGATTCAGACCTCGTCCTCGGTCCTACGCCGAAGCACCGGTGGGCCTACGCGTGCAGCAAGGCGATCGACGAGTTCCTCGCGCTCGCGTATTGGAAAGAGCGCAAGCTGCCGGTGATCATCGTCCGGTTCTTCAACACCGTCGGGCCTCGCCAGACGGGCCAGTACGGGATGGTCATTCCGAACTTCGTGCGGCAGGCGCTCGCCGGCGAGCCGATCACCGTCTTCGGCGACGGCACCCAGACCCGCCCCTTCGCGCACGTCACGGACGCCGTGGAGGCGACGCTTCCTGTCTCGAGCCTCCTTTTCTGTCCGACTACGACCGCGGTCCGGGACCTGCGGAACGAGGGGATACGGCGTGGCGTCCACCGCGTGGGGGACGTCATGATGGACGCCGTCGTTCGAAACCTCGGCCGCGCCCGCCTCGGGACCCCATGCGTCACGCTGCGCACGACGACCGAGTGGGTGGAGACGCTGAGGGGCGGCGCCAACCGCCTGGTAGGTGCGGACCCGAAGCGCATCCTGGCCGCGGCCCGGGACATCGAGCGCCGCCGTCCCCGCCCGCGAGCCGCCACGCTCTACGGCCGGGGCCGCGCCGCCGAGAAGATCACGGAGATCGTCGTCCGTTTCCTAGGGAAGTAGCGCGTGGGCGGCGGCAGCGAGCGAATCGCAGATCAAATCCGGAC
>Ga0137409_10002760_pt1 | contig 18727 bp, 17 predicted proteins | sample CZODoug1_16funga_FD_122059 | JGI IMG/M metagenome (GOLD analysis project Ga0137409, IMG submission 122059) | Vadose zone soil fungal communities from Angelo Coast Range Reserve, California, USA - CZODoug1_16fungal (Hybrid Assembly) | ecosystem: Environmental > Terrestrial > Soil > Vadose zone... | reverse complement strand
CCCTGGAATAGAAATCCACTGCCCGATCCATGTCGGAGACCGTAATTCCGATAGCGTCTACGCCGTCGACCAGAGCGGGGTTCTGTTGGGCCAGGGCGTGCTGGATGAAGAGCTGGGGAACAGCCAGAACCAGCGACAATACACAGATTGCTGACACACTCTGGTGAGGGCGATTTTGTCGAAAGAGTAGCTTCATGTCTCGATTACCTGCTCACTGCAAGTTCCTGGTCCTGCTGCCGATTCTGTGCGTACGTTGTCTCGGACACTCCCAGGCGCTTCATCAGGTGGTCGCCCACTCGAAGTGCGTTGGCCATGATGGTGAGCGCCGGATTGACGGCAGCGCTCGATGGGAAAAAACTCCCGTCCACAACGTAAAGGTTGTCGACGTCATGGGCTTTGCAGTTCACGTCCAGGACTGACGTCTTAGGATCATGCCCAAAGCGAATGGTGCCGTTCTGATGGGCCACGCCGGCGAGTGGAATCTGTTGTCCCACGTACAGATTTCTCCCAAACAGCCCTTGATGACACTCCTGGCCGTGCATGGTGCAGTTCGTCTGCTTCATGGCCTGCTTGAGTTTCGACTTGAGCTGCTCGTGTGCCTTCAGGTTGTTGGGTGTGTAGGTCATTACGATCTTGCCGTCGCGGCCGATGGTGATGCGATTGTTCGGATCCGGCAGATCCTCGGAGGTGAGCCAGAAGTCCAGCGAGTGTTTTGCCATCAGCTCTAGAGTGAAGTTCGGGGCGATGGCCGGTGCGCCGGCCTTGAGCGTGATGGCGTCCAATTTTCCGACGAACGAGATGTGCCCCATGGGGTACTCGAAGTCTTTCGAGCCAAAGTAGAAGTCGTTGACTCCCAGTGTCTTTTGAAAAATCGTAGGGTTGGGGCATTTTGAAATCGCCATCATCACCGAATTGGTGTGTCCCATGTAGTGGCGGCCTACAACATCCGAACTGTTAGCAAGTCCGCGTGGGTGCTTGTCATTCGCGGAGCGCAACAGCAGGGCGGCCGAGTTGATCGCGCCACAAGAGACAACAACCACATCCGCGGAATACGTCTCTAGGCTGCCGTTGCGTTCCACAACCACACTTTTCACTTCGCGACCCGATGAATCCGTTTCCAGTCGCTTCACCAGCGAGTTCGTTAGAAGGGTAACGTTGGAATGCTTAATTGCCTCATCAATGCACACAACTTGTGCGTCGGACTTGGCGCCGACCAGACAGGCAAAGCCGTCGCAGGTATTGCAGCGAATGCAGCGGCTCTTGTGCGGATTCTTCTCGTCGAGCATTACGCCGACCGGCACGTGGAAGGGCTTCAGTCCCGAGCGCGCGAAGTCGTCGGACAGTTGCTGGATGCGCGGCTCATGGCTGACAGCGGGCCAGGGATAGGGGGAACTGGCCGCAGGCTCGGTTGGATCTTCTCCGCGGTTTCCGTGCACCCGACAGAGCTTCTCGGCTTGCGTGTAGTAAGACTCCAGATCGTCATAGCTGATCGGCCATGCCGGCGAGATTCCGCCGTGGTGGCGCAATTCGCCGAAGTCTTCTTTGCGCAGACGGAACAGCGCGGCACCGTAAAACTTGGTGTTGCCGCCCACGTAGTAATTCGTGTGAGGGTGCAGATCCTTGCCGTCCTTATCGAGCCAGGATTCTTTTGCGTTGTAGTGGGCGTCCACATTGACGACCTGGGGATCCCAATTCGCCTTTTCGCGGGGAACGTAGTCGCCGCGTTCAAGAATCAGGATTCGCTTGCCGGACGGTGCCAGGTTGTAGGCGAGCGTTCCGCCACCCGCACCGGTTCCGATGATGATTACGTCGTAGCGATTGTTGGTCATGATGCGAATCCTCCATTGGCTCCGCAGAAGATGCAGCGCTTGGTGTTGTTGTGGTGAAGCTTGCAGCACTTCACGGCCTGCCGCCCATTGCGCCATAGATAGAACTCGGCCGCAACCAGCATTCCCAGTGGGGACGCGATGAGGTAGACCCAGAATCCGTCCCATATTCCCGAAGGAACCGCAGAGCCGAACGTCCGGGCGGGATTCATGCTCATTCCTGAGAACGGCGCCTCGATCGTTATGTAAGCTGCGACTAGAAGTCCCGCGAAAACTCCGGTGTAGTCGGCGAGCCGGTGATGGTTCGAGAAATACAGCACAGCCGACATCATTCCGGCTGCAATCACGAATTCAGCCAGCAGCGCTACCCACGGTCCTTGCGGGCCGGGGGTTGTGACCACGTAGCGCACAGCAGGGTCAGTGACCTGGCGGCCAAGGAACTGGGCCACCAGAAAAACGCCCACCGCCGCCCCGGTGAACTGTGCGGCAATATAGAAGACAGCGTCCCAGGCCTTGATCTTGCCCAAACGAAAAAAAGTGAACGTCACTGAAGGGTTGATATGCGCGCCTGACTGCTTCCCCCAGGGGGAATAAATAATGGCAATCGCAGTCAGTCCCATTGAGATGCCCATCAGAACGCGTCGGAACAGCGTTGACATGATGGACTGATGAACGGGAGAACGCGGAAATTCATACAACGCACCAAAAACGCAGGCTGACACCATGAAGGCACCGAGCAAGCCCGCTTCCATCAGATATTCCGGCCAATGACTCTTCAAAGACGCCAATGCGCCCACTTTGGGCGTCTGATGTGCCTCAATAAGCGACACGGGTTTTAGCGCCAGGTTCGACGCGTTGACCACAGGGATTTGTTCGATGCTGTTCATGGAATCTGCGCGGTGTGATTCGGCAGGGTGTCGAAAGTGACAGGAATACTCCAACGCGTGCTGTCGCTCCTTGTACAACTCACTGCGGGAAAATTGTTGTTGCGTGACAGCGAAGCAAGTAAGGATGTAGTCAGCAATCGCTCGCACAGAGGCTGCTGCCGTGTCAGTCCGATCGCCCTGCATCGTACCGCCCGATATAAATCGCTGCTTCCCATCGATGCTGCCCAAACCCACCTTTGAAACCTTCGTGACGCTTCCGAATCCCACTGCCACGTGAGCAGCTCGGCACGGCACATGAGCCCACATCAAATTGGGTTCGCGAATCGTTATCGATTCATCGCCCACCGCGTGAGCAGGCGCACGAATCAATCTTCAAGCACGAGGTAAAGGATGAACATGAACAAGGCAATGCAATTTCTCCTCCGTGGGCTGCTGATGGCGACGACGCTGTTCGCCGTCTCGGCGGTCGCCCAAGACGCGCACACTACCGGCCAGTTCCAGGGTCCGAAGGCCAACAAGGGGCACGTCACTCACAGCACGCGCGATGGCAAGAGCGTCCTCACGTTGTCAGACGATTTCGTCGTTCCTGATACTCCGGATCCGCACTGGCAGCTGGTGGACTCCGATGGCAACGTCTACCTGGTCGACAAGCTGAAGACGAAGGCCTTCATAGGCGACAAGTACAAGAAGGAAATCGTCGTGCCCAGCTATGTGAAGAACGTGTCGAAAGTAGTGATCTGGTGCGCGTTTGCGGAAGTCAATCTGGGCGAAGCAAGCTTCAGCTCGCCCGTCAAGTAGCCACCCTCAGCGGAGAGGCGCGAACCGATTCGAACCTGGACGTTCGCGCCCTTCAACACTCAAGGAGAGGTAAGGAGCCCATGAACACTCAAACGAAATTGACTCGTTGCGCAGGCTTCGCGGCTGTAGCTCTGTGTCTTGCGAGCTTCGCGAACGCCCAGACTGTCGAGAAAAAGACGCTCACCTTGCAGGGAGCGGATGAGGTTATTGCGGCCGCGAAGGCCGAGGCGAAAAAACTACAGGCGCCAGGCGGCGTCATCGCTGTAGTTGACGATGGAGGAAATTTGATGGCCCTAGAACGGCTGGATGGAACGTTCTCCGCGGGTGCGAACATCTCCATCGGCAAAGCCAAGACCGCCGTCATGTTTAAGAAGCCCACGCGCTTTTTCGAAGAGTTGGTCAACTCCAGCGGCAAAGGCCGTACTGTGATGACGGCGCTCGAAAACTTCACTCCGCTGATCGGGGGGATCCCCATTGTTGTAGATGGCCAGATCGTAGGCGGTGTGGGCGTGAGCGGCGCGGCCAGCGCCGACCAGGATGAGAAGCTCGCCATTGCGGGCTCGAACGCCTTGGCATTAGAGACAGCCATGGGCGGCGATCCTGCGCCCGCCGTGTCCTACTGGGAGAAAAGCAAAGTCGATGAAGCCTTCGCCAAAGGGGCAGTGCTGTTCGACGGAAGTGATGGCCGGAACTACATGGTCCACGCCAGCCGGCGTGAAAAGCCCGGACAAGCGGAGGTCCACACGAAAGACGCAGATGTGATCTACGTGCTCCAGGGAAGTGCGACGTTTATTACCGGCGGTGAAGCCGTGGATGGCAAGACCATCGCGCCCGACGAGATTCGGGGCCGCAGTATCAACGGCGGTGAGACACGGAAGATCGCCAAGGGTGATGTGATCATCGTGCCTCACGGTGTACCGCACCAGTTTCTGGAAATTACCAATCCGTTCCTCTACTACGTTGTGAAGGTCCGCTAAGCGGGACATGAACATGAACACACGACGGCATATGCGGAGTGCTTTGACAACGATGGGGTTGGTTCTGCTGTTCTCCTTGGTAAGGGCGGACGCACAGACGACGCAAGATCCTCCCGTGGGTCGTCCGGACGCAGTAATCGACTTGGCTTCCCACGAAGGAGTTCAAGTGGTGAACGGCCAGTGGCGCTACCACGATGTGAAAATCGAAGACGCCGACTCGCATGCTGTGGGCTCTGATCTAAAGCCGAGTGGCGCTCCGATCCGGACGTACGACTACACTCCTCACGCGGGCCCGGCAAACTTCGACGATTCTCAATGGGAAGCCATCGATGCCACGACTCTTGACCAGCGGCGTTCCACGGCCAAGGTCTGTTTCAATTGGTACCGCATCAACGTCACGATTCCTGAAAAGGTCGGAAACCTCAGTACCGCAGGTTCGACAGTCGCTTTTGAGATTGTGATCGACGACTATGCCGAGGTCTGGGTCAACGGGAAGATGCCGCGAGTTTTGGGTCAACTTGGCGGCCCTGTTATTAAAGGATTCAACGCACCCAACCGGGTGATCCTTACCAGGAATGCCCAGCCCGGCCAACGTATTCAGCTTGCCGTCTTCGGGATCAACGGCCCGATCTCCTACAGCCCGCAGAACTTCATCTGGATCAAGTCAGCAACACTAGATTTCTACAAGTCGCCCAAGATTGCGATCAGCGAGACTCCTGTGCAGGTCACCAGGAAGGATCCGGCTCTGGACGAGATCGTTCCGGCTAACGCCAAGATCGAGAAGCTTGCTGGAGGGTTCCTGTTTACCGAGGGGCCTATCTGGGTACCGCGCACCGAAGAAACCGACGGGTACCTTCTTTTCAGTGATCCCAACAACAACCTGATCTACCGTTGGACCCAAGACGGTCAGCTCTCCATTTTCATGACAAAGTCCGGCTACCGCGGCGTGGACATCGGTGAGTACGGTCAACCCGGTTCCAACGGCCTCACGCTCGACAAGCAGGGGCGGCTCACAATCAACCAGCACGGCAACCGGCGCGTGGTTCGCATGGAGAAGAACGGACAGTTCACAGTACTGGCCGACCGCTATGAAGGAAAGCGGCTCAATAGTCCCAACGATCTCGTCTACAAGTCGGATGGAGCGCTGTATTTCACCGATCCGCCGTTTGGACTCCCTAAATTCTTCGAAGATCCAAGGAAGGACCTGCCCTACAGCGGAGTGTTTCGCGTATCTCCGGACGGGAAAAACGTCCAGCTGCTGGCCAAGGAATTGAGCGGTCCGAATGGGCTCGCATTTTCACCCGACGAGAAGTACTTCTACGTCGACAACTGGGATGAGAAGAAAAAGATCATCATGCGGTACGAAGTGAACCCCGACGGAACGTTGTCGAACGGCAAAGTTTTCTTCGATATGACGTCCGCCGAAGGCGAGGATGCCCTCGACGGGATGAAGATCGATCAGAAGGGCAATCTTTACGTGTCGGGCCCCGGCGGTTTGTGGATCATCTCGCCAGAGGGCAAGCACCTGGGCACGATTGTCGGCCCGGAGCATCCGCATAACTTCGCGTGGGGCGATGACGACGGCAAGACCCTCTATCTTTGCGCGAAAACCGGTTTGTACCGAATTAGACTAAGCATTCCGGGTATTCGTCCGTGAGTCGACTCAGGTCTTACCGGAGTAGGGAAAGATTGTCACCTTTTCGGAGTTGCTGTGTCTCATGGGGAAGAAGACTTGATTCCTCCGAATCTGCAGTCGAATCTGTCTGCCGATGCGGAGTCCAGAGAGCCAGGGAACGGAGCGAGGCACGTGCCTAAAACGATTGTCGAAATCGAATGCGCAGAAGTGTGGCGTCAGATTTCAAACTATCTTGACGACGACGTGGACCCTGGGCTCCGGGCCACAATGTCCTCTCACTTCAAGGAGTGTGCTCACTGCAGCGCCGTGCTGGATGGCACAAGGAACGTGGTCAAGCTCGTGGGCGACGAACGAGCGTTTGAGATCTCTTCCGGGAACGGCGAGAGGTTCTACAAGAAGCTGAAAGAACACCTTGCGGCACGCCAGCAGAACGGCGATTAGGACGACACTTCCGATCTGAAAACTAGCCTACCGCAGGCACCGCGCTCTCGCGATTGCCGGCTCGCGCCTTTCCCAATTCTTCAGCGATTCTTCGATTCTCAAAGTCGGGCACGGTACCCAGACCAAACGCGACGGTGTTCGCGAATTTCGCCCAGCCGACAAGGAGGATGGCCTCAAGGATTTGCGGATCACTAAATCCATAGGTACGGAGGGTTTCAATGTCGCTCGATCCGATTTTGGTGGTCTGACTGTTGAGCTTGGCGCAGAAATTCAACAGAGCCTTGTCGGTAATCGAAATCTTGGCATGAACGTGGTCAACCGCGATCTGCTCTGGTTCCGGACCCTCAAGCTTCAACATGCGCACCATCTCGCAATGAGCGGTGACACAATACGTGCTGAGGTTTGCCGCAGAGCACACCAGGAAGATGTATTCCTTTTGCCGTCGCGGCAGAGCGCCTTCTTTAATAATGAGATTGCCGGTCATGGCGATCTCCGTTTCGACCATGTCCGGGCGTGCGGTTTGCTCCACGAAGAAATTAGGCAGAAACCCTAACTGTTCCCGTATGGCAGCGAACGCTGGGAAGTCCTTTTCATCGTATGGCTGGTTCCGCAGATAGCTCATATCCCCACCCCCAAGTGCGGACAAGTTTACACCAGCAGATCATTGATGTTGCAGGGTTTAGCCGGTAGCGTGAGAATCTCGCGATATACTGGCAGCCCGATTGTCATTGTTCACGAGTGTATGAGTCAGCCTGCGACCATTTCCAAAGACCCATTGAGGTCCTATCCGCAACTGATTGCAGCGTTTGGATTTCTGCCTAACCTATTTCGAGCGCAGAGTGCCTTACCACGTCTCATCGAGGCCGAGCAGCAGCTCATAGAGGCGGTTGTGATTCGTCCAGGCCGGCTCAGCAGGACTGAGAAAGGAGCCATCCTGAACAGGGTAGCGAAGGGATGGGGCAGCGACTATTGCCGGGCGCTGTTCGGACATTCCTTTGCCGCCATGCGCGACCGCAACCCTGTACTCTCCGACTTCTCGCTCAAACTCGCGAAACAGGGCCCTTGGGTTTCGGGGCGCGATATTGGGGCGCTCAAGGAGGCCGCGTTCGACGATACGGCCATTCTGGAAGCGATCGCGACGACCGCTGTGGCTGTGATGCTTTGCACTTTGGCGGACGGGCTACGCCCGTCCCTTGACACAGATCTACGATCAGCTGGTGTGGACGAACCTCCGAAAATCCCCGAGCCGCTCGATTGGCCGGAGAGTGCGGGGCCATATCTCGGTTCATCCTCGGGTTCAGCCCCTGATTCTCGCGCCTACAGCGTACTTCGCGAACATTTTGGCTTTGTGCCGAATCTCTACCGGCTACAGGGCGGCTTCCCAGAGCTGTTGGACGCGGAAGTGCGATGGCTTGAATCGGTTCTCCTTTCCGAGCCGGGATTGAATCGTGTTCAGAAGGAGTACGTTCTGTTGGCTATTTCGGCCGCCAATCTGAATACGTACTGCGCCACCCTGCATAGCCAGGTATTGGACATACTCGGAATTCCACTAGAGGAGTGCGACCGGATCGTCGAAGATCACCACCATAGCGGGATATCGGGGACGGATCGGATCTTACTAGACGAAACCCGCAAGCTCGCGAGTCTCCCCAGCCGATCAAGCCAACGATTTGAGACAGAGCGGCTCCGCACGCAAGGCTTTACGGAGGTCCAGACCTTCGAGGCGGTCGTGGTGGCGGGTTTGGCCAACTTCCTCAATACTGTGCAGGCGGGCGTCGGGGCCACACCCGATTTCCCGCCACGGAGAGTTTTCGGCCCAAAAGATTTGTATCCTTTCTCCGGCAAGTCCCGTCCTACCTCCGATGTCATTGTTCCCGATGATCCCGATGCGGCACTCGTGGCGCGAGTCCAGCGGGGTGAGATCAACGTTTTTGAGGAACTGGTGCGACGGCACTCTCGGCGCGTCTTTGGAGCATTGGCAGGGCTAGTGGGAAACATTGACGATGCCCGCGATGCGACACAGGATGTGTTTTTGAAAGCGTTTGAAAATATCGGCCGTTTCCAGGGACGATCCAAGTTCTCAACTTGGCTCACCAGCATTGCAATCAATACTGGGACCGAGCTTCTACGACAGCGCAAGCCTTCTGAATCACTGGCGGAGATCGAAGGCGATGAGGGATTTCGCCCGAGACAGGTCCAAAGCTGGGAGGACAACCCGGAGCAGATGTGTTCCGCCTCGCAAATCAATGATCTGGTTCGGGAAGCAGTCCTGCGGCTTCCGGAGAAATACCGCGTGGCCGTGCTTTTGCGTGATATAAACCAGCTTTCGACAGAAGAGGCCGCAGCAGCGCTGGAATTGAGCATTCCTGCTCTAAAAGCTCGGGTTTTACGGGGAAGATTGATGCTTCGAGAAAGCCTCGCCCCACACTTTATTCGACAGGACAAGACTGATGCTTAGCTGCGCTGACTTCCTGGCCGAATTCGGGGACTACATTGACGACACCGCCAGTTCGGACCTCCGAGCTCATCTTGAGGAGCACCTGCGGGAGTGCAAGACCTGCCGGGTCATTGTTGACAGCACTCGAAAGACCATTGAGTTTGTTACCGAAAGCAGCTGTTTTACACTGTCAGCCGAGGCGGTCGACCCCATCGTGACTGCCGTAATGTCCCGCATCCGCCAGAGAACCACCTGAACCGACCGAGCCAAACGCCACCCTCAAATTTCGTGCATCTTCCCGGTCCAGATTCCGTCTTACCTCCGACTGTAACAAGCAAGGAGCCGCGTGTCGGTCACTCAAAACGATCAGGAACGCTTGCAGGCCCTCGAATCTGAGCTGGCCATCACCAAGGCCGAGTTGGCCCGGGTTGCCAGGGAGCAAGTGTTTTCGGCCGAGTCACTACGTGCCAGCGAGGAGCTTAGGAGCCGGCTCATTGCTTGCAGCCAGGACTGTATCAAGATTCTCGACCTCGAAGGCCACCTGTTATTCATGAACGAAGGTGGAATGCAGGTGCTGGAGATCTGTGACATCGGCCCGTTTCTGAATGGTCGTTGGGTGGAGTTCTGGGAAGGCGCAGATCGCGAAGCGGCCCAGGCGGCAGTGCGAGCGGCGCAGGACGGAGGCACCGGCCATTTCGTCGGTTATTTTGAAACCCGGACCTCACGACAACCGAGATGGTGGGATGTCGTAGTCAGTCCGATTTACGATGCACAGGGAAAGCCGGAACGGCTGCTGGCGCTGTCCCGCGATGTTACCCAGCACAAGAAGAACGAAACCGCTTTATGTGAAGCCATTCAGTTCAATCGGGAGATCATAGAGGGAGCGGCGGAAGGCATTATCGTCTATGACGCCGAACTGCGCTATCAGCTATTCAATCCCTTCATGCAAAGGCTGACTGGCAAGAGTTCGCAAGAAGTACTCGGCAGAGTCGCGATCGAAGTGTTCCCCCGGTTGGGACCGAGCGGCTTAGAAGAAGCCTTGAAGCAAGCCTTACAAGGAGAAGTTGTTCAAGTCGCGGACGTTCTGGTACCCAAGCATTCTGCGGACGGCGGCGATCTGTGGGAATCTTGCACCTTTGCTCCCCACCGCGACGCTCAAGGGAAGGTGATCGGTGTAATCGGTCTGGTCAGGGATGTCACCGAGAGACACCTTGCGGAAGAAACTTTCCGCTCTATTGTCGTCGGTACGGCTTCCGCCACCGGAAATGATTTCTTTCCTTCGCTGGTGCGCCATCTGGCCACCGCACTCCGCGTTCGCTACGCATTCATTACCGACTGCGACGATCAAAAACGTGCAAAAGCGCTGGCCTTCTGGAACGGCGATCAGTTCGGGGAGAAGTTCGAGTTCGACATTGCCGACACACCTTGCATGAAAGTGCTGAATGGCGAAGCCTGCCACTATAAGGAGGGACTCCAGAGTTTATTTCCGCTGGATACAGGCCTGGCTGACTGGGGAGCAGAGAGCTACTTGGGCGTTCCGATGCTTGACCGGGAGGGGCGAGTCATTGGCCACATCGCGATTCTTGACGACAAACCGATGGATCGTGACCCGCGCGCAATCGACCTGGTCAAGATCTTTGCCGCCAGAGCGGCGGCTGAATTGAAACGTCAGCGGGCAGAGACAGAGCTGCAAACTGCGCTTCAGCAGGTCCAAACCCTGCAAAAGAAACTCGAAGCCGAGAATGTCTATCTGCAGGAAGAAATCAGCAAGGAACATAACTTCGAAGAGATCGTGGGGAACAGCCGCGCCATCGTGGAGGTTTTGGACAGAGTGGAGACCGTAGCGCCAACAGACTCCACTGTACTAATCACGGGAGAAACCGGCTGTGGTAAGGAGTTGATCGCACGTGCAATCCATAGCCACGGATCGCGCAAGCACCGCCCCCTGGTGAAATTGAATTGTGGCGCAATCCCAACTGGGCTGGTCGAGAGTGAACTGTTTGGACACATGAAGGGCGCATTCACGGGCGCGCTGGAACGTAGAACCGGCAGGTTTGAATTAGCGGACGGCGGGACTTTGTTTCTTGATGAAGTCAGCGAGCTTCCGCCCGACACGCAGGTGAAGTTGCTGAGAGTTCTTCAAGAGCACGAGTTTGAGCCACTCGGCAGCAGCCGTACGATAAAAGTCAACGTGCGCATCATTGCGGCGAGCAATCGCGACCTTGAGAAAGCCGTGCAGGAAGGCCGGTTCCGGGCCGATCTCTACTATCGTCTCAACGTTCTCCCGATTGTTTTGCCGCCGTTGCGTCAGAGGCGCTCCGATATCCCACTTCTAACGGCTTTCTTTGTGGAGAGGTTCGCCAGACAGTTCGGCAAGCAAATCACCGGCATCGCGCAAGACACAATGGACCTTCTGTCTCGCTATGATTGGCCAGGAAACATTCGTGAGTTGCAGAACGTTGTCGAGCGTGCCGTAGTTTTGTCACGCAGCCCTGTCTTGAAGCTAGGCCCTGACCTACTACCCGCGGCGAGCGTGACCATCGCGTCAACTGATGAAGTCGCAGACTTAGACCTCGACCATCTCCAATCGCACGATTCGACCGGCGATTCTTCGTCGCTCGAACAAGTCGAAACGCGGCACATCCAGAGCATTCTGCAGAAAACGGACTGGGTGATTGAAGGCGATCGCGGGGCTGCAAAGATTCTCGATCTGCACCCCAATACGCTGCGCAGCCGCATGAAAAAACTCGGAATCGAGCGCGCCTCTCTGAATCCTGCTGTGCCGGCCACGAAATCTCGTGCCCACGAAGCCGTAACAAACTGACCCACGAACCTTCGTGGCTCCCTCCGAAAGCAATTCCCTCAGCAATTCTCTAACGTCCTCAAAATCATCAGCATAGCTTTTCCCGCACGCGCCTTACGGATGGCACGACTCCTGCTTTAGCAAAGGTGCGTTCGAAGGGAAACCAACGGTGCTCAAGATTTCAATCATCAACGACTCAGACCAAGCCATCGAGCTTCAGCTGGAAGGCAAGCTCGTAGGCGCCTGGGTCGAAGAGTTGCGAAGGCTCAGCGATGAAGCCCTCTCCCAACAGAAGAACGTGAGTCTCGATCTCGAAAAAGTGTGGTTCGTCGATTCGCGCGGAGTCACTCTGCTGCGCGATCTCGCGAAAAGGCAAGTGTCTGAAATCAACTGCTCTCAGTTTGTAAGCCAGCAACTGAAAGAGGCGACCCAATGATGACCGTAAGCACAGAAACGATCCTGCTATCTGGAAAAGATCGAGTTCGCCAGGAGACTCGCACCGGTTCCCCAGTCCAGATGACATCGGCGGAAGTGACTCTCATCGAGCGGGTGCAGAATGGCGACTCCGATGCCTTCTTTGATCTGGTGCGCCCGTACGAACGCGCCGTGTTCTTGGCCGCATTGTCCCTGGTGAGAAACGATGCCGACGCAGAGGATGTCGCCCAGGAAGCGATCCTGAAGGCCTTCAAGAACCTTGCACGTTTCCGCCAGGAAGCGAAATTCAGCACATGGCTGATCCAGATTGCGATCAATGAAGCGAAGATGAGGCTGCGGAAAGACCGCCGTCACCTTTATGAATCGATCGAAGAAGGACGGCTCGGAGACGACGGCCATTATACTCCCAGAGATTTTGCAGATTGGCGGGAAATACCATCGGAGGCGCTGGAACAGAAAGAGCTTCGTAACGCGCTCACCAAGGCCCTGAATTCTCTTCCGGAAAAATATCGCACCGTATTGATCTTGCGAGACGTACAGCATCTCAGCATTACCGAGACAGCACAGGCGCTCGAACTCTCAGAAGCGAACGTGAAGACCAGACTATCTCGTGCCCGCCTGCAGATGCGTGACGCGTTAGCGCCTGGCTTTGACGGAGCGTGGAGTCGAGGAAGAACCTACGAGAGAGCACGGCGTTTTGATGTGTAACGACCTGAAGCTCGACCTTACCTACGGTTATTCCACATCGCGTGACAGTCGGATGTATAGGGTTCGCCGGATACGACGCGGGTCCGCCCGCGTTTGACCATTTCAGCCCTTGTGTTGGATATTGTGAGGCATGGACGTTGAACACATCATTAACGAGATTGAGCAGCTACAGGAAATGTTCGAAGCGCCGGATATTAGACCACTCAGCGCGAGCGACATCTCTGCCGCCAATCGAAGGCACGACGAAATGCTCGCGCGAAGCCCGTGGTTCCGGTTGTGGCAGCATTTTGGCGTCTGCTGCCGACTTGAATCCCCTGTAATCCACCTAGGGGAAAGAGAGCGCTAAGTAGCCTCTGCATCACAGAGACGAAGGTCTTCAAGGTGTGCCGTAAAGTGTGCCGTACGCTTCGGTCCCATGTGAGCTAAAGTGCTTCTTTTCAATACCACCAACAAACGCTTCCGTGCGGGCTCGGTTATGGGTAAGCCGTTGATTTTTCACGGCAAGAACGGGAATCGGTGACCTGAGTTTGATCTACTCTTAATCAGTAGGTTGTAGGTTCGATTCCTACCGCGCTCACCACCTACCATACTGTTGACACTTTTCACGCAGCGGCCTCAGTTTTGGGTTCACTTGGGTTCAACTGGACCGCTTTCAAGGCGTGCTGAAAGTCGCCTCGATCAACAGTGATCGTATGCCGAGTTGGAACGCTCACTCATCATCGAGCGCATCAAGAACGGGTTCAAGAAGGAGGGTGCCAAGAAGCCAGGACGCAAGATCCGGCTGGGCAAAACGCCATCGCGCTCCACATTGTGGCGTCGCGCGAGGGACCTGAAAAGCTAGCCCGCTCGTTGCCGAATGATCCGATAATCGAACCAAGGCTCGCGTTTGCGTGCCTCATCCAACGCCTCGCTTGCTTCTTCCCGCGTCTCGTAGCAGCGTGAGATGATTCCCGCGCCGAACCGCTTCGGTATTCCTAGAATCCTAAAGGGAATGTTCATAATGGGAAAGCATGCGCCTTTCATTCGCCCCAGTCAAGTGCGAGTTTTGAGTCCCGGTACCCCGGTCATCTACTCCGCCTCTTCTCGATGCATAGTTGTGAATTGCTTCTTTCGTTGTGATATCACGTCCCACCACGTCGCGGTTTCCGTCCAATCCTTGTGGGTTTCGACTTGTAGGTCCTCAACCAGATGTGCCATGAGAAACGGGTTGTGACCACAATCAATGAAGGGCGGCCACTTCATGCCAGGCCGATTGTTCAATTTCGCGGGATAGGGATTCTTGCTTCTGTGCAGGGCGTAGTACATTCGTTCGCCGATGCCATACGTGAGGGTGAGGTAGAGCAATTCAACGAACTCGCGGACATGGAGGAATCATAAGGTCGTCCGTAGATACTAGGTAGCAGCTTGGCTTTGTTTTCCACGCTGCTTGGGTGACTGCGCCACCGAGGGCCTGAGTGCCCCACGGTACCTGAGAATCAGCCATGACAAGTCGGGGACGAAGTTCAGTTGGTTAGAACGCTGCTCTGGCACCGACTCCCACCCCAGAGTCAATCGGGCAGTTCCTCTTCCGCGCATAGCAAACCGTTGCCCATTGGTAACTTCCGGATCGATTGGCGCTACTGCAATTGCGAAAGTGAATTTGGCGCCTGTGGTACTGGACCCGTTACATTTTCGCTGCTTTGGACACCAGGCCGTGAAATCCCCAGCTTTTGCATCTTGTGGATGAGCGTAGTGCGCTTTAAGCCCAGTTTGGTCGCTGCACCTTTTGGGCCGCCGATTACCCAGCCAAGGGCTTCCAGTGTCTGAAGAATCAGAGTCCGTTCGGAGTCGCGCAGCGTGGTTGCACCGGGAGAGCTGACGGCACGCTGCTCAGTTCCCGCGGCGGGCAAAGGATTCGGAAGCACACCATCGTTGGAAAGGATTACGGCACGTTCGATCAGGTTCTGCAGTTCGCGTATATTCCCCGGCCACTGGTATGAGCTGAGCGCAGACATGGTTTCTGTAGGAATGCGTTCGATTTCCCGGTTCATCCGGTGGCCCAAGATTTCGGCAAAATGTCCTACTAGAGCTGGAATGTCTTCACGGCGCTCCCGCAACGGTGGCAGCATGACGGGGAATACATTCAGACGATAGTAGAGATCGCTGCGAAATTCGCCTCGATTCACCATCTCTTCCAGATTACGGTTGGTTGCGGCCACCAGCCGCACGTCTACCTGATGAGTCCGAGTGCTACCCAGGCGCTCAAATTCTTGTTCTTGCAACACGCGGAGCAGTTTGGGCTGGAGCGCTGGCGGAATATCACCCACCTCGTCCAGGAAGAGCGTGCCTTTGTCGGCGAGTTCGAAACGGCCAGTCTTTTGCGCTATGGCTCCGGTGAATGCGCCCTTCTCGTGGCCAAAGAGTTCACTCTCCAGCAGATCCAGAGGAATGGCGGCGCAATTCAGCCTTACGAACGGTCGTCCGCACCGTGAGCTAATATTGTGAATCGCGTGCGCGATGAGCTCCTTGCCGGTACCGGTTTCTCCCTGGATCAACACGGTCGAGCCAGTCGGCGCAACTCGTTCGACCTGTTCGAGCACCGCTTCCAGAGCAGGACTGTTGCCTATGATCTGCTCGAATCGGCGATCGTAAGAATCTTGATTTCTCGTCCGCAATATCTCGATAGCTGCCACAAAGACCCCCTCGTGCCGCGTGGGACGCTTCTTGTTGGGCTAACTCACCAGAGCTGCTCGGACACTCTCGAGCAGGGCTTCATCGTCGAATGGCTTTGCCATGAACTCCACCGCCCCTGCCCTTAAGGCCTGCATCCGCATTTTTTCGTCGCCGTGAGCGGTGATGAAGATGGTCGGGATCCGGCAGTGATCGGCGTTCAGCTTGGCCTGCAATTCCAGACCGGACATTCCCGGCATGCGGATATCCGCGATCAGGCAGGCGGTCTGGTGCTGTCGGCCGGAGTTCAGGAATTCTTCTGACGAGGCGAACGTTTGCGCCGGCAAGCCGACTGATTTCAGCAGGCCCTGCAAGGCACTGCGCATCAAATCATCGTCATCGACGATCGCAACTAGTTTGGTCTTTTCCTGCGTGGTCATGATGCAACCTTAGCAGCGCTGTTAGTGACGCACAATTATGCTTAGGTCGCTACGCATCATACTTAGGTATTAAGGCGGAATGTCGGCAGCGAGATCTCACTCATGTGCATCGGAGTTGATGGGTAGCGTGAAATGGAAACTTGCGCCTCGGGAAGAGTTGCTGGACGCCCACAACCGGCCGCCATGGGACTCAACGAAGCTCCTGCTGATCCTAAGTCCCATGCCGGTACCGTGCGGTTTGGTGGTATAGAAGGCATCAAATATCTGGTCCGCCTGCTCCGGGGGCAAACCCACGCCAGTATCGCTCACCGACATCTGAAGGTGGTCGTCGTCTACTCGCTGCGATTGGATGGTGAGCTCACGCATCCCTTTTCCGTCTTTCATCGCATCGATGCTATTGATCATGAGGTTCAACAGCACCTGCTGCAATTGCACACGGTCTCCCATGATGCGGGGCAGGTCTGGCGTCAGCTCTGTCCGGACTGATACCGAGTGCCGCGATGCCTCATTGCGCAGCAGCACGATCATCTCTTGAATGACTTCGTTGACATCAACCCGTTCCCGCTGCGGGGCACCCTTCTTGAAAAGCAAGCGGACGCGGCTGACAATCTCAGCCGCACGGGTTGCGTCTTTGACGACCCTCGACGCAGCCTCGCGGGCCTCTCCCAGATCGGGTTCATCGCGCTTCAGCCAGCGTAGGCAGGTGTTGGCATCGGTGATCGCCGCTGCGATCGGTTGATTCACTTCGTGCGCCAGGGAAGCCGTGAGTTCCCCCATAGTGGTCACCCGGTTCACGCGCGCAAGATCCCCCTGCGCCTGGCGTAGGGCTTCTTCAGTCCGGTTGCGGGACTCCTCAGCGCGCCGCTTCATCTCCATTAACCCGGTGACCAGCAAAGTCGCTACCAGGAAGACCGCAAATCGAAAGAAGGCAGCCGGTTCGTGGGCCGGAGGGGACGTCCTCCAGAGAAAGAAGTGTTCGTAGGTTATAGCGGAAAGAGCAACCGACAGGAGGCCCGGCCCAAACCCTCCGAAGAGACTGCTGACCATGACAGCGAGAAGGAAACACGACGCAGGCGCATCGATAGGCCACGCCACGGGCAGCGCGACGCCGCAGGAAACGATTGCCAGACCGTAACGGTTGAGCTGGGAAAGGGTCTTCATTCGCGACCAGCTCCGGGCGACTCCAAGCTATTTTTTACCGAGGGGAAGCTCAAGCTTCGCCGCCATTCTGACCAGTTCCGCCAGCGATTCAGCCCGCATCTTCCGCATCATGTGCCCGCGTTGGATCTTCACGGTGACTTCGCTGGTCCCGAGATCAAAGCCGATTTGTTTATTGAGCATACCCGACACTACCAAACCCATGACTTCACGCTCGCGCGAGGTCAGCGACTCGTAGCGCTCTCGCAATTCGGAGAGCTCACTCTCCCCTCGGCGCATTACTCGGTCGCGATCCAGAGCCTGATGGATTGCATCCAGCAAGTCCTGGTCCCGGAAAGGCTTGGTCAGAAACTCTACCGCCCCGGACTTCATAGCTTTCACCGTCATGGGAATATCTCCATGACCGGTGATGAAGATGATGGGAATCCGGATGCCCGCGTCAGCTAACTCGTGCTGAAAATCCAGACCGTTGACTCCGGGGAGTCTCACGTCCAGAACCAGGCAACTCGGCCCATCCTGCCGCTTACTCCCCAGGAAGTCCTGCGGTGTGCCGAAGGTCTCGGAACGCAAGCCCACCGATTTGAGCATGCCTTGGATGGCCGCACGCACCAAAGCATCGTCGTCTATTACAAACACCGTGGGAGCGGCTGCGGGCGTCATTCCTGCGCCTCCACTTTAGTGGGGAGGCTGAGGTAAAAAATTGCGCCCCGCGGAGTGTTGTCCGCAGCCCATAAGCGACCACCGTGCGATTCAATAATGGAGCGGCTGATGGACAATCCCATGCCGGTTCCCTGAAGTTTCGTGGTAAAGAAGGCATTGAAGATCTGATCGGCCTTCTGCGGCGGCAGGCCTATGCCGATATCGCTGATGGAGATTAGCAGTTCACCCTTGTCGGCTTGATGCGACTTGATCGTAAGCTCACCTCCGGTGTTCACTTCCTTCATCGCTTCGATGCCATTGAGCATGAGGTTCATGAAAACCTGCTGCAATTGCACACGATCGCCTATCACTTGGGGAAGATCTGCCGCCATTTCCGTCCGGACTGATATCGAGTATCGTGTTACCTCGCTTCGCAGAAGGGTGATCATCTCCCGAACGACCTCGTTGAAATCAACCAGTTCCCGCTGCGTAGTACCCTTATTAAAGAGCAGGCGGATCCGGGCGACGATTTCGGCCGCACGGGTTGCGTCTTTAGCCATTCTCGACGCAGCCTCACGTGCCTCTTCCAGATCGGGTTGATCGCGTGTCAGCCAGCGCAAGCAGGTATTGGCGTCAGTGACGGCGGCGGCAATCGGCTGATTCACTTCGTGGGCCAGGGAGGCAGTCAGCTCGCCCATTGTAGTCACCCGGCTGGCGTGTGCAAGATCCGTCTGCGCCTGGCGCAGCGCTTCTTCGGCATGCTTGCGCTCGGTGATGTCGGTCGAGCTACCCACGAATTGCACCAAATCTCCCGACGCGTTCAAAACAGGATGGCCGACGGTGTGGATGTGTTTGACAGAGCCATCTGGAAGAAGGATTCGGAATTCCACTTC
>Ga0137409_10002758_pt1 | contig 18733 bp, 13 predicted proteins | sample CZODoug1_16funga_FD_122059 | JGI IMG/M metagenome (GOLD analysis project Ga0137409, IMG submission 122059) | Vadose zone soil fungal communities from Angelo Coast Range Reserve, California, USA - CZODoug1_16fungal (Hybrid Assembly) | ecosystem: Environmental > Terrestrial > Soil > Vadose zone... | reverse complement strand
GCCCAAGCGCGGCCGCCTTGCCCCAATCCGGTCCGGCACCGTTGGTAAGCCCCTTCAGCTTCAGCGCACTCTGCTCGAAGGATTTGGCGTCCTTCCGGTTGGCGTAGATTTCCAGCAGCTTCGCGTGCACCGGAACGCGACTGGCATCCTTCGCCAGCGCTTCCTTGAGGATCTCTTCGGCCTGCGCGTCGCGCCCGTACGCCATGTAGACGTCTGCCTCGGCGATCGGATCGACCTCCTCGGCTTCCATTCCGGCCGGCGCCTGGCTCACCGAGGCTTGCGAGGCCCCCGCAGCGCCCGCGGCCGCGCCCGCAGAGGGCCCGCCGAAGACAGAGGGGCTCCCCGCGCCAGACGCGGCGTCTAGAACGCTATCTTGGAACTTGGCCTGGGACTTTTTTTTCCGCCGCCAAGCCCAGGCGCCATAGCCGGCAAGCAGCACGATGACCCCGCCGAGCGCGCCGAGCGCGACCGGGTTGTCGGCAAACTCGTCGATAAGACTGGGCTCCGCCGGCGGCGGCGCTGCTTTCTTCGGGGCCGGCTTGGCGGGTTCGGCACCAGGCTTTGGTTTGGGCGCCTCGGCGGCGGGTTTCGGCGCCTCGGGCGCGGGCTTGGGCGCCTCTGCCGCGGGCTTCGGGGCCTCCGGGGCGGGCTTCGGTGCCTCGGCTGCGGGTTTCTCCGGCGCCTTGGCCACCGGCGCGGGAGCGGGTTTGGGCGCTTCCGGCGCAGGTGCCGGCTTTTCCGGGGCTTTCGCTACGGGGGCCGGGGCCACCGGCGCGGGCTTCGCGGCCGCTTTCTTTTCCAGCTCGGCGAGCTGCTGATTCTTCAGCTCCAGCAGCTTCTGCAGGTCGGTAACGTTCTTTTCCAGGTCGGTGACGCGCGATTGCGACTCCTGCAGAGCCCGCTGCCGCGCCGCGAGATCGTCCTCGCGCGCCGCCTGCGCGCCCGGCGCGGACGGTTTCTTGGGATCGGCCTTGGAGAGCTTGAGCTGATCCTGTTTCTCTTGCGGCACGGCGCTTGGCTTGGGCTCGATGGCGCCGGTCACTTCGCGCTGCCCCGGGCTCGCCTCGGCCGGCGAGGGAACCGCCGCCAGGCGGTTGCGGTAAGCCATCCAGTCGGCCCGGTGCGACTGCACCAGCCGCTTCGCGTCGGCGACGTCGAGCGTGCCGGCGGCTTCGCCTTCCGGAATGTTCAGAATGCGCCCGGCACGCACCAGGTTGATGTTGTCGCGGATGAATGCTTCCTGGTTGGCGCGGTAAATCGCGATCAGCATCTGATCGAGGGTCACGCCCGGGGTCAGGTGCTGGCGCGCTATGGCGCCCAACGTATCTCCCTTCTTGACCTCGTATTGCTTCTTGTCCGCGGCCGGCGCCGCGGCGGGCTTGGCTTCCGGGGCCGGGGTCGGAGCCGCCTCGAGCGGCCTTGCTTCGAGCGGCGGCGGGCTCGCCTCCGGTTTGGTCTCCGCCGGCGCCGCGGCTGCAGGCGTCTCGGGCGCGGGCGTCCCCGGCGCAGGCGTCGCGGGCGCAGGCGTCTCGGCGGCGGGCTTCTCGGGGGCGGGTGCCGTAGGAGCTGCGGGCGCGGGCGCGGCGGGCGCCACCGCTACCGGAGCGGGAGGCTTGGCTGCCGTGACGCTCGGACCCTTGTACTCCGCCGGATCGAGCAGGAAGGTGTATTCACGCACTAGGCGGCCGGTGTTCCATTGCAGCTCGACCAGCAGCTCGAGGAAAGGCTCGTTCACGGCTTGCAATGTGGTCAGGCGCAGGAACGACCGGTTGCCGCGGCGCTCCACCGAGAAACGCAGGCTGTTGAGGGCGGCGTTGAATTCGATCCCTGCTTGTTTGAATGCCTCGGGGGACGCAAGGCGGGCGGTCAGGCCATCGTCCTCGCCGGCCTGCAGGGCGACGATCTCGATCTCCGCATTCAGCGGCTGACCGAGGGGTGACAACACAGTCAGCTTGCCAAGCCCTGCGGCGTGCGTGGCGAACGGCGCCGCCACGCACAGCGCGGCCGCAACTACTGCGATGGCGATAGATCTACCCACGATTCCCCCGCCTTAGTTTCTTTTTAGCTGGACCAACTAACATAACATCATGATGTTATGCTGGCAAATCAAGAATTTCCGTGAATTCCGGAAATGCCAAACCCGGGGCTGCCCTGGGTCAATTCGCACCTAGTGCTTGACCCCCGCATCCAGCAGGATGCGAAGCATGCGGCGCAGGGGCTCCGCCGCTCCCCAGAGCAGCTGATCCCCCACCGTGAAGGCGGCCAGGTAGTCCTTCCCCATCGGCAGCTTTCGCAGCCGTCCGACCGGAACCGATAGCTTGCCCGTGACCGCGGCCGGCGTGAGCTCGGCGAGGGTTTCTTCGCGCCGGTTGGGCACCACCTTCACCCAGTCGTGCGCATCGGCGAGCATGCCCTCGATCTCGTCGAGCGGCACCGGCCGGCGCAGCTTGATGGTGAGCGCCTGGCTGTGGCAGCGCATGGCGCCGATGCGCACGCAGACCCCGTCCATGGGAATCTGCGAGCCGCTGCCGTTTTTCCCGTTCCTGCCCAGGATCTTGTTCGCTTCGGCCTGCGCCTTCCATTCCTCGCGGCTCTGGCCGTTGCCGAGGTCCTTGTCGATCCATGGCAACAGGCTGCCGGCGAGCGGGTAGCCGACATTCTCCCTGGGCAGGTCGCGCGAGAGCATCGATTCAGTGACGGCGCGGTCGATATCCAGGATCGCCGAGGCCGGATCGTCGAGCATCGGCTGGGCGCGATCGCCGATCGCCTTCATCTGCGCGACCAGGTCGCGCATCGCCGCGGCACCCTGCCCGGAGGCCGCCTGGTAGGTCATGCTCGTCATCCACTCGACCTCGTCGCGCTGCAGCAACCCCGCCATGCCCATCAGCATCAGGCTGACGGTGCAGTTGCCGCCGATGAAGTTCTTGATCCCGTTTTTCAGTTCTTTCTTTATTAAAGAATCGTTCACGGGGTCGAGGATGATCACGGCGTCATCCTTCATGCGCAGCGCGCTCGCGGCGTCGATCCAGTAGCCCTTCCAGCCGGCGGCGCGGAGCTGCGGGTAGATCTTCTGCGTGTAGTCGCCGCCCTGGCAGGAGATGATCACCGGCAGCGCCTTCAGCGCCGCCACGTCGTTGGCATCGGCGACCGGACCGGTCGTCTTGCCGATCGCCGGGCCCTTGCCGCCCGCCTGCGAAGTCGAGAAGAAAACCGGCTCGACGTGGTCGAAGTCGCGCTCCTCGCGCATGCGCTGCACGAGGACCGACCCCACCATTCCGCGCCAGCCGACGATTCCGACTCTCAACATATCGCTAGTTTATAGAGCGGCAACGACGGCGTCGCCCATTTCAGCCGTTCCCACCCTGCGCGTTCCAGCGGTGTGGATGTCCGCCGTGCGCAAGCCGTCGCGCAGCGCCTTGGTGACCGCAGCCTCGATGCGCCGCGCGTTCTTCTCGTCCTTCAGCGAATAGCGAAGCAGCATCGCCGCCGAGAGGATGGTGGCGAGCGGATTGGCGACGCCCTTGCCGGCGATGTCCGGCGCGGTGCCGTGGATCGGCTCGTAGAGGCCCTTGCCTTTCTCGTCGAGCGCCGCCGAGGGCAGCATGCCGATCGAGCCGGTGAGCATCGACGCTTCATCCGAAAGAATATCGCCGAACAGGTTGCCGGTGACGATCACGTCGAACTGCTTCGGGTTGCGCACCAGCTGCATGGCGCAGTTGTCGACGTACATGTGGCTCAACTCGATGTCGAAATGCTTTTTTCCTTCATCGGTGACGACTTCGCGCCAGAGCTGCGAGGTCTCGAGCACGTTCGCCTTGTCCACCGAGCAGAGCTTCTTGGACCGCTTGCGCGCCGCCTCGAAGCCGACGCGCGCGATGCGCCGGATCTCGGGCTCGCTGTAGCGCATGGTGTCGAAGCCCTCGCGCACTCCGCTTCTTTCTTGAATTCCTTTCGGCTGGCCGAAGTAGATGTCGCCGGTCAGCTCGCGCACAATCAGGATGTCGAGCTCGGCCACCACTTCGCTTTTTAGTGAAGACGCCGCAGCGAGCTCCGGGTGCACGACCGCGGGTCGCAGATTGGCGAACAGCTTGAGCTCCTTGCGCAGGCCGAGGATCGCCTGCTCGGGGCGCTTGGCGCGCGGCAGGTTGTCATATTTCGGATCGCCCACCGCGCCGAACAGCACCGCGTCCGCCTGCTTCGCGAGCGACAGCGTTTTTTCGGGCAACGGGTCGCCGTGCGCCGCATAGGCCGCGCCGCCCACCGCGGTTTCCTGGAATTGAATCTTCAACTCCAGCTTCTTCAGGACGCGCAGGGCCTGGGCAATGATCTCCGGCCCGATGCCGTCACCGGGTAGCACGGCGACGTTCATGTCAGAAGTACCAGGGGAACTGCGTTTTGCGCCGCGCCTCGAAGGCGCGGATCTGGTCCGCGTGGCGCAGCGACAGGCCGATCTCGTCGAGGCCGTTCAGCAGGCAGTACTTGCGGAACGCGTCGACGTCGAAGCGGAATCTCTTCGCGCCATCCGCCGTCGATACCGCCTGGCTTTCCAGATCGATCGTCAACTTGAAACCGGGAAAGGAGGCGGCATCGTAGAAGAGCTGGTCGACCTCGTCCTCGCGCAACACCACCGGCAGCATGCCGTTCTTGAAGCAGTTGGTGAAGAAGATGTCGCCGAACGACGGCGCGATCACGCAGCGAAAGCCGTAGTCGATCAGCGCCCAGGGCGCGTGCTCGCGCGAAGAGCCGCAGCCGAAGTTCTTGCGGCCGAGAAAGATCGTCGCGCCCTTGTAGCGCGCCTGATTGAGGACAAAGCCCGGATCCTTGCGCCACGCGGCGAACAGCGCGTCGGCGAAGCCGGTCTTCTTGATGGACTTCAGGTATTCCTTCGGGATGATCTGGTCGGTGTCGACGTTCGCCCGGTCGAGCGGCGCGACGAGACCGTTCAGCACCGTAAACTTTTCCATCAGCGCCACTCCCGGATGTCGACGAAGTGGCCGGCGATCGCGGCCGCTGCCGCCATCGCCGGGCTGACAAGGTGCGTGCGCCCGCCTTCGCCCTGGCGACCCTCGAAATTGCGGTTCGAGGTCGAGGCGCAGCGCTCGCCCGGCGAAAGGCGGTCGGGATTCATGCCGAGGCACATCGAGCAGCCCGGCTCGCGCCACTCGAAGCCGGCGTCGCGGAAGATGCGGTCGAGGCCTTCCTTCTCCGCCTGCGCCTTTACCAGGCCGGAGCCCGGCACCACCATGGCGACCTGGATGTTGGCGGCCTTGCGCCGGCCTTTGACCATCGCCGCGGCAGCGCGCAGGTCTTCGATGCGCGAGTTGGTGCACGAGCCGATGAACACCTTGTCGAGCTTGATGTCGGTGATGCGCGTGCGCGGCTTGAGTCCCATGTAGACGAGCGCGCGCTCCATGCCCTCGCGGCGGCTGCTGTCCTTTTCCTTCTCCGGATCGGGCACGACGCTGTCGACCGAAGTGACCATCTCCGGCGAAGTGCCCCAGGTCACGTGCGGCTTGATCTCGCGCGCATCTAGCGTGACCTCGCGCTCGAACCTGGAGTCGGGGTCGCTCTTCAGCGTGCGCCAGTAGGCGACCGCGCTGTCCCAGAGCGGCGCCTTGGGCGCGAACTGCCGGCCCTTGACGTACTCGATGGTCGTCTCGTCCACGGCGATCATGCCGGCGCGCGCGCCCGCTTCGATCGCCATGTTGCAGACCGTCATGCGGCCTTCCATCGACAGCGAACGGATCGCGCTGCCGGCGAACTCGATCGCGGAGCCGGTGCCGCCCGCCGTGCCGATGCGGCCGATGATCGCGAGCACCACGTCCTTGGCGGTGACGCCGCGCCCGAGCACGCCTTCGACGCTGACGCGCATGTTCTTCATCTTGCGCGTCACCAGACACTGGGTGGCGAGCACGTGCTCGACCTCCGAAGTGCCGATGCCATGCGCGAGGCAGCCAAACGCGCCATGGGTGCTGGTGTGCGAATCGCCGCAGACCACGGTCATGCCGGGGAGCGTCGCGCCCTGCTCCGGCCCGATGACATGCACGATGCCCTGGCGCTTGTCGAGGTACGGGAAATAGACCTTGGCGCCGAACTCTTTCATGTTGGCGTCGAGCGTCTCGATCTGCAGCCTGGCGAACTTGTCGCGCACGCCGGCCATGCCCTCGTCCCAATTCGTGGTGGGCGTGTTGTGGTCGGCGGTGGCGACGACCGAATCGACGCGCCAGGGCTTGCGCCCGGCGACCTTCAGCCCCTCGTAGGCCTGGGCGCTCGTGACCTCGTGGACGAGATGACGGTCGATGTAAAGCAGCGCCGTGCCGTCGTCCTCGACGTGCACGACGTGGCTGTCCCAGAGCTTGTCGTAGAGCGTTTGACCCATGTTTCCGCTGCGGAAACATAGGATTATAGACGTTACTTGCCGGCTGCGGCGCTGCCTTTCGCAGCCTGGTAGAGCGACATCACCCGCTCCGAATAGGTCTGGAGATCGGCGATACGCGACTCGTTCGACGGGTGCGTCGATAGCCACTGCGGCGGCTGGCTGCCGCCGAGCTTCTCCATTTTCTGCCAGAGCGAGATCGCGGCGTGCGGGTCGTAGCCGGCGCGAGCGGCGAGCTCGACGCCGATGCGGTCGGCCTCCGTCTCCATGCCGCGCGATTTCGGCTTGGACAGCGTGACATCGGCGACCGCGTTGGCGACGCCTTGCCCGAGGTCCCCGACCCCGAACAGCGCGCCGGCAATGCCGATTCCCGCCTGCGTGACCACCTGCTGCGACATCTGCTCGCGCGAATGCTCGCGCAGCGCGTGCGCGATCTCGTGACCCATCACCGCGGCAAGCTCGTCGTCGGTCGGCAGCAGCTTGTTGATGAGGCCGCTGTAGACCGCCATCTTGCCGGCCGGCATGCACCACGCATTCACGTCGTCCACCGACACGACGTGCACTTCCCACGGCCATTTTCCGGCGTCACCGCGGAACGCCGCCGTTTGCGGCACGAGCCGGCTGACGATGGCCTTCACCCGCGCCACCTGCGCGGCATCGCGGTCGAGCGCGTTTTTCTTCTGCGCCTCGGCCATCATCTGCGCGTAGGCCTTTTGCGCGCCGGCGTTGACCTCCTCGGAGGAGACGGCCATGCGCTGCTGTCGGTCGACGCCGACGGTGCCGCCCTTGGTGGTCTCTACGGTCTGGCAGCCCGCTGCCAGCGCCACGGTGCCGGCGGTGAGGAAGATGGTGAACGCGCGCATGAAAACCTCTCAAAGTCCGAGTCGCCTCAACCGGTATGCAAAACACGCGCCCACGGCCGCCGCCGCGGCAGATGCCGAAAAGGCCATGGTCGGACCCGATGCTTCCCAGGCCCAGCCGGCGATCAGTGCTCCTGCGGCGCCTCCGGCGCCGTAGGAAAGACTCGAAAACAGCGTCTGCCCCCGTGCTTGCGCCGACTCAGGGAAGAGCCGATGCACCGTCGCCACCGAAGCGGCGTGAAAAGCGCCGAACGTTACCGCGTGAAGCAGTTGCGCCGGCACCAGGATCCAGAGGCTCGGCGGCAGCCAGCCGATGGCGATGAAGCGCGCGACCGCGCAGGCGAAGCTCGCCAGCAGAATCGCCGACAGCGAGTGGCGGCGGAACAGCGCCGGCAGACAGAGGAAGACGACGATCTCTGCGAGAACGCCGAGCGTCCACAGGCCGCCGATCACCGAGCCGCTGTGGCCCGCGCGCTCGAGGTACAGCGTAAAGAACGTGTACAGCGTCCCGTGGGCTGCGGTCATGCAGAAGCCGGCCGCAATCACCGCCCGGACCCCCTCGCTGATGCGCGGCGTCTCGCCATGACCGTGCGCGCGCGGCGCGCGCGGCGGCAGTGCGAAGGCAATCAGGAGCGAAACGAGCGACAGCGCCACGAGCACATACGGCAACGTCGCCGGCGCCCAGTAGTCAAGCCAGGCGCCGCCGCCCAGCGTGGCGCCTATGAAGCCCACCGATCCCCAGACCCGGATCGGTCCGTAGCGGCCGGCCTGGCCGGCGAGCGAGCCAAGGGTAATGGCCTCCACCAGCGGCACCGCGGCCGACGAGAGCAGCGCCATCGCGGCGACGATCCACGCGATGCTCGCGGTGCTGTCTGCCTGCGGGATGAAGGCGAAACCGGCGGCGCTGGCGGCGCAGGAGAAGGCGACGATGCCCCGGCGCGCGCCGGTCGCGTCGGCGAGCCAGCCCCAGGCCGCCGGCGCAAACACGCGCGCGATATGCGGCAGCGCGACGACGAAGGCGATTTCGCCCGCGTGCAGCCCGCGCGAGGCGAAATAGAGCGGCAGATAGGCCATCCCCACGCCGGCAAAAGCGAAGTAGGCGAAATAGAACGACGCCAGTCGCGGTGCGAGCGGAAATAGCGGCGGCATGCGAACTAACTTAGCATCGGCCGCCATGTCGCGCGGCGCGTTCTACCTCCTGTTCACGGCCTCTGGCTTCGCCGGCCTGATCTACGAGTCCCTCTGGACGCACTACCTCAAGCTTTTCCTCGGCCACGCCGCCTATGCGCAATCGCTCGTGCTTGTGGTCTTCATGGGCGGCATGGCGGGCGGCGCGGCGCTGTGCGCGCGGCTTTCGCCGCGCATCGCCAGCCCGCTCGCGGTCTACGCCGCGGTGGAAGCGGCGATCGGCCTGCTCGCGTTCCTGTTCCATCCGGCGTTCGTCGCGCTCACCGACTGGAGCTACGCCTCGCTGCTGCCGGGCCTGGGCAGCGAAGGCGGAGCGCTCGCGGGGAAACTCGCGCTTTCCTGCCTGTTCATCCTGCCGCAGTCACTGCTCCTCGGCGCCACCTTCCCGTTGATGAGCGCCGGCATCGCGCGCGGCGCGCCCGGACGCGCCGGCGAGTCGGTGGCGATGCTCTATTTCACCAACAGCCTCGGCGCCGCGGCCGGCGTGCTCGCCAGCGCGTTTCTCCTCATCGGCTGGCTCGGCTTGCCGGGCACGCTGCGCACCGCGGGCGTCCTGAACCTCGCCATCGCCGGCGCGGTGATGCTGCTCGCGCGACCGCTGCCTGCGCTGCTGCCGGCGCGCGGCGCGCCGGCGTCGGCGCGGCTGCTTCTCGGCGTGGCCTTTTTCACCGGCCTCGCGTCCTTCATCTACGAAATCGTCTGGCTCCGGATGCTGGTCCTGGTGCTCGGCGCCTCGACGCACGCCTTCGAGCTGATGCTCGCGACCTTCATTCTCGGCCTCGCCCTCGGCGGCCTGGCGGTGCGGCGGCGCGTGGACGCCAGCCCGCAGCCGGCGCGCCTGCTCGGCTGGGTGCAGGTGGTCATGGGCCTCGCCGCGCTTGCGACGCTGCCGGTGTACGACTTCACCTTCGGCCTGATGGAAGCGCTGATGCGCGGCCTGGCGAAAAACGACATCGGCTACGCGCTTTTCAACCTCGCCGGCGGCGGGATCGCCGCGCTGGTGATGCTGCCGGCGACGTTCTGCGCCGGGATGACGCTGCCGCTCCTCACGGGCGCGCTGCTGCGCGACGGCGCGGGCGAGGCGGCGGTCGGCCGCGTCTATGCGGCGAACACGCTCGGCGCGATCGCCGGCGTAGTGCTCGCGGTGCACATCGGCCTGCCGCTGCTCGGTATCAAGGGCTCGCTCATCGCCGGCTGCCTGATCGACGCGGCTCTCGGGCTGGTCCTGCTCGGCGTATTCGGCACACGCGTGATGAGCCTGCGCGCGGGCGCCGTCTGCGCGGCAGCGTTCGTCGCCGTCGCCGCCGGCGTGCGCCTCGACGTCAACAAGATGACCGCCGGGGTGTTCCGCCACAGCGCGCTGGAGACGTCGCGCGACGCGCAGGTGCTGTACGCGCGCGACGGCAAGACCGCGACGGTGCACCTGGTGAAGTATCCGGACGACGCGATCAGCCTGCGCACCAACGGCAAGTCCGACGGCTCGATCAACATGGAGCGCGGCGTCGATCGTGGCACCGACGAGATCACCATGGTGCTCACCGGCGCGCTGCCGCTCGCGCTCAAGCCCGACGCGAAGAGCGCCGCGGTGATCGGCATCGGTACGGGACTGACCACCCACACGCTGCTGCAGAGCCTCTCGATCGAGCGCGTCGACACGATCGAGATCGAGGCGGCGATGGTCGAGGCCTCGCGCGGCTTCCTGCCGCGCAACCGGAACGCCTACGCCGACCCGCGCGGCCAGATCGTCATCGACGACGCCAAGAGCTTCTTCGCCGCCGGCAAGCGCCGCTACGACATCATCGTTTCCGAGCCTTCCAATCCCTGGGTGAGCGGCGTCTCGGGCCTGTTCACGCGCGAGTTCTACCGCCGCGTGCGCGGCCATCTCGCCGACGACGGCGTGCTGCTGCAGTGGTTCCAGCTCTACGAGATCGACGCTTCGCTGGTGGCGAGCGTCATGGGCGCGCTGGGCGCCGAGTTTCCTCACTATTCGGTGTACGCGGCGAGCGACCACGACCTCCTGATCGTCGCCTCGCTCGCGCCGCTTCCTGTCGCCGACCCGCGCGTATTCGAGCAGCCGGCGCTCGCCAAGGAGCTCTGGACGGTGCATGTCATGACCGCGGGCGACATCGACGCACGCTACCTCGGCAACCGGACGACGCTCGAGCCGCTGTTCGCGAGCTACGGCATGCCGGCGAACTCGGACTACGCGCCGGTGCTCGACCTCAACGCCGCGCGCCACCGCTTCACCGAGCGCAACGCCGGCGGCATCGTCGAGCTGCTGAACGCCGGCGTGCCGGCGCTGGAGATGCTCGAGCGCGGGCGCAGCGGCCGGCCGGTGAACCCGCTGTTTCGCGGCGCCGAGGGCTTCAACCGCGTCGAGAACACGCGACTCGCGTGGTACGCGCGCAATTTCCTGGTCGCGCCCGCGCCGCCCGAGCCGCGCGCGGTGCCGACCTGGCTGCAGAAGGATCTGGAGATCCTGCGCGCCCGGCTGCTCGAGTGCCGCCAGCCGCGCGAGCTCGACGTCTGGCTGCACAGCGCGCTGCGCGTCGCGCAGGCGATGAATCCCTATCTGACGCCGAGCGATCTGAACGCGGTCTGGCCGGCCTTCATGGTGTCGCGCTGCTACGCCACCCTGAACGGCCTGCAGCGGCGCTGGCTGGCGTTTTTCCGCGCCGTGGCGGCGCGCGACGCACCCGCCATGGCGGGGCTCGCGGAGGAGCTGCTCGCCTCGCAGCGCGAGATCAGCAACGAGGCGCGCGAATACCTGGTGGCCGCGGCGCTCGCAGGGCATGCCGCGACGGGAGAGCGGGCGCGAGCGGTCGCGCTGTGGGACGCGCAGAAGAAGGCGCTGCGCAATGCCGCCGATTCGCCGCTGTTCCGTCTGTTGCGCTGCCACGCCGGGCGCGAGCGCTGCGCGGCTGAATTCGAGGCCTACGCGGAGCGCTGAACGAAACGCACCGCGGCGAGCGCCTCGCCGAGCAGCGCTTCCGGGTCCTCGCCAGTGAAGTGGCCGGCGAGGATGAGGACGGTGAGCCCGTGGACCATCGCCCAGATCGCCTGTGCCACTGCATCACCTTCGACGAGCCGGCGCACCGCGGCCGGCACGGGGCGGGTGAACATCAGCCTGAACCGCTCGGGGTTGGCGCGCCCGAAACGCAGGTAGGCCATCGCCTGCTCCCGCCAGGGCTTGGCTTCGAGCGCCATCGCCAGCAGCACGAAGCCCTCGTCAGCGAGCGCGGCCAGCAAAGCCTGCCGGTCGGCGAAGTGGCGGTACGGCGCGTTGTGCGAAACCCCGGCGCGGCGCGCGAGATCCCGCAGCGAGATGGCATCGCGCCCTTCTTTCTCGAGGATTTTCGCCGCCGCCCGCAGCAACGCCGGGCGCAGCTCGCCGTGGTGGTATGTTGACACTGGCTACATATCTTACAGAGCTATGTATCCATTGACAACATCAAGCTTCGGCGAGCCCCCCGGCCTTGAGCGACCGGCGGCGCCGGCGCCAGCCTTCCAGCGCGAGGCGGGGATTGAACAGGCCCCACAGGTAATAGACGATCTTGAAGGCGCGCAGGCTGCGGTTGATCGGCGTGCCGCGGAACAGGTCGCCGGCGAGCAGCGAGATCACGGCGGTCTGCATGCGCAGCTTGTCGCTGGGGCGCATGAACAGGCTCTCGATGCCCGGCGTGGTCATGCGGTAGATGAACCACGAGAAGTTGCGCACGCCGCTGCGCACGCCCTTCTCGAAGCGGCGCAGCGCCGCGGGGGCCTTGGCCGGGTCGCGCAGGTACGTGTCGACCACGTCGGCGCCGAGGAAGGCGCTGTTCATGCCGAGCAGCACCCCCGAGGAGAACACCGGGTCGACGAACGCCCAGGCATCGCCGATCAGGATGTGGCGGTCGCCGTACATGCGATCGGAGTAGTAGGAGTAGTTGCCCGTTGCGGTCACGTTGCCGGGCAGCTGCGCCTGCGCGAGGCGCGCCGCGAGCGCCGGGCAGCGGGCGATGGTGTCGAAGAAGAACTGGCGCGTTTCGCCCTTGCGCGTCTTCATGTAGTCCGCGTTGCAGACCGCGCCGACGCTGGTCTGCCCGTCGAGCAGGGGGATGAACCAGAACCAGCCGTGCTCGAACCAGAAGATGCTGATGTTGCCCTCTTCCTTGCCGGGCAACCGCTTGGCGTTGACGAAGTGGCCGAACATCGCCGCGGTGGCGTGGTCGTGGTTGCGCCGCTTCATGTCGAAGCGACGGGAAAGAAAAGTGTCGCGCCCCGACGCATCGATGAAGAAGCGCGCCTTCCACGAGCGCTTGGTGCCGTCGGCCATTTCGCCCGCGATCCGCACCTCGGCGTCCTCGGGGAATTGCACGTCGGTGATGCGGCACTCCTCGACCGTCTGCGCGCCCATCCTGGCGCTGTTGCGGAACAGGATCTCGTCGAGCTGCGAGCGGCGCACCTGGTAGGTCGACGGATAGTCGGCGTTCCAGGCCAGGCTGAAGTCGAAGGTCACGGTCTGCTTCATCTGCGGCGAGATGAACTCGGCGCCGTACTTCACCATGCCGATCTTCTCGACCTGTTCGCGCACCCCGAGCCGCTCGAATAGCGGCGTGCTCATCGGCAGCATCGATTCGCCGATGTGGAAGCGCGGGTGGCGCTCCTTGTCGACGACCACCGTTTTCCAGCCGCGCTCGGCGAGCAGCCCCGCCGCGGTCGAGCCCGCAGGCCCGCCGCCGAGGATGAATACATCGCAGGTTTCTTCCATCTACCTGATCTCCCTGATTTCCCCGGAACCCCTGGTGCAGGCTGCGATTTTACCGCGCGCGCGGCGCCCGGCGCGGCGCCTTGCGCGCTTTTCCCTCTGTACTTTTTACATAGGGATTGCGGCCGGTGCGGAATTCCACGCGCATCGGCGTGCCGTGCAGCTTGAACGTGTCGCGCAGGAATCCCTCGAGATAGCGCCGGTAGGACTCGGGCACGCGGTCGAGGGCATTGCCGTGGATGATGATCCGCGGCGGGTTGATGCCGCCCTGGTGCGCGTAGCGCAGCTTCGGCCGGAACTGCCCGCGCTTGGGCGGCGCCTGCTTCTCCACGGCGGCGGCGACCGCGCGCGTCAGCTTCGGCGTCGGCATCCTCGCCATCGCCGCCGCGTACGCCGCGTCGACCGAGCGCATCAGCAGCGGGAGTCCCTTGCCCTCCTTCGCGGAGATCTGCAGCGACTCGGCGAAGCCGAGGAAGGAGAGCTTCCACGCCACCTCGGCCTGGATGCGCTCGCGCGCCTCGCGGTCGGCGGCGTCCCACTTGTTCAAGGCCAGCACCACGGCGCGTCCGCGCTCCAGGATGTAGCCCGCGACGTGCGCGTCCTGCTCGGTGACGCCCTCGCGCGCGTCGAGCAGCAGCACGGCGACGTTCGCCGCCTCGATCGCCTGCAGCGCCTTGACGATCGAGAAGAACTCCACCGGCGTGCCGGTGCGGCCGCGGCGGCGCACGCCGGCGGTGTCGATCAGGGTGTAGCGGCGACCCGAGCGCTCGAACGGCACTTCGATCGGATCGCGCGTCGTCCCGGGCTGGTCGAAAGCGATAACGCGCTCCTCGCCGACCAGCGCGTTGACCAGCGTCGACTTGCCGACGTTCGGCCGGCCGACGATCGCGACGCGGGGATGGCCCTTGTCCGGGTCCTCTTCGCGCTCGTCTCCCGCGGGGAATTTCGCGAGCACCAGGTCCATCAGCTCGCGCACGCCTTCGCCATGCGCCGCCGAGATCGCCGCCGGGGTGCCGATGCCGAGCTCGTGGAACTCCGCGACCGCGGTATCCGACTGCATGCCCTCGCTCTTGTTCACCGCCAGATAGCGCGGCGTAGCGATGCGGCGCAGCCTCTCGGCGATCGCGCGGTCGGCGGGCGTCGGGCCGACGCGCGTGTCGACCACCAGCACCACCGCGTCGGCCTCGGCGATCGCCTGCTCCGCCTGGCGCGCCATCTCGACGAACACGCCCTCCGCGCCGGGCTCGAAGCCGCCGGTGTCGATGGCGATGAAGCCGCGCTCGCCCTGGCGGCCTTCGCCGTAGTGGCGATCGCGCGTCACGCCCGGCAGGTCGTGGACGATCGCGTCCCGGCTGCGCGTCAGGCGGTTAAAGAGAGTGGACTTGCCGACGTTCGGCCGCCCGACCAGGGCGATGACTGGCTTCACGGCACCAGCGCATGCAGGCTGCCGTCTTCGCTCTGCACCAGGAGGCCGGCCGGCAGCGAGATCGGCACCGCGCGCACTGCGCCGCCCTTGGTTTCGTAGCGGCTGACGAAGCTGCCCGATTCGCGCTCCAGAAAATGCACGAAGCCCTCGAAGTCGCCGATGACGACCACCTGTCCCTCGGGAAGCGGCATGGTGAGCTGGCGGTAGGAAAGCTTGTCCTGCTTCCACACCGACTGGCCGTTGCTGCGATCGAGCGCCTGCACCGCGCCCTTGTCGTCGCTCACGTACGCGTAGCGCGCATCGACGCTGACGCCGGTGGCAGAGGACAGCTCGCGCGACCAGATCTGGCGCCCGCTCGACGCCTCGTAGCAGCCGACGCGCCCCTGGTAGGCGACGGCGCAGACCTCGCGCCCCTGGAGCGCGGGACGGCCGACGACGTCGCTGACGCGCTCGAGCTCGGTCGAGCCTTTCGGCACCGAAACCGTCGCTTCCCAGCGCTGGCCGCCATTCGACAACGCGATCGCGACCAGCTTGCCGCCCGGAAAGCCAGCGTAGGCGGTATCGCCGGAAATGGCGATGCCGGCCGGCGCGTGCAGGATCAGATTGACGCTCGCGCGCTGGTAGACCCAGCGGCGCTTGCCGTCGACGGCGTTGAACGCAAAGATGCGGTTGTCGATGCTGCGCACCAGCACCATGCCGGCGCCGACTTCGGGCGGCGCGAGCACCTCGCTCGAGACGCGCGCGCGCCAGCGCACCTTGCCGCTCCCGGCGTCGAACGCGACCACCTCGCCGTCCTCGTTGGCGACCGCCACCGTGTCCGCGTCGGCACCGACGCCGCTCGACACCGGAGTCTCGGCCGCGGTGCGCCAGCGTCGCCGGCCGCTGGCCGCGTCCAGGCGGACGACGACGCCATCGCGCGAGGTGGCGTAGATCGCATCGCCGACCAGCGCCGGGAAGAACACCCAGCGGTCCACGCCTTCGACCAGCGGCGGGGGCCAGTCGGCGCTGTAGCGAAGGTCCTCGGCCAGCGATGCGGACCACAGCACGCGCAATGGCCGCGGGTTCTCGAGCACCGTCAAATCCGCCGGCTGCGGGCCGGGCGTGCTGCCGCACGCGGCGAGTAGCGCGAGCGCAGCAAGGATGACGAGCCGCCGCAGTTCAACCACCCGCATCTCAACCACCCAAGGCGTCCAGGCGCATGCGCACGCTGTCGCGGAAAGCGGCGTCCTGCTTGCCGATCTTCTCCAGCGCCAGCTTGTACGCGGCGCGCGCGTCGGCGGCCTGGTTCTTCGCCACCAGCACGTCGCCCCGCAGCGCCGCGTACTGGGCTTCGAAAGCGGCGGCGTGCGGCATGTTGAGCAGCTTCAGGGCCTCGTCGTGGGCCTTTTCGTCGAGCAATACCGCGCCGAAGCGCAGGCGCGCGAGGTCGCGCAGCTCGTCCGACGGCGTATTGTCGAGCACCCATTGCAGTTGCACCTTCGCACTCTTCAGGTCGCTGCGGTCGAAGTGGAAGCGCGCCGCCACCAGCGCGCCCATCGACGCATAGAGCGTCCGCGGATAGCTTTCGATCAGCGAGCCGCCGGCGTCGCGCATCGCCTTTGCATCGCCGGCCTCGGCTGCACGCGCCAGCGTGTCGTACAGGCCGGCAGCATTCGCCGCCTGGTTCTGCTGGTAGATCCGCCAGCCCTGCCAGCCGGCGAAGCCGAGCGCCGCCGCGACGATCACGGCAGTGATCAGGCGGCCGTGCTGCTGCCACCAGGCCTTGAGTTCGGCAACCTGTTCCTGTTCTTCGAGATCGAGGGCCATCAGCTTTCCTTATGAGGCGAGCGTTTCGCGCACGGCTGCGACCAGGCCGTCGATCGGTACGTCGCGCGCCGTCTTGCTCGCGAGGTGCTTGACCTGCACCACATTTTTCGTGAACTCGTTTTCACCGGCGACCAGCGCCAGGCGGAAACCCTTCCGGTCCGCGTACGTGAGCTGATTGCCGATCTTCGCGGTCTCGAGGTAGACCTCGGTATTGATTCCCGCGGCGCGAAGCGCGGCCGCCATTCTCAGGTATTTGTCGAGATATTGGTGATCCATCGTCGTGACCAGCACCTCGGCCGGCGTCCTCGCGAGCGGCCGCAGCAGGCCCGCCTCGCTAAGCTTGGAGAAAAGGCGCGTCAGGCCGATCGAAATACCGACGCCCGGCAGCCGGGTATTGGTGAAATAGCTCGCCAGGTCGTCGTAGCGCCCCCCGGAGCAGATGCTGCCCAGCTCCGGGTACTTGGTCAGGGTCGTCTCGTAGATCGTGCCAGTGTAGTAGTCAAGTCCTCGCACGACGCTCAGGTCGACCCCGAATGCGGTATCGGGAACGCCGAACAGGCGGATGGTCTCAACGATCTTCTTCAGCTCTTCCAGCCCCTGCTGATAAGCCTCATTCTGGAAGCCGAATTGGCCCAGGATGTTCAACGTCGCATCGATGTCCGCCCGCGTCGAAATGATGCTGTGGAGCTGCGTCGCGTAGGTATGCTCGACGCCCGCGGCTTCCAGACCCTCGAGGATCTCCTTCGTCTCCTCTTTCTCGACCTTGTCGAGGATCCGAAGCACGTTCGCAGCGTTCTCTTGCGCGATTTCGAAGTGCGTCAGAAGGCCTTTGAGAAGCTTGCGGTTGTTGATGCGGATGCGGAACTCGCCGATCGCCATTTCGCGGAACACGGCGTAGATGACGCTCGGAATCTCGGCTTCGGCGAGGTAGCTCAGCTTCTCCCGGCCGATGATGTCGATGTCGCACTGGTAGAACTCGCGGAAGCGTCCCTTGTTCGCCTGCGGCGTTTCGCCGCGCCAGACCCGCTGGATCTGGTAGCGCCGGAAGGGAAACGCCAATTCGCGCTCGCGCATCGCCACGTAGCGCGCCAGAGGAACCGTCAGATCAAAGCGCAGAGCGCCTTTCGTCGCGGCATCGTCGTCATCAGCCTCGGCAAGCCGCCGGAGCGCATAGATCTCCTTGTCCGCAGCGCCCTTCGAGGTCAGGATCTCCTGGCGCTCGGCGGAAGGCGTTTCGATCGGCAGAAATCCGAAGAGCTCGAAGTTGCGCCGGATGACGTCGACGAGGTGATTGAACTGGAGCTGCTCCGCGGGCAGATATTCCTGATCGAAGCCGCGCAGCAGTTGCGGTTTGACCTTCTGCACCTCAGATCGCCTTGATGGGGATCTGCTTGCGGCCGTACTTCTCCTTCACGTAGCGGTCGACGATCGCCTGGAACTCCTCGGCGATGCGCTCGCCCTTCAGGGTCACGGTCTTCTTGCCATCGACATACACCGGCGCCACCGGCACCTCGCCGGTGCCCGGCAGGCTGATGCCGATATTGGCGTGCTTCGACTCGCCCGGCCCGTTGACCACGCAGCCCATGACCGCGACGCGCATGTTCTCGGCGCCGGGATGGGTCTCGCGCCACACCGGCATCTGGTTGCGCAGGTAGGCCTCGATCTTCTGCGCCAGCTCCTGGAAGACGGTGCTCGTCGTGCGCCCGCAGCCCGGGCACGCGCTGACCATGGGCACGAACGCGCGCAGCCCCATGGTCTGCAGCAGCTCCTGCGCGACCTGCACCTCGCGCGCGCGATCGCCGCCCGGCTCGGGCGTGAGCGAGATGCGGATCGTGTCGCCGATGCCTTCCTGCAGCAGCACGCCCATCGCCGCCGACGAGGCGACGATGCCCTTCGAGCCCATGCCGGCTTCGGTGAGGCCGAGGTGCAGCGCGTAGTCGCAGCGCGCGGCGAGCGCGCGGTACACCGCGATCAGGTCCTGCACCTGGCTCATCTTGCAGGAGATCACGATGCGCTCGGCGGCCAGCCCCAGCTCCTCGGCGTAGCGCGCCGAATCGAGCGCCGAGCGGATGACGGCCTCCCGGGTCACCGCAACGGAATCCAAAGGTTGGGAAAGGCGGGCATTCTCATCCATCAGACGCGCGAGGAGGTCGGCGTCGAGGCTGCCCCAGTTGACCCCGATGCGCACCGGCTTGGCGTAGCGCAGGGCGCACTCGATCATGGTGGCGAACTGCTCGTCGTGCTTCTTTCCCTTGCCGACGTTGCCGGGGTTGATGCGGTACTTGGCGAGCGCCTGCGCGCAGTCCGGGAACTGGGTCAGCAGCTTGTGG
>Ga0137409_10002755_pt1 | contig 18743 bp, 32 predicted proteins | sample CZODoug1_16funga_FD_122059 | JGI IMG/M metagenome (GOLD analysis project Ga0137409, IMG submission 122059) | Vadose zone soil fungal communities from Angelo Coast Range Reserve, California, USA - CZODoug1_16fungal (Hybrid Assembly) | ecosystem: Environmental > Terrestrial > Soil > Vadose zone... | reverse complement strand
ATGAAATTAGCATTGTAAGTTGTTTCATAAGGAATCATCGACTCATCCACTGTCTTTTCAGTGATGATGTCATTCAACCATTGCAATCCATCAGCAATTTGAGGACCGTTAACCGTCTCAAATTCTCTGGAAACGACTTGCGAAGCATAATAAGAGCCAGAAATAAGCTGATTAGTGGTATATGCCATAAAGCTTCCTTGCTAATGATTAGCATCCTTTCTCATAAAAAAATAATAATATTAATGAAAATTTTTATTATTCTAGATAATCGGTAAAACCTGTCACATTTAATGTAACTAAATCGCCTGCAAAAACTTTATAAGAAATCTCTCGCAAAAATGTAGGAAGCGTCAACGTACCAAATTGTGGTGCGGCAACTCCACATCCAAATTGAACGATAGGACTTATACCAAGAACCGTAGAAAAGCTAAATTGTGCCGTATTTCCTGCGGAAGCTGGCGTATAATTTATAGTTACCAATGCTTCGGTTGTTACTATGATGCTATTTTCTACGATAGGTGGAATAGCAGCAGCAATATTAACTAATGTAAACACCGTTGCTGTACCAGCAGCAAGTACATTAATAGAAGATCTATAATAATAATTTCTACTTTCATTTAATCCAGATTGAACAAAACTAATAATATTTGCCGAACCATCCGTCAATACCCATCCTACGCGTCGGAACATATCATAATTAAGCGGAATAATAGGAGCATCAGGTGATAAAGAAAATAATCCCGCCGTTTGGCTGTATCCTCTAGAATCGCCTATGACATATACAGCATAAAATGTATTAGCTGCGAAAGTCCCAAAATCTATACCATTTGCGCCAACTATTGCGCTATCTACAATAGTATCTGCAGACAATATAATATCTGCGATATTTGTAGAATTTCTGGCAGCTCCTGAAAACAAGGTAACTGATTTTGAAGTACGAAAACGAATTTGCAGTTGATTTACATATGAAAGCCCTGCATTAACAATAGGGTTATTTGGTGTAGCCATAATAAAATCCTTTTTAAAGTGGTTAAATTTTTATCTATAAATAATCTGTAAAGCCTGTGGCATCCAGATTAAGTGCATCCCCTAGAAAAACTTTATAAGCTATTTGTCTAAATTGGGAAGGAACCGTTATAGTTCCCTGTTGAGCTAGTGCTGATCCGCATCCAAATTGCACTATTCCAATTGGAAAAGTATCGATAGCATGAAATTCAGAAAAATTAATGGCAGCGGCTGGGAAATAAGTTACATTTAAAGATACTTGACTGATAACTTCTAGACCTTGTTGGGCAATAAACGGTACAACGGACTGCATATCAACATTAGAAAATGTTATTGATGAACCTGAAACAAGTACATTGATAGGCGTTGTATAATAGTAAGTCCTACTTTCATCTGTCCCTAATTGATAAAACTGAACAATATTTGCCGAACTATCTGTTCGTATCCATCCAACTCTTCTGAACATGTCATAGCCAGCGGGGATGGGCGACGGTCCATTAATGCTGCTTTCTAGGAAAGAAAGCAATCCGGCCGTAGGTTGATAGCCTCTAGAATCCCCTATGACATAAACAGCATAGAATGTATTGGCAACAATAGGCGAAAAATCTGCCCCATTTGCTCCGATCATAGTGCCATTTATTATAATATCTGATGACAAAGTAATATCTGCAACATTCGTAGAATCTCTTGCAGCTCCAGGAAGTAACGTAATTACTTTTGAATTAAGATAACGAGTTTGCAATCCATTTACATACAAAAGGCCTGCATTAACAATAGGCGCATTTGGCGTAGGCTCTGACATAATAAAATCCTTTTAAAAATGTTTTTTATAGATAATCTTTATAGCCAGATGTAATCAATGTTAATGCATCGCCCGCTTCAACCTTATATAAAATAGACGGATTCACGCCAGCTGACTGAAGTTGCGCGGGAACTGTAAGCATTCCATTCTGAATTGCGGCAACACCATATCCAAATGTTGATATGAGACTAGAAGGTGAGCCTGAACCAAACGTTATGAATTTTGCAATATGAGTAGCTACACTCGCCGTATAAGCCACTTGAAATAAGACTTCTGTTGAAATAGGAGGGACAGATGGTGATAAATTAACAGGAACAAAAGTAGTCGACACTCCTCCTACCAGCGCATTAATTCCATTATCATAATAATAGGTGCGGTCTTGCGCATTACCATATTGCCAAAATGGCAATATATTTGCTGACGAATCCGTTAGTATCCATCCTATGCGTCTGAACATGTCATAACCGGCTGGAATAGCAGGAGCATTAGGTGATAAAGAAAATATGCCACCTGTTGGCTTATAGCCAGTAGAATCCCCTATCACATAAACCGCATAAAATGTACTAGCTATTAAAGGATTCGCATCAGTGCCATTTGCGCCTACTTGTTCGCCATCCATCGTAATCGTTGAAGATAAAGTAATATCTGCAATATTAGTGGAATTCCTTGCCATACCTGGCATTAAAAAAAGTTTTTTAGTGAGTGTTGAACTATCAGTTGTATCAGAAATCTGCAATCCATTTATATATAAAAGACCAGAATTCACAATAGGGTTGTTAGGTATAGTCATAATAAAATCCTTTTTAAAATGGTTAAAGAGGACAGTACATATCTGTCCTCTCTTCATTAGAGTAACTAGATAGGCAAAGCAACCATCATTGCGTATTCATCTACTAATGTTTTACCCCATATGATGTCATGCACCATACCACGTTGGTTTTGACCAAAGAGTGAACCGTAGTATTGACGAATAGACGCGCCGCTGTCGGGATCTTGTGCCACCGAGGTAGGGTAAGGTACTTCTTCTGGTAGTCTTGGCATCGCAAGATACAAAGGGTTACCAGACATAATTAAACCGCACCGATGTGTAGGAAGAACACTAACTTGCATACCTGCGGCAATAGCTGCCGTAATATTTTGTGTATTACCTGCGGCTGCTTGAAGAGCTGGATAAATATTAACCGTCACTTGAGAACCAGCCGTACTTACCGCATCCGCAGTTGCGCGAAATTGGACAGGACTTTGACTTGGTAAATGGCCAATAAAGGTTAAAAATCTCACATTCGGTTGGCCAGAAACACCGTCATTAAATTGGAATTTATCGAATGCTTTAATGGAATTTGGGTCACTTGCAGCGGTAGTTCCATTGAAAGTTATTTGAATTACACCACCATTTGCATCCGTAACAAAGTTAGCAACTGTTAATACGGTACCTGCATTACCTTCTGTTCCTGCTGTATGCGTTTTTAAAAGGTTCGATTGATACCATTCGCAATTTGAAAATGCGCCAATTTCCCAGCTCATAGCTTCTTTATTATTACGATCCAGTGCAAATTGATTTAAACCGGAGTTAATAATTAACGGGAAAGTTAGATCAGATAAATAACCTTTTGTGCTGTCTTTTGCCGCACCAAAGTTACGGAAAAATGCCAAAGCATTTGCCAACTGAAGATAGGTGCTAATAGGGGTTACACCATCGCCGTAGAAACGGAAAGTATTTGTTTCAGCGAGACTTGCTATGTCAGATTCAACGCGCGTCCCAAGTTCTGAAATGGCAGATTTTCCAAAAACCTGCATGTAATCGCGTACATTAAAAATAAATTGTTGAGCAGTAAATTCGTAAGCGGTTGAAGCTTGTTGATTTACGGTCAATTGTTGTACGCGCTGTACAGCGGACTGAAAACTTACAACTAAACTATTAGTTGTTGTAAAACGCGGCGGCAAGTCGAAAGAAACGGTATCGCCAAGATTACGTGGGATATCATCGTTAAAGCTCTTGAACTTCATGTTCGAGGTGCTAATAAATGCAAAACTATTTAGTAATAAGGCAAGATTGGATTCGTTATAGGTAATAACTTGTTGTAAAATATTTGTCGCCATTGCAAAGCTCCTTTTCCATAAGAAATTTTTTGCAGTGGTAATATGAAAGTAATCGGCTGATTATCCTTTAAGCCAAGGCTGTTTTCTCAAATCTCGAATACCCAACTTACCATTGCTTCCAGAAACTCTGGAAGATTGCAAACGGTCAAGTGGGGCAGCGACATTCGAAGAATTTTCATCAGATTGTGCTTGTCTGTTTTCCGTTATCGAACGTGATAATTTCAACAATTCAGCTTGTGCCTGACGCGGATTCTTTTCAGCGAGCCTATCAAGTCCAACTAACTTTAAAGGATTGCGAGAAAGGTCATAGATAACATCGGCTGCATTATCAATGCCAGCAACCAAATACGTCAGTTGCGGAAATGCCGCGGGATCAAATTCCTTTGTAACTTCCTCAAAGTCATCATAAGCCGTTTTTCCCTGTTCTATCTTAGAAAGATACGAAGTTGCGACTCTGTCCATCTCATCTTTGAGGCGACGTTGTTGCATTTCTTCATTAAATCTTTCCTGCACTTGCTGGTAGATAGCATTAGCATCCACATCACGTGGCACATTTTCATTGCGCTGTGTTTGTTGTTGCTGTTGGGATTGAATTGACTCCAATTCCTTTTGATGCTTTTCTTCCATCTCGCGCTTGACAGTTTGAGTGGCTTTTGCTTTTTCATGCTGAACAATCTTATTGACCTGAGATTGAGATAACATCTTCTCTTGTTCAGGAACAAAATTTGTATTGTCTACAGCACTTTCAGAGACTTGATTCTCTTCCATTTATAAACTTCCTTGTTTATCACGGTGTGCCCGTGTGATGACGGTAGGTACCTCGATCCGTTCGAGTATCGCTCATTTTGCCGCATGAGTGCGTATTCTTCCCAAGAATTAGAATGCTTAGTCATTTATTTTTAATAATATATACCTTTTTTATAAAGTATCAACTTTCTACTTCATTCTCTCTTTTTTCATATGTTCTTTTTTTCGTTCCTTCATTTCCTCTTTCATCTCATTTTTTTTAGTATCTTTGACTTTTTCATCTTTTTTGCGATTTTTATTAGAATATTCACCCATGATTTATCTCCTATTTTTTCTTTTTACTTCGTCTCGCTTCACTGTAAGCAATAGCTACTGCTTGTTTCTGTGGTTTTCCAGCTTTTACTTCCGTTGAAACATTCTTTGAAAAGCCTTCTTTTGTTTTGGCTTTTTTCCCTTTAACTAATGGCATATAAATACTCCTTGATTGATTAAAATGACTTAAAATTCCAGCTGATGGCTTTATGTATTTAGATGCCATATTTATCGCTTTCTCATTTTCTTAAATGTTTCAGCCAAAGCAGCTTGTTTTCTCGTCTTTGGATTTTTACTATTTTCTGCCTTTTCAAGTTTACTAGCCGGTATATCATGTCCTTCTTTTGCACCCAATTTCTTCCTAAGGACGTCTTTTTTTATATCTGCGCCTTGAATCCATTTTTTCATTTCTGTCATTATAAAATCCCCTTTTTCTATTTTTAAAGTTGTTTCAGGCGACCCCACTATTCCCGGCACCTGATGAACTACTTTCTGTCGTCTTTTTCTCATATTCATTCACTTTTTTTATATTCATTTTTCATTTCTTCTTTTGAAGTCTCATGAATATGTTTGCTTATATTAATAGCCGATTCCACCTGAGTCCTAGCTTGCTCGGCATCTACTTCAGCAAGTCTTATTTCATTTTCCAAATCAGTATTTCGTATTTTACTCATAACTTCCAGGAATTTTGTTTCGGAATCGCGCTCTTTCAGAGATAGATTAGCCGAATCAATCTTCGCTCTTTCCTGAATAGCCATCACTTCAATCATTTCTTGGGTGGGTGACTGAAGTTCTTTTTGAGCTTGCTGCATACTCATAGCCTGCTGTTGTGACTGCATTTGCATTTGCTGTTGTTGTTGTTGTTGAGCGGCTTGCTGTTGCTGCTGCAATTGTTGCTGGAATTCTTGTGCTTTTTCTTTTAAATCATCTATGCCACGTATATCAATATTGTCAAGAAGAACGGGTAACCCATATTGATTAAAGAATTGTGAAAATGCCGGAGATGCTTGAGAAAGTGAGATGATTGTCTGTAATGCAATTTCTTTTTGCATGGCAAAATTAACTCCAACCTCTACCTTTATTTGCAGATGATTAGGGTCAAAATTCATATACAATGACCCTTTTTTGTTAATTTCAAAGTATTCACGTTTACCGTCAGGCAACAAAACTGGCAAACTTCGTGGAGTCCTGAGAACTTTTGGCATTAAGTCGACATATACTTCCCCAATGCGATTAAGCATTTTTGTCCATCCAACAAGATAAGGAAGGGCCGCAGTATTGCTTTGCATGGAACTTCTGGCAAACGCAATTCCTGACATTTGGCCTCTATTTTGTCCAGCCGCACCGTCATAACTGCCTAAAATTACTTGCGTCATTTCATCTGACATACGAAAAGTTTCGGCAATCTGAGGAGGTATAGGGGTGCGCACGACTTCTCGAGGAGGAGGCAATATAACTGTGGGATTATTGGTATCTAGAAAATGGTTGTAAATTAACGTATCAGCCTTTTGCACGTTTTGATAAGCTGTTTGATAATCTGTTGGTATGGATTCAAGGGCCACAACAAATTTATGTTGAATCGTATTCTCAAGTTCGTTTCCTAATGATTGACCCGCTAGATTCTTAAGTCTCTGAATGCCCAATGCATGAAAAACATAAGGGCGCGTGAATTGTACATATGCCGCCCCCTCTTTTAGTTCAACACTATTTCCGTCCCCGAAAATATGAGGCAATTTTGAATAAATTGTTTTTTTCTCATCTAGAATCATACTTTCGCAAAAGCGATAACGTATTATATCTTCTAGAATAGTTTTTCTTTTGTTGACAGGAATAGGAGGCTGCTCAATAGAACCTGATTCGTCCCATTCTTTTAAGAATTTATTATATTCTTTTTCAGTGGTTACATGCCCATTGCTAAGCTTTACAATCATTTCTCTTCGGGGTTTTTTCTCATAATATTCACAAACTAATACAATTTCTTCTTGTTCATTTTGAAAAGACCAATCAAAACCCGATAGAGATCGAGTAAATTTCATATCTTTTGTCACCTCAATGCCGAAAGTATCTTCGCATTGCTGGCGTGTCATAGGATATAATTCATAGCTGAATCGTCCATCACCTTTATGAGAAGTCTTAGCTAATGGGTCAAAACCACATAATGTTGGGTTTCGTTTTTCTATAATAATATTTTGTTCAAAACTTTTTTCATTTACATAATCTGTATAGACTTTTGCAACGGCATATCCCCCTGCAAGCAAATCGGAATATACGTTATATTTAAACATATCAGTACAACCATCAAATAATGCAGCACGCAAATGTGCTTCAGTTACTTCAATTGTGGCTATAAACTCTTTAGTTAACATGGAAAGGGGAACGCCATCAGCGGCACGCACACTTAAATCGGGTTGCTGAGTTGAAAATTCACCCCGAAGTCGAGATATAAGCGCTTCTAGAATATTGAATTCAATGGTGGGAAGGCCTCTTTCTGACAAGGTAGCAGCTTCCTTGTCACTCAAGGAGGATTTGAAAACGAAATTAACAAATTCATGAAAACGTTTTACGTTATCGGAAAAATATTGCTGTGATTCTTCGACTGATTTTTTTAGTTCTTTTAACTTATCCGTGTTTTTTCTAGCGATATCCGCCATAAGCTGCCGTCCTGGCTTTTATTTTCCGTTGTAGAGATTGATTCATATTTGTGAGAATCTGTTTTTTCTCTTCCTGATAAAGACTATTAGAATATATGGTTTTTTCTATTAAAGCGATACGAATTGCATCAGATAAAGTATCAGCAATGTCATCATATCGATGGGTATTATTGGCCGTTATCTTACTCATATGCTTAATGCAATCATCTTTATGTTTTGCATTATAAGAAAATGAGATTTGTTTAGAGGAAACAAAGGACTGCATATCAATAAAACGTTGAGTTTTACTACCAGAAGACCTATTTCTTTCAATTTCCCTTACTTTCATTCCTCGCAAATCTTTTAAGACACTAACCAGAGTAACACCCGTGGACTTTTTTTCAATAGCACATAATTGAGGAGGATTTTTATGTAATGAACAATTTGCGTAAAAATCAATGAAAGCTTCTTGTAAATCTTTAGGTTCTACCCTTATTTCCATACAATCTAGCCAATGAAGACCTAATTTACCCGTTTTTCTTCCCATTGTTTCAATTTCATAAACACCCCAGAAGCTAAAAACTGTCGCATCATTCCAAGATTTGTCGGTTTCTGCCGTATCAGCGGTAATAAAAGTACTAAAAAATTCAGGCTCTTCATCCAATATTTTAAACCATTCTGGATTAAATAGACCTCCACCAGCGGGCAACGGATTTTGTTGAATCTGGGCTGCAAAAACATAAGGCGTCTTTTCTTGTAACATTAACAATTTTTCTTTTGACATGAATTCTGGATATAAAGCATTTCCAGCATCATCCAACCCTTTTAAAATAAGGGCATCCCATGTATCAACGTCGTTACCACTCAAAAAATATTCCGTCAAATCCGCTTCATGTACTCTTTGCCCTATGTAAAGAATAGGGACATTCATTCCTCGACACCGTTGTCGCACAGTTTCGTCATAATTGCTTAATACTCTTTCCCGCATAGTATCGCTATGTACTTCATCCGGTTTATGGGCATCATCTAATATCACGGCACCACTAAATCTATCAAGCCCAGGCAATCCGGCATCTTGTCCTGTAATACTTCCTCCCGATCCAAATGCCCTAATAGAGCCACCCGCTGTGGTTTTAAAGAAATCTTTGGCTCTACTGTCTTTTTCTAATTCAATATCAAATAGATATTGATACATACGCGATGAAACGACTGATCGTATAAAAGCGGTATGTTTCGCTGATAATTCTTGAGAATAGGAGATATATAGGAAATTTGAATCGGGAAAACTAGCCCATGACCATGCCGCCCACATACTAGCTAAAACTGATTTCCCATAACCGGGAGGAATATTAATAATTTGCCGAAGCGACTTTAGGCGCATTAAATCCGTTAAAGCACGAGAAACAGTTATATGATGAGATTCTCGTCCTATGGGAACTGATATGATGAATTTCCTTCCCGTTACATACTCGAAAAAGTAGCGGGTAAATTCTAGCAATGAACCACGAAGTTTGGATGCTTGTTCTTCTTTTTCATAGTCTATGAGTATTTTCGTCATTATCACTTCCTTGTGACTTTCGTATCTCATTAAGTTTATTATTTTCGGATATCCATGTTAAAAATGACAAAAAATCATCGATCTTCGATTCATGTAATCGCATTTTAAAATAAAATCCATTATCTTTTTTAAGAGAATTGTAACTATTTATTACTTTTTGCATAATAATGTCACTCTGTGTTTCGTCTTCTGGCCTATGTATATCATCTATTGTGAGAAAGGCTCTATTATCATTTGTCATTTTTTTGTGGCTCGTTGAAATTTTTAGTTTCTTTACTTAACTCATTATATGTCTCTATTTTCTTTCAAACTTTATCACGATTTTACTTAACAGTGATAAAAAACTCGCAAAATCTCATATATGTCCTATACTTAGCGAGAGCATGATATAATTGACGTTAAACTTTAAAAAGGAATGGTATATCTTCTTTAATGGATTAAATTATTTTTAATTATTAAAGGAGTTATCGGATGCCATTAAATCAAGTATTACGTAAAAAGAGCCATGTCTTATGGACTATAAGCCTCATTCAAGATATTTCTCCTGACGCACAAACAAAATCTGAATTTTCCCAAATGGCACAAGATGTCATAGGCACTGAAACAATAGAGAAAGTTTCTCTATGTTTAGCCTCACATTTACAACGTTTTCGATTGATGATTCAAGAAAATATTAGTGAGGAGGAAGCCATTGATAAATGCACTAAAATGGAAAATTCTTGGCAGGAAAACAATCCAGAATCAATTCAACAATTAAAAGATGCCAAAAATCTAACGTTCATTACATGGCACCAATTCATGACATGGGAAGAATATGGCTCTACCATCAAATCCATTGAGTCATTTTATAAAGAAAATAGAGAATTTAGAAATGATGTAGATGGACGCGTACGCCAAGAACTTAAAAACATAAAGGACGCAAAATTAACTGACTTATCTCAACAAACTTCGCTTCTAAAGCAGTATTTATTTGAGGAGTGCGCCTTTCAAAGATTTGGATGTACACAAAGATTCAATTATGAAATATACAAAACGCCGATGAATAAGGCTATGCGACGCATTAAAAATCACAGCGACTTTGTGGCTCCTGGATTTATGGTTGAAGTACATTTCACTCAGTTCAACCCTGCTAAAAAACATCAAACGGTCATAAATCATATCAATGAGAATGAGATTGATGCTTCATCTTCATCAAGTAGCACAACATCCAATAGTTATGCTCCTTTATTCAATAATATCGCATCATTACGTAAAAATGATGAAGAAAGACCATCCATTAACTCAAATGAAAAGAAAATAGGGAATTTCATTCAAAGTGCTATTGAATTACTTCCTCCTTCTCAGAAAGAAAATGCTATCAGAGAGCTTATTAAATTTACCACACAAAATATCATTCCTTTATGTTATGAAGCCAATTTAAATCCTTTGAGGATATAACCATATTTATGATTAATATATTTTCGCAAGCACAAGAAATTGCTTTTAACTCCTTATTTAATTTATTACCCATAAATTTTGCTTGGATTGATACGCAAGGATATATTTTAGGTTGCAATGAACGTGTCCTTTCTTCACAAGAAATAACGAACTTTAATGACATTATTGGTAAACATACTGCTGACATTTGTTCAAAATCGACATGGGAAAATACAAAAAAGGTAATAGAATCAAGTCAAAGCATGGTATTTGAAGAGATACATACGAGACATGATGGTAGCAAAGTGTATTTCCTCAGTATAAAAAGCCCTGTTAAATGTACTGATGGAAAAGTTCTCGGCGTTGTTAATATTGCTGTAGATATCACTGATAGAAAAATGATGGAATTTGAACTAGAAGAATCAAAAAAATCTGTTCAACTAGCTGATGAGGCAAAGACAGAGTTTTTAAGCAACATGCGTCATGACTTAAGAACTCCCTTTTGTGGCATTATTGGGACTGCAGAGCTTTTGGAAAGTGCAGAAAAAGACACCATTAAGAAACAATCATTGCGCGACATAATAGACTCATCCGAATCTATGCTAAGTCATTTAAATGAAATATTAGATTATGTAAAGGCAGAAAGCGGCGAACTGGCAATTATACAGAAATCATTTGATATACATGAAATGTTGGAGTCGGTATATAAAATGATGATTCCATGTGCTAAACAGAAAAAACTCGATTTTAGATTTTTAGTCGACAAAAATATACCTCATCATATCATTGGTGACATCACAAGAACCCAAAGAGTTCTTATGAATATCATTACAAATGCTATTAAATTTACCGATAAGGGTCATATTCATGTGTCGGTAGACTTTATAGAAAAGATGGACCAAAAATGCATCGTCCAATTTACGGTTGAAGATACAGGGATAGGTATTCCGGATGATAAAAAAGAAGCAATTTTTGAGAAGTTTTATCGTTTAACTTCTTCATATACAGGGAAATATGTAGGGAGTGGATTAGGACTTAATATCGTAAAGCAATTCTTAGAAGAAATGGATGGTCAATACGATATAAAAAGTGAGCTTAATAAAGGGACAACATTTAAAATATTTGTTCCCTACAAAATCCCACTAATGGAAAATGTTATAGATTCATACGTTAAATTTGGGACAGCTTCGATAAAATAATGAATTATCCTCTAAAAATCCGTGTTTTAGCTACACATATTATTTTAGAGACTCTTAAAATCTCATTTTTCTCTAAATAAATTTTATTTAGCGATGGATTGCATTTTTTACAAGCGCAATTTCCATCAGTGTCTATTATTTCATAATCTATCTCGATTTTTCCTTTTATATATCGATCTATTAATGATTTAATACTCTTTTTTATTGCTTTCATCTAATTTCGTTCTCAATGTAATAAGCTCTTCTCTCAATTTCTCATTTTCTTCGGTTTTTTGTTCAAGAAGCTTCGTATCACCGTATTGTTTTGGTAATAATTTTGATGCGAGCCATTTCCTGGTATCAATGCGCAATCTATCGGCATTGTAATTTTCAGAGATAGAATTGTCGGCTATTTCCAAGCATTCCTCGGCCAATATATCTGCCTGAGCAAGCTTTGCTCGTGCGTATTTGGCTGAAAACTCTTCATATTTTAGCCGCCATTCTCTTACCGTGGATGGCTGAGGGAAATCTTCATGCATAGAGCAAATCTTAGGAAGGCCCAATGACGTCGTTGAAATTATTTTGCAAATTTTATCGCCTTTTTCTTGGGTATATTCTGATGGCCTTCCGCCAGCATGTTTAGGCCTTATCGTTAATTTCTCTAATTTCTTTGGCATCCTTGCTTTCCTTTTCTTTTTTATCCTTTATTTTTATCGCTTCCTTTTTTACTTCTTCAATAGCCTCTTCCAGAACAGGAATATTACCTTTCCCAAGGCACATAGGGCAATCCACTTGAAGTCCCCCCATATTTGCATGGGTATATCCTCCATTCATGGTATACATTTTTTTTCTTCCATCGCATCGTATGCATCGCATCATTTTTGATTGCATGGTTAAGTTCCTTTTAAAATCACCCATCTAAATATTTACATGTACGCAGAATATGTTGACATGTACGCAAAGTTAATCTATTATAACTTCTTTAAGTAAATATAACTAGTTAAGGAGAGATAAGATGAAAATAATTTGTCATAATTTCAGTAAAGATGGAGCTATCGGGACTCAGGAAGAGGTAGAAGTAGTAACTATAGATAAGGATCAATATATTGAATTACAGAAGATTAATTTTATGAGGAAATTAAATCAGGCAAATGAAACAAAGGATATTCTTGACTTAATAAGCACGTTAGAAAGAGAAGTAAAATGAGCTATAACGGAATGATGGACGGATGGCATGGTGATGAAGATGAATGCAATGGACAATGCGGTGTATGTGAAGAATGTGAATACATAATGGAACAAAAAGGAGAATTAGACTATGAGGGAGAAAGGAATGAACAATAATGTTATGGAGTATACGAAAAGCATTTTACCCATTTTATGGAACTTTTTAGATACCAGACGAAACGCATTTTCACTTTCTATCAATATTTGCAAGATTGATGGGGAATTAATTATCAGCATTATTAATGAAAAAAAGATTACGCGCTTTAAAAATAAAGAGAGTATTCAGCTCGCAAAAAATCTTAATACCTATCTTGAATCATGTTAAGCAAAAATAATTTTCATTTTAAGGAGAAATCATATGTTAGTTTTAGCAAGAAAAGAAGGTGAGAGCGTCATGATTGGTAATAATATCAAAGTCACTATTTTACGAATAGAGGGGCGAAATATTCGAATAGGATTTGAAGCACCTGACGATATCATTGTACATAGAGAAGAAGTTTTCAACAGAATCAATGAAGAAAAGAGCAAAGTTGTTGAATTATAAAGATTTTTTCCTTAAAAAATGGGCGTTTGTAGGTAAATATCCTACAGACGCCTTTATTTTACTAAGATATCATCCTAAATGGAAAAACCTTGAATGTGATTAATGGATTGATAAAGGATTTTTAGTCTGATACGGATGTCGGATACTAGGATAGGCTCTCCGGGTTTTTCCACCAATTATACAATTAGACTCCAAATGCCATTTGAAAATCAATTTCAAGGCGCCAAACCTTTCGTATATTCGATTTCTCCACATTCGCCCTTAGAAGACCATAGGTTCAGTTCTGAAAGTCCATCTATGCGTTTATTTTCACGATTAATTGCTAAATTGTATGAATTTCTAAGTTTTTCAATTTCATGAGCCGGCAGAGAACCATCTTTTTCTTTTTTATCTATATATTTTTTCATGCGTTCCAACCATCCCCTATTGCTTATTTCTTCAATTTCCTTGGGAGTTACAGGAGATTTAAGAATAGAATTTTCTTTATTTTCTTTATTTTCTTTATATTTTTTAGGAAATTCAAAGGATCCACTAGCCAAAATAGTCATTAATGCTTTCTTAGCCTGAGGCAATACATATCCCTTTTTTAATTGTTCGTCTATAAAAAATTGATGTTCCTCCTTAAACTGTCCTTTCTCTTCATTCACTTCAACCTTTTTAAATTCAACATAATTATTATTATTATTTTTATAATCTTTGTTTTGTATATTCTTTGTTATATAGGCGTCACTCAAAACCGTATCCCGTGAAACCGTATCCCGTGTAGAGTGATACGGTGAAATCCCTTTGTCTAATTGTGGTTTGTCATATAATGTATAATGAGATTTTAAAAATTTACCTTTTTCTCTAATATCCTCTCTCGTCAAAAGATTCATATCCATTAATGTTTTAAGCGCCTTATAAATTGTGTTTTTTCCACATTTAAAATGAAAGGCTAATTGTTTGGCATTGAGCTCCCAGGTATCTGGCCTACAAATAAGATAAGAATAGATAGCAAGGGAATAGACATTTGTAAGAGAGTTTATAGTCGAATTGACAATGATGGTGCATCCCCCTTTCTGATTTGAGAATGAGCCGCTAAATTTTTCTATAGTTACTTTATTTTTGTTGGAATTTGATTCAGACATGGTATAATGAAACCTCATGGTTATTGGTAGTAACTACTGGATTGGCCCTAACCTTGAGAGCTAGGGTCGGGGAAGGATTCCCCTTTTACTCCTTACAATTTAAGAATAACGCCGTAGCACATCTTCAGTGCTGGCAAATTTCGACGTAACTTATCTTTATCACAATTAAAATATTCGCAAATTTCATTTACATCTACTTTCTGATGATCAGTATATTTAATTATATATTCATATAGTGATGAATGCGTTAGGTGTGGACGTTCTTTTAAAATTTCTATCTCAGCGAATTCTCTTTTTTTTTCTTGTCTTTGGATTTTTTTATTTTCCATAATTAATCTCCAGTTAATTAAATTAACCATTCCAAGAGAATTAAAATTTGAATTTTAACTAGAGAATTATGTACAATATGCATAACTCACCACTCGTTATGGTGCAGTTTTCATAGTGTGAACGGTTAAAAACTGAGCCGTTCATACTGTCAATGGCTTACGCCAATCCTTGCTTTTTTCCTACAGAAGGAGCAAGGAATATTTTAGTCTTATTTTAAACTAAATCAATCTTAAAGCTTTTATCAGTATTTAGAAATGATTCCAATGCTTCAGTTATATTCAATGATAATTCATTGATGATATCGGAACCTAAGGATTCATTGGAATGCTGGACCAAATTCCCTTTAATGATATTAAGAATAGGCACCATATAATAGGTAGGGGTATAATTATTCATTATTTATTAATCCTTTAAAGGCTCATCATTATTTGAAGCGTCCATTATTTCTTGTTGAATCTCATTTTTCTTATTTTCAATATTTTTTATTTGTTCCATGAAATCATAAAACCAATTGGCCATTTGGCCTGAAATCCACACAGCGCTTGCTTGAATCATCAAATCTTCTGCTTTAATGTCCGCTTCAAGCGTAGTTAATACGGCTCTTATCTGACTAAAAATTTCCAATACTTTTTGTATAAATTTATCCTTTTCTTCCTGACTGACACTGCGTATATCCATTTTGTTTGTCCCTTTAATTTAATGTTATTTCTTTTTTAAAGATTTCTTTGAAATTTCTATAGCTTTCTCTTTAAGATTACCTAAACATGAGAAAATAGAACACGCAGCTATAATAGCTAAAAAACTTTTCTCTTCATCCTCACTGCCCATTTCATTTTCTACGACGCTTAATTCATTTCTTAAACATTGAATTTTTTCTCTTAGTTTCTTTATTGCTTCTATTTTAAAATAATCATTTTTTTCTAAAAAATCCTTTTGATCGCTTTTTAACATTTACACCTCTTAATTAATTCAAAATTTTAATAAGACCTTGTTTTTCAAAATCTTTTACAATAAATTCACGATGTGTAGGATATTCATTAAGACAGCATTTAATAGCCATAACTTTTATAATGGCACTCCCAACTTCATCTAGCTCATCAGTTTTTAGGGATTTTTTTAATTCTTCTATAAAGGTTGAAATTAAATCAAGCGCTTTAAGCATCTCATTAGCGCCCTCTTTAATTTCTTTTGGCATTTCATCTGAGGCGATTTCTTTCATTCAAATTCCTGAGTTATGTTTTTTTAATCCATCCTTTATTTTCAAACTTTTCAATGAGGCAGTCAAAATGAAAATCATATTCTTCCAGGCATAATTTAATCGCTTGAGCGCGTATAAAATTTAGACATTTTAATTGATAATCTGCGCCATTTTTTAATAAATCATCAAGTTCTTTAAGAGAATCTATTAAATCATTAAGCCATTCTCTCGCTAGCATATTTATATTTTCGACCTCTTTTTTTTCTTTTTCTGTCATTTTCTTCATTCAAATACATTTCCTATTATTTTAAACTTACCTAATTTCTTTAACTTACCTATCATTTCTATATTATTGAAAATAAACTTTTTATTATTTTTTAATAATAAAATATCCCTTTCGTAGACATTTTTCCCATTGCTGTCGATTATATTAACCGCCTGCATGAGATTAGTAGTGGAAAATGCTGAAAATCTATTTTTTTTATTATTCGGGTCAATGTAGACGATTCGAGGGAAACCTGTTTTCTTAAAATGCAAAGATTCTACCTCACACATCCCATGCTTTTTATCATAAAATCGAAATAATGGAAGACAAACATCAGTGCCTTTTAAAACATCCGTTAAAGAAGGAGGAGGAATAAGCGCTTTTAGTTTTCCCTTTGTAAGCGATTCAATTTTTTTTTGTTGATCTAAAGGGATATATCCTCTTTCTATCCAGCTATAAAATGTTTGTCGGCTTATTCCAAGAATATCTTTTATTTTCGTTACTGTACCAAAATATTGATATAAGTCATCGCTATTCACTGAATTCTCCTAATTTAACATTAACATGTACTCAAAACACCTTGACATGTACGCATAAGGAATTCATAATAACAATTTATAAGATAGTTAGCAAAATTTTAAGCAAACATGAGAGGACAGGATGATTACAGAACAGCAAAGAAAGGAAAGAATGAAAGGAATTGGCGGATCTGATATGCCAATAATTTTAGGATTATCTCGCTATAAAACTCCATATCAGTTGTATCTTGAAAAGAAAGGCATTCTCTCAACAAGTGATGAAATGTCACAACTTCAATATTGGGGGAATCGTTTAGAAGATGTTATCCGAGATGAATTTGCCGATAGAAATAATGTATTAATTCAAACACCTGACACAATCATTCATCCATTCTATGACTTTATGCGAGCAAATATAGACGGATATATATCAGAATGGGATGCAGTCTTAGAAGTAAAATGCTCTACCCAATATATGGCTAATGAATGGGGAGAAAGTGGAAGCGACAATATTCCCATGTCCTATCTAGTTCAAGTCGCCCATTATTGTTCTGTGATGAATGCATCATCGGCCTATATTGCTGTGTTAGTAGGGGGTCATGATTACAGGCAATACAAATATACGCGAGATTTTCAATTAGAAAAAACAATAATTGATTCAGCGCATGAGTTCTGGGACGCTATTAAAAATGATAATCCTCCTGCTCCTATCAATCAAATTGATTTAAAAAAGATGTTTCCTCGTCATAAACAAGAGAAATCTATAAATATGTCAACTGATATATCCCATCATTTAAAAATACTTAATGATTCTAGGGAAAAAATTAAAGAACTTCAGGAAATTGAAGAGGAAAGCCGCTTTGTTATTATGAAACATATGCAAGATGCGGAATGCCTAACCAACGAAGAGGGAATCCCACTTATTACATGGAAGACAAACAAAAGAGGATCAAGAGCATTTTTACTTAAAGGAGAAAAATAATGACTAAAGTGTACGTCGCAATTTTAGAATGGAAATATGAAGGCGGAAAAAATATAGGTATATATGAGTCAAAAAAATTAGCAGAAGAAGCAATAAAAAATTATAAAGAAAAAAATAAAAATGATACTGACCCAGATTGGTGCTTCTACGATATAGAAGAATTTGAACTTAAAGGAGAGAAATAATGAAGAACGAGATTGAAGAATTAAAAAATCTTTTAAAGGCACTCGAGAAAAAATTGGGAAACTTAGCAGGTTATGAAAATCAATTAATTAACGAATCAGAAGCTTTGAAAACAATGTATTTTAATTTAATGACTTCAATACTTAAAAATAATGAAACATACGAAAAATTTTATCAATACACAAAATGCATTCTGGAGCGAGCAATTGATGAGAAAGTAGAAAAAGCATTAGAGGATATTCGAAAAAAAAGGAAATATGGATTTTTATGGGAAATCTTTGAATAAAGAACTTTTTGATTAAAGGAGAGAAATAATGAATCAAGATGAAAATGAAATAATAAAATTTAAAGAAGTTGAAGAGCTAATAAAAAACTTAAAATCATTGGAAGATTACATTAACTCAAGTGAAAAAATAATAAGAGAAATAGCAATAAATGGAGTTAAGTATTATAAGGAAAGAATTTCTGATTTGTCATTCAATATTGGCATATATATAGATGAAGAAATAGAAAGCCTAATAGAGCACATGGTAAGAAAGCAGATGAATAAGGAGAGAAATAATGACTGATGATACATTAATCGACGATATTAAAAAAATAAACTTAGAATACGAAAAACTT
>Ga0137409_10002754_pt1 | contig 18746 bp, 16 predicted proteins | sample CZODoug1_16funga_FD_122059 | JGI IMG/M metagenome (GOLD analysis project Ga0137409, IMG submission 122059) | Vadose zone soil fungal communities from Angelo Coast Range Reserve, California, USA - CZODoug1_16fungal (Hybrid Assembly) | ecosystem: Environmental > Terrestrial > Soil > Vadose zone... | reverse complement strand
TCGATCCCGACCTCGTCGCAGGCGTTGTCGAATGCTCAGCGGTATTCACCGAGAGGCAGGAATCCGCCTTTACGGCTTGGGAACACCAAGGCGTTCGGGTTGGTGGGCAACTCGGAATGGAGCCCCTGCCAAACAGGTTCGGGCACCGGCACGTGACGATCCCGTTTCGTCTTGGTCGTCGACTCAACGATGCCCTTGCCGGTCACCGCTGTCGCGGACGATCTGACGGTCAGCACTCGATCCCCAACATGCTTGCGCCGCAGGGCAACTGCTTCCCCGAACCGTATGCCGCAGTAGCCGAGCACCAAGGTGAGCGTTTCGAACCGGCCCGTGGCCCTGGCGAGCATCAACAGTTCGGCATGGGTCAGGTAGCGACGCCCGCGCTCGGCCTGTTCGGGCAGATCGGCGCCGGTCACGCGCGACACTCCGGATGATCTCCGGTATCGTTGAGTCTGGCTTCGATCTGCACCAGACGATTCTCCATGAACCCCGCCGCGCCGTTGTCAGGCAAGTCCGTCTTGGTCACGGGCGCCGCACGCCGCATCGGTGCCGCCATCGCGCAAGCGATGCACTCGGCGGGCGCCAACGTGATTATTCATTATCGCGATTCCGCCGACGCTGCCGCTGCGCTGAACAGCGAGCTCAACCGCAAACGCACCGGTTCCGCGCTCGCTGCGCGAGCCGATCTGGCCGATCTCGGCACACTTGCGCAGCTCCTGGAACAAGTGACGCGCCAGTTCGGGCGGCTTGACGTACTGGTGAACAATGCCTCCAGCTTCTACCCGACCCCGGTCGGCGAGATCACCGCGGCTCAATGGGACGATCTCATCGGCAGCAACCTCAAGGCGCCGTTGTTCCTGTCGCAGCTCGCCGCGCCGGAGCTCAAGCGCCATCACGGACTGATTCTCAACCTCATCGACATCCACGCCCTGCGACCGCTGCGTCATCACACAGTCTACTCGGTCGCGAAGGCAGGGCTCGCGATGCTCACGCGATCCCTGGCGCGCGAGCTGGCTCCGGAAGTGCGGGTCAACGGCATCGCGCCTGGCCCGGTGCTGTGGCCGGAGGGTGAGATCGAGCCCGAGGTGAAGCAGGAAATCATGGAGCGAACCGCCCTCAAGCGCATGGGGACGCCGGAAGACGTGGCACGGGCGGCCTTGTTCTTCGCGCAGGACGCGCCGTATGTCACTGGCCAGATTCTGGCGGTCGACGGGGGGCGGAGCGTGGGATGGTGACGGGTTCCAGCGGGTGAGCAGCGCGGTCGAAGGATTCCCACAGCGCCCCGATCGCGCGTCCCGACACCGGATGTTTGAGCGCGGGGGCAATTTCCGCCAGCGGACCCAGCATGTAGGCACGGCGCAGCAGATCGGGTCGCGGCAGCGTCAGGTCCGGTTCGTCGCAGCTGAGCTCCCCATATAAAAGAATGTCGAGGTCCATCGAACGGGGGGCCCAGCGGGGCGCGGCACGGGTTCGCCCGCAGAGACGCTCCACGTCGCGCAACTCGTCCACCACCTGCTCGACCGGCTCCGCCGTGTCGAAGCCAATGACCAGGTTGATGAAGTCCGGGCCCTCGAAGCCGACCGCTCGATTGCGATAGGCGGTCGAGACCGTGAGCGGCCCGAAGCGGCGTTCGAGTTCTTCGAGCACCAGCGTGAGGTGGCGAGTAGGTTCGACGTTGCTGCCTGCCGCGACGTAGACGCGCGTCTTGGCCACGGCCTGCGGCTTGGCGCCGGCGCCGCGCTTGCGCGCCTTTTCGAGGTCGCGCGCGTTGCGCTCGATCATCACGCCGACATCCTTCGAGCCGCGGATGGCGCCGGGCTTGTTGAGCGTCAGGCGGATCCAGTCGAGGTTGAATTCCTCCAGCACCATCAGGGCGGCGCGCTCCGCCAGGGTCTCGACCAGGTGGAATTCAGAGCGCGCGATGAATTCCAGGATGCGCTTGGCAACCTTCTTGTAGTTTACGGTCGCCTCGATCTCGTCGACCGCGGCCGCCCGGCGTACATCGCAGGGAATTTCCAGGTCGATGATGACGGTCTGCCTGACACGGCGTTCCCAATCGTAGATACCGATGATCGCCTCGGTGGTCAGCTCGCGCAGAAAGATGCGGTCCATGGCGTGCGTCAGTGCGATTGGGCGCGAGCAGCCACTGCGTCCGGCGGCACCAGTTCCGTGAGCGGCCAGCGCGCGTGGATCTGCACCGGCAACGCTTCCGCCTGCCCTGACTTCAGGCGCCACAGCCCGGCGGCGGCGATCATGGCTGCGTTGTCGGTACAGAACTCGAGGCGTGGAAAATGCAGCGCAATCCCGCGCGTCTCGGCGAGCCGGCGCAAACGCTCGCGCAGGCTGCGATTGGCGCCGACGCCACCCGCGACTACCAGCCGGTTGAGACCCGTGGCTTCCAGTGCGCGCTCCGTCTTGACCACGAGTGACTCGACGATCGCAGTCTCAAACGCCAGCGCAAGATCGGCCCGCGCCTGCTCATCGAGCGCGCGCTCACGAATTGCGAGCATGGCTGCGGTCTTGAGCCCGCTGAAGCTGAAGTCGAGATCCGCGCGATCGAGCATCGGTCGTGGCAGCTTGACCCTTCCGGCGCGACCGCGCTCGGCCAGCTGCGAGAGCGGCGCTCCACCCGGATAGGGCAGACCCAGAAGCTTCGCGGTCTTGTCGAAAGCCTCACCCGCTGCATCGTCGAGCGATTCACCCAGCAGTCGGTAGTGACCGAACGAACTCACGTCGATCAGCATCGTGTGACCGCCCGAAACCAGCAGGGCGAGAAACGGCAGCTCGGGGGCCGGGTATTCCAGCATGGGCGCGAACAAGTGCCCTTCGAGATGGTGGACCGCGACCGCCGGGATGCCCCATGCGTAGGCCAGGCTCCGCCCGAGGGCTGCTCCGGTCAGGAGCGCTCCCGCCAGGCCCGGGCCAGCCGTATAGGCGATCCCGTCGATTTCCGCCGCCTCGCTCCCCGCCGCCTGGAGGGTTTCCCTGAGTAGGGGCAATAACTTGCGCACGTGGTCGCGCGATGCCAGCTCGGGAACCACTCCCCCGTACTTGTCGTGCAGGTCCGTCTGGCTGAACAGCCCGTGCGCGAGCAGACCCGCGGTCTCATCCAGGACGGCGACCGCCGATTCATCGCAGGAGGATTCGATGCCCAGCACGCGCATGGCCAATTTTGCCTTTTGAATCACACACCTTTAGAATCGCGCCCCTTCGCCGGGGCCCTGGCGAACTTATCTGATTCGAGTTGAGGTTTCGATGCCGAGCGTTCGTGTCCGCGAAAACGAGTATTTCGATGCCGCCCTGCGGCGCTTCAAGCGTGCCTGCGAGAAGGCCGGCATCCTCACGGAGCTCAGGCGGCGCGAATTCTACGAGAAGCCCACCCAGGAACGGAAACGCAAGAAGGCCGCAGCCATCAAGCGGCACATGAAGCGCGTCTCGCGCGACGGGATGCGGGCACCGCGCTGATCCTTGAGCCATGACGCTCAGGGAACGAATCCAGGACGACATGAAGACCGCAATGCGGGCGGGCGAGAAGGAACGTCTCGGCACCATCCGCATGATCCTCGCCGGCATCAAGCAACGCGAAGTGGACGAGCGCATCCAGCTCGATGATGCTCAGGTCATGAGCGTGCTCGAGAAGATGATCAAGAGCCGCAAGGAATCGCTGGTGCACTTCCAGGCCGGCGGGCGAGCCGACCTCATCGCCAAGGAGACGGCCGAGATCGACCTGATCCAGGCCTACCTGCCCACCCAGTTCTCCGACGCGGAAATCGACGCCCTGGTCGCGGAAGCGATCGCTGCAACCGGTGCTGCATCGGTGAAGGACATGGGCAAGGCGATGGGCGTGATCAAGTCGAAGGCGCAAGGCAAGGCCGACATGGCGGTGGTCGGCGCGAAGCTCAAAGCGAAGCTCAGTGGCTGAACGGGCGGGTTTGCTCTAGCCTGCTGATCGATTCTCGACAAACAGGCGGACAGGACCCAAAACTTGCGTCCATGGCCGGGCTGATTCCTCAACACTTCATCGATGAGCTGGTCGCGCGCGCGGATATCGTCGAGGTGATCGGCAGCCGCGTGCCGCTCAAGAAGGCGGGGCGCGAGTTCAAAGCCTGCTGCCCGTTTCACGGTGAGAAGACGCCCTCGTTCACGGTGAGCCAGACGAAGCAGTTCTATCACTGCTTCGGTTGCGGCGCGCACGGCACCGCCATCGGCTTCCTCATGGAGTACGACAAGCTCGGCTTCGTCGAAGCGGTCGAGGAGTTGGCGAGCCACGTCGGACTCGAGGTACCACGCGAAGCGGGAGCAAAGCGCGAATCATCCAGCGATGACCTGTACGAGGTGCTCGGCCGCGCGGCACAGTTCTTCCGCGACAGCCTCAAGGACAATGCTCGTGCCGGCGATTACCTGAAGAAGCGCGGGCTCGACGAGGACACGGCACTGCGCTTCGGTATCGGGTATGCGCCCGATTCCTGGAATGCACTCCTCAAGCGTTTCGGCTCCAGCGATCCCGCGCGTCGCAAGCTCCTCGCGGCTGGCCTGATCATCGAGCGTACCGGTGCTGGAGCGCGCGATACGGACGGCGGCTTCTACGATCGGTTCCGGGATCGAGTCATGTTCCCGATCCGCGATGCGCGCGGTCGTGTGATTGCCTTCGGCGGGCGAATCATCGACAGCGGCGAGCCGAAATACCTGAATTCGCCGGAAACCAGCGTGTTCCACAAGGGCAAGGAGCTCTACGGGCTTTACGAAGCGCGCCAGTCACGCCAAGCCCTGACGCGCCTGCTGATCGTTGAAGGGTACATGGACGTCGTGCGTCTTCATCAGGCCGGCTTGACCTATGCGCTCGCGACATTGGGCACCGCCACCACCAGCGAGCACTTGAATCGAATTTTCCGGCTGACTGCGGAAGTCGTGTTCTGCTTCGATGGCGATCGTGCCGGCCGCGCAGCGGCGTGGCGCGCGCTGGAGAACGCATTGCCCCAGGCGCGCGAGGGACGACAGATCAGGTTCATGTTCCTGCCCGAAGGACACGATCCCGACTCGCTCGTCGGCGAGGAAGGACGCGAAGCGTTCGAGAAGCGTCTCGCCGGGGCGCTGCCTCTCTCCGAATACCTGGTCGAGCAGCTCGCTTCGCAGCTCGATCTGGAGCACATCGATGGGCGGGCGCGACTTGCCGAGCTGGCAAAGCCACTGCTGAGACGCATACCCGCAGGCGTATACCAGGAATTGCTCATCGATCGATTGGCGCAACAGGTCGGCATGCCGGCCACGAAGCTTGCAACCTTGCTGCTCGAACCAGGCGAGACGGCAACAGCGCGCCCGGCGCCGAGATCCAATTTCAAGCCCTCGCTGGGAGTTGGCCGGGGAAGCCTGGTTCGCCAGGCGATCACGCTGTTGTTGAATCATCCTGAAGGCGCGAAGGCGATCGTGGGTGCGGAAGAGTTGACGCAGAGTGCTCAGCCCGGTGCGCCGCTCCTGGCGCAACTCATCAGCGAACTCAAATCGCGTCCTGCGCCCAACAAAGCAGTCGTCGTCGAGCGCTGGCGCGAGCGGCCCGAAGGAATCCACCTGGACAAGCTCGCCGTTGCGGAGTGCCTCGTCACCGACCCGAAGGCAGCCGCCCGTGACATTCAGATGACCATTGACCGCCTGCGCCGCGAGTCAGGTCCCTCCAAGCGCACCAACGAGCTGCTGCGCAAGGCTGAAGAGAGCGGCCTGACATCGCAGGAAAAGCTTGAACTTCAAGGACTTCTGAGTGCACGCAGCGGGCGTGAGACCACCCGGCGGAAGGGTTGAAAATGGCCAGAAAGACCGAATCTAGTCGCCCGAAGCCTGTCCAAGTATACTCGCGCGTTCTTTTGGCACCGCGCAACGCAGCCACCCCGCATATGAGACCGAGACCAGCACCCTTGAGCGAGAAGAAGGCCACTCACGTCGCTGATGAGCGCCAGTCGCAATTGAAGCTCCTGATCGCCCGGGGCAAGGAACAAGGCTACCTGACCTACGCGGAGGTGAACGATCACCTGCCGAGCGAGATCGTCGATCCGGAACAGATCGAAGATATCGTCAACATGATTAACGACATGGGCATCCCGGTGTACGAGAAAGCACCGGATGCCGAGTCGATTCTGCTCGCCGAGACCAGCGCGCCGGACGAAGAAGCAGTCGAAGAAGCCGCAGCGGCGCTGGTTGCAGTCGATGCCGAGTTCGGCCGCACCACCGATCCGGTGCGCATGTACATGCGCGAGATGGGCACGGTGGAACTGCTCACGCGCGAAGGCGAGATCCGCATCGCGAAGCGTATCGAGGAAGGACTCGACGCCGTGCGCAGCGCGCTTGCGCTCTATCCCTCGACGTTCGAGGTCATGCTCAGGCAGTACGAGCCGGTGAAGACCGGACAGAACCGCCTGATCGACATCATCGTCGGCTTCGTCGACCCGAATGCTCCCGACGAGATCGCGCAGCCGCAGAACGCGCGCCTCGAGCTCGTCCGTGAAGCCACGGAGACGGAGAAAGAGGAAGGCGAAGAAGCCGAGGAGGAGGAAGAGGCACTCGAGACGGGTCCCGATCCCGAGGAAGCCGCACGGCGCTTCGCCGCACTCGCCCGCTATCACGGCCAGGTCATCAATGCGCTGCACGGCAAGGGCGTCAAAGACCCGAAGACGCTGAAGCTGCGCAAGAAACTCGCCGCCGAGTTCATGGAGCTGAAGCTCGCGCCCAAGATGTTCGAGATGCTGATCGACAACCTGCGCGATCACGTGGCGGAAATCCGCCAGCTCGAGAAAGACATCATGATGATCTGCGTGCGCCAGGCCGGCATGCCGCGCAAGGATTTCATTTCCACGTTCCCCAAGAACGAGACCAACCTGCGCTGGCTGCACAAGCACCTCAAGGCCAAGAAGAAGCATTCCTCGGCGCTCGGCCGGCTCAAGGAAGAGATCGAGAAGCGCCAGAAGAAGCTGCAGCAGCTCGAGGACCTGCATCACCTCTCGATCAGCGACATCAAGGACATCAATCGCGAGGTGTCGATCGGCGAAGCCAAGGCGCGCCGCGCGAAGAAGGAGATGGTCGAGGCGAACCTGCGTCTCGTGATCTCGATCGCGAAGAAGTACACCAACCGCGGCCTGCAGTTCCTGGACCTGATCCAGGAAGGCAACATCGGCCTGATGAAGGCGGTCGACAAGTTCGAGTACCGCCGCGGCTACAAGTTTTCGACCTATGCGACCTGGTGGATCCGGCAGGCGATCACCCGTTCCATCGCCGACCAGGCCCGCACCATCCGCATCCCGGTGCACATGATCGAGACCATCAACAAGCTCAACCGCATTTCGCGGCAGATGCTGCAGGAGATGGGGCGCGAGCCGACGCCCGAAGAGCTCGCCGTGCGCATGGAGATGCCGGAAGACAAAGTGCGCAAGGTCCTCAAGATCGCCAAGGAACCGATCTCGATGGAAACCCCCATCGGCGATGACGAGGATTCACACCTTGGAGATTTCATCGAGGACACTTCGGTCGATTCGCCGATCGATGCAGCCACGATGGAGTCGCTGCGCGAAACGACGCATGCAGTGCTCGCCGGGCTGACGCCGCGAGAAGCCAAGGTGCTGCGCATGCGCTTCGGCATCGACATGAATACCGATCACACGCTGGAAGAAGTCGGCAAGCAGTTCGATGTGACGCGCGAACGCATCCGCCAGATCGAAGCGAAGGCGCTGCGCAAGCTCCGTCATCCGAGCCGCAGCGAGCAGCTGCGCTCATTCCTGATGGACGACTGAACAGGCCCTCAAGCCGAAACTACCAGGCCGGTGTCGCGCGAGCGGTACCGGCCTGGTGCTTTCTGGCGGCGCTGAATCGCGGCTTCAGCCGCTCGCGTCGCCCTTACCGCTTGCGACACAGCTTGTCATCGTGACGCGGCGGCTTCGGAGTTGATTCCGCCACACGCCACAGCACGGCGCGCTGGCCGAAGCTCTGGCCGTCCTGCTGCCCGACGACGTCGCCGCGGTCATTGATGGCGTTACCCAGGGACGACAAGGCGGGCTCCACGTCGAGATCGACCTGTACCAGCGCTCCGGTGCGCGTCCACACCGCGGCACGGTGTCCGAAATACGGATCCGGAAAGGACGCATCGCCAGCGATCTCGCCATGCGCGTTGTTGTCCCAGCCGTGTCCATCGGCCAGGTGATCCGGCGGGCCAAGATCTGGCGCCTCGAGGGCAACCATGCCCCGCCTCGCGGTCCAGAGAAAAGCCCGGCTGGTAGCCTGAACTATGATGTGCGTGAAGCCGGTCACCTGGCCCGCGTCGTTGATGCCGAATGCCTCGCTCGCCATGTTGTCCAGCGCTCCGAGATCGCGCATGCCGCCGCGGCGCGTCCACAGAAACGCATGCTGCCCGCCGCCAGTGACGAAACTCGTGCCGACCACCGCGTCGTGGTTGTTTAGGTCGTACGCGAAGCTCGCATCGTCGCCGCTTCCCAGGGTTCCCAGGTCGATGATGCCTTCCGCTGGAGTCCAGAGAAGTGCATGGACCTGGTTGGCTGCGTTGAGGAAGCTGCCGACGATGTGGCCGAGCTCGTTGATGCCGGTGGCGACGCCTTGCACGTCCGCGATGATCTCCAGGTCATCGGGTGCGCGCCACAGCGCGGGACTCACGCCCAGATCGCCCGGAACGTCGGTCGACCCGGCAATTTCGCCACACTCATTGATGGCCTTCGCCTGCGAGTGACCGCCCGGGAGGGCGACGCCGAGATCAACGAGGCCCGCGTCTTGAGCCCAGAGAAAGCCACGCGATTGGTGGGCGACAGGATCGAAGAAGCTGCCCACGACCTGCCCGCGGTTGTTGATGTCGGTCGCGTCATTCGCCTGTCCGAGCGGTGTCTCGATCAGCACCACCTCGAACTGCGGAGGCGGTGCCGGCGGAGGCTTGGCGTGCACCGCGCAGAGCGGCAACGCGCTCACTGTAACGATTACAAGCGTGGTTCCGGCACTTCGCCAAAGATCACGATCCATGTTGCACCTCCTGTGCAGCCGCGGATCGGTATCGTAGACGAAATGCGGCGTTCTTCCCTGAACGCGACGGCGTCTCAGTGCTCGCCCTTGTAGGACTTCTCACCCGCTTCGACACGCAGTGCCAGGCGATTCTGGCGCGGCGGAAGCGGACAAGTCGCAAACTCGTTGAAGGCGCACGGCGGGTTGTAGGCCTTATTGAAGTCGAGCAGCACTTCACCCGACTTCGGCAGCGGCGGATACATGAAGCGCCCCGCGCCGTAGGTCTCACGGCCGCTGGTGCCATCAGCGAACATGATGAAGAGCTCGTCCGCGCCCGGATCCTCGAGCAAGGCATCGAGGCGCCATTCCTGTCCGCCGCGGGAGAACGTGAGGTAACCCGGCGCGCTCATCGTGTCGACCATGCCGAGAACATTCACGATCTGCACCGCCTTCACCGGGTCGTACGGATGGAACTGCGCGTGAAAAGCCCAGTGCTCGTCGATCGGAAAGTAGTCGAGCCCCTTGAAGTGCGTGCGCAACGGGCTCGCGACGTCACGCACCCGAAGGCCGGTATGGCCGACGCGATCGATGACGAAGAACCGCAACGTTCCACTCGAGAGGATCGTCGGTGCGCCGCTGGTGTCGGGCGCCAGGTCTATCGATGTCGCGTCTTGCCCGTTGATCGTGATGCCCGCGTCCTTCGCCGCGCTGAAGCGAACGCCAGCCTGGTCGAGTGTGAAAGTCCCCGCATGCGGAGCGAGCGCCGCATTGTCCAGCACGAGGGCGTTGTCGCGCGCGCGTCCGAACGTGTTGTCGCCGGGCTTGAACCAGTAGAGACCGACGAGCGTCAGCCAGCCGTTCTCCGACGTGAGGCTCTTCAGCCGCTGCGCACGCCAGGCTTCGATCTGGGACTTGTAGTCCGCGGCGTCGCCTGCGCTCGTCTGCGGAGTCGCAGCGGCCAGGGCCACTGACCAGCCGAGCGCACAGGCAGCGAGCACCCGAGATCTCATTTCGTCTCCGGCTTGCGTGGCGGCGCCTCGCCTTCGGCGTTGAAGCCGATCTTCTTGTGCGTGCCGTCGCAGTAGGGCTTGTTCGATGAGTGTCCGCAGCGGCACAACCAGGTTTCCGAAACCCGGTTCAAGGTGTGTCCGCTTCCTGACACGACCTCGAGGCTCCCCTTCACGTGCAGAGGACCGTCGAGGCGCGGCGTAATGAAAAGCGCTCCGCCGCGAACCGACAGCGGCTGCGATTCCTTCGTCGCGGGCTCGCCGGTCGCGGTGAATCCCGCTGCTGTATGACTGCCGTCGCAGAACGGCTTGTCCTTCGACGCCCCACAGCGACACAAGGTCGCGCGCAGCTCCACTTCGCCATCGGCAAAGTGCAATTGCGCATGAAACACCAAGGGTCCGTTCTCGCGCACTCGCACGGTATTGACGACCGGCGGCTGTTCGCTTTCCTCGCCGTCAGTACGTTCATACGTAAGCGCGCCGGAAGGACAGGCGTGTACTAGCTCTAGAACGCGTTCGACGGATGTCGCCTCGGGATGGATCCACGGACCCGGCACATTCGGCTCGAAGACCCGCGGATCGCCGAGCACACAGTTACGCGAATGGATGCACTTGCGCCCGTCGAAGCGCACCGTCACCCGCGTACCGCGATATACCTCAGTCTTGTCTGCCATCATCCTTCTCCATGCGACACCGCCTACTTTTCGGCCATGAGCTCGCGGCGGGCCTTGGCCAGCTCAGCGCGTGCGACCGGCGCCAACTTTGGATATTCGAGCTGCAGAGAGTCCATGGCGTCGATCACGGCACCCGCCACCACGATCCGCGTGAACCACTTGTTATCGGCGGGCACCACGTACCAGGGGGCGTACTCCGTCGCCGTATGCCGGATCATGTCCTCGAAGGCAGCCATGTATTCCTTCCAGTATTGGCGCTCGCGAACATCGGCGGCCGAAAACTTCCAGTGCTTCTCCGGATCGTCGAGTCGCTCCAGGAAGCGCTTCTTCTGCTCCTCAGGCGACACATTGAGAAAGAACTTGCAGATCTTCACGCCATTGCGCGCCAAGTATCGTTCGAAGCAGCGGATGTCCTTGTGCCGTTCACGCCAGATGTCTTTGGTCACGAGCTCGGTCGGGAGTTTCTCGCGTGCGAGAATCTCCGGATGCACGCGCACGATGAGGACTTCCTCGTAGTACGAGCGATTGAAGATGCCAATCTTGCCGCGCTCCGGCAGCCGCTCGGCGCAGCGCCACAGGAAGTCGTGGTCCAGCTCCTCTGGTGAAGGCGCCTTGAACGAGGCCACCTCGCAACCGGAAGGGTTCACACCGGACATCACGTGCTTGATGGCGCTGTCCTTGCCGGCAGCATCCACCGCCTGAAAAATGAGCAGCACCGCCCATCGATCCTGTGCGTACAGCCGCGCCTGCAACTCCGCGAGCATCTCGACGCCGTTGCGTAACGCTTCCTGCGCGGCCGGCTTGTCCTCGTCAGTCAAGTCGCCGGTATCGCGTGGATCGAACTGCTTCAGGCGGAAGCCCTTGCCATCGGTCACGCGATAGGCGCGCGTAAGCTTGCGTGCCCGATCGGCGAACTTGTTGTTCTTCATACGGCGTCCTCCGCGAGCGCGTCAGCTCGGACGCATCGTTGATGACACTATCCGCTTCTGCAGCAGCGCATTGCGCGCCGCCCATTCTGTCGCAGGATCGAGCGTTGCGAGGAGATCTGTCTGTCCGCCAGCGAGCATCGCGAGCGGCGCGCCGTCGCGCAACAGCACGCGATTCCCCGCGAGCGCCGGCACGCGTGGACCCGGCGTAACGATGCCGCACAGGTTGAGCGGATCGGCGGCGCTCAGCGAAACCAGCTTCGCATCGGGCGTTTTGCGGCGTATCGCACGCAGCGCGCCGACTGCATCCGGTAACGCGAATTGCTCGCCGCTCACGCCGGCAACGAAGCGTCCGCCGCGGATGTGTCCCTGGGCTTCCAGTCGCCGATATGCGCGCAGCAACGCATGCCACGGCGGCAGCCAATCCGCTTCGCGCGTGAGCAGGCGCCGGAACACGACGCCGTAGCGACGCAGCAGCAACTCGGCGACCTGTTCGACCGCTTCGCTCTCACTTTCGCTGGTCCCTGCGCTCTTGCGTATCAAGCTCCACCGTCCCGCGTCTTCAAGGCCGAAGAGCGCGATGCGACGGCGACGGGTCGCGAGTCGCCGCTTGCGATCGGCCGGCAGGAGGAGCGCGCGCAAGCCGCTGAAACTGTCGGAGTTGACGAGACCCGCGGCCACGAGCTCGCCGAGCCCGGTTTCGGCTTGCGCACGCAGCAGTCCTGAGCCAGCGACCATGTCATCGAAGAACGAGGCTCCGTGCGTACGCAGATACTCTGCCAGAGCGGTAGCGGCATGAGACAGCTCGACTTCCGAGCGCGAGCTATCCGAGAGCGATTGCCACAGTGCCCAGTTCCTGCGGCTGAGGAGTGAAAGTGGCGTCGCGCGCACGGGAGCTGCGGCCGTACCCTTGGCGGGAGTCAGTCGTGCCCAGAGGGCGCGGCCGGACAGGCACAGGCTGTCGAGCCAGTTCGGATCGTAGTCCTGGAGCCGCGCCGCAAGCACATCGTCTTCCCACGCCGCCGCCGGTACTTCAAAGCCCTGGAGTTGCTCGATGACCCCGGCCAGCGCTTCGACACCTTCAGCTCGCGGCTCGCGCGTCACGCCCTGCCAGTCGAGCAGGAAGCGCACGAAATCCGCGCTCGACACCGGCTCGATTTCCGCGCGCAGGGTGCGAATCGTGTAGCGATGAATACGCGCGAGGAGCCGGCGTTCGCACCATTCGGTCTCGGCACCGGTATTGGTGAACTGGCCGCGCAGCACGAAGCCCTCGCCTTCGAGGGCCGTTAGTGCGACTTCGATCGAGGCCGCGGGAACCGCCAGCGACGCGGCGATCGCATCCCGCGTCGTCGGACCGAGCGCCTGCAATCTCCCGCGGACGAGCTCGACCAGCGCCTCATCGCGCGACCATTGGCGCGAAGCAAACGGTTCCGGAGCAACCATTTCCGGCTCGAGGGTCGCGGTTGCGTAGATAGCGCGCAGCATGGGCAGCGATTCGGCCGCGATCCAGAATGAGCGCCCGTCATAAGCCATCCGACTAGCCCGTCGCGCCGCAATCAGTTCCTGGATCAGCGCGCCCCAGCCGCTCCTGTTCCCTTCCTCCTCGGTGAGGAGGCCGAGAGACATCAGCGCATCGTGCAGTTCGTCCGCGTTCTCCGCGCCCGGCCAGGCCTCTTCGCGAACCGTCGCGATCGCCTGCGGATCGAGCTTGCCGAAGTCCGAAGCGGTTTGCGGATCGAGCCAACGGCGCGAGGCGACTGCTTGCGTGCGACGCTCTTCGAGCGGTGCATCGTCGAGATAGGCGTACGGGCGCGCCGTCAGAATCTCCTGCGCGAGCGGCGAGGGATGCGGCAGGTCGCGCGTGAGAACGCTCACCTGCCCACCCTCGATCGCCTGCAGCAGCGCGATGAGTCCGGCGACGTCCATCGCTTCGTGCAGGCAATCATCGAGTGTCTGCCGGACCAGGGGGTGATCGGGAATCTCGCGCTCGCCGGTGAGATTTTCCGCGCAGGCGATCTGGTCGGGGAACACGACCGAGATCAGGTCTTCGGCGGCCATGCGCTGGAGCGGCGCCGGCGTGCGCTTGCCGTTGCGCGAGCGCCTGACCGCGAGCGAGATGCTCGCATTCCAGCGCCAGCGCGTGGTGAACAGCGGCGCATCCAGGACCGCCTGCACCAGGACGGACTCCACGGTATGGCTGTTGAGAAAACGCACCACGTCTTCGAGCGCGAAACTGTGCGTCTCGCCGAGTGACAGCACGATCGTGTCCTCGGTCGCTGCGGCCTGCAGCTCGAAATTGAAGGCGCGGCAAAAGCGCTTGCGCAGTGCGAGGCCGAACGCGCGGTTGAGTCGCGCGCCGAACGGCGCGTGGATGACGAGCTGCATGCCGCCCGACTCATCGAAGAAGCGCTCGAAGACGAGCGTCTGCTGTGTCGGCAACCGCCCGAGCACAGCTTTCGCGCCTCCGAGGTATTCGACGATCTGGTGGGCAGCCAAGTGGCTGATGCGGTAATTCGACATCGCCGCTGCCACGCAGCGTTCGATGGCGGGCCCGTCGATAGTCGAGAGCTGCTCGTCGATCTGCTCGCGCAAGCGCGACACCGCCATCGACAGTTCCGCGGTACGCGCCGGTGCTTCGCCCAGCCAGAACGGAATGCTTGGCGGCTGACCCTTCGCATCCTCGACCCGTACGCGTCCCGCTTCGACGCGCAGGATCCGGTAGGAACTGTTGCCGAGCTGAAAGATGTCGCCCGAGAGGCTTTCGACGGCGAAATCCTCGTGCAGGGTGCCGACGAAGATTCCGGACGGCTCCAGGATCACCTGGTAGTCGGCGTTATCCGGAATCGCGCCGCCACAGGTGATCGCTGTGAGCCGCGCGCCGCGGCGCGCGCGCAAGCGACGATTGACCGCATCGCGGTGCAGATACGCCGCCCGTCGGCCACGGCGCGTGCTGATGCCTTCCGAGAGCATGCCGACGCCCGCATCGAATTGTGCGCGCTCGAGGTTCCGATACGGCCAGGCGCGTCGCACCAGGGCGAAGAGCTCATCCTCCCCGTAGTCGCGCGAAGCGAGTTCCGCGACGACCTGCTGCGCGAGCACATCGAGCGGATGAGACGAAATGCTGAGCACGTCGAGCTCGCCACGGCGCACCGCGTCGAGCAACGCGACACATTCGATCAGTTCATCGCGGCTGCTCGGGAAGATGCGCCCCTTCGGGACGCCCGTCACCGAGTGATTGGCGCGACCGACCCGCTGCAGGAAGGTGGAAATCGAGCGCGGCGAACCGAGCTGACAGACCAGCTCGACATCGCCGATATCGATCCCGAGCTCGAGCGATGCAGTCGCGACCAGCGCCTTGAGCTTGCCTTCCTTCAGGCGCGATTCGGCATCGAAGCGCTGCTCCTTCGCGAGGCTGCCATGATGGGCGGCGACATTGATCTCTCCCAGCCGCTCGCCGAGATGGCGCGTCACGCGCTCGACCATGCGGCGCGTGTTGGCGAAGATCAGTGTCGTGCGATGTGCTGCGACGAGTTGCGCGAGGCGATCGTAAACCGTTTCCCACACTTCGCCCGACATCACGGCTTCCAGGGGCGCGGCGGGCAATTCCAGATCGAGGTCGCGATCGCGCACATGACCGCTGTCGACGATCAGGCAATCGGGCGCATTCGCCACCTGCGCAGCATCTGGCTGCCCGACCAGGAAATTCGCAATCTCGGTGATCGGCTTCTGCGTCGCCGACAGTCCGATGCGCTGCAGCCCGTGACCGCACAGGGCGCCCAGACGTTCGAGGGAAAGCGCGAGATGCGCGCCGCGCTTGGTGGCCGCGACCGCGTGAATCTCATCCACGATGACGGTCTTCGCCGTCGACAGCATCGATCGTCCGGACTCGCTCGTGAGCAGCAGGTATAGCGACTCCGGTGTCGTGACCAGGATGTGGGGCGGGCGCTTGCGCATCGCCGTCCGCTCGGCCTGCGGCGTGTCGCCGGTGCGAACCTGGGCTCGGATTTCGGAGGGTGGCGCGCCGAGGCGTGCGAGTTCCCCGGTAATGCCGGCCAGGGGCTGCTCGAGATTGCGACGGATGTCATTCGAGAGCGCCTTGAGCGGGGATACATAGACGACGTGGGTCGTGTCCGTGAGCTCGCCCGCCACGCCCTTTCGCACCAGTGCATCGATAGCGGCCATGAACGCGGCGAGCGTCTTGCCCGACCCGGTCGGTGCAGCGATCAGTGCGTTGCGCCCGCTGTGAATCGCCGGCCACGCCGCGAGCTGCGGCCCGGTGGGTGCGCGGAACGTGCCCTCGAACCAGGCAGCAACGGCTGGGTGAAAGAACGGGTGGGACATGGGTTTGCTGAATGAGGACGCGGCCACATGATCTCAACCAGATCGGCGCGCGGCAATCGGTACGCAAAGGCGGCTCAGAACATGTAACGCACGCCCAGGCCGAGCGCGTTCATCCCGCCCTCAGTGCCGAACAATCCATAAGCCACTGAGCGGTGATGCAGGCGCAGTGACACCGCCCAGTGCGCCTCGGGTGGTCCAGCGGTGACTTCGGCGACCCAGTAGACCAGCAACTGCCGGGTGTCACCCTCGAGCTGCACCTCGAGCTCGGGTAGCTTCGTCGCGTAGGAGAGGCCGAGCCCGAACGCCGCGGAGGTTGCAACCTTCTGGTTCCAGGGAAACTGCTGCCAGCGCGCCATGATCGGCGCGATGTTTATTTGCCAGTAGCGCTGCTCGCTGAACGCGTAGGCCACCTGCCCTTCGGCCTCGAACTGGAGGGCGCCCTCGCGCAGAAGCGCATAGCGCTTCGACAGCGCGGCCACCAGCAGATAGTCATCCACATAGCTGGCAAAAGCAGGATTGAAGAATACGTCCTCCCATCCGTTCTCACTGGAAACCTGTGCGACATAGCCGGTCACAGCCCACGTAGTGTCGGGGGCGCCAGCAGCCGCGACTCCGGTCACGAGTGCCAGCGGCAGCAGGAAAGAGATCATGCGCGCGCTGTCGGCTGCGCGGCTTCGAGAAGTCCGCCTGCTTGTCATACCTTGGAATGCCTTGAGAACCCGTGGACGGAGATTGTATGGGCCCGCTGGGACTCGAACCCAGGACCAAGGGATTATGAGTCCCCTGCTCTAACCAGCTGAGCTACAGGCCCAACGTGTTGATTCTAACAAGGCGGATGACAGTGAAGGCGTCTGTCATTAACGCGAGTTAATCCTCTGGCAAGAGCCGCCACAGCGCGACGCGCCTATGGTGTCCGGGCCGCGAATTCCTGCGGTGAGTTCTACACGGTGAGGAATCTATGAAGTATCTGTCCACACTCGCGATTGCCGCGACCCTGATCTGCGGTGCCGCCGCGTATGCGGGCGACGAGCCGGCGAGCTCGAGCGCCACGACCATGACCGACCACTCGCAGAAAGCCTGCGAGAAGGCCGCGGATGCGAAGAAGCTGACCGGAGAGGCGCGCACCAAGGCGATCAAGGAGTGCCGCGAGGTCAAGAAGTAACCGACCCCGAATGCGCCCGCAGGCCGCCGGCCCTTGAGGGATTGATCGCAAACCCCGATCCACGCCGCGGATTGGCAGTCCCTTGAGTTCCGGCGGTCTGCGGGGCTTTCCCCGCAACCGCCGTAGTTGCTTCGCCCGGGCAACCGCGGCGGATTCTCCTCTTGTAAAACCCTTCGACCGCCCCAGTTCCTCCGCAACCCCGTTGTGGCAATCGTTGGAGCTGAGGCGTGCCTGCTGCTTCCCTCATTTCAGTCGCCGCCGATGGCGATGCATCGGTCGGTTCCTCCCTGCCTGAGCCGGGAGCTGAAACCGAAGCCCTGGATGCCTATTCCCGGGCTGTCATCGGCGCCGTTGATCGCATCGGCCCGGCCGTCGTCAGTATTCAGGTCGGCCGCACGAACGCCGGAAGTGAACGCACTGGCGCCGGATCAGGTGTGGTCATCACTCCGGATGGGTATCTGCTCACCAATCAGCACGTCGTCAATGGCGCGCCGCGCGTGCGCGTCGTGTTCGTCGATGGACGCAGCGTCGAAGGGGAACTCGTCGGCGAAGATGAAGCGACGGATCTCGCCGTCGTCCGCGCGCTCGCTTCAGGCTTGCCGAGCGGAACGGTGCTGCCGGGCGATCAGCTGCGCGTCGGGCAACTCGTCATCGCCGTAGGGAACCCTTACGGATTCCAGTCGACGGTATCGGCAGGCGTCGTCAGCGCTCTGGGGCGTGCCCTGCGCAGCCGGCGCGGACGGCTCATTGAAGGCATCGTGCAGCACACCGCACCGCTCAACCCCGGCAATTCGGGTGGCCCACTCGTCGACGCGCGCGGCGGTGTCGTGGGCATCAACACCGCGATCATTGCTGTCGCCCAGGGCATCGGGTTCTCCGTGCCCGCGCCGACTGCTCACTGGGTCTTGAGCGAGATCCTGGCGCATGGACGCGTGCGGCGCGTGTATCTCGGCATCTCGGGTCGGGACCGGCCACTCGACCGGCGCCTGGTACGAGCCCTCGACCTTTCAGTCGAGCAGGCCGTGGAGATCCTCTCGATCGATCGCGACGGACCGCTGGCCCAAACGGACCTGCGCATGGGCGATCTCATCGTGGGAGAGCCCTTTTTCCGTGTTCATCCGGAAGATCTGCTGCCGTCGCGGGGGGAGTTGGTCGATAGCCTGCTGTATGAGCATCTCACTTTCGGTGTCCACCGAGGAGGTTGCTTCATCAAGGATTAATATCGAAGGATTATATAAAAGCGCACGAATAAAAGATAACATCTGCCGCTGGCCCATAGAAAGCGTCGCACCCCGCTCCATTACATTATAGTCATAACCTCCCGGCAATTCCATGATAAAATCGTGCATCTCGATCAGTTTGGCAGCCGCAATTACTTTTTCCCTTGAAATTTCAGGATTCCGTAACGTGATATTTTCCATTACGGAACCGGAAAAAAGAAATACATCCTGTAGTACGACGCCGATATTCTTCCGGAGAATATCCAAATCATAATCTTCAATGTTGACGCCGTCGATTTTGATCGCTCCTTTTTGAATATGATAAAGCCGGTTCAGCAAACTGATAATGGTCGTTTTCCCGCTTCCGGTGGCCGCTGGCGTCTCATCCCGTCCAGCGCCCGCTTTGCAGTGGTGTTATTCCCCTATACGATCGT
>Ga0137409_10002753_pt1 | contig 18748 bp, 14 predicted proteins | sample CZODoug1_16funga_FD_122059 | JGI IMG/M metagenome (GOLD analysis project Ga0137409, IMG submission 122059) | Vadose zone soil fungal communities from Angelo Coast Range Reserve, California, USA - CZODoug1_16fungal (Hybrid Assembly) | ecosystem: Environmental > Terrestrial > Soil > Vadose zone... | reverse complement strand
GACTCGATGGCTAGATTTGCATTGCCTTCACTCTGAGCCTATGACGTGCAATACGGCTCTGAATTTAGACAATCCACCGATGAAAACATCTCGTTAGATAACCCGGTGTTCCTCCGGCGTAATCCTGCGCCTCTTCGGCTCCGGCGCCTCGGAGTAGACGAGGACGCGCACCGCGGACGCGGTTGCGCGGAAGGCACGATCGCCCGGGAACCATCGCGGAGCGAGCAGCGGCGCCGGAATGCCGGACGACGAGGCGCCTGACAGCGAGCGGACCTGCGGCTGCTGCCAGGTGCCCAGGTACAACAGATCGCCGGCGCGGGTCTGCGCTGTGGCAGTCCTGACCAGGTAGCGTTCGCCCGGCACGGCCGGAATCATCTTGACGATGCCCGGCCATCCGGTGCCGGTGATGCGAAGTCCTTCATCGGTCAGACGCACGCCCGGCCGTCGGTCGGCGGTGCGCCGCGGATCGTCGTACCGCGGCCACCCGGCGAGATCGCCGGCGGACTGGCCGAGCACGACGTCCCCGGTTCGATATTCGGTCGCGCCGCCGATGATCCGGGGCGCCGCCGCCGCCGCGGGCGCAGACGCGAGGCCGCAGCGGTACGCGGCGAGCGTTCCGTGTGCGGTGCCGAGCGCGACGCTGTCGAGAGAACACCGGCGCTCGATGAACGAGATCCACGAGCGCTGCCACTCGGCGGTGGACGAGGTCACGCCCGTCAACTCGGGAAGCCATTGGAATTCATCGACGACCAGCACGATGGGCCGATCGTCGCCCGCGCCGGCAAGCGCGATAGTCGATTCGGATTCGACCGGCCGCGCCGCCGCGTACGAATAGAAGGTCGTGCCCGGTTCGGCGTGAAACGGCGTCCAGAACTGGGGGGATGCGTAGAGGTATTTCGGCCCCGCCGGCACGAGCGCCCGCAGCGTCGCCTCGGTGTCTTCGTACGGCACCAGCTCGCTCTTCCGCGCGCTGGAATACCACTTCTCGTAATAGGCGACGCCGGCCGCCCCGTACGCCACCACGAACAACAACGCGAGCACCGCACGATTGCCTCGCGGCACGACATGCAGCGCCGCGCTCACGGCAAATCCGGCCGCGAGCGCAAAGCCAACGAGCAGGTGCGGGAGGTACACCGGAACCTTGTTGTTGATGAAACCGGCGAAGATGACGGCGCCGCCTACCGCCAGGATCAGGAGCCGAATTGGCCCGTGCGGATCAGCTGACGCGTGGTCGCCGCCGCCGCGCCCGCGAAGCGATCGGAACGCCAGGGCGACGATGCCGGCCGCGATGGCGGCCTGAAAGACCCGGAGGAACGGGTTCGGCACGCTGCTCGTCACCAGCCCGAAATACCATCCGCGGTATCGCTCAGCCTCGCGCAGTATCTGGTTGAACACGAACGACGGCCGCCAGCCCGGCACGCGGTCGGCTGCGAAATTCCCGATCTGCGACTGCACGTCGGCCCACCGAACGAGCACCATCGCGAGATACGGTCCGACCGTGAGCAGCAGGCCGCCGATGATCGCGTACCCGTACGGGATGAGCAGCGCGCCGCGTCCATAATCGAGGAGATACCACGCCAGGAGAATCAAGCCGGCCCAGAAGGCATTGCCGTGACAGAGCATCGCAAGGCCGAGGCTGGCGCCCGCCCCGACGAACCAGATCGTCTGCGAGCGCCGACGCCCGCAGACGTACGCCGAAAAGGCCACGACCACGAAAAACACCGAGGGAATGTCAGTTCGCGCGTTGCGCACGCCGCCGAGGAAATTACTGTCGAGCGCGAGAAAGAGCGCCGCGCTCAACCCTGTGACCGGATCGATGATCCGCCGTCCGAGCGAGGCGACCATGACCACTATGCCCAGGCCGAGGCAGACACCGAGCAGGCGCGCTTGAAAGACGCCAACGCCGAGAATCGACATCCAGATTGCGAGCAGGTACCCGTACCCGACCTGGAGGAGGTAGGCGTGCTGCAGACCCAGCATCGGCTGGCTTGGGATGCCGCTGCGCATCACCTGGTATCCGCGTTCCATGAGCCACGGTTCATCCACGTTGACCCGCGGCATCGTCGTCAGGTACGGCAGGGTGTTGTGAAGGTACACGAGCAGTACCGCCGCGAGGCCTGCGAACCACAACCGATTCGTCATCGGGCGGGTGTGCTCCGCTCGAAAATCGTCACACGATGCTTGAGCTGAGAGGGGCTGGTGCTCTTCATCGGATACTCGGCCGTGCGATGCAGCCCCGCGGACGCGAAGCGCCGTGCCAGCGTGCGGCCCATCGTCCGTTCCGGCGGGATATACATGTAGCCGACCCGTTCGCGGAGGCGATCGTCGTCCATTTCGCGGCCGTGCACAATCCGTGCGGCCTGGAGAATGGCTCGATCGAGCCAGGGCGACCGGATCTTCCGCAGCATGCGCCGCAGGACCGCGAACGCGCGGTTGTACGCGCAGTCGAACGGCATGCCGCAGACGAGCACGCCGCCGGTGCGAAGATCGCCCGCCAGCCTGGACACGAGGTCCCCGGTGTCGCCGCGGACGAGGTGCAGCACCCCGTCGGTGACGATCGCATCGAACGGATCCGCGCGGTAGTGAAGATAATCGGCAACCTGAAAGTGCACGCGCCGGGCGGGCCCACGATCCGTCTGCTGGTCGTTCGCGGCCAGGATGTTCGCGGGCGAGATGTCGATGCCGACCAGCGTGGCGTTCGGCAACGCCTCGGCCAGCCGGAACAGCAGCGATCCATTGCCGCACCCGATGTCGAGCACGCGGATGGCGCGATCGGGCGGCACGTGCGCGAGCACGATGTCGCGCATGCGGTCCGATCGTTCGGGCGGCGCCGTGCATGTCGTTTCGGCGAACAGAGTCGCGGGTCGCGCCGCTGTCATGTCGCTTCCGCAAGAACGCGCGTCGGACTGCTGAACTCGAAGCGGTCGTCTCGCGCGCGCACATGGTCCAGGAAGGCGCGGTACGCGTCCAGCATGCCGGGTCCGCCGCTGAAGCGGCGCTCGCAGTGCGTCAGCAGGACCACGGCGCCGCGGGCGCGGGCGACGAGGTCGGCACACTCCATCCAGAACCGGACGATCTCGTCGGGCGCGTAACCCAGAAATCTCAGCGACCCATCGCGCGGGAGCGTCACCGGCAGCTCGACGATGTTCTCGACGACAAACGGACGGACGGTCGCGCACCCGTTGTTCGGCGTTGGAAACAATCCGCCCGCTGTCGGTATGCTGCTGTCGTACCGGTAGCGCGTGCCGAGATCGCGCAGAAGCGACCGCGTCCGCAGCAACGACGGCGCGCGGTAGCCGGTTGCCGCGTATCGCTCGGCGAAGCTGCGGGCGCCGTCGAGCCGGCGTGCGCGCTCCTCCGCGCCGGCGAAAGGGGTGGTGTTGCTGTGATCGTATCCGTGGACGCCGACGTCATGGCCCCGCCCGATCAATTCGCGGACCAGGCCCTCATCGAGGCGCCAGGCACATGGAACGATGTAGTTCGTCGAGCACGCGCCGGCGGCTTCCTCGAGCGGCAGGAACCGCGTGACGAGGTTCGACAAGCCTTCCGCCGAATCGATGTCGTGCGTGAGGACGACGGGCGTCCGATGCGTCGCGCGGTCCGGAGCGCCCGGCGCCTCGCGCAGATCGTCGAGGACATCGGTGCTAAAATCGATCGGAAAGGCGGGAAACACCGCCCAGCGATCCGCGCGGTGCCGGTTCCAGCGCCCGATCGCCGATGCGACCGCAGCGCGCGCCCAGCCGGGCACCGTGCGGTAGCTGACCGGCAGACGCGCGCTCACGGGCCGTCGTTCGGTGAACGCGCGATGTTCGCGGAGACGCGCGACATCCTCGGCCGAGATCGAGGCAGGGTCGGGCGGAATGCTCAGGTCGCCGTGACCGTCGACCGCACGCCGCCAGCCGCTGCGATCCAGCAGCGAGGCGGGCAGGTGGACGCGCAGCCCCTCGGCCCAGATTGCGCGGGGGCGATTGCCGACCGACGCGATTCGCACGGACACTAGTGTCGAGTCTCCGAAGTTCGTTTGCATTCGGTCGGCGATGCATCCCGGCGGGCTGCCGTCGGGTCGGCTTTAGAAGCTTGCTTTAGAAGAGCTTTAGAAGCTGTCTTAGCTGCGGCCGCGGAGCGGCCGCCTAGTAACGAAGATTCGCGTCGCGACCGCTTTCTTTACTCGTCGGTTTAGGCGAAGCTTCGTTACCGGACCGGAGTCGTCGGTTACCACAGATCGAAGTCGGGCCCGAGCAGCATTGCAAGGCGACGGTTCGGCTCGGCATATCGCGCGAGCAGATCGCGCCGGAGGTCGCCGTCCAGCGTCTCGCCCCCCTTCTCGGACGGATTGATCACGCCGAGGCCGTCGGCATCCTGGGGCCGCGGCGCGATGCCGAGGAACCGGTGCAGGCGCTCGGCGAGGTCGTGGCGGCGGCTGTGGATATCCTCGAAGCGCAGGATCAGCATCTGCTCTCGCGCGATTCGCCGGAAGTACTCCTCGAGCAGGTCGGCGTACAGCCCGCGCGAGAAATACGAGAACGGCCTGGTGAACTTCCATCGCTCCGGCAGTTCGCGTTCGCGTTGCTCCTCGAGCCGGAGCGCGGTGTCGAAGCCCTCGGTCTCGAGTCCGTTCATCCGCGTCCACAGGTAGTTCGAATAGGCGCGATCGGCCGGCTCACGCAGGATGAACACGAGCTTGACATGCGGCAGGTCCCGGGCGATCCGCGCGGCGGCGGCTGCGCTTTCGAGATAGTCCGTGCTCTTTTCGCCCGCGAGACGCCCCTCGGCCGCCGATTTGAACCACGTGTCCGAATAGAAGCCCAGCCCCTTGTCATAAATGTGATCCACGAGGAAGAACTTGGGCTCCGGTTTGACCGGCTGCGCCATGTGCACCTCGGGATGTCGATCGAGCAGTTCGTACAGCCACGTGGTGCCCGACCTGGGCGCGCCGCCGATGATGAAGTCCGGGAGTCGCAACGTCAGCGCGACGCGTGGGCCTGGGCCGTGACCTGGTGCGGCGTCACCGCGGGCGGGGAAAAGCCGAGCGTCCGTTCCACGATATACAGCGGACGCGCGCGCGCCTCGTCCAGAATCCGCTGCAGGTACTCGCCGAGGACGCCGATCATCAACAATTGGACGCCACCGAGCACGAGGACGGTGAGCATCACCGACGTCCACCCCTGCACGCGCGTCCCGAAGAACAGCTGGTTGATGAACACGTAAACGCCAAACAACAAGCTGAGCGCCGACACGAACAGGCCGAGGAAAGAGATCGTGCGTATGGGCAGCGATGAGAACGAGATGAACGTATCGATCGCGGCTTTCAGCATCCGCCGCACGGTCCACGACGAGGAACCGATCAGCCGGCGCGGCCGGTGATACGGAACGCTGGTTTCGCGGAATCCGCTCCATGCAATCAACCCGAACGTCAGGCGATTGCGCTCCTGGCACTGACGGAATGCGTCGATCACGGGACGCGAAATCAGGCTGAAGCTCCCCGTTCCCCCTTGCGGATAGGTCGGGATCGCAAACCGCCGGACGAGGCGATAGAACATCGACATCCCGTACGAGCGCAGGGCACCCTCGTCGCGGCCGGTCCTCGCGCCCCACACGACGTCGTGGCCGCTACGCCAGCGGTCGACGAACTCCCGTATCAACGCCGGCGGATCCTGCAGATCCGCCGCCATGACGATGGCGGCGTCGCCGTGGCAGTAGTCGATGCCGGCGGCGATCGCGACGTGGCTGCCGAAATTGCGCGGGAACCGGAGCGCCTGCACGCGCTCGTCGTGAGCGCGCAGCGCGCCCAGCACCTCGAACGAGCCGTCGCGGCTGCCGTCGTCGACGAACAGGAACTCCCAGTCGTACTCCGGCATCGATCGAATGACGTCGGTCACCGCGTCGTGGAACGGACGGAGATTATCGCGCTCGTTGAACACCGGCACGATGATCGAGATGAGCGGCCTCGTCACGTTTACCGCGTCAGGATTTCTACGACGGCGTCGATGACGCGATCCTGGTCGGCTTCGGCGAGCGACGCGTACATGGGCAGGAACAGCGAACCGGATGCGACCTCTTCGGTGACCGGCGGCGATACGCGGCCGAGCCGATCCGCATACAGCGGCTCGAGGTGAATGGGCGGAATGCCGCGGCGGCACGAGATGCCGCGGTCGACGAGCGCGCGCAGTACATCGTCGCGTTCGACGCGGCATTCATCCGTCAGGAGCAGCCCGTAGGATTGAAACGCGTGGCGGGCGTAACCCGGCCTGGCGGGAACCTGCACCTCGCGAAGCCGCCGGAACGTGGCGTCGTAGCGGTCGGCGACCTTTCGTCTGCGCGCGAGCAGGCCATCGACCTTCGGCATCTGCGCGACGCCGATGGCGGCCTGCACATCGGACATGCGGTAGTTGAACCCGAGCTCGGCATATTCTTCGAACACGAGCCCTTTCGCCTCGTGTCTCGACAGCGCCGACACGCTGGCGCCGTGCGACCGCAACCGGCGCGCCCGCTCCGCGACGTCGGCGTCGTCGGTTGTGATCATGCCGCCCTCGCCCGTTGACAGCGTCTTGCGCGGATGGAAGCTGAAGCAGGCGATGTTTCCGTGCGATCCGACTGGACGGTCGTTGTAGGTCGACCCGATCGCGCAGGCGGCGTCTTCGACGATCGACACGCCCCTGGAGGCGGCCGGCGACAAGCGGTCGAGATCCGCCGCAAGGCCGACCTGATGCACCGGCACAATCGCCTTCGTCAGCGACGACACCCGCCCGAGCGCATCCTCCGGATCGATGTTCCATGTGTCGCGTTCGATGTCGGCGAACACCGGCGTGGCGCCCGCGTAGAGGATGGCGTTCGCAGTTGCGATGAACGTGTACGACGGGCAAATCACTTCGTCGCCCGGGCCGACGCCCGCCAGCATCAGCGCGAGATGCAGCGCCGTCGTGCACGAAGAGGTCGCAACAGCGTAACGAGCGCCGACGCGCTCGGCGAACAGTTCCTCGAAGCGGGCGACCACCGGCCCCTGAGTCACCCACCCGCTCTTCAGCACCTCGGCGACCGCGCGGGCTTCGGCATCGTCGAACTCGGGCCGGGCGAACGGGATCTCGTGAAGGCCCGTGTTCACTGGCGGGCCGCGGACCGTTGCTCGTGCCACCACGCGACGAAGGAGCGCAGCCCGTCCTCGAGCGAGATTTGCGCTCGAAACCCCAGCTGGTCCCGCGCCGCGTCGACGGACGCGAGCCGCCTGCTGACAGCGTTCACCTTGCGCGGCGGCGCATGCTCCGGTTTTACCGACGAGTTCATGACGGACAAGAGCGTCTCGGCAAGCTGATTGAGCGACGTCTCGACACCGGTGCCCACATTGAACACCGCATCGGTGGCCGGCGAGCTCGCGGCCAGCAGGTTCGCGCGCGCGATGTCCTCGACGTGAATGAAATCCATCGTGTCGGCGCCGTCCCCGAAGATCCTCGGCGGCCGGCCGGCGGCGATCGCCTCCACCCACCGGATCAGCACTTCGGTGTACGCACCGAACAAATCCATGCGCGGCCCGTAAACATTGAAGTACCGCAGCGCAACGTAATGCAGGCCATACATCTCGTTGAAGCTGCGAAGCAGGCCTTCGTTGAACAGTTTCGCCGCGCCGTAGATGGTCCGGTTCGCGTACGGATCGTGCTGCTCGTCGGTCGGAAACGTGTCCGCCAGACCGTACACCGAGGCGGACGACGCCGCGATCACCTTTCGCACGCCGGCGCGTGTTGCCGCCTCGAGCACGTTGAACGTTCCGTCCACGAGCACTTCTTTCGCCAGGCGCGGATCTTCGGCGCACTGCGTGATCCGGATGGCAGCCTGATGAAAGACGATGCCGACGCCTTCCATGGCGCGGGCGACGTCTCCGCCGTCACGGACATCGCCTTCGATGATGCGCAAACGCCCGCTGGCCGTCGCTTCCCGCAGATTCTCCCGGCGTCCGCGCGAAAAGTCGTCGAGGACGACGATCTCGGATGCGCCCGCTCGAACGAGCGCATCGGCAATATGGGACCCGACGAGACCGGCGCCGCCGGTGACGAGCACGCGATCGAACGTCACGCCTCTCTCTCGATCTTGCGCAGCACGCGTGCCGGGTTGCCAACGACGATCGTCCCCGCGGGCACGTCGCGAGTGACGACGCTCCCTGCCCCGACAATGGCGTCCTGACCGATCTCGATGCCGCACAGGATGGTGGACCCGGATCCGATGGAGGCTCCGCGCCGGACGATGGTCGGCACCACCTTCCAGTCGCGATCCGTCTGGAGCTCGCCGGCCGAGCTGACGGCTCGCGGATACCGGTCGTTGATGAAGGTCACGCCGTGGCCGATGAACACGTGGTCTTCCACCTCGACCCCCTCACAGATGAACGTGTGACTGGACACTTTCACCCGGCGGCCGATCTTCACGCCGCGCTGGATCTCGACGAATGTTCCGATCTTGGTCTCGTCGCCGATCTCGCATCCGTAGAGGTTGACGAACTCGAAAATCTTGACGTCCCTCCCCAGCTTGACGTCGGATGCAATGGCCTGGAATTTCACAGCGCCATCCGCCGGCCGTCCGCCCGCAGCGAGCGCTCGGCCGCGTCGAGGAGCGCGACCACCCGCGTGCCGGCAGCGGCATCGGTGAGCGGCGGCCGATGCTGCGCGATCGACTCGGCAAACTCCTGAGCGACGAGCGACAGCGCCTCCCGCCGATCGAAGGTCGGCGCGTGCATGTCCCCGGTTCGATACGACACGAGGATCCGCCGCCGCGTCTCGCGGTCGTTCACGTCGACGTCAACGCCCTTGTCGTACACGCGGACCTTCTCGGCGGGATCGGTGTCGTCGTAGACGACCATGCGCTGGCTGCCGCCCAGCAGCATCTGCCGCATTTTGACGGGCGCGAGCCAGTTGACGTGGAAGTGCGCGAGAAACCCGTTGTCGAAGTGAACGGTCACGTAGGCGACGTTCTCGTGCTCGAAGCCGGCCGCGGCGGTTCCATCCGCGGAGACCGCGACGGGGCGCGCGTCGATCAGGTAGTCCATGATGGACAGATCGTGCGTCGCCAGGTCCCAGATGACATTGGAATCCTGCTGAAGCAATCCAAGATTGACGCGCACCGAGTCGAGATACAGCAGCTCACCGAGATCGCCCGAGTCGATCAATGAACGGATGCGGCGGACCGCCCCATTATAGACGAAGGTGTGATCGACCATGAGGCGGACGTCGTGCTTGTACGCGAGCTCCGCGAGCTCCTCCGCGTGCGAGATCGATCCGACGAACGGCTTCTCGACCAGCACGTGCTTGCCGCGCGCGATCGCGGCCTTCGCGAACGGATAATGCGTCTCGAGCGGCGTCGCGATCACGACGGCATCGAGATCCTCGAGCGCGATCAGGCTCGAGGCGTCCTCGCACGTGACAATGCCGCGGTGCCGCCGCCCCGCCGCGTCGCGGCGATCGGCGCGTCCGTCGGCGATTGCGGCCAGACGCACACCATCGGTCTCGTCGAAGTTGCGCGCGAGGTTCGGTCCCCAGTACCCGTAGCCGATGAGGCCCACGCTGATCACGGCCGGACGAACTCGGTCGCCGCGTCCGCGATGTACTGAATCTGCGGTCGTTCGAGAAACGGGTGCATCGGGAGGGACACGACTTCAGAGGTGAGACGCTCCGTGACGGGAAAGTCACCCGCGCGGTACCCGAGCGCCCGCAACGCGGGCTGGAGGTGCAGCGGCAGCGGATAGTGCACCGCCGTCGCGATCCCGCGCGATTCCAGGTGGGCTCGAAACGCGTCGCGCCGCCGCAGACGAACGACGAACTGATGGTACACCGACTCGTTGCCGCGATCGTCGTCCGGACAGGTGATGGCTGCCGGCAGCATCTCGCGATACCACGCGGCAACCTGACGTCGGCGGGCGTTCCATTCGTCGAGGCAGTCGGCCTGCACCCGCAGGACCGCCGCCTGCAGGGTGTCCAGACGAGCCGTCTGCCCGATGACCGCGTGCTCGTACCGGCTCGTGCGGCCGTGGTCGCGCACGAGCCTCGTCGTCTTCGCCACCGCGTCATCGTTCGTGGTGATGAGTCCGGCGTCGCCGAACGCGCCGAGATTTTTCGTCGGATAGAAGCTGAAGCAACCGGCGGCGGACAGCGACCCGACCCGCCGGCTGCCGTACCGCGCACCGTGCGCCTGGGCGGCATCCTCGATCACCGGAACGCTCGAGGCGGCATCGAGGATCTCGCTCATCGCCGCAGGGCGGCCGTACAGGTGGACGGGCATGATCGCCTTCGTACGCGGCGTGATCGCGTCGTGCAGACGTGCCGGGTCCAGGTTGCCCGTGCACTCGGCGACGTCGACGAAAACGGGCGTCGCGCCGGTCGCGGCGACGGCCGCAGCGGCGGCGACAAATGTGTTCGCAGGTATGACGACTTCATCGCCGGCGCCGATACCCAGCGCACGGAGCGCCAGCTCGATGGCCGTCGTGCCCGACGACACGCCGATCGCGTGGGCGACGCCACAGTAGTCGGCGAACCACCGCTCGAACTCGGCCACTGCGGGACCGGCGATGAACGCCGACCGGTCGATCACCGCCGCGATCGCGGCGTCGATCCGTGGCTTGAGCTGTTCGTACTGTTCGCGCAACGCGACCATCTGGATCGTCGTCGCGCCGGACGGTGTGGGGGTCATTGTGCGCTCAGCACCTGTTCATACGCGGACAGCCAGTCGTCCGCGGTCCGCCGGATATCGTAGCGCGCGATCACGGTGTCGCGGGCTCGTGCGCCCATCGACCGCGCCGCCCCTCGATCCGCCAGCACCTGCCGCAGCGCCTCGGTGAGCGCGGCCTCGTCGTCCGGTGGAAACAGCCGGCCATTCCAACCGTCTTCTATCAACGCGTCGGTCGCGCCAGGCAACCGCGTGGCGACACAAGGCAGCCCGCATGCCATCGCTTCGAGCAGCGCGAGCGGATGCGCCTCGCGCACCGATGGAAGCACGAACACATCTGCGGCGCGAAGATACTGTGCGACGTCGTGAGTGGGTTCGATCGTCATCAGATCGTGAGCACGCCCGAGATCCGCGGCTTCGCGCTGGATCTCCCTGGCAATCGACTCGTCGATTTCGTAGTACCCCGTGTTCTTCGCGCCGAGAAATGCCAATCTCGGCTGAACGCCGCCGGCGCCAAGGCGGCGCCAGGCTCTGAAGAGCAGATCCGGCCGCTTGTCGCGCGAGAAGAAGCCGACAAACAGCACTATCGGCTGCGTCTCGGGCCATCCGAGCGCGCGTCGAAGCGCAAGCCGCTCGTCGGCGTCGGCCGGGCGGAAGCGGGTCGTATCGACGCCATTCGGCGCCAGACGAACGCGCTCCGCAGGAAGTTGTGCCGCCCGCCAGCGCGCCGTCAGATCCGGGCTCACGCACATCACGAGATCGGCTGACCTGAATGCCCAGTACGCCAACGCGCCGCGGCGCCTGACGACGTCCGGCTCGTCCTGGCCCGCCGTGTGCAGCGTCAGCACGATCGGCTTACCCAGCAGCCGAGCGAGGATCGAAACAGGGACATTTTTCTGCGAGAACCCGTGCACGTGGATGATGTCATAGGTGCGCCCGGCCTGCAGCATGCGCCGCGCGAGCCGGACCGACGCAATTGCCTTCGACGCGCGGCTTCGCACGTCGACGATGACACGGCGGACGACAACGCCGTCGACCGCATCGACGCCCGGCAGGGCCGGATCAACAGCCGTCGTGAGCACCGACAGCGCGACGCGGCCACCGAGCGCGGACGCGACAGCGCGGCATTGAACACCTGCGGCGCTGATCTCGGGATAGTACGCGCCGGTGACGAGCAGCACACGAGGGAGAACCGGGCGTTCAGGCAAAGGCGCGAATCATGACGTCGTGGAGCAGACGGGCGGTACGCCTGATGTCGAACTCGGCCGCGACTTCGTCGAACGACCCGCCGACCGCGAGCGTGCCGGCGCGCCATCGACCGACCAGGTCGCTGAGTGCCAGCGCGATCGCGCCGACATCGTCCGGCGGCGCGACCGGACAACCGAGACGCCGCAGCAGTCGAGCCGACGCGCCGGACTCGGGCGTGATCCCGAGAATCGGCTTGCGAAACGGCAGATAGTCGACGAGTTTGCTCGGCAGGAACACGCTGGGGCCGTGGCTCGGAGCATCGATGACGAGCAGGACGTCGGAGTCGCCCGCGGCGCGCGCGGCCTCGACCGCCGGCATCCGGCCGTGGAAATGGACGAACGACTCGAGCCCGAGTGCAGCGGCATCGCGTTTGAACTCTTCGACATGCGGGCCGACGAACGTGACCTCGAGCGTACCGCCGACCGCGTCGCGCCGGTTCAATTCGGCGAGCGCTCGAAGCAGCGTCACCGGCGTCCGCACGCCGGAATAAAAGCGGCCTGCATAGACGAGCCGCATCGGTCTTTCGCGGCCGCGCGGCGGAGACACGGCGTTGACAGGCCGCGGATCGAAGCCGTGCGGCACGACGGACACTTTCTTGCGCCAGTCGTCGGGATACTTCGCCATCGCGAGGTCCGCGGTCTCCTGCGTCACGAAGACGACCGCTGATGCTTCCCGGATGACGTCTTCCTCCATCCGGCGCCAGATCGATCGCTGCCGTGGCGTGGCGTACGGGCTGTCGGCCCACGGATCGCTGAAATGCGCGACCCACGGAAGCCGCGTCGCCCGATGGACGCGCAATCCGACGAGATGATCGGACCAGGGTTGAGCGAAGGTGATCATGCCCGCGCAGTCGGCCGCCGCAGCGATTCGGACCGCGGCCCGCGCCGCCCGCGACACCCACACGCGCGTCGCGTCAGGAAAATCACGCAGTCTCGGGGCCATCCGCCACGCGGCGCGAAACGCGAGCCATTCTTCCGGCGAAGAGACGCGCACCAGCTCGACGCCGGGACGTGCATCGGCAGGCTTGCCGTTGACCCAGTGAGGGCCGCCCGGTCGGGGCGCCAGGCAGACCGTCGTCGGCCTCCATCCGAGAGCCGGCAGTTCTCCGAGCACGCGCGAGACCTGCGTGGCGCGCGGACCGTACATCGGCGGCATTTCCCAGGACACTGCCAGGAGACGACGCATGCCGGGATTTGGGATTCGGGATTCGGGATTCGAAGAGTAGTTTTGGAATCCCGAATCCCGAATCCCGAATCCCGATAGTCGTGAGTTCATACGTGCGTGGGTCGTGCGTGGTCCTCTGCAGAAGCGCCGACGACCTCCCGCAGCCGCTCGATTGTCCGGCGGGTGTGCTCGCGCCAGGTGTAGCGCGTCACGACTTCGTGACGCGCGGCGGAGCCAAGGGTACTGCGCAACACCGGGTCGTCGATCAGCCGGCGCAGTCCATTGGCCAGACCGTCGGCGTCCCCGGGTTTGACCAGCCACGCTGTGCGACCGTGATCGAGCACCTCCCCGATCTGCTCGAGATCGGATGCGACGATCCCCTTCCCCATCGCCATGTATTCGAACAGCTTGGTCGGCGATCCGAAGAACGGCGTACCGTCAGGATTCGGAACGTGCGGCGACGACAGCACATCGCACGCAGCGAGATGTGCGGGACCGTCTGCCTGCGGCACGAGACCGGTAAAGATGGTTGCGTCGAGCGCCCCTCCCTCACTCAGGATCCGCCGCACCGCCGGCATCCCGGCCCCGTCGCCAATCATCACGAGACGGACGCGCTGCGCGCGGGCAGCGTCGCCCCTGATGAGCGTCACGAACGCGCGCGCGAGGACCTCGGCGCCATGCCACGGCCCGAACGTGCCAATGAAACCAACGACGATCACACCGCGGAGACCGTACCGTTCGCGAATGGGGCTTCCATCGACATCCGGTCGATAGCGATCCGGGTCGACGCCGTTCGGATTGACGAGCACGGACGCCGGATCGATGCCGCGCCCGACGATCTCGTCGCGCATCGCGCGGCTGACGACAACGATCAAATCGGCGGACGTCAGATTGAGCTGCTCGATTCGCCGTGACAATGCCTCGTGCTCGAGCGGGCGGCCCCAATGGCGGCCCATCCAGATTTCAGAGCCGTTGTACTCGAGGACGAACGGCACGGCGTGGCGTCGCGCGATTCTGATCCCGGCGTAACTGTTCAGACTGTAGCGTTGGTACACGAAGGCGGGCCGCCCCGTGATGGCGTCCCTGGCCGCACCGTCAAAGGCGTCGTTCAACAGGAACGTCGGCAGCTCCTTGAAATTCCAGAACGACTCCTGCGGGGGAACATAGCGCACGCCCACATCCGTTTTGAGAGTCGGGATATCGTCGGTGGTGAGCACCCTGACCGGTCCCGTGAAGCCGCCGAGCTCGTTGACGACGCCCGCAATGTGCGCGACGGAGCCGCCGGCGCGCACGCCGAAGCTGAGGTCGGTTCGGAGATAGAGCGGTGACGCCGCCAGGTCCAACACGGCCGGATGACCCGCAGCGCGTTCGCGCTCAGCGTCGATGGTGTCCAGCGCGCGCTCCACGTGGCGGAGCAGTGCCGGGACGCGGAACGGCTCGGTTGCCAGCTGCGCCGTCCACCGCGACAGCAGGCCGCCGGTGATCCGGCGCCGCCGTCCCTGAACGTCTTCGACATAGATGCGGCCGCGGCTCATCGCGCGCAACGCGAGTCCGAGAGGCAGGGGCCGTCCTGCCGCCTCGAGCCGGTACACGAGAAGGCGTCCCTCTCCGTAGCGGCCGACATGCGCGAGCACGGTTCCGCGCCGAACCCAGGCGACGAACTCGTCGAACGGAACGACGCGCTCGCCGGGGTCCGGCGGCGGAAGCGGAACGCCCGCACGCACGATGGTGACCCGGCGGCTCACGCGTGCGCGAGCACCGGCGGCCGCGGAACGTCTTCGGCGATGAACGTCCGCCACCACAGCGCGAGGTTGAGCAGGTACCAACGCTTGGATCCGTCGGCTTCGTGCATGACGCGCTCGACCTCGCGTGCGTCGAGCAGGTCGGCTTCGGCGCAGAACCGCCGCAGCTCCGACTCCGCGATCGCCTGCAGCGGTCCACGAAACAGTTCGTTGACGGGCACGCCGAATCCCTGCTTTCGCCGCGTGATCAGGTTGTTCGGGACAATGCCGGTGACGGCCTTCTTGAGCACGTACTTCAGCGTGTCGTTCTTGGTCTTCAGCGCGCTCGGGATGCTGAACGCAAGGCTCACGAAGCGATGGTCCAGAAATGGCACGCGTCCCTCGAGGCCGACGCCCATCGTCATCTTGTCGACGCGCATCAACAGGAGCTCCGGGAGCCGGAGCCTCAGGTCGACATACGACATCCAGTTCAGATGCGTCTGTTCGGGCGCGCGCGCTTCGAACGACTCGCGAATCGGCCGAATCGCGTCCCACGATGTGCGATTGCCGAGCGCGCGACGCAGGCGCGGCGATAGAAGGCGCCGCTTCTCGAGCTGGGTAAACGCCTCCGCGCCGCTCCAGAACAGCGGCTCGTCTCTCGAGCCGCGCCGGAGCCATTCGAGATGGACGGTGCGGTCGTATCCGAGCGCCGCGAGCGCAGCGCAGCCAACCCTCTTGATCGGGTTGGGCACCGGCCAATCGTCCCAGCGCTGTCGCTTCAGCGCCTCGAGCCAGCTCGGATATCCGACGAACAGCTCGTCGGCGCCTTCGCCGAGCTGACAGACGACCACTCCGTTGTCGCGCGCGAGCTTCGCGACATAGAACAGCGGCACGCAGACCGGATCGCCGATCGGCTCGTCCTGAAGCTGCACCATCCGCGGCAGGAAGTCGACGACGTCGCTGGCGCGAATCAGGTACTCGTGGTGTTCGGCGCCCACGCGCGACGCCATCTCGCGCGCGTACGTCAGCTCGTTCTCATAAGACCGGTAGGAGTCCGCGTACCCGATCGAAAATGTCCTCACCGGCGACCGCTCGCCTTCCGAAAACAGCGCCGCGTTCGTGCTCGAGTCGATGCCGCCGGAGAGAAACACGCCGACCGGCACATCGCTGATCTTCCGCAGGCTCACCGCCGTGCGCAGTTCGGCGAGCACGCGAGCGGCAATGTCGTCCTCGCCGTCGCGCGTCATCGCCGACACATCGTCCCAGACGTCCCAGTAGCGCTGCTCCCTCAGCGCGCCATCCGCCCCGACCCGAATCCAGGTGCCTGGCGCCAGCTTTCGGATTCCGTCGAACAGCGTCTCGGGACCGGGCGTCGTCAGAAACGACAGATAGTGAAACAGCGCCGCCTCGTCGATCGAACGGCGCTGGTCGGGATCCTTCAGCAGCGCCTTGATCTCGGACGCGAATGTCAGACGGCCGTGATGGATGCTGTAGTACAGCGGCTTGATGCCGATGCGGTCCCGTACGAGCCAGAGCTGCCGCGATCGCGCGTCCCACAGACCGAACGCGAACATGCCGCGAAAACGCGACAGACAGTCGATGCCCCATTCCTCGAAGGCATGCAGGACTACTTCGGTATCGCTGTGATCGGTCTTCCACCGGTGGCGGCCCATCTGGTCCAGGTCGGCGCGCAGCTCGCGGTGGTTGTAGATTTCGCCGTTGTAGGTGATCCACAGCGAGCCATCCTCGTTGGACATCGGCTGACCGGCCGAGTCCGAGAGATCGAGGATCGACAGGCGCCGATGACCGAACCCGACCCGCTGCTCGGCATCGACCCAGATGCCGGCCCCGTCGGGGCCTCGATGACTCATCGCGTCGCGCATGCACGTCAGGTAGGCTGTGGTCACGCGGCACGTGCCGGTCGAAAACGCGAGCGCCCCGTTAATGCCGCACATGTCGGCTAACCATGAAGAGACGCCCTGGCACTTCTCGCTTCATTGACCATCCGGTGCTCGTGTCCGACAGCGGACGACGCGCCGGACGCGCCGGGTAACTCGCTGGCGAACAGCAGACGGAACGCCGAAACGAGCGCGACCGGAAGAATCGCAATCACCATGCGGCCTCCGTAGCTGGTGATGTCGGCGGCCACGAGCACCACCGGCCCGATGTAACACACGACATAGATGTACAGGAGCAGTTCCCAGAATTCGAGCGGTTGCCGCTTGGACAGCCTCAAAACCGGACAGGCCAGCCACAGCAGCCACACGATCATCCATTGCGGCCGGAGGCGATACGCCGGCGCGATCGGCCCTGTCAATCCGAATACGAACGAGCTCCGCTTGACGAGCGCGGTCAGGAACTGAATCGCCGGCAGGTGCCACATCCTGATCCAGTCGGACGTGTCGGTGACGATGTCAAAGGACGCGCGACCGGTCACGGCATAGTTTCGTGCGACGACGCCGCTCACGCTCATGGCGGCGCCCAGCAGCAGCAGCGCCGGCGGCCATGAGCTCCGTCCTTTTACCAGCGAATAGATCCACACCGCCGCGATTGTCATCGTCGCGGACAGGATGAAGCTCGGACGCGTGAGGACGACGAGGCCCAGCAGCGCACCGGCCAGGAACGAATCGCGGGGCCTGCGATCTGTCTGCTCGATGCTTCGAAACAGAAGGATGAGCAGGAGCGGGCAGAGGAGAAAGTACAGATTCTCGCTGAGCAGCTTGAATGTGAGATGCCTGAACACGTCGACGTACATCAGCGCGGTGAGCGTCAGCAGGAAGGTCAGACCGCCAGCAGGAGTCAGCCGCTTGCGGACGGCGAGATACATCAGCGAGATCGACAGCCCGAGAGCAACACTCTGGACCAGGTAGACGTACGTCGAGTTCACGCCGGCAATCGCAAAGACGAGAGCGACGAAGTAGACATACAGAAATCCGTGCGGCAGGCCGGCGTAGCTGGTCACCAGCGCAGGCATCGAGAGCCCGTCTCGAACAACGCTCAACGCGAGCTGTTTATACGTGTGCCAGTCGTCTGGAGTGCTGGCCGGAACGGAGACATCGTCCAAGAACGGATACGCCCGCAGCGCGGCGATTGCAAGCAATGCCACCGGCAGGACTGCGGCGATTACCGCGGAAATCGACCGTAGTCGAAGCGCTCGCACCGGACCGGTCATTGACCCCCGCTTGCTTCCGTCACACCCGTTTCGTCGCCTTGACGATCAGATTCCAGCCGAGCCAGCGCTCGCTCGACGGCAACGTCCACCGCAGCGCCGCCGGCAATTCCTCGGGGTTGAGCTGCCGCTGTAACACTTCGACGCGGTTGAAGTCCCTGAACAGGGCCTCGGCGCGCCGCTTCGTGTAGACCTTGACCAGCGGCCGCGCGTCGTTGGCCGACCGCTCCACCGACCGCGACATGATCTCGCCCATTGAGACCTTTTCGAGCAGGCCTTCCTTGACGCCGGACAGCCACACGAGCTTCCGCCAGTAGTGCAGCGAGTTCTCCGCGTAGAGCATCACGATGGCTCGTCCGCCCGGCCGCAGCACGCGGTGGATCTCACGAACGACCGCCGCCGTGTTCGGCGTGTGGTGCAGGACGCCGTTGCTGTAGACGACGTCGAACGAATCGTTGTCGAACGGCAGCGACTCGGCGTCGTGATGGATGAAGCGGCCGCTCAGCCCGCGGAGGCGAAAGTTCTCTTCGGCCAGCTGCAGGTGACCGGCCGCCAGATCGACGTCGGTCACGTCCGCGCCGTGCTTCGCGAACTGCGCGAGATCGGTGCCGGTGCCGCCGCCGATCTCGAGCACGCGCTGCCCTGCATGAGTCGCGAACTCCATCACGTCGGGCATCCACGGGGCGTACACGCCATACCGATGGCGTTCGACTTCGAGGAACCAGTCGATCGTGCGCGGCTGCGACTCGCGCGCGTGATGCGACCCCACGGGGTTTTCGTACCATTGATTCTGGACGCGATCTTT
>Ga0137409_10002750_pt1 | contig 18765 bp, 10 predicted proteins | sample CZODoug1_16funga_FD_122059 | JGI IMG/M metagenome (GOLD analysis project Ga0137409, IMG submission 122059) | Vadose zone soil fungal communities from Angelo Coast Range Reserve, California, USA - CZODoug1_16fungal (Hybrid Assembly) | ecosystem: Environmental > Terrestrial > Soil > Vadose zone... | reverse complement strand
CGAGCAGGTAATGTGTAGCACGCTCGGCCTGAAGCGCTGTGTTGCTAAACTCTCCATAGAGCTGAAAAAAGTCCGGAAATTGGGAGTACTGGCCGTAACCCATAGTCACTCGAGTATTGGCTAGCGGCGACACGGCCATGGTGACGCGCGGCATCCATATGGTTTGCCCCGTCGCGCTGAAACGGTCGTAGCGAAGGCCGTAGGCGAGGGAAACCCGCGAACCCCAGAGGGTCACGTTGTCCTGAACGTAGGCTCCCGGCTGCCATGCTGAAGCATCAAACGCATCACTGGTCCGAAATTGAGCTGTCGTAAAGTTGAATCGCCGGCGCATCCCATTCTGATCGAGATTTCGAGCGTAGTAGCCGGCCTCGATTCGATTACCGGGCAAGGCCTGGAAAGAGACGTCCTGCTTTATTCCCACCTGTTGATAGTCGGATTCGAATAGTAACGCCTGATCACGATTGACGTTGTTTGCGTAGCTCGTGGAGTAGCTGACAGAGGAATCCAATACCATCTTCGACGAAGGAATCCATCGCCAATCGCCCTGGGCGATTCGATCGTGCCGATCGCCGTACAAGAACGAATTTACGCCAAGCGTGGCGAGTCTTTTATGCTGATTCGCTCTTGAATTGGCGAAGTTGGCGCTGATGCGAATCTGGTTATGGTCGTCGGGATCGAGGGTCACCTTGCCGAATCCATCATAAAAACCGAACACGAACTGCGTCGAGGTCGTATCGCTGCGGATCTGGTTGAGGATGTAGTCGAGGTAACTCTTGCGAGCAGAACCAATCCAAGATGCCTTGCGCGACTTCCCCAATGGACCTTCACTGGTCCAACCGAGGCCGGATGCGCTCGCCATGGCGCTGTTTGCGAATCGCTGGCGATTTCCATCGCGGGTTCGGACAACCAGTTCGCTCGCAGTGCGGTCTCCGTACTTTACGGGAAACACGGAGCTGAGAAGAGTCACGGACTCGATCACGTCGCCGTTGAAGATCGAAATGGAGCCGCCATCGGTGATGTCAGCGACGGAATGCAGCGGCGCAACCAGCAACACACCGTCCATATTGAAACCGATCGAGCGAAAGCCCGCGCCGCGCACGGAAAAATCCGCGACGAAGTCATCCCCCGTGGTGACGCCGGGCAGCGTCTGGACGGATCGCAAAGGATCGTCAACGAGGACACTCGTCAGGTTCTTGAGTTCGGATTCGGTGAGCGTGTGGTCCGATATCGTCGAGGGTTCCGGAGTGACAAAGGGCGCTGCAGTAACGGTCACTTCGTCGGAACGCCGCAAAACGTCCGGGCCGAGAAAAATCTCGATCTCGACCGGCGTTCCCGGTTGTACTGCGATTTTTCGCCGGATGAGAGTGTAGCCGACCGTCGTGACATACAGTTCGACGTCGCCTGGCGGTACGTCTGCAATTTCGAAGTCGCCGTTTTCGTCCGTCGTGGTTTCTATTTTGAGATCGCGAATTGAAACCAGCGCCTTCGCGATCGGCTCATTCGTTCTCGAATCCCGTACGGTTCCGTGTAATCGCACATTCTGGCGCGCGTAGATCGTCCCCGCCATGAAAAACACTGCAACGATCGGTACGATTACGTATCCGCTCTTCATCAGTCCTCCGGTCAACGATCTTTGCTCTCCGTAGACGGATGCGTAAACGAAAAAGTTAGCAGAAGGACCACCATCGAGATTTCTGGTATTCTTGGCCTCTCAAAAACAGCAACTTCCCGGAAGAGGCTACAAATGGATCTTCGAAAGACGGCATTCACAACATTGATTGGATTAATTCTGGTGGTCTGCATGGTGGCGGGCCAGCAGGTCCGGCGAGTGGACGACGGCGCTTTGAAAAACGCCGCAAAGAACGGAGAGGAATGGCTTACGTACGGCCTGACTCAGGGAGAAACGCGATTCAGCCCGCTCAAGCAAATCAATACGAGCAATGTGGGCCGGCTGGGATTGGCGTGGTCGCTCAATATCGGACCCGGAGGCGGCGGCCAGGAAGCGACGCCTCTGTTCTGGAATGGCACCATCTTCGGAATCACCAACTGGAGTGTCGTTTTCGCTGTGGACGCGCGTACGGGCAAGGAGAAGTGGCGCTGGGATCCCGAGGTAAACCAGGAAGCCGTGCGGCCGAGAATCTGTTGTGGAGTCGTGAATCGCGGCATTGCGATTTATCAAGGCATGGTCATTGCTCCCGTAATCGACGGACGGCTTCAGGCGCATGACGCGGAGACCGGCAAAGTCATCTGGGAAGCCCGAGTCGCTTTTCCCCAGGACCAGCAAACGATCACCATGGCCCCGCGAATTGCAAAAGGAAAGGTGATCATCGGAGTGAGCGGCGGGGATCGGCCGACCCGTGGATTCTTCGCCGCCTTCGATGCGGCTACCGGGCGCCAGGCATGGAAGTTTTATACGATACCCGGCGATCCGTCCAAACCCTTCGAAAGTGCGGCGATGCGCAAGGCGGCGGCGACGTGGGATGGCGAGTGGTGGAAGTCCGGCGGCGGCGGAGCCGTTTGGGACGGCATGGCGTACGACCCGGAAGCCGAGCTGGTCTATGTCGGCACGGGCAACGCCGAGCCCTGGCCGGAAAAGCTTCGCAAGAACAAAGACGCCGAGGCCGGCAGAGACAACCTTTATGTGTGTTCCATCCTCGCGGTTCACGTCGATACCGGAGAGTTGAAGTGGTTCTACCAGGTGGTGCCCGCCGAGTCCTGGGATTATGACAGCGTCCAGCACCTGATCCTGGCTGACCTCAACATCAACGGACGCCAGCGCAAAGTGATCATGCAGGCCAACAAGAATGCTTTCTACTATGTGATCGATCGGATTTCCGGAAGCTTCATTTCGGCTCAGCCTTTTTCCATGGTCACATGGGCGAAGGGCATCGATCAGGAGACCGGGCGCCCCATCGTGAATCCCGAGGCCCGCTACGGATCAGACGCCATCGCGATCTCGCCGGGCGGCGGCGGCGCGCATAACTGGTCGCCGATGTCTTTTAATCCGGTCACCGGCCTGACCTATATTCCTACTTCGACCGCCAACACTTTCACGTATGCTGCCGAAGAGACCTTCTCGCCTAAGCCGGGCCAGACTACCGGCACCGTGCGTCCGGCTCCGCAACCGAAGCTGCCTGCCCCGCCCGCGATCGGACCTCCTCCTTTGGAAGGGCCGGTGAGAGGGGCGTTGGTGGCGTGGGATCCCGTGACTCAACAAATGCGGTGGCGCACACCCGGCGGCGGGGGAATAGGTGGCGGGACCGTGACCACCTCCGGCAATCTCGTCTTTCAGGTTATCGGCGATGGACGGCTCGTGGCCTACAGCGCAGACAAAGGCGAAAAACTCCTGGATATTCAGACCAACCTGCGCAGCGGCATGGGACCGCCAATCACGTATCAGCTTGATGGACAGCAATACGTCGCGTTGATGGGTGGCGTCGGCACGGTCCCGACCGGTGCGAACGCCGGTCCGGGGAATGCGGGCACGCCGGTGCCGCCTAAATTGCTGGTCTTCGTCCTGGATGGGAAGGCTCCGCTGCCCGCAGCAAGCCAGTAATAGGGATTGAACGCGGGCTAAAGCCCGCGACTACATTTCGGAAACGCACTTGTTCCCAATGTAGTCGCGGGCTTTAGCCCGCGTTCCAGATTTCAGATCCGCGAGGCCTGAACATTCATGATGCGGCTGGGCCGAATCCTCATTTTGACCATTCTTGGACTCGTGCTGTATGTCCGGATCTTTGAGAAGCGGCTCTTGTACTACCCGAAGAAGGAGCTTGAAGGCCATCCCCGATCAACCTACGAAGACGTGACCTTTCCAGCATCCGACGGGCTGATGCTCCACGGTTGGTTCATCCCACAACCGCTGAGCCCCGCCGTGCTCATCATGAACCATGGAAACGCCGGCAACATCTCGGATCGCTATGAGATGGGTGAGTCCCTGGCTCAAGAAATGGGCGTGAACGTTTTGATGTACGACTATCGGGGTTACGGCAAGAGCGAGGGACAGCCTTCGGAAGAGGGCACCTACTCGGACATTCGCGGCGCATACGCGTATGTGCGTTCTCGCGGATATGCGCCGTCGATGATTCTTGTTTTTGGCCAGTCGCTGGGCACTGCGATAGCGGTCGACCTCGCTGTCCACGAAACGGTCGGTGCCGTCATTCTGGAGGCGCCATTTACGAGCATTGGAGCAGTTGCCCGCCGCCTCAGCTTCGGTCTTCCGATTGATTACATTCTAACCACACGCTACGATTCGCGGTCCAAGGCGAGCTCAATTCGCGCGCCGGTGGCCGTGATTCACGCCAACCGTGATCCCGTGATTCCCTTCGAGCTGGGCATGGATCTTTACCAGCAATTCCCGGGTCCGAAGCGCTTCTTCGAAGTTCAAGGGGAGATACATGAAGGCGCATTCCTGGCGCTCGGTGTAGAACGTACACGCGAATTGAAGGAGTTTGTATTTCCGAAGTGAAGCACTGTAGCGGCGGTCTATGACCGCCGGTTTTTCGTGAATTCTGTGAAAAACCGGCGGTCATAGACCGCCGCTACAGTTAGAAACTCACTAAGACGCCCCGTAGCGCTGTTCCTGACCCACGAGCTTCGCCTTGTCGGCGTTGGGCTTCGGCCGGAACTTCTGCACGCGGCCGTTGAAAACTTCGGCAAGATACAGGTTGCCTTCCTGATCGACCGTGATCGAGTGGGGTCCATTGAATTGTCCGGGTTGTCCGCCCGGCCCGCCCCAGCCGTACAGATAGTGGCCGTCCAGATCGTATTTGACGATCCTGTTTGTACCGCCGTCGGAGATCCACAGGAACTGGTCCGTCGTAATGATATGAGCATAGGGCGATGACCGGACGCCGGTCTTAAACATGTCGAGGAACTTGCCGTTCTCGTCGAAGACCTGGATCCGCCGGTGCCCGCGATCCACGACGAAAAGCCGGCGGTCCTTGCTGATCTGGATGCTGTGGACGGTATTGAACTCGTTGGGACCCGGGTTCCTGGGATCTTTTGGAGGTGTTCCCCAGTCCATCAGGAACTTGCCGTCTTTGTCGAACTTCGCCACGCGAGTTCCTCCGTACCCGTCGCTGATGAAGAACGTCCCATCGGGCAGCCATGCAATGTCGGTCGGCCGGTCGAAAAGCTTTCCGCCGTCGCGTCCCTTCTGGCCTTTCGTGCCAAGCGACATGACCATCTTGCCGTCATACGTGAACTTGTAGATCATGTGCAGCTGATCATCGATTATCCACACATGCTTTTCCGGATCGTACGGGCTCATCTTGATCTTGTGCGGTCCGCGTCCGCATTTCATATCGAAGATCTTGTCGAGGTCTTGCCACCACTGCACCATCTTGCCGTTGCGATCCACAACGAAGATGACGTGGTGATAGCGCCGTTCCCAACCGCGTTTTGGTTCCGGATCGCACGTCGGGGTGGAACCGTCATCATTGCCGTTGGAAACGCGGGCGGGAGTGAGGGCACCGTAGGGTGTCCAGGGCTTGGCACCTGCGGGCAGCGGCAGTTCGCCGCGCTGGGCAATCCAGATGCGGTCGGGCGTCTCTGCAAATACGGCGCCCACCGATCCCCAGGTCCAGCCCTCGTGCTTGACGCCGTCCGGGCTATCCTCCAGGGGTTGAGGCCAATTCTCCACGAGTTCGTACGGCCCGAACTCCTCCTGCCCACCTTTATCCAGTGAGGCACCCGGTGCTGCGCTGGCAGCCGGGGTCGAGTCATTCGACGGCGCGCTGCAACCCACAAGGACCGCAAGCGCTGCCAACCCTATCACCAACAGAATCGTGAGTGACCGAATTCGAATACACATCGTGATTCTCCTTTTTTCCGGGGAAACGGCAACTATAATGAGCAAAACTGACTGCGTCAAACTCGAGCACTATTGAATTTTCGGTATCACCCTCAGGAGGGTTTATGAGTAGGAAGTGTATGGCGGTTGTGGCACTGGTGGCCCTGCTGGCAATGACGTCGCTGACGGCTTCAGCCCAGGATGCCAGGACTGTCATCGACAACGCATCCAAAGCCATGGGCGTGGACAGCCTCAATTCCGTCATGTTTTACGGATCGGGCGCGAATTTCGGCCTGGGACAAAACAATAACGCAAATGGGCCGTGGCCGAGGACCAACCTGAACGACTACGCGCGTGCGATCGACTTCACACAACCTGCTTCACGAGCGACATGGGTAACATATGCCGCGCCGGTCACCGGCGGTCCCTCAGTGCAGGCAAACGGCCAGCAAAACATCACTGCTGCCAACAACGCCTGGGCACAACACCTCGAGATCTGGATAACACCATGGGGCTTCCTGAAAGGCGCATCGGCCAACAACGCGACCGCCAAATCACAAACCGTCGCAGGCAAGCGATACAGCATCGTGACCTGGAACACACCCCAGAAAGCTCCGTCGGGAGAAAGTTACAGAGTTGTCGGCTACATCAATCCACAGAACCTCGTAGATAAGGTGGAAACCTGGCTGGAGAATCCAATCTTCGGCGACATGCTGGTCGAGGGGATCTACAGCGATTACCGGGATAACAATGGCTTCAAATTCCCCGGCACGATCGTGCAGAAGCGCGGCGGCTGGCCCACGTTCGAAGCGCAGCTTCTCGGCGCAAACCCGAATCCTCGTAATATACAGCAGCTCGTGACGCCTCCTGCCGCCAGTCAACGCGGCGGCGCCGCGGCCGCAGGCGGCGCGCCGCCAGCTCCGACGGGTGCGCAGTCCGAGAAACTCGCCGATGGCGTTTACCGCATCACGGGTGGATATGTCGCTCTCGCAGTCGAGTTCAGCGATCATATTGTGATCTTCGAAGGCGGACCGCAGAACGAAGCGCGAGCACTGGCGATCATGGCGGAAGCCAGGCGAGTGATTCCGAACAAGCCGATCCGGTATTCGATCCTCTCGCACCATCACTTCGATCACTCGAGCGGCCTTCCCGCCGTCGTCGCGGAGGGCGTGACAATCATCACGCACGAGAACAACAAGGCATTCCTGGAGAAGGCCCTGAATGCACCGCGTACTCTGGCGCCCGACGCAATGTCGAAGTCTGGAAAGAAACCAAAGATCGAGACCGTGGCCGAAAAGAGAGTTCTGCAGGACGCGACGCGCACGCTTGAAATTCATCACATTGTCGGACTCCCGCACGCCGATGGAATGCTCATCGCATATCTTCCCAAAGAAAAGATCGTGGCCTTTGCGGACATGTTCAACTTCCCCGCGGCGAATGAGCCGGTGCCGAACCCTCCCGTTGTGGGTACGCAGGTTTTCGTGGATAACCTTGAACGGCTGAAGCTCGACTTCAACACCCTTGTCTCGGTCCATCCTCCCAACCCGGATCGGCCGATGACGAGAGGGGACGTTCTAAAATCCCTTGGACGGGGAAACTAGTCAGTGAGGAAGTTAGCCGCGGATTTCACGGACTACACGGATGGCGCGCAACTAAAAGCAATTGACGCGCGCCATCCGTGTAGTCCGTGAAATCCGCGGCTAAACGTTATGACCAAACCAATCACACTCGAAGTATTCACCGACTTTGTCTGACCCTGGTGCTATCTCAGTACCGGGCGTATTGAAAAGCTGAGACGGAATTTCGATATAGACCTGCAGTGGGTGTACTTCCCTTTGCATCCCGACACGCCGGCGGAAGGCCTTGCGTTAAAGGACCTGTTTGCCGGCCGCGGCCTGGATCTCGAGGCCATGCACGCCCGCATGAAGGGTCTGATGGACGCCGAAGGCCTGCCGTACAATCGGCGCTCGCATACTTACAACAGCCGGCTGGCCCAGGAACTCGCGAAATGGGCGGACTCACAGCCGGGCTTCGAAGCCATTCACGATGCACTCTACCGGGCTTATTTTGTCGACGGCCGTAATCTTGGCGATCCGGATGTGCTCATCGGCATCGCGCAATCAGTGGGACTTCCCTCCGACGGGGCGCTTGAAGTCTTGACCAGGCGCACCTTCAAAGATGCCGTGGACGCGGACTGGCAGAAAGCACGCCGATACGGCGTCACCGGAGTGCCGACTTTTGTCGCGGGCGGCTACAAGGTCGTCGGCGCCCAACCCTACGACGTGCTGGCGGAGGGATTAAGCGCGGCAGGAGCGCCCCGAAAAAGCGGGAGTCCATGATTCGAGCAGCATACTGAAGTGAAGCTGACACGATGGTGATGCCGAATTGCGGATGCTTCGACTACGTTGTGACCGTCCCCGGCAACAGCCCACCCTGGCAGGCGCAGCAGCACCCCGAAGACGTGCAGGAGCTCCGGGGAGACCATCTTTTTGATGGCCGCCTCGTTGGACCGAGCCCCACGGTCGAGATTTCCGGCGGCGTCGTCACTCTCAGGGCCACTGGCCGCGAGCGCGCGCAACTCGCCGCGGTGTCTTTCGAACTCGACACCAGGCTCATGGCTCTTCTCGAGGGGAGCGACGTATTGCGAGTCATGCGCACGCCATCCGCCGGCCTGGGATTGTCGATCACCCGTAACAACCGGCTCCTCGTGGCGATAGGCGCCATCACAAACCTGACTCTCCACCCGCTAAGCGTTCGCAACGTCCGGGGTTCGATTGCCCGCCGCTCGTGGCCTTCCCGTGACGAAATGCGCGTTGAGTTCAGGGTCAATGACGAAACACGAACGTTATCGAGTGGAGACGAGGGAACGATCGGCGGCTACGGCGTGCTGGTATGGAATGGCTGGATGGACGGCACGCCGGGAACTGACGAGCACGTCGCTGTATACCTTCTGCAAGAGCCTGTTCGAGAGGCCGTCATCGGTTCCGCGGAACTGCTCTCCGGCGAAAAACTCCGGCTGATCAAGTGGTAACTCCTGATGCGGGTAATTAGGCCGCGAATGACGCGAATTACGCGAACGGCGCAATAAATGACCGTTGATGCGCCGTTCGCGTAATTCGCGTCATTCGCGGCTAACAACTACAAAACGCTAAAACAGAATCTTCAGCGCAAGCTGGATCTGGCGCGGCTGGCTGTTCGTTGCGGTGATTCTGCCAACGCTTCCGTTGGGGGACACACCGGAACTCGGGATCGCAGGGTTCGCCGTGGCCAGGTTGGCATTAAACACAGTTCCGCTGGGATTCTGGAACGACGGATGATTCAAGACGTTGAACGCCTCAGCACGGAATTGAAGTCTGAGCTGTTCGTTGATCTTCGTCACTTTCCATTCCTTGCTGAGAGAACTGTCCATGTTCCAGAGATTGGGACCGATGATCGTGTCTCTTCCGGCGTTGCCGTATGTGCCGAACGGTGCCGGAGTAAAGCAGTTCGGATTGAACCAGATTCCGTGCAGTTGCTGGTAGCCCTTATAGAGATCGCATCCTGCAACGGCATCCGGACGAGCGGCGTTGGCGCCAAGGCTGTTGTGGACACGGTTCGCGATGGTTCCGACCGTAAAAGGAGAGCCGGACAGGTAGGTATACACGCCCGTGAATTGCCAGCCGCCGACGACCTGACCGAGAAGCCCGTCGGCCTTGAACGGAAGATCATAGATACCGCTGACGCGGAAGTTGTGTTTGCGGCTGAAGTTGGAAAGTCCGCGATCCGCACTCGCATCGATTGGGTTAGAAATCGCACCGCCGCCGTCCAGGCCATAGGCCCCCGAACCGTTGTCGATCGATTTCGACCATGTATATGTGACCTGCGACTGCCAACCGCTCGCGAAACGGTGGGTGAGACTGCTTTGTAGCGCATGGTAGTGCGCGTCCGCGAGCGCGTCCATCATCTGGAGATACGCATAGGCGGGATTCAGTCGCGGGTTCGCGACGACAGCGGTATTCGTGGCGTTCAATACGCCGAACGTCGGCCGGCCGGAAGGACCAGTAAACGGAACCGGATAATTGAAGTCCTTCTGAGCGGGCAGGTGCACGCTATGCGAACCGAGGTAGCCGACGGTGGCAACGGTGTTCGCCATTACTTCACGCTGGATATTGAAGTTCCACTGCATCTGATATGGCGTCGTGTGCACGCCGTAATAGTCGCAGTTGGTGCAACTCAGCGTGCCATCGGTCGGAATAACCGTCCCTGACGAGCGCGGCACGTTCGTCCACGGGAACGGGAACTGAATCGGCGGATTCGAAGTCGTGGTCTGAGCCACGGTCAGGAACGGAGGCTGGAGCCAGTGATTCGTGTCCCGCGAGTAGAGCACGCTGTGGAACACGCCGAAGCCGGCACGGACGGAAGTCTTGTGATCCGCGGACGGATCCCAGGCGAGGCCAACTCTTGGATCGAAGTTCCTGAGTGACGGGTTGGTTGCTGTGGACTGATTGACCGGTACCCACTGCCCGAAAGGCGCATTAATGAGGTTGAACTGCTCGTGTCCCACCGCCTTGATGATGCTGGTCGGGGAGTATCGCAGTCCAACGTTCAGCGTGAGCTTTCTCGTGAGTTTCCATTGATCGTCGACGTACGCCGAGAAAACCCAGTAACGGTAGTCCTTGGTGGAATCGGCGCCGGGATTCTGAGCGTCTGAAACCTGCCCGTTAAGAGTTGACGCGTTGCCCTGCATGAAACCGGTCAAGTTCGGAAAAACCCACTGTGGAGCAACCTGGAAAGGAGCCCACGTGTTTTCGACAAGCTTCATGACGTTGCCGCCCGCCTTGATGCTGTGGGCGCCCGAGGTCCAGACGATGTCATCTCCGAATGAAAACTTGTTGGGAACCAGGTAGAACGGCAGCGTCGCGACGGCAGCGATTGTCGTGATGCCGCTGCCGGGATTGATCGAGCCATCCTGGCGCGGCACGCCCTGGCCGGCCGTGCTCACGGCATAGAACTGGCTGGCCGGATCGCTGCTGAAGAACTGGAGCGGGTGAACCCCGGGGCTCGTGCCGCCGGAGGTCACCGGCGTGGCGATGGTCCCCGGCGATGCAATTCCGTTAGAGACTATTGGGCTGCCGTAGACGTACGCGTCCTCGTATGTCCGGGAGTAGCCCACATGGGCCATGTTCACGAGGTTGTTGGTGAGAACGTGCCTTTCTTCGATGCTGATGAAGTGGTCGCGTGTGCGATCGAATTCCGGCCAATACGGAACATTCGTCATGAAATCGCGATTGGCCCGATCCATAACGTAGCGGACGAAAACGGAACTCTTCTCGGATGCCAGGTAATCGAGACGTCCAAGAGCGTAGTTCTGGTTGCCGATGTTCGGATTATCCACAAGGGCCTGCCCGGTGGCTGAAGCTGCTCCCGTCGCGCCAAAGAGCTGCGGCACGTAGTTCGGCAGCGGATAAAGCGCCATCGCGTTCCGCACCCCCTGCCGGACAGCCGGATTGGAGTTTTCCGTTACCGGCGCGCCGCAGGCGCCACTGGCCGTTGTCGTAAGGAACTGGTGCGCGCAGGCATCCGGAACGGTCACAACATTCGTGATGATCTGCGTCTTGCGCAGTCCTTCATAGTTTCCAAAGAAAAACGCTTTGTCCTTCTTGATGGGACCGCCGAAGCTGCCGCCGAACTGATTCTGACGGTACGTCGGTGGCTGCGCGGTCGTGTGCCCAGGCTTGACAACAGTGTCGAAGAAGTTGCGAGCCTCGAGCCTGTCGTTGCGCAGAAACTCGTACGCGGAGCCGTGGAGCGTGTTCGTGCCCGAACGGCTGGAAGCGTTGATTACCGCGCCGCTGCCGCCGAACTGTGCCGTGTACGTGTTGGTCAGCGTCTGAAACTCCGCGATCGCCTCCACTCCGAGCGCCGTTCCCAGCCCGCCCGCGCCCGGACCATTGTTCCAGAAATTCACCATGTCCTGATCGTCCAGGAGATAAGCCTGTCCGGACGGACGCGATCCGGCGATCGAATACTTCTGGCCATTTCCATAAAACGTGCTCCCGGCGCCCGGAGCGCCAAGCGGGATCTGTGTCACGCCGGGGGCCAGCGTCAGAAGCTGCGTGAAGTTTCGCCCGTTGAGCGGGAGATCGGTAATCTGCTTCGATTCCACCAGCGCTCCGAAAGCCGTCGATTGCGTTTCCACTGCCGAAACCTCGGCTGCGACCGTGATGGTCTGCTGCGTCTCGCCCACCGGCAGTCTGAAATCGACAACAGGATTGCTCCCCACCGTGAGCGTGATGTCCTTGTGAACGATGGTCTGGAAACCGGGAGTCGAGGCCTGCACCTCGTACCCCCCGATGGCTAAGTCGGGAAAGCGGAATCGTCCCAATTCATCGCTGGTGGCGGTCTGCGTGAGACTGGTTCCCGTATTCTTCACTTGAACCGTCGCCCCGCCGATCGCAGCGCCGGACGAATCCATTACGGTGCCGGAAATGGCTGCCGTTGCTTGTGCATCCAGGCGGTTCACACCCACGACGCCCATGAACAGGAGCATCTCCGTGATCGCGCAAATCGCGACCAGCTTGCGAATTCTAAACTTGGCTAGCATTTTCCCCCCTTTTAATTTTCCCATCCCAATGAGCCCATGGCAGGCGCCCGATCTTTTGTAAATATTTTCCCTACTCGATAATCGAAAGGGGGCCGGTTTGGCTTGCAGAAAACCCACTTTCCTGAACAGAATCATGACTTGTAAGAAAGGAAGCTGTAGCGGTGGTCGTTTCAGTTGGGAGCGCGAGTCAACGCCTGCTCGATCTTCAGGGAACGACCGGCAACGACAGCATCAGAGAAACCCTCTTTCCCAAGTTTTTCTTCGAGCGCGGCCGTCAGATCTTCATAAGTGCGGGCTTCTCGCGGGCTCCACGCGTACGCGCTGTTTTCCTGCAGTGAGATTGCCGATCCCATCAAAACTGCGGCCTTTCGATATTGCTCCTTTGCGCCGGCCACTTTCGCAAGATAGAGAAGGACGGATGCGAGATTTCCTCTTTCGCGGAGATCATAGTAATAGGTCAGCGCCTCCAGGAGCTGCCGGTTTGCGATATCGAATTCGCCCTTTTCAAAAGCGCCATCCGCCAGATTGAAGAGACAGGCGGCGATACCTTCCTTATCCGCGAGCTTGCGCCGTATGGCGAGACTTTCCGCCCACAGGCGTTCAGCTCCGGCCAGGTCATTCCGATCCTGATGCGAAAGGCCCAGATTATTCAAAATGCCTGCGAGGGAATGTTGATCATCGAGACCTCGAGCAATCTGTAAAGCCAGTTCCAGACAATTGCGAACTCTGTCCTGGTCGCCCACGCACCTCGCAACCATCGCCAGATTGTTGAGAATTGCCGCAACAGAACGGGCGTTTCCGAGCCTGCGTACAATCTGCAGGGCTTCTTCCCAAAATGAAACAGCCAGATCGTACTCACCTCTGTACAACGCGACCAATGCCAGATTCCCCAGGCAGCGAGCTACTCCGAACTCGTCATTTCTTTCGCGAAATTTTTCGAGCGCTTCCTCCAGGAACTGCGTCGCAGGCGAAGGTTTTCCCTGCACAATGGCAATCAGGCCGAGCGCACAGAGTGCCCTGGCTCTCATGATCTGATCTTGTTCTGAAACTTCCTGCTTGACTGCTCGCTCGAGCCATCCTTCGGCTTCCACCAGCCGGCCGCGGATTCGCCAGTAGTCGGAGAGCGCATTGGCTGCTTCCAGTGCGACTTCAGGGTTAACCTGCAATCCCCACGTAAGCGCCGCCCTGAAGTTGTCGTCTTCTGCAGCCAGTTCCTCCAGCACCGCCTGCTGTGCGGAACCCTGGAGCTTGAGCTCCGCTTGCACCGCAACATCGGCAAAATGCATCAAATGGCGGTTACTGACCGCCGCCAGTTCCCCTGCTCTCTTGAGCTTTTCGCAGGCGTATTCGCGAATCGTTTCGGTGAGCTCAAATCTCATTCCGTCCTGGAACGGCTTTGTTTGAACCAGGCACTTGTCAGTGAGAAAGGACAACACCTCAAAAACCGGCAGACCGCCGCCGCTCGTACAGATTGCTTCCGCAGCTTCGAGTGTCCAACCGCCGGCAAAGACACCGAGCTGCCTGAATAATTGTTTCTGCTGGCCTGACAGCAAGTCGTAGCTCCAGTCCAGGGCCGCCTGCAAGCTCTGGTGGCGGGGCTCTTTTGTTCCAGATTGAGCTCGCAAAAGAAGAAAACGATCGGAAAGACGCTCACAGATCTGCCGTGGCGACAAGACCTTGATCCGCGCCGCTGCCAATTCGATCGCCAGTGGGATGCCGTCCACTCGATTGCAGATTTCCAGAATTGCGCTCGAGTTACTCGGCGTCAGTACGAACTCGGGAGCCACCGACCGTGCACGGTGAACAAACAACCGGATCGCATCGTAGTTGTGCAGTTCCTGTATCGGCACATCCTCAAATCGGTGCGTCGGCATTGACAGCGACGGAACACGCCACAACCGTTCTCCAGGAAGGCCCAATGAGCCCCGGCTGGTGGCAATGATCTTGGTTCTTCTGGAGCGGCTGAGAATCTCTCCCGCGATGGCGGCAATGGATTCAACCAGGCGCTCACAATTGTCGAGGATGATCAATGTGCTTTTGTTTTCCAGGTACTCAAACAAAGTTTCGCTGATCGGTCTCGCCGGCTGTTCATGAACTCCCATTGCGGCGGCCACGACCTGATTCACGAATTGAGGCTCAACAACGGTCGCGAATTCAACAAGCCAGACACCATCCGGAAAATCGTAAAGCAGTTTCTGGACTGCCTCGAGAGCCAGCCGGGTCTTTCCCACACCGCCGGGTCCCGTCAGCGTAAGCAGGCGCTGTTTCGCCAGGAGCGACGTGATGTCACTGAGTTCCTGCTCGCGGCCCACAAACGCATTCAACTGCTGCGGCAGGTTGTGTTTTGGACCGGACACCGAAGGCTGTTCCAGCGCGCGTGCGATGCCGAGCATCCGATTCGGCCGGGAGTTTCGATCCTTGGCGAGGCACACTCGCAACAACGCGTGAATCGACAGGGGTGTACTCGCCGGCAACAATTCCCAATCGGGATCATGTTTCAGGATGTGAACGATCGTCTCTGAGAGGGTGCGTTGGCCGAAAGCGCTTTTCCCGGTCAACATTTCATACAGCACGCAGCCGAAGCTCCAGATATCTATGCTCTGATCCAAATCGCCGCCTTCCAGGGATTCAGGTGCCAGATATTCGACGGTACCCAGAATCCTGCGATCTGATTCGGCGGACACTGTGGTCATCGGATCCGGAGCCGCGACGCTGGAGGTTTGAACCGGCTTCGCCAGGCTGAAATCCAATAATTTTGGACCGAACCTCGTCAGCATGATGTTGCCTGGCTTAAGGTCCCCGTGAACCACTCCCTGCCGGTGCGCTTTTTCCAGAGCGTCCGCAATGTCCGATGCAATTTTGAGTGCTTCATTGACTGGCAGGGCATCTTTTCGGAGCCGCTCCGCAAGCGTTTCCCCTTCCAGATACTCCATTACCAGATACCTGGCACCGTCTTGTTCACCGATATCGTAAAGCGTGCAGATATGCGAATGATTGAGGGCTGCAACCGTACGCGCCTCACGTTCGAAGCGCTCCTTCGCCTGAGGGTCCGACCAGAGTTGTTCGTGGAGAACCTTTATCGCAACCGTGCGGTTCAGGCGTGTATCGAGGGCTTTGTAAACCTCGGCCATGCCTCCGGCTCCGATGGAAGAGACTATTTCGTACGGCCCGAACTTCGTTCCTGATTCAAGATTCATGCGATGACAAAAGAGTTACCGGTGCGACGAAGTTTGCAACACTGCGGCAAACTTCGCAGCGTCGCCGCAAAAGATGTTCATGCCTCGGCGAAGATTGCAACGTCGCCGCTAAATTTGCTACGCCGTTGCTAAAGTAGCGGCGACGTTGCAAAAGATGTCGATGCCCCGACAAAGATTTCCCTGGCGTCGCTAAAATTAGCAACGCCGTCGCTAAATTAGCAACGCCGTCGCTGAATTTGCAGCGGCGTTGCAAAAGATGTTGGCGGCCTGACGATGTCAGTTCGCCAATGTCGGTGGTGCTGTTAATCGATACCAAAAACCAGCAGGACGTTACCGCCTGAAGCGCCGTTGCTGATGGCGTACCCTGATCCCACGAACACCATTCCGCCGGCGATAACCGCCCCGGTTGAGGTTATCGCGCCTCCATGCGCGGGAACCTTATTTACGGTCTCGAATTCCTGGGCCGTGTTGAATTCCCAGAGTTGTTTCCCATCCGCGGCCGCAACCGCGTAGAGCATCCCGTTGGAAGCTCCTTCGAAAACGACTCCCGGGATCGCCGTCGGCGCCGCACCAAGCAAACCGCCTCGGCCGCCCGCCGGCGCGGGAGGAGTAAAGACCCAGACGCGCTCGCCGGAAGCCGGCCGTAGAGCCGTAAGCCCGATTCCGCTCACTCCGTAATAGACATGCCGGTCGTCAACTGCCCCGCCCCAGACGATGGAACCGGCTCCACGGGCTCCTGTCGCCGGGGCGCCCGTCGCGGAAACCCGAAACACCAGGGCACCGTTGTTGTCGGGATCGAGCCCAAAGACTTCACCTGTTTTCGTGCCCGTGATGAGCACGCGCTTACCGTTCGGCAATGTCTTGAGAATAGGCGAGTTTCCGATGTCGAGATCCGGTCCGTTGGGACTGGGACACGCGTCACCTCGAGTGGGAAGAGTACAGCCACCCATGAACACGTCGTTTTCATGCGCCTGATAGGACCAGAGCAGTTCTCCGGTATTGATGTTCACGGCCATGACGCCGTCGGTGGTCCTGGGCGAGGGTGCGGTCGTGGCATCACCCGTGCCGAAGTAAACCGCATTTCGAACCGGATCGATCGTGGGCGAGTTCCAAACCGCACCTCCGGCCGGTCTGTACAGGATCACTCCATTGGATTGTGTCTTGTACGGCTTCGGCTCGTCGGGAACGACCCAGGTTTTCCAGATTTGTTTACCGGTGTTCGCGTCAAGAGCCACCACGCTGCCTCGCGAAGTGCAGCAAGGATAGTCCCTGTGACCGCTGCTGAACTCTTCGGATGAAGAGACAGGAACGAACAGTTTTCCGTTATAGAGCTTCACTCCTGCGGTGATGCGGGCGACGAAGTGGGGATCAACCTTTGTTTTCCACAGAAGTCTTCCGTTTTGTGCGTCCAGTGCGAAGACGTTGGCATGTCCGTCGCCGAAATAAGCGGCGTAGCGCGCGGAGCCTTGACCGGTGATTGGTCCAATCGTCAGCGCATTCCGCACGATCGAGCCATTCTCGAAGGACCAGTAGACGCAACCGGTCGCGGCGTCCAGAGAGTACACGAAGCCGTTGTCGCCGCCTACAAAGACGCGTCCACCGGCAACCGTTGGTTGCCCATTGGCAGACTCGCCGGCCGGATAACCGAAGGCCCACTTCAGCTTCAATCGCGGCACCTGCGCCGCCGTCAGGCCCGCGGCCTGCGCTTGCTGGAACCGCGTGTTTGCGATATCCACACCCCATCCATTCCATGCGGCGCCATTGGCCGGATTGGGTAATGCGGCATTGTTGCGGCATTGGTTCGGCATGTTTTTCGCATCACCGACTTTCGCGCTTCCCACAGGCCGGCCGCTCATGAATTCCGCAACCCTTCGCTTCTGGATATCGCTCAAGCCCTCGACATACTTCTGCATCGAACCCGTAGCAAGGGAGTCATAGATCCTTTCCGGTGTCATCTCACGAATTGCAGATGCCGCGGGCGCGCCCGGAACAGGGTTGTTGTGGCAAACCGAACACCGGGTTTGGAACGTAGCCAGGCCGCTCTCCGTCCCTGGAATTCCGCGTTGACCTGCCTGCGGCTGCACCGTACCCACCCAAACCAGGATGCCGAAGCCCACCGCAGTCACGACTGTCAACACGTGCTGGTTTCTGTTCATACAAGCAACACTAGCATGGGCGGACAGAGGGATTAAACACAAAGACACAAAGGGCACAAAGGCACAAAGAAAGGCCGCATCAAGAATCTTTTTTGCGGCCTTTCTTTGTGCCTTTGTGCCCTTTGTGTCTTTGTGTTTAATTCCCCCTTAATTGAAAGGAGTAAACTTGCAGGCTATGAGTAAAGTCGTGATCGTCACGGGAGCGGGAACGGGAATCGGACGAAGTGTTGCGCTGGCTTTTCTGCGGGAAGGATACTCCGTTGCATTGGCCGGACGCCGTGCGGAGCTTCTGCAGGACACCGCGAAGGAAAGCGGGGCGGCCGGCTCGCGGGCGCTCGTTGTGCCGACGAACGTGAGCGATCCGTCGGCGGTTCGGCTCCTGTTCGCAAAAACAAAGGAAGCATTCGGGCGCCTGGACGTGTTGTTTAACAATGCGGGAACCGGGGCACCGGCCGTGCCGCTCGAGGACCTCACATACGAGCAATGGCAATCCGCTGTGGATGTGAACTTGACCGGAGCGTTTCTCTGTACGCAGGAAGCCTTCAGGCTCATGAAAACTCAGAGCCCGCGCGGAGGCCGAATCATCAATAACGGTTCCATCTCGGCGCATGCTCCTCGGCCGAACTCCGCACCCTATACGGCCACAAAACACGCGATCACAGGCTTGACCAAAGCAACCGCTCTCGACGGACGCAAGTACGATATCGCCTGCGGACAAATCGACATTGGCAATGCCGCAACCGATTTCACCCAAGTCTTCAAGGACGGTGTCATGCAGGCAAACGGGACCCTCGCCTCAGAACCCAGAATGGACGTGGAGCACGTGGCGCGCGCCGTTCTTCACATGGCAAGCTTGCCGCTGGACACCAATGTTCAGTTCATGACCATCATGGCGACGAAGATGCCTTTTGTCGGGCGGGGGTAGATTACACTTCCTGATTTCGCAGTAAGACCGGCGCCTGTATTCAGCCGCGGAGCGGCGACAGAGTGTAGCCCCGGGCGCAAGCCCGGGGTTTTCTTTCGAGACGATCTCAG
>Ga0137409_10002749_pt1 | contig 18768 bp, 23 predicted proteins | sample CZODoug1_16funga_FD_122059 | JGI IMG/M metagenome (GOLD analysis project Ga0137409, IMG submission 122059) | Vadose zone soil fungal communities from Angelo Coast Range Reserve, California, USA - CZODoug1_16fungal (Hybrid Assembly) | ecosystem: Environmental > Terrestrial > Soil > Vadose zone... | reverse complement strand
GAACGAAACGGCGGTCCGCCGACTGGGGGAGTGCGGGGGCCATTTCTGGGCCCCCGCAGCTGAAGAGCCTGAAGAACGAAACGGCGGTCCGCCGACTGGGGGAGTGCGGGGGCCATTTCTGGGCCCCCGCAGCTGAAGAGCCTGAAGAACTAAACGGTAGACCGCCCAAGCGCGTGGTGCGAACGGAGGGAGTCCGCGCGTTCCGGTCCTGAGCCTACCCGCCTCCCCGGATCACGAGCGCCAGCAGCCGGCCAACCGACTCGCCCAGCGCTTCAGGTAGCTCGGCCGGCGCGTCTTCCAGGATGCGGCGCTGCTCGGCCTCGTCGAGGGTTTCGAGGCGGGCCTGGGCGCGGAGGCGCACCTCGGGCCCCAGCAGCCGGGCCACCTCCAGCACGAAGCGCAGGGCCTGCTCGGCGCGCTCCGGGGGTGACGCGGCGCCGGCCAGGGCGGCCATACCGGCCTCGCGCAGGCGGCGGCTCAGGCGCACGCGCTGGCCGTGCACGCGGAGCAGGTCGCCCGGCACCGGGCCCCACTCGAGCGCGAGCCCGGCGGTGACCCGCGCGATGTCGGAGGCCAGGGCGGGCGCGCTCTCGCGGGCGATCAGCTCGCCGAGGGCGACCGCCCACACCGGGGGCAGCGGCGCCGGCGCGCTCGGGTCGACTGCGGGCGCGGGCGTCTCGCGGACCTCGCCGAGACGGTCGAGCACGAGCCGGTCCTCGATCGGGCCGTTGAGTGCCCAGAGCGAGCAGATCACCCGGTCACCGTCGATGCGGACCACGCGGGGCTCGCGACGCCGGATGTCCTGCCACTCCACGCGGTAGAACGGGACCCCGTCGAGCATCACCTTGTCCACCTCGTGGCGGAGCTGCACCACCACGCCGGGCGTCACGCGGTGCGTCTCGAAGGGTGCCGGGTGCCAGTCGAGCGCACCATCGGCGAGGAAGCGCTCGAGCGGCAGGGCCTCGGCCGCGTCGTAGCGGAAGCACTCGAGCAGCGCGGTGAAGAGCTGCTCGGTCGGGTAGGGTCCGCGGTAGCGCACCGTGGCGACGCCGTGGTCCTTCATGAGGCCCGCGATCAGGTTCAGCAGCGTGGTCCCGCCGCCGGCGGGCAGGCGGCGCGGCTCGGCGAGCGGAGGGATGAAGTCCGGGCGCGCGTAGTCGACACCCTGGAAGCAGGTGAGCGCCTCGCGGGGCGCCCACGGCGCGTCGGGCTCGAGCTGCCACACCCGGTCGGATGGGCCCCACGCGGGGTGGGTCAGAGCGGCGGGCTCGATGCCGAGCCAGCGCCCGTCGGGCAGGAGACACTTCGCCCACGCGAGCCGTCCGTCTGGATGCCATCGCCAGGCGGCGATCAGGTGCCCGCGCCGGTCGAGCTGGAGCAGGCGCCGGCGGCCGGCGCCCGGGACGTATGCGGTCAGCGTGCCGCCGCGTCCGGCGGTCACCGGCGGATCGGGCTCGTCGAGGGCGAGCCGGAGGCGTGCCACGCTCTCCGGGTCGAGGGCGGCGATGTCGGCGCGCGGGAGCCAGCCGCGCAGCCGCGCGAGCGCGGCGCGGTCCATGCCCGCGATGATACAGTCACCACGACATGCGCGTGACCACTCGGCTCGCCGGCCCCGACGACGCGGGGGCCATCGCTCGCATCTACAAGCAGGGGATCGAGGACCGCGTCGCGACCTTCGAGATCGAGCCGCGCAGCGAGGAGGACATCCGGACCCAGCTCGGTTGATCCGTCAAGAGGGCGGGTAGCCCGAATCCCGCCCCACTTCGGGCATAACTCCTGAGGGGGGCCAAGGGCTCGCGGTCTAACTCGCCGGTTTTCTGTTCCCGGGGCGCGTGGTATGACCTTTGCGTTGCAGCGCTGTTTTTGCTGGTCACTTTCGACACCGGAGGGCGCGATGAGCCACTATCACGATTCGGATGATCTGAAGGTCCTCGGAGAGTTCAAGAAGCTGGCCCCGGCGGAGTTCAAGGGGTTCGTGGAGCTCGACAGCATCGTCGGGCGCGACGACGGCAAGATCCCGCGGAAGTATCGCGAGCTGATCGCGCTGGCGGTGGCCTGCACCACTCAGTGCCCGTACTGCCTCGACGTCCACACCCGCAACGCGAAGAAGGCTGGCGCCACGCGGGAAGAGGTCGCGGAGTCGGCGCTCCTCGCCGCCGCCCTGCGCGCGGGAGCCGCGGTGACGCATGGGGCGCTCGCGGTCAAGCTGTTCGACGGGGCGTAGCGGCGACCCGCATTACCTCAGTACCGGTCGGCAAGCGTTGCCCGAGCGCGCGCCAGCAGATACAATCGCGCGCGTGAATCCTCGGGCCACCGCGATCGGGATTGCGCTGAGCCTGGGGGCCTGCGCGCCCGTCGCGGTGCCGATGCCGATCCAGCCGTTCCCCGACGTGCCGGTGCCGGCCGAGTGGACGCCATACTCGGACGACTGGGTGATGATCCGCTCCCCGAAGATCACCGCGGCGCGGCTCATCTACTTCACTCCGGAGAGCGTCGAGGAGACACTGGCGCACGCGCGGCGCCTCCTGGCCCGCGCGGGGTGGATCGAGACCCGCAGCGACCGCTTCGTGAGCGCGGAGAAGTTCCCCGGGGTGTGGGTCGAGTTCAGCAAGGACGACGACATCTGCCGCCTGACCGTGATCGCGGGCGCCGGGGCCACTCACGTCGACTACACGCTCGCGCGCGTGAACCCCGGCTCCTGATGGCCACCGCCGACCTGGTCTGGCGCTCCGCGCTCGAGCTGGCCGCCCTCATCCGGGCCAAGCAGGTGTCGCCGGTGGAGGTGGTCGACGCGGTGCTGGCCCGTATCGAGCGGCTGCACCCGGCGCTCAACTGCTACGCGACCGTGACCGCCGAGGAGGCGCGCGACGCGGCGGTGGCCGCCGAGGTCGCGGTGGAGACCGGCGAGGAACTCGGGCCGCTCCACGGCGTGCCGGTGTCGATCAAGGACCTGGTGTTCACGCGGCGCGTGCTCACCACCGGCGGCTCGCGGCTCTTTGCCGATCACGTGCCGGAGGAGGACTCGGTCTGCGTCGAGCGGCTCAAGGGCGCGGGGGCGATCATCGTCGGCAAGACCACGACCCCCGAGTTCGGCCACAAGGCGGTGACGGACAGCCCGCTCTTCGGCATTACCCGCAACCCGTGGAACCCGGCCCTCACGCCCGGCGGATCGAGTGGCGGCGCGGGCGCGGCGGTGGCCGCCGGCCTGGGTCCGCTCGCGGTGGGCACCGACTGGGGCGGCTCCATCCGCATCCCCGCCTCCTTCTGCGGCATCTACGGGCTCAAGCCGTCCTTCGGGCGCGTGCCGCAGTTCCCCGGCTTCCCGAGCTCGGAGACGCTCTCCCACAGCGGGCCGCTCACCCGCACCGTGCGCGATGCGGCGCTGATGCTCGACGCGATCGCGGGCCCCGACGATCGGGACCGGCACTCGCTGCCCGCGGCCGGCCGGTCGTATCTCGAGGCGTGCGAGGGCGGCATCGCGGGGCTGAGCATGGCGTGGTCGCCGGACCTGGGCTACGCGCGGCTCGATCCGGAGGTCGCCGATCTGTGCGCGGCGGCGGCCGAGCGCTTCGAGAGCTTCGGTGGGCACGTCGAGGTGGTGTCGCCCTCGTGGGATGATCCGGAGGAGATCTTCCGGATCATGGTGGGCGCCGAGACGTGGGGCGCGTGGGGCGAGCGCCTGGAGGCCGACGGCGAGAAGATGGACCGCTCGCTGCGCGCGCTGATGAAGTTCGGGGCGGGTGTCACCGCCGAGCAGTACCTGCGGGCGCTGCGCCGCCGCCAGGACTTCTGGACGGAGGTGCAGCGCTTCCTGGCGCGCTTCGACCTCCTGATCACGCCCACGGTGGCGGTGCCGCCGTTCGAGGTCGGGCGGCCCGGGCTCAACGAGATCAACGGCCAGCCCTCGTCGCCGCTCGGCTGGACCCCGTTCTGCTTCCCGTTCAACCTGACCGGCCAGCCCGCGGCGACGGTGCCGGTCGGCTTCACGAGCGCGGGGCTGCCGGTGGGCCTGCAGATCGTCGGCCGCCGTCACGCCGACCACACCGTGCTGGCCGCCTCCGCCGCCTTCGAGGCGGCCCAGCCCTGGGCGGAGCGCCGCCCGCCGGTCGACTAGGCGGGTCGCCCGGGCTGGCCGCGTCCCCGTGATGCGACTCGCGCTGATCTGCCTCGGCGGAGCGGTCGGGACCGGCGCCCGATACCTGCTCGGCGGCGTGGTGGCGCGCTGGGCCGGGCCCGATTTCCCGTACGGCACGCTGCTGATCAACGTGCTCGGCTCCTTTCTCATCGGAGTCGTCCAGCAGGTGGGGCTCACCTCGCTGCTGATCCCGGACACCCTGCGCCTGGTCCTCGCGGTCGGGGTGATGGGGGGATTCACCACGTACTCGTCCTTCTCCTACGAGACCATCCGGCTGCTGGAGGCGGGCTCGTGGCTCGCCGCGAGCGTGTACGTTGCCCTCACCACCGCGCTCTGCCTCGCGTGCTGTGTGGCGGGTCTGTCGCTCGGCCGCGTCCTGATCGAGGGAAAGGGAGGCTGGTAGCCATGCGCAAGCTGGATGGGGAGCAGGTCCTGATGCGGATCTTCGTCGGCGAGAGCGATCGCTGGGAGCATCGTCCGCTCCATGCGGCTCTCGTCGAGCTCTTCCGCCGAGAGGGGCTGGCCGGGGCCACCGTGCTGCGCGCGGTGGCGGGCTTCGGGGCCGACTCGGTCGTGCACACCGCGAACATCCTGCGGCTCTCTGCGGATCTGCCCCTGGTGATCGAGGTGGTGGACTCGCAGGAGCACCTCGACCGGGTGCTGCCTCAGGTGGATCGCATGATGCGCGGCGGGCTCATCACCATGGAGAAGGTGCGCGTGCTGAAGTACGAGCACACCGCCGCCGGCTAGCGTCGGGACGTGCTGCCCTCCTGCCGCTTCTCCGACTCCATGATCAGCGACCGGTGCTCCTGCAGGGCGCGGTCGTAGCGGCGGAGCATGTCGTCGCGCTGGGCGTGGGACTGCAGGCGCTCCGCGAGCATGCCGGCGAAGAACGCGACCAGCACGATCACCACGAGGGCCAGGCCCTGGAGGACCCGCCGCGGACCGGACGACCGCCTCATGGCTCGTATGATAGCAAGGCCGGGCCGCGCCCCGCGCTTGCGGGCGGGGGGAGAATGGCCAGAGAGCGCGGGGAGATCGGACGATGGAGGGAGTAGGGGCCACCGGGAGCATCGAGCCCGCGATTCGTCGCGCGGTCGCGCTCGTCACGCTGCTGATCTGCTCGACCGCCGGGGTCGCAGGGGCCCAGGTGTCGGGCCGTGCCGTGGACGAGGACCTGCGTCTCGAGTGGACCGCCGCGGAAGACCGCCGCGGGCGGCCGATCGTGAGCGGCTACGTGTATAACCAGCGCGCGGGGACCTACGCGACCTCGATGCGGCTCCAGGTGGAGGCCCTCGACGCCTCCGGTCAGGCGGTGGGGTCGACGACCGGCTTCGTCTTCGGCGACGTGCCGCCGTCCGGCCGCTCCTACTTCGAGATCAAGGCGCCCGCGAAAGCGGCGAGCTACCGGGTCACGGTCCAGGGGTTCTCCTGGCGTGGCTACGGGGCGGGAGGAGGCTAGCGCATGCGGCTCCGATCGATGTCACGGCTCATCGTGCTGTTTCTCGTCGCGTCGTCGCTCGCCGGCAGCGGGTGGCCCGGTCCCGCGACCGCCGCTCCGGCGCCGGACGACCCCTACGTGGCCGGCTACGCGGGCGCCGTGCTCGAGCGCGAGTTCAAGGTGAACCGCCGCGCGGTGACCGTCGAGAACGGGGTGCTGACGCTCGACGCCGCGCAGCTGGCGGGGGCCGACCGCGCCCGCATCCTGACCGTGCTCGCCGCGCTGCCCGGGGTGAGCCGCGTGGAGGTGCGGGAGCCCGCCGCACCGGTCCCGCCGGGCCGCGACCCGATCGCGGCCGACGTCTCCGCGCTGCCCACCGGCCTGCTCCCGGTCGGCCATCTCTTCCAGCCGCTGCTCGCGGATCCCCGCTGGCCGCATTTCTCGGCCGCCTACCGCTACTACTTCGGCGATCGAGATCTCAAGCACGTGGGGGCGGTCAGCTTCGGCGAGACCATCCCCATCTTCCGGGGCGGCGGCCTCGGGGCGAGCCAGTGGGAGGCGGGCATCCAGGCCGGCGTGTTCGCGGTGTTCCAGATGGATCAGCCGTCCAAGGACCTGTTCAACGCCGACTACTTCGCCGCGCTCTACGGCGCCTGGCGTAGCGGCCCGGTCTCGATGCTGGGCCGGGTGTTCCACCAGAGCTCGCACCTGGGCGACGAGTTCTTGCTGCGCTCGCGGATCGAGCGCGTCAACCTGACCTACGAGAGCGTGGACCTCAAGCTCTCCTACGACCTGCCGTGGGGGTTCCGCGTCTACGGCGGTGGCGGCTACCTGTTCGACCAGGAGCCAGCGGATCTCCAGCCGTGGTCGGTGCAGGGCGGCGTCGAGTTCCGCAGCCCGTGGACGGTGGCCTCCGGCCACATCCGCCCGGTGGCCGCGCTCGATCTGCAGAGCCGCGAGCAGAACGGGTGGAACGTGGACGTCTCGCTGCGCGGCGGCATCCAGTTCGAGAATGTTCGCGTGCTCGACCGCAACCTGCAGCTCCTGGTCGAGTACTTCCACGGCAACTCCCCGGACGGGCAGTTCTTCAAGCGCCGCGTCGAGTATCTGGGCCTCGGGGCGCACTTCCACTTCTAGGCGTCCGGCATGGGGTAAGATACCGGCATGCGACAGGTTCGTCGGATCCTCCACGCGACCGATTTCTCCCGCGCCTCCACCCCCGCGCTGAGATGGGCGATCGCGATGGCCAAGGCCAATCGCGCGCGCCTCACGGTGGTGCATGTGATGGCGCCGCCCGCGCTGGCCCTGCCCGGCGAGGGCTACGTGTCGCCCACGCTCTACGAGAGCCTCGAGAGCTCGGCCCGCGCCGCCGCCCAGAAGCGGCTCAAGGTGGTGGTGGCCCGGGCCAGGGCGGCGGGCGTGCGCGCGAGCGTGCTCCTGCTCGAAGGCGTGCCCCACGAGCTGATCACCCGGGCTGCGAGGAAGGCGGACCTTCTCGTGATCGGCACCCACGGCCGCAGCGGCCTCGCGAAGCTGTTCCTCGGCAGCGTGGCGGGCCGCCTGGTGGCGGTGGCGCCCTGCCCGGTGCTGACGGTGCGGGGCCGGTAGGCGATGGACGCGGCGACGCCGTCCCGGATCACCGCCGAGACCCAGGTCAACGACGTGCTCGCCCGGTACCCCGCCACCGCTCCCGTGTTCACCCAGGGGCGGCGCCTGTACGTGGACCAGCTCCACGATCTCTACGCGCGCTTCCCCGGCCTCACCGTCGGCGATTTCGCGGGCCAGAACGGCCTGGACCTGACCGCGGTGCTGTTCCACGTCAACGCGCTCGCCGAGTCCGAGGATGCGGCGCGACAGCCCGCGACGCGCGCCTCCGACGAGGCCAGCCCCGGGCAGTTCTCGCTGACCCTCGGCTACACCGCCAGCCATCGTCCCCGGGAGGACTCGGCTCCGGACAGCGTCTCGGTGGTCGCGGTCCAGTCGTCCAGCAGTCCCGAGTAGCGCCTGACGAGCCCGGATCGTCCGGAGCCGGCGTCGAGACCGGCCGCGCCGCCGGCGTCCGACCGCTCCCAGTGGGGCAAGGAAGGAGCCGCCCCCGAGGAGATCCGGTTCCTCGAGGGACCGCAGACCCGCTCCTTCGAGCTCGGCCGCGCGGTGCGCATCTTCATCGAGTTCATGCGCGGCTTCCGCGCGCTGCATTTCGTGGGGCCCTGCGTGACCGTGTTCGGTTCGGCCCGCTTCAAGGCCGACCATCCGTACTACGCGCTCGGTCGCGACCTGGGGGCGCGGCTGGCCCGCGTGGGCTTCACGGTCATGACCGGCGGCGGCCCCGGCCTCATGGAGGCGGTCAACCGCGGGGCGAAGGAGGCGGGAGGCCGCTCGGTGGGCTGCAACATCGAGCTGCCGAAGGAGCAGCAGCCGAATCCGTACCTCGACCACTGGGTCACCTTCCGCCACTTCTTCGTGCGCAAGGTGATGCTCGTGAAGTACTCCTATGCCTTCATCGCGCTCCCGGGCGGCTTCGGGACCCTCGACGAGATGTTCGAGATCACGACCCTCGTGCAGACCGGCAAGGTCAGGGAGTTCCCCATCGTGCTCATGGGGCGCGACTACTGGCGCCCCCTCACCGACTTCGTGCGCAACCGCCTGCTGGTGGAGGGCACGATCGATCCGGGCGACGAGCAGCTCCTGATGACCACCGACTCCGCCGAGGAGGCGGTCGCGTGGGTCGCCGCGGTGGGGATGCGTCGCTTCGGCCTCGGCTACGGTCCGCGGCCCCGCCGCCGCTGGTACCTGGGCGAGCGACCTTGACCCCTCGGCAGCCGCTTGCTAGCGTAGCCGCGCGACCACAGACCTCGAACGGGAGACCATCCATGCAGATGCGCACGTTGCTTCGCCGCGCCGTCGTCCTCGCCCTGGCCCTCGCCGCGGTGACCAACCCGACCGCCGCCTTCGCCCAGGCCCCGATCAAGATCGGCCTGGTGCAGGGGTTCACCGGACCGTTCGAGGTCTACGCCAAGCAGGCCAAGCGCGGCTTCGAGCTGGGGCTCGAGTACGCGACGGCGGGCAAGAAGGAGCTGCTGGGGCGCAAGATCGAGATCCTCGAGGAGGACGATCAGCTCAAGCCGGACGTGGCCAAGCAGAAGGTCACCAAGCTCTACGCCGACGACAAGGTCGACCTCATCGTGGGCACCACCTCGAGCGCGGCGGCCCTCGCGGTGCTGCCGGTGGCCGCCGAGTTCAAGAAGGTTTTGATCGTGGAGCCGGCGGTGGCCGACAGCATCACGGGCGAGAACTGGAACCGCTACGTCTTCCGCACCGGCCGCAACTCGACCCAGGACGCCATCGCCAACGCGCTGGCGGTGGCCCGACCCGGTGTCTCGATCGCCACCATCGGCCAGGACTACGCGTTCGGGCGCGACGGGGTGGCCGCCTACAAGACCGCGGTGGAGAAGGCGGGGGCGCAGGTCGTCCACGAGGAGTACGCGCCCGCCACCGCCACCGACTTCACCGCGCCCATCCAAAAGATCATCGGAGCGCTCAAGGACCGGTCCGGTCCCAAGTACGTCTTCGTGATCTGGGCCGGCAAGGGCGGGCCGTTCCCGCAGCTGGTCGACAACCGTCTCGACAAGTACGGCATCACGATCACCAGCGGCAGCAACGTGCTCGACGTGCTGAGGGCGATGAAGAGCATGAAGCTCGAGGGCATGGTGGGCGGGGCCTAATACTACTACGAGATCCCAAAGAACCCGGTCAACGACTGGCTGGTCCGCGAGCACACCAAGCGCTTCAACGAGCCCCCCGACTTCTTCACCTGCGGCGGCTTCGCGGCCGCGATGGCGGTGGCGGCCGGCATCCAGAAGGCGGGCGGGACCGACACCGAGAAGCTGATCGCCGCGATGGAAGGGCTCGAGTTCCAGACCCCGAAGGGCAAGATGGTCTTCCGCAAGGAGGACCACCAGGCGCTCCAGGCGATGTACGCGTTCAAGATGACGTCCAAGCCCGACGTGGCCTGGCTGGTGCCGACCCTGACCCGCGAGCTCTCGCTCCAGGAGACGGCGCCCGCGATCACCAACAAGCGCTGACCGCCATGGCTCGTGTGGCGGTCGGCTCCGTCTCGCTCGCGGTCGCGGAGTGGCCGGGGCCCGCGAAGGGGCCGGCCATCGTGTGCATCCACGGCCTCACCGCCAACCACACCTGCTGGGCGAGCGTGGCCGACGTGCTCTCGCCCGCCCATCGCCTGATCGCCTACGACCTGCGCGGGCGGGGCGAGAGCGACAAGCCCGACAAGGGCTACAGCCTGGCGCTCCACGGCGACGACCTGGAGGGGCTGCTCGACCACTTCGGCCTCGAGAAGGCGGTGCTGATCGGCCACTCGCTGGGGGCCCACATCGCGGTGCGCTTCGCGGCGACGCGGCCCGAGCGAGTGGCCAGGCTGGTCCTGGTCGACGGCGGCCTCGACGTGCGCCACGAGGTGCTCGAGTCGCTGCGGCCCGCGATCAATCGCCTGGGGGTCGAGTTCCCGTCGCTCGACATGTTCTTGGGCTTCGTGCGCCTCCTGCCCATGTTCGAGGGGCGCTGGAACGATTACCTCGAGCGCTACTTCCGCTACGACGTCGAGGAGCTGCCCGCGGGGACGGTGCGGGCCAAGGCGGCGCGCCTGGCCATCGAGGAGGAGATCGCCAACCTCGAGCGGGAGCGCCTCTGGGTCGACCATCACCGGATCAAGGCGCCCACGCTCATCTTCCGGGCGCCCGACGGGCTGCTCACCCCGACCGACTGCCTGATGACGCAGGAGGAGGCGGAGGCGATGGCCCACGCCATCCCGCGCGCGAAGCTGGTGGTGGTGCCGGGGACCAACCACTACACGGTGCTGCTCGGCCAGAACCCGAAGGTCAAGACCGCGCTGCGCGCCTTCCTCAAGGGGGCCTAGCGACGGCCTCGGCTCCGGTCATCTCCACCCGCGACCTCACCATTCGCTTCGGTGGGCACGTCGCGGTCGACCACGTCAGCCTCGACGTGGTCCCCTTCACGCTCAAGTCCATCATCGGGCCGAACGGGGCGGGCAAGACCACCTTCTTCAACCTGCTGAGCGGGCAGTACCGACCGACCGCGGGCCGCGTCCTCTACAAGGGGCGCGACATCACCCGGCGCGGCGCCGCGGCCCGCACCCGGCTCGGGATCGGCCGCTCCTTCCAGCTCACCAACATCTTCCCGACGCTCAGCGTGCTCGAGAACGTGCGCCTCGCGGCGCAGGCGCGGCGCGGGCTCGGCTTCACCGCGTGGCGGGACTACCGCCGCTTCTCCGACCTCGAGGACACCGCGTACGGCCTGCTCGAGACCGTGCTGCTCGAGGGTAAGTGGCGCGCGGCGGCCGGGGCGCTGGCCCACGGCGAGAAGCGCAAGCTCGAGCTGGGCATCCTGCTCGCGCTCGAGCCGGAGGTGCTGCTGCTCGACGAGCCGACCGCGGGGATGTCGCTCGAGGAGGTGCCCGCGATCATCGAGCTCATCGAGCGGATCCGGGCGGGCCGGGACCGCACCATCCTCCTCGTCGAGCACAAGATCGACATGGTCATGGCCCTGTCGGACTCCATCGCGGTCCTGCAGAACGGCCGGCTCATCGCCGACGGCCCGCCCGCCGCGGTCAGCGCGAGCGCGGAGGTGCAGGCCGCCTACTTCGGGACCAGCCCTCACCCTACCAGCCCTCACCCTACCACCCCTCACCCTACCACCCCTCACCCTACCCTCTCCCCTCAGGGGAGAGGGTGATGCCTGACGTCCTCGAGCTGGAGGGGGTGCACACCGACATCGGCCAGCACCACATCCTTCAGGGCGTCTCCCTGCGGGCGCGGCCGGACGCGGTCACGGTGCTCCTCGGGCGGAACGGGGCCGGCAAGAGCACCACCATGCGCACCGTGATGGGCGTGCTGCCGCCCCACCGGGGCGCGGTGCGCTTCGAGGGGCGGGCCATTCACGGCCTGCCGCCCCACGCGATCGCGCGGCTCGGCATCGGCTACGTGCCGGAGGGGCAGGGGATCTTCGCCACCCTCACGGTGGAGGAAAATTTGCGCTTGGCCATGCGGGCCGAGACCGCGGAGTGCCGCGAGCGGATGCGCCGTGTGCTCACCCTCTTTCCCGACCTCGAGCGCTTCCGGCCCGCGCGGGCCGGCACCCTCTCGGGCGGCCAGAAGCAGATGCTCGCCATCGGGCGGGCGCTCGTCAATCCCACCCGGCTGCTCCTGATCGACGAGCCGTCCAAGGGCCTCGCGCCGATCGTGGTCGAGCACCTGATCGCGGCGCTCGAGGCCATGAAGCGGGAGACCACCGTGGTGCTGGTGGAGCAGAACTTCGCCATGGCGAGCCGGCTCGGCGACGACTGCTACGTGATGGACGACGGCCGCACCGTCTACGCGGGATCGATGGCCGCGCTGGCCGCCGATCGCGACCTCAAGCAGAAGTACCTCGGGGTATGAGGCGCGTCCTTCCCTTCGCGGTCGGCGCGGCGCTGCTCCTGCTGCTGCCGCTGGCCGCCATCGAGCCGCGGGCGTGGCTCACCCTCACGGTGGCCGGGCTCGCGATGGGCATGCTGATCTTTTTGGTGGCCTCGGGGCTCACCCTGATCTTCGGCCTCATGGACGTGCTCAACTTCGCCCACGGGGCGCTCTTCTCCTGGGGCGCCTACGCCGGCTTCACGGTGGCGGTGGCGATCAACGGGCGCTGGGGCTGGGCCGCCTCGCCGTCGATCTGGCTGAACGCGGGCCTGCTCATGCTCGCGGTGGCCGCCGCGGTGGCGGTGGCCTTCACCCTCGGCGTCGTGCTGGAGCGGGTGATCGTGCGGCCGGTCTACGGGCAGCACCTCTTCCAGATCCTGATCACGCTCGGGGCCACCATCGTGCTCGAGGAGCTGATCCGCATCGCGTGGGGGCCGAACGACCAGGTCATGCCGGTGCCGGTCACCTTCAGGGGCTCCTGGGACGTGGCCGACGTGGTGATCCTGCGCTTCCCGGTCATCGCCATCGCGCTCGGCGTGTCCGTCTACGCGGGCATGTGGTGGCTGCTGCACCGGACGCGGGTCGGCCTGATCGTGCGGGCGGGGGTCGAGAACAACGAGATGGTGCAGGTGATGGGGCACGACATCCGCCGCTACTTCACCGCGGTGTTCGCGGCCGGCTCCGGTCTGGCCGGGGTCGGCGGACTCATGTGGGGGATGTTCAGCCAGTCGGTACGCCCCTCGATGGGCGGCGAGCAGCTCATCTTCGCCTTCATCGTGGTGATCATCGGAGGGCTCGGGAGCGTCACCGGCTCGCTGGTCGGCGCGCTGCTCGTCGGCCTGTCCTACAACTACGTGGCGTACCTCGTTCCCAAGGCGGCCATCGGGGTGACCATGGCGATCATGGTGCTGGTGCTGCTGGTGCGCCCCACCGGGCTCTACGGGACCGGCAAGTGAGCGCGCCGGCGGGGCTCTCCCCGGTGCAGGCCGCGCGGGAAGCGGCGCGCCGCGAGCGCTGGCGCGAGCCGACCGTGGGCCTGCGGCTGGTCCTGCTCCTCGCGTGGGCGCTCCTGCCCCTGACCGCGCCCTCGTTCCAGACCCTCGACCTCGCGCTCAAGATCGCGCTCTTCGCCACCCTGGCCGCGAGCTTCGACGTGGTGATCGGCTACACCGGGATCGTGTCCTTCGGCCACGCGATGTTCTTCGGGTTCGGCGCCTATGCGGTGGCGCTGGCGGTGGGCAAGCTGGGCGCGCCCACCTACGGCCATGTGCTCCTGGGCTTCCTGGTCGGGATGGCGGTTTCGGCCACCGTGGCCATCGTGATCGGCGCCTTCTCGCTGCGGGTCAAGGCGCTGTTCTTCGCCATGATCACGCTGGCCTTCGCGGAGTTCGCGCTCATCCTGGCCGTGCAGTGGAGCGCGCTCACCGGGGGCGAGGACGGGCTCTCCCCGAAGCTGCCGGGTGTCTTCGCGGCGGGCGCGTCCGGACCCTTCGGGCTGAGCGGCCGACTCGTCACCTACTACACGGTGCTGGCGGTGTGCCTGGGCTGCTTCCTGATGATGCGCCGCTTCGTGCACTCGCCGCTGGGCCGGACGCTGCAGGCCATCCGCGACAACGAGCTGCGGGCGGAAGCGCTCGGGTATCGGACCTTCGTCTTCCAGCTCGTGGCCTCGTCCTTCGGCAGCGTGGTCGCGACCGTGCTCGGGGGTTGCTACACGCTGTGGGTGCGCTACGTGAACCCGGAGTCCGCGCTCGGCATCCCGATCATGCTCGACGTGCTGCTGATGGTGATCATCGGCGGTATCGGCACGCTCTACGGCGGGATCGTGGGCGCCGCCGTCCTTCTCACCGCGCGCACCCTGCTGCCCAATTTGCGCGGGCTCGGCGCGACCATGTTCTCGGGCTCCGAGATCCTGCAGCGGCTCTCCGAGCGCTGGCTCCTCTACTTCGGCATCCTCTTCATCCTGGTCGTGTTCTTTTTCCCCCGGGGGGTCCTGGGGACCCTGCGCGAGGTCGCGGCCCGGCGTCGCCGAGGGGCCGCCCCGGAGGGGTGAGCGCCCTGTCTTGACGGGGTTTTAGGGTATGCTGTGAGCGAGAATGCCCGCTCGAGATTTCGACGCCATCGTGGTCGGGGCCAGCTTCGGTGGCCTCGCCGTCGCCCGCCAGCTCCGGGGAGAGATACTGCTCCTGGATCGCAACGAGGTCGGCAGCGTGCAGACCTCCGCGTGCGGCACCCCCCTCTGGGTTCCCGAGGCCCTCGGGGTGTCCGCCAGCGTCTTGCAGGTCCACGAGCGGCTCGAGATCCGCACGCCCACCCGCACGGTTCGCTACGATCTCTCCGCGGTCCCGTTCTGCACGTTCGACTACCGGGCCTTCTGCGAGGGGCTGCTGGCGCAGTGCCGGGCGCGGTTCCTGCGCACCTCGGTGACCGGCATCGAGGATGGGACGGTCGTCACCGGGGCCGGGCGGTTCAGCGCGCCCGTGATCGTGGACTGCTCCGGCTGGCGGCGCGCGCTGGTCGGCGGCACCGACGCTGAACCCGCGCGGCACTCCTTCGGACTCGAGACCCATACCACCCTCCAGGACGAAGGCTTGACCTTCCTGCTCGATCGCCGGCTGATCCCGCAGGGGCTGGGCTGGATCTTTCCGGTCGGCCACGGCAGCCTGGTTGGCCTCGGGTCCTATGCCGGTCGGTCGAAGCTCAAGCCTGCGCTCGATCGGCTGCTGCGCGATCACGGCACGGCGGCCGGCTCCTACCACGGTACCTACTTCCCGAACCGGCCGCTCCGCTCCACGGTGGGGCGCGTGTTCGCGGTCGGCGACGCCGCCGGGCAGTGCCTGCCCCTCACCGCGGAAGGCATCCGCCCCGCGCTCTACTTCGGCGGGGAGTGCGGTCGCATCGTCCAGCGCGTGCTCGACGGGGCCGTGTCGCTCGAAGCCGGCCTCGAGGCCTACCAGCGGCTCGTCGCGCGCTACCGCCGGCCCTATCGTGTGCTCCAGCTCGCCCAGTGGATGGCCGCCCACACGCCCACGCGGTGGTTCGCGATGCTCACCCAGCTCGCGGCGATGCAGCCGTTCCTCCCGCGCTGGTGGCCGCGGTACGGCCGATTCGGGCGGCCCGGGTCGGCCGGCGTGCCCGCGGCCACCTGACCGAGAGGCCGAGGGCGTGATGGCCGGGCTATCAGCGTGGATGCCACCGAGGCGGATGCCCCTGCGGCGGATGTCACCCGAGGGAGTGCCACCGGGGAAGTCGGGATGAGCCGGCGCGTGCGCTGGAGCATCATCATCGGCGTTGTCGGGGCGTCCATCGCCGGCTGCGCCTGGCTCGTGTGGACGAACGCGCCGTTCTATCAGTTCATCGTCCGACTGTACGTGGACAAGATCTACCTGAAGAGGATGCTGCGCGAATGGGGTGTCCTCGCGCCGGTCATCTTCATCGCGCTCCAGGCCCTACAGGTGATCGTTTCGCCGATTCCGGGCGAGGCGACCGGCATCCTGGGCGGCTATCTCTTCGGGCAGTGGCTGGGGCTCCTCTACTCCACGATCGGCCTCACCCTGGGCTCGGTCGCCGCCTTCGGCATCGGCCGCTGGCTCGGCGCCCACTACGTCAAGAACCTGGTGAGCGCCGAGACGTGGAACCGGCTCGGCTTCATCGTCGAGGCCGAGGGCGCGGTCCTCTGCTTCATCGTCTACCTCATCCCAGGTTTGCCGAAGGACATCGTCTGCTATCTCTTCGGGATCAGCCCGATGCCGCTCTGGGTCTTCGCGCTGGTCTCGGGCCTCGGGCGCATTCCCGGCACCTGGGTGCTCTCGGCCCAGGGGGCGCACACCGCGGCGGGGGACTACCTGCACGCGATCCTGGTCAGCGCGGTGGCGGTGGCGGCGGCCTTGCCGCTGTACTACTACCGTCACCGGATCATGGTCTGGTTCCACGGGCGCAGCGTGGCCCGCGAGGAGGGGGCCAACCGGGAGCTTGACAGGGACAAGCAAGATTCGTAGACTCAGCCCACTTTGGAGGATTTCGAGCCAGTGCGCACGACGGGAACCGGGATGACGATCCACCACCACGCGTGGCGGGCGTATTTTTACTTTCCCACCGTCCGCCTACTGGCTCCCATGAGCTGAGCGCAAGGGAGCCACGGGCGGACGAACAGCCCGTGGCGCCAGACACAAGATAAACGCCGCGGGCCAACCAGCCCGCGGCGTTTCTGTTTCCAGGGGCCGAAACGAGTGTCCGCTGCCGAAACGGAGTGTCCGCTGCCGAAACGAGTGTCCGCCAACTGGGGGAGTGCGGGGGCCATATCTGGGCCCCCGCAGATGAAGAGTTTAAGGAAGTAAACCGTAGCCAACATGGGAGGGGGAAACATGATCATCGTCCTGAAGTCCGGTATCAGCGACGCCGAGGTGAGCGACGTGTGCCGCCGCATCACCGAGATGGGCTACGGCCCCCACGTCATCCGCGGCGAGTTCAAGACCATCGTGGCCGCGGTCGGCGAGGAGCGCGGCCGGCCCGACCTGCGCCTGCTCGAGGCGCTGGAGACGGTCGAGTCGGTCATGCCCGTGCAGCAGCCGTTCAAGCTGGCCAGCCGCGAGGTGCGCCGCGAGTCGAGCGAGGTGCGCATCAACGGGGTCACGGTGGGCGGCCGTGACGTGGTCGTGATGGCGGGGCCGTGCTCGGTCGAATCCGAGGCGCAGGTGCTCGAGGTGGCGGACGCGGTCAAGGAATCGGGCGCCAAGGTTCTGCGGGGCGGGGCGTACAAGCCGCGGACCTCGCCCTACGCCTTCCAGGGACTCAAGGAGCAGGGGCTCCGCTACCTCGCGGAGGCGCGCAAGCGCACCGGGCTGCCGGTGGTCACCGAGGTGCTCGAGACCGAGAGCGTGGAGGTGGTGGCGGAGTACACCGACATCCTGCAGATCGGAGCGCGGAACATCCAGAACTTCTCCCTGCTGCGGCGGGTGGGGGAGATCGGCAAGCCGGTGCTGCTCAAGCGGGGCATGGCGACCACCATCCAGGAGTTCCTGCTCTCCGCCGAGTACATCCTCGCCGCGGGCAATCCCAACGTCATCCTGTGCGAGCGCGGGATCCGCACCTTCGAGACGTCGACGCGCTTCACGCTCGATCTCAACGCGGTGCCGGTGCTCAAGAAGCTCTCGCACCTGCCGGTGGTCGTCGATCCCTCGCATGGCACGGGGCATTGGGATCTGGTCGCGCCGATGGCCAAGGGAGCGGTCGCGTGCGGGGCGGACGGACTCATCATCGAGGTCCACCCGAAGCCGGAGGAGGCGCTCTCCGACGGGCCCCAGTCGCTCAAGCCGGCGAAGTTCGCCCAGCTCATGCGCGAGCTGCGCCCCGTCGCCGAAGCCGTCGGCCGGAGCTTGTAGAGGCGGGCAGCGCGGCTTTCGCTCCAAGTAGCCTATAATCGAGCGAGTATGCGACAGGTGTGGGCGTGGTGCCTGAAGTACTTGCCCGAGGACCGGACGAACCGGTATCTCGTGGTGACCGTCGCCGTGTCCGTGCTGCTGCACGTCTTCGTGGGTTTGATGCTGATCGTGGGTGGTAATCTCGAGCAGCGCAGGATCAGCAAGCGCGGCGAAGCACTCCTCGTGGATATCGCTCCCGACAAGCTCAAGGAAACGGCCCCGCTCGGCAATCCCTCGCGTCCCGTCGGACCCGATGCGCCTGCGCCGCCACGCCAGGCGGCGCCCCCCGCGCCTCCGATGCCGCCGGCACCCAAGGCCGCGCCAACGCCGCCGGCTCCTGCACCGTCCGCCGCTTCTCCAGCGCCAGCGCCTCGTCCCGCGCCCCCGGCTCCCAGGGTTGCCGACGCGCCGAAAGATGTACTCAAGGCGCCGCCCGCAGCGCCCAAATCGGACGAGCCCGGTCCAACGGCGAAGGCGGCGCCCCCGGGCCCGGCTCCCGACCAGACTCAGACAGCGAAGGCGACGCCGGAGCCCTCGGCCCCCCCGCCACAACTGGGCGCTCCGACTCCGCCGCGCGTGGCGTCGGCGCCGCCCGAGTCGTCGACGACATCGGGGATGTTCCGTCGGGGCGGTGGCGGTGGGCTCAAGGGCGGCCGAGGCGGCATCGAAGGGGAGGCGATCCCGCTCGACTCGCCGGACCCGAAGTACCAGGACTACTTCAATCAAATCCGCGAGCGTATCAAGAGCAAGTGGATCTATCCTTACGAGGCCTCGAGCCGCGGCATCGGGGGTGAGCTGGCCATCGAGTTCGGCATCGCCAAGAGTGGGGAGCTCCAATTCATCGAGCGGCGGCGCTCCTCGGGCGTCGAGCTCCTCGATGACTATGCGATGCGGGCGGTACAGCTCGCCTCGCCGTTCCCGCCGGTGCCCGACGCGATCTCGAAGGGCGGCCTCCCCATCCACGGGATTTTCCGTTACCAGCTCCTCGGCTCGGGCCTGATCAACAACTACCTGCGCTAGGGCACCGTTGCGCCTCCGCGCGGCGCCCGTCTTCCTCGCGCTCCTGGCTCTGGCGGGATGCGCCGCTTCGCCATGCGGGGAGCGGCCGCCCGTCCGGGTCCAGTTTCTCCTCGTCAACGATGTCTACCAGCTCGACCCCGTCGGCGGCCTCGGCGGCCTCGCGCGCGTCGCGACGCTCGTGCGAGAGCTCCGGCGCGAGACGCCGCAGACGCTGTTCGTCCTGGGGGGCGACACGCTGTCACCCTCAGTGCTCTCGACGCT
>Ga0137409_10002748_pt1 | contig 18769 bp, 17 predicted proteins | sample CZODoug1_16funga_FD_122059 | JGI IMG/M metagenome (GOLD analysis project Ga0137409, IMG submission 122059) | Vadose zone soil fungal communities from Angelo Coast Range Reserve, California, USA - CZODoug1_16fungal (Hybrid Assembly) | ecosystem: Environmental > Terrestrial > Soil > Vadose zone... | reverse complement strand
TGAGATGGCCGTGCACCTTCGCCGCGTCGAATACGTGCAGCGGCCGGCCGCGGTCGTAGGTGATGAGGTTGGTGATATCGACCAGCGCGTTGATCGGGCGCAGGCCGATGGCCGTGAGGCGCTTCTGCAGCCAGTCGGGCGAGGGGCCGTTCTTGACCCCACGCACCAGCCGCAGGCCGAAGGCCGGGCAAAGCTCCGGCGTTGCAATCGTCACCTTCACCGGGCAGGGGAATTTTCCCTTCACCGGCTTCGGCGCATTGTCCTTGTAGGCGCCGATGCCGGCGGCGCCGAGGTCGCGGGCGATGCCGTTGACGCCGGTGCAGTCCGGCCGGTTGGGCGTCAGGTTGATCTCGATCACCGGCTCGCTGAGGCCCGCCCATTCCGCGTAGCTCTTGCCGACCGGCGCGTCGGCCGGCAGCTCGATAATGCCCTCGTGGTTGTCGGAAAGCTGCAATTCGAATTCCGACACCAGCATGCCGCGGCTTTCGACGCCGCGGATGGTGCCGACCGCGAGCGTCATATCCTTGCCGGGGATGTAGGCGCCGGGCGGCACGAACACGCCCTTCATGCCGGCGCGCGCGTTGGGCGCGCCGCAGACGACTTGCACGGGTTGGCCAGTCCCGGCATCGATCATGCAGACGCGCAGCCGGTCGGCATTGGGATGTTTTTCGGCCGAGATAACGGACGCGATGACGAACGGCTTGAACAGCGCCGCCTTGTCCTCGACGCGCTCGACTTCGAGCCCGATCATGGTGAGCTTGTCGACGATCGCGGCGAGCGCGGCCTTCGTGTCGAGATGCTCTTTCAACCAGGGCAGGGTGAATTTCACGGGCTCAATCCCCCGGCCAGCGTCGGGAAGTCGAGCGGGCGGAAGCCGTAGTGATTAAGCCAGCGCACGTCGGCCTCGAAGAAGGCGCGCAGGTCCGGCATGCCGTATTTCAGCATGGCGATGCGGTCGATCCCCAGGCCCCAGGCGAAGCCCTGGTACTCATCCGGGTCGAGCCCGCAATTGCGCAGCACGTTCGGGTGCACCATGCCGCAGCCGAGAATCTCCAGCCAATCCTCGCCCTCGCCGAAGCGGATCTCACCTTTGTCGCGCTTGCACTGGATGTCGACTTCCAGCGACGGCTCGGTGAACGGGAAGAACGACGGGCGGAAGCGCATCTTCACGCTGTCCACCTCGAAGAACGCCTTGCAGAACTCCTCCAGGATCCATTTCAGGTGGCCGAGATGCGAGCCCTTGTCGATCACCAGCCCCTCGACCTGATGGAACATCGGCGTGTGGGTCTGGTCGGAATCGACCCGATAGGTGCGGCCCGGAATGATCACGCGGATCGGCGGCTTCTGGCTCAGCATGGTGCGGATCTGCACCGGCGAGGTGTGCGTGCGCAGCAAGAGCCGCGAGCCATCGGGCTTCGGATTGAAGAAAAACGTGTCGTGCATCTCGCGGGCCGGATGGCCCTCCGGGATGTTGAGCTTGGTGAAATTGAGATCGTCGGTCTCGATGTCGGGACCTTCTGCGACCGCGAAGCCCATGTCGGCGAAGATCGTGGTGAGCTCGTCGATCACCTGGCTGATCGGATGGATGCGTCCGACTTCCGCCGGCGTGTCACGCAGCGGCAGGGTGACGTCGAGGCGCTCGGTGTTGAGGCGCGCATCGAGCGTGGCGTTCTTAAGCGCTTCGCGGCGCGCCGTCAGCGCCTCGGTGACGCGATCCTTGAGGCCGTTGATCAGCGGCCCTTTGGACTTGCGCTCCTCCGGCGTCATCGTGCCGAGCGTGCGCAGCAGCGCCGAGACCGAGCCGCTCTTGCCGAGCGCGGCCACGCGCACGGCTTCGAGCGCAGCCTCGTCAGAAGCCGTAGAGATGTCGCGCAGGATCTGTGGCTCGAGTGTCGCGATGTCGGACATGACAATCCTCGACAGTGGCTCGTAGCCCGGATTGAGCGAAGCGAAATCCGGGAACGATGATGCAACTGCTCGGCCGCTCCCGCATTTCGCTTCGCTCAATGCGGGCTACGGTGCGTGCCTGGCCCGACGGAAGCGCTTCGGAGCGGGCGCTAAGCTGCCGCCGGCAGGGCGGCCTTGGCCTTCTCGACGATCGCCTGGAAGGCCGCCGGCTCGGTAATGGCGAGGTCGGACAGGACCTTGCGATCGACCTCGACCCCGGCCTTGGCGAGGCCGTCGATAAATCGGCTGTAGTTGAGCCCAAACGGCCGCACCGCGGCATTGAGGCGTTGGATCCAAAGCGCCCGGAAGGTGCGCTTGCGGCGCTTGCGGTCGCGGTAGGCGTATTGGTTGGCCTTCTCGACCGCCTGTTTGGCGATGCGGATCGTGTTCTTGCGACGGCCGAAAAAGCCTTTCGCGGCCTTGAAGACTTTCTTGTGCTTGGCGTGTCCGGTGACACCACGTTTGACGCGGGCCATGGCTGATCTCTCCTGGCGGTTTATCTGGGGCTGCGGTGGGGGAGCGCTAAGGCGCGCCTAGCCGTTGGGCAGCCAATACTTCTTGATGTTGTCACCATCCGTCTTGAACAGGACGTTGGTGCCGCGGAGCTGGCGGATCTGCTTCTTGGTCCGCTTGATCATGCCGTGGCGCTTGTGGGATTGCGCATAGAGCACCTTCCCGGAGCCGGTGATCTTGAAGCGCTTCTTAGCGCCCGACTTGGTCTTGATCTTGGGCATTTGGCTCTCCTTTCGGCAGCACAAGGAGGCCCTACGGCCCCGTCCGCCGGTCAATTTGCTCGATGTGAGCGTGCTGATTGAGCACTTCGCCGCCGCCACGGCAGCCCATTGCGCCGGGCGGCGGGAGGCCGGCGTTATGACAGAACCGCTGGCGGATGACAATCGGGTCCCAATACGGATCGTCCCAATACGGATCCCTGGGGCGGCCGCAGCCACCCCTCCTCGGCCCTTTTTAAGGCGAGACGCAATCAGGCACCGGCTCTGCCGGACCCGGGTCCAGGCCTACTCTGTGCGCCTATCTGGGCGCCAGGATCATGACCACTTGGCGGCCTTCGAAGCGGGCGTCCTGCTCCACCTTGGCAAAGTCGGAGGTATCGTCCTTGACCCGGTTAAGCAGCTTGTAGCCGAGCTCCTGGTGCGCCAGCTCGCGGCCACGGAAGCGCAAGGTGATCTTCACCTTGTCGCCCTCTTCGAAGAAGCGCTTCATCGAGCGCATCTTCACGTCATAGTCATGGTCGTCGATCATAGGCCGGAGCTTGATCTCCTTGACCTCGACCACTTTCTGTTTTTTACGGGCCTCGGCCGCCTTCTTCTGCGCCTGGTATTTATATTTACCGAAATCAAGAATTTTGCAGACGGGCGGAACGGAAGTGGGTGCTATCTCGACGAGGTCAAGCCCGGCTTCCTGGGCTCTCTCCAGAGCAAACCGCGTCTCGACAGTGCCATGATTATGGCCGGTCTGGTCGATCAGTTGCACTTCGCGGTTTCGGATCTCCTCGTTGACACGCGGACCGTCTTTTTGGACGGGCGGCGGGGCTCTCATTGGTCGGCGAATGGCGCGGGCCTCCTATACTGTTGCGATAACTCGCAGTGGCGAGTCTCGGAAAGATCATGTCAATTCGCCGGGGAGTCAACGGGAATGCAATGCTGATCAAGTGTTTTTGCAGTTGAACGGGCGGCATATCCGTAACCAGGGGCCCAATAAGAACAGCATATGGGCCTGCCGAGCTCGACGGTAACTAGGTAATAACCATGAAGGCCGTTATGCCCCCTCCGTTCGTCCCCCCCTGGCGAGGGGGTTCCAACGGTGTTCCCAAGGGTTTAGCCCTCTACGGTTCACGCGCCAGCAGCGACCTGTAGACTGCCCGGGTCGCCACCGCGACACTCTCGGGCGAGAACATATATTCGGCAAACTCGCGCGCCCGGGCACACATGGCCTGGTAGGCGTCGTCGTCAAGCGACAGGGCGGCCGCCAGGGCGCGGGCCAGGTCGAGCGCATCACCCGGCGTCGTCACCCAGCCGGTGCGCACATCCTCCGGCATCTGAGGTGGTGTCACGAGATATTCCGGAAGCACGCCGACGTTCGAGGCCACGACTGGCCGGCTCATCGCCTGCGCCTGCGCGACCACCCGCCCCAACACCGGCGCCTCGGTCGCCGGCACGACCACGACGTCGGCGATGGCGAACGCGGCCGGCATGTCCTGGCAATGTCCGGTGATGCGGAACATCTCAGCCACTTGCAGGGCTTGCGCGCGCTCGAGGACCTCCTCGGCATAGCGGCGGTGCTGCCGGTTCTCGCCGACGATCACGAAAACCAGGTCACGCCAGCCGCTGTCGAGCAGCGCGCGTGCGACCTCAGGCAGCAGCGCCTGGCCGTTCCATGGCGCCACGCGGCCGGGCGTCATGACGACGCGCTGATTCGGCGGGATCGACCAGCCATTGCGCAGCACCGCGAGGCGATTCTGCTGCACGGCGCGTATGTCGAACACGCTGGTGTCGACGCTGCGCGGCACCACGGTGATTCGCTCGCGCGGCACGCCGAGGCGCTCGATGAAGGGCGTGGCCGCATAGCTCGACGGCGCGATGATCCGGTCGCCGCGGGCAAGCTCGCCGATCTGCTGGTCAAACGCGCCCGGTGGCGGCGGTGCATCCGGCAAGGTCGTGACCAGCCAGACAGCCACCGACTGGGCCGCCTGCCATGCGGCTGCCGCGCTACCGAGGCATTGGGCATGAATGATGTCGATGCGCTCGGACCCGATCAGATGCTCTAGCAGGCGGTTGTTGCGGCGCCGAGTGAACGGATTGACGGTGTCGGACATGAACGAAACCCATTCACCGCCACGGGCCTTGAGATCAGCCACGAGCGGCCCCTCGCGACCAGCGACAAGCGCGCGGGCGCCGGATTGCAGCAGAATCTGGGCGACGTTGACGGCTGTGCGCGCGTTGGGCTCTTCCCGCAGCTCCGGCACCATCTGCAGGATGGTGGCGCCCGCAAGCGCTGGCGGGGGGTGGCGCGGCTCGTCGAATCGGTCGCTCATTGTCCGCTATGGAACCGGGCGCGCCAGGTTCTGCCTATCCCCAGCTGTTGATATCGGTTGTTGATAACAGTGCTGATATCGGCCTTGCACTCTTTGGCCGCATGCGGCGAAACACCGCCGCAGCGACTGACGCACGAAACCCAGAACTGCATGAGACTCGAATGGACGATTGTTGCCTGAAATTCATCCCGGTTGGAACAGGGGCCGACACACGCAGGATCGCTGTGCGTGAACGGGCCGGCTCAGCACCCGGGATTCTTTGGCTGGGCGGCTTCAAATCCGACATGAAGGGAACCAAGGCCGCAGCACTCGATGCCTGGGCGTCGGCGCAAGGCCGCGCCATGATTCGCTTCGACTATTCCGGCCATGGCGAATCAGGCGGTGACTTCGCCGACGGCACTATTGGCCGCTGGCTGGAAGATTGCCTGGCCGTGTTCGAGGCCTGCTGCCGCGGTCCGCAGATTGTTGTGGGTTCCTCCATGGGCGGCTGGCTTGCGCTGCTTCTGGTCCGCTCGCTCGCCCAGTGCGCGGTCGCGCGCGCCACGGTGGCCGGCCTGGTGCTGATCGCGCCAGCGGTCGACTTCACGGAGGAGCTGATGTGGAAGCGGTTTCCGCCCGACATCAAGCGGGCGGTCGAGGAAACCGGCGGCTGGGCGCGGCCGTCGGCCTATGGGGATGAGCCCTATCTGATCACGCACAAGCTGATCGAGGAGGGGCGCAACCACCTCCTGCTCGGCGGCCTGATCGAGCCCGGCTGCCCGGTGCGCATCCTGCAGGGCGTCAAGGACCCCGACGTGCCGTGGCAACACGCGGTCGAGCTGGTCTCGCGCATTGCGCGCGACGATGTGGTGCTCACCCTGGTCAAGGACGGCGATCATCGGCTGTCCCGCCCGGAGGATATCGAGCGCCTGCTGGCGGCGCTTGCGGAGTTCTAGGCTGCGAAGCCCGACTCGATCCTGGCACCGCACCGGATTAGGATTGCGCGACAAAATCATGCCGTTGCGCCGGGAGGACCACATGCGGGCCATTCATGATCGGTGTGCCCTGATCGCCTTTGCGGCGGCTCTTGCTCTTGGGGTCCTTTCGCCGAGTCTGGCGGGCGCGCAGGACTATCCCAATCGCAAGATCACCTTCATGGTCGGCTTCGCGCCCGGTGGAGGCATTGACACGATCGCGCGCGTGATCTCGCAGGGGCTCACCGAGCAATTCGGCTATCAGATCGTGATCGAGAATCGTCCCGGCGCGGCCTCCAACATCGCGGCCCGTGCGGTCGCGAGCGCAGTGCCGGACGGCTATACGCTGCTCGTCACCGGCAACAGCCTGGCGATCAATCAGACCTACTACAAGAATCCGGGCTATTCGACCGACGAGCTCGCGCCGCTCGCCTTCGTGGCGCGTGACAGCATGGCGCTCGCCGTCAACGCCTCCAATCCGGCGCGCACATTGTCGGAGTTCGTCGATCTGTCGAAGAGCAAGCCGTTCAGCTTCGGCTTCGGTGGTTCATCCGCCCGCATCGGCAGCGAATACGTTTTCAAGGTGCTGTTGAAGACTCAAGCCGTGGGCGTGCCGTTCCAGAGCGGCGTGCCGGCCATGAACGCGCTGCTGGGCAATCATGTCGACATCATCGCGGGCCCGATCGCGGAAATCTATCCGCAGGTCCAGCAGGGCAACATGCGCGCGCTGGTGGTCACCGGCGCGCAACGCTCGCGCGCCTTTACGGACGTTCCGACCTTGAACGAATCCGGGCTCCCTGGAATCGACATCAGCGGGTGGAACGGGTTCTTCGCGCCCGCCAGGATTCCATCTGAGATCGCCGCCAAGCTCAACGCCGACATCAATACGGTGGTGAAGAATCCCGCCGTCGATCAGCGCATGCGGCAACTGGGCTACGAGCCTCACACGGTCGCGTTCGCCGATGCCCCGGCCTTCTTCAAGACCTCGATCGATGGCTGGGCCGGCATGATCCGGCTGACCGGGATCAGCGCGGAGTAGTTGTTGCTCACGCCTCGGTGTGAGAATAGCGACCCAACACGCTCGGCCTCATGGTGAGGAGGCGCGCGTAAGCGCGCCGTCTCGAACCATGGCAGCAAATTCCGACTTGCGGCCATCCTTCGAGACGCCCTCGCTTCGCTCGGGCTCCTCAGGATGAGGTCGGAGTGATGGAAAGATTTGTAGCCCACCGGGTAACTATGAGTTAGTGCTCATAGCCGCCACGTGATCGCCCGCGTCGTGCAGTGCGCGTAAACCCTCGCGAAAGGTTGGATAGCGCAGCATGACACCGAGCACATTCTTGAGCTTGTCGTTGCGTGCCCTGATGCAGCCTTCGTAGAAGCTCAGCGCAAATGGTGTCATCACTGTGTGCGCCTGCGCGAACGGGATTTCCGCCGGCGGCTCTACGCCCATTAGTGCGGCTGCAAACGCGATGTGCTCGCTGGGCGAGGTCGGCTCGTCGTCGACCACGTTGACGATGCCGTCGATGCGGCGCTCGAACGCAGCCTCGATCGCCTGCGCGACGTCGAAGACATGCACGCGGTTCGAGACGTGCCCCGGCTTGGCGACGCGATGCGCGGCGCCGCGCTGGAGCCGGATCATGGCGTTCTGACCCGGACCGTAGATGCCGCCAAGCCGCATAATGGCGACCGGCAATTTGCGGCGCGCGCCGAGCGCCTGCCACGCCATCTCGGCCTTGCGGCGTGCGCTGCCGCGCCGGGCGAGATCGGGAATGACCTCCGCGCTCTCGTCGATCCAGGCGCCGTTGCTGTCGGCATAGACGCCGAGCGTCGACAGAAACACGATCATGCGCAGCGCGCTTGCGCGCAGGATGTCGTCCTCAAATGCGGCAAGCACCGGATCGACACCGTCGGCGGGCGCGGCCGAGATCAACAGCGCTTCGGAGCCCGCGATCGCGGCACGCACCCCGGGCGAGGCGGTCTTGCCGTCGAACAGCTGCATGTCCACGGCGCGACCGCCAAAACGGCGCGCCGCGAGCGCCGTCATCTCGTCCGCGCTGCGGGTCGTGCCACCGATGCGGTCGAAGCGCTGGCCAAATTCAGCGACATAATGCCGGGCGCAATAGCCCAGTCCGAGACACACCAGCGCGGACATCAAGCGGTGACCTCAGCGAGCGCAGCGCTCCACTCGTCGCGCACGCCCGGATCGGATTCCATCGCGCGGCGGGGTGTGAGCGTTGTGAGCCTCTCCGCGTCGAGCCGGCCGAGCGCCCAGACGGCAGCGCCGCGAACGAGCGGCGACACATCGGCCAGCAGCCGTTCGGCTGCAACGGCGAGGCTCAAGTCGCCCGAGTTGCCGATCGCGATCAGCACATTGCGCACGAAGCGGTCGCGCCCGATCCGCTTGACCGGTGATTTGGCAAACAGTGCGCGGAATGCCGTATCGTCGAGCAGCGCAAGCTCCGCGAGCGCCGGAGCCTTGAGCTGCTGGCGTGCGGAAAGCTTCGTCTCGCGCCCGAGCTGCGCGAACTTGTTCCAGGGGCAGACCGCCAGACAATCATCGCAGCCGTAGATGCGATTGCCCATGCGCGGGCGCAATTCTAAGGGGATCGGCCCTTTGTGCTCGATCGTGAGATAGGAGATGCAGCGCCGTGCATCGAGCCGATAGGGTTCCGGAAACGCCGCGGTTGGACAGATGTCGAGGCAGGCGCGGCATTGCCCGCAATGGTCCCCCTCCGGCGCATCGGGGGCAAGCACGAGCGTGGTGAAGATCGCACCGAGAAAGAGCCACGAGCCATAGTGGCGCGACACCAGATTGGTGTGCTTGCCCTGCCAGCCAAGTCCTGCGGCTTGTGCCAGCGGCTTCTCCATCACGGCGGCGGTGTCGACGAAGACCTTGGCGTCGCCGCCGGCTTGTGCGATCAGCCAGCGCGCGATCGCTTTGAGCCTTGGCTTGATGACCTCGTGGTAGTCGTCGCCCTGGGCGTAGACCGAGATCGCGCCGTGGCTGCGCTCCCGCAGGATTCTGAGCGGATCGTCGTCCGGCCCGTAGTTCATCCCCAGCATGATGACCGAGCGGGCGTCCGGCCACAGCGCGCGCGGGTCGCCGCGCCGCTGGGCGGTCGTTTCCATCCAGGCCATGTCGCCGTGGGCGCCCTCGGCGAGGAAGCGCAAGAGCCGCTCCTGCGCCTGCGGGATCGTATCTGGCCGTGCGATTCCTACGACATCGAAGCCATGCGCGCGGGCAGCCTCGATCAAGGCAGGCTTGAGGTTTGGGGTCAGGCTTGTGGCCGGCTCGTTCAGAAGTCGAGGTCCGCGTAGGTCGGCGACGGCGGGATGCCGGCCAGCGTCTCCGCCAGAATCGGCCGGAACGAGGGGCGCGACTTGACCCTCACGTACCAGCTCTTGGCGGCCTCGTCTTCGCTCCACGGCACATCGCCCAGATAGTCGGCCGCCGACAGATGCGCGGCCGCGGCCAGATCCGCATAGGTCAGCTGGTCGCCCGCAAGCCAGTCACGCGAGCGCGCCAGCCAGCCGATATAAGCCATATGGTAGCGGATGTTGTTGCGCGCCGCACGGAGCACGTCGGTCTCGGGCGGGCCGCCGCCGGCATTGAGCGGCATGTGGCGCTTGTAAAGCCGCTCAGCGGTGAGCGGGCCTGACACCTCGGCAAAGAATTTGTCGTTGAACCAGCTCATCAGCCGGCGCACCTCGACCCGTTGGCCGGCCTGCCGCGGCAGCAGCCGCCGCTCGAAGGTGTCGCCGCAAAGCTCGTCGAGATATTCCGCAATGATGCCGGCGCCGGGGACCGGCGGCAGGCCCTCGTCGACCAGGACCGGCGTGGTGCCCGCCGGATTGATGGCGAGGAAGTCGCGCCGGCGCTCCCAGGTTCGCTCCTCGATCAGCCGCGTCGCGACCCCGTATTCGTTGAGCGCCAGGCGCACGAATCGCGAGTGCGGGCAGAACGGATGATGGAACAGCGTCGACATGTCGAGGTGTCACCGAATCCGGCCGGTCCCCGGAGGGGACTCGATTCCGGTCTCCCGTTAGTTTCCGGCTTTTTCGTTGCCACCGGGTTGATGTTGGTAGAAAAGCCTCGCATCCCACCCTGCGGCTGGCTCGTCCAGGCGCCGAGATTTTCCCTTGTCCGCGCGGAGCCTCCTGATGTCATTCGATTTTTTCAAAGCGATCGTGCTCGGCATCGTCGAAGGGCTGACTGAATTCCTGCCAGTGTCGTCAACCGGCCACCTCCTGCTGGTCAACCAGTTTCTGGGCAACGACCCGGCCCGCAAGGAGTTCTGGGACACGTTCTCGGTTCTGATCCAGTTCGGCGCCATCCTGGCCCTGCTGTCGATCTACTTCGCAAGGCTTTGGCGGCTGGCGCTCGGCTTTTTCACCGACCCGGCCGCCCGCCGCTTTGTCATCGGGGTGCTGATCGCGTTCCTGCCCGCCGCCGTCATCGGGGCGCTGGCGCATGACTTCATCAAGGGCACCCTGTTCAACGTCTGGATCATCTGTTTCACGCTGATCGTCGGTGGCGCAATCCTGCTCTGGATCGACCAGCTTGATCTCCGGCCGCGCTACATGGATGCCGAGAAATACTCGCTGCCCATGTATCTGATGATCGGGTTCGCCCAATGCCTGGCGATGATTCCCGGCGTCTCGCGCGCGGGCGCCACCATCGTGGCCGCCATGCTGTTGGGCGGCGACCGCCGCTCGGCCGCCGAGTTCTCGTTCTGGCTCGCGATGCCGACCATGTTCGGCGCCTTTGTGTACGATCTTTACAAGAGCCGCGGTCAGATGAGCCTCGACAACGGCCTCCTCATCGCGGTCGGCTTCGCGGTCTCGTTCGTGGCGGCCTGGATCGTGGTGAAGACGTTCCTCGGCTATGTGCAGCGCCACGGCTTCGCGCTGTTCGCCTGGTGGCGTGTCGTGGTCGGAACAGTCGGCCTGATCGCGCTCGCGCTTGGCTATTAGAGCATGATCCCGAAAAGTGGACACCGGTTTTCGGAAAAGATCATGCTCCAATGTGTTCAGATCGATCGCACGCGGAACTGGCCGGTCTTGCGGAAACGCTGCAGATAGGCCGGCACGACCGCTTCCATCAGGGTCGGCGTGATGCCAAGCCCCTCGAGCGTTCGCCGCTCCTGCCTGGCCTGGTCCGAGACGACGTTGTCCTGTCGCAGCAGCTCGACCTGATCGGGCGTCAGCAAGGGGCTCGGCAGGAATTGCAGGAAGAAGGCCGGCAGCTTCGCCAGCTCGAACGGGATCGGCAGCAGCAGCCGCTGGCGCTCAATCGTATTGAGCAGGAACTGCATCAGCTCCTTGAAGGTCCGCACCGCCGGGCCGCCGAGCTCATAGGTCGCGCCCGCCGTGGCGCGGCCTTCAAGCGCTGCCACCACCGCGGCCGCGACATCGCCGGCGAACACCGGCTGCAGCCGGGTGCGGCCCCCGCCGATCAGCGGCAGCGCCGGTGCAAGGCGCGCGATGGCGCCGAACCGGTTGAAGAATGCATCGTCGGGCCCGAACACGATCGACGGGCGCAGGATGATCGCGTCCGGCACTGCGGCACGCACGAGCTTCTCGCCCACAGCCTTGCTGCGCGCATAGTGCGAGCGCGACTGCTCGCCGGCACCGATCGCCGAGACGTGCACCAGCTGCGCGCCGTGCGCCGCCGCCGACAGCGCGCAGGCCTCGGCACCGAATGCCTGTACGGTGTCGAACCGCTGGCGGCCGCGCTCGAACAGGATGCCGACGAGATTGACCACCGCATCGGCATCGCGCACCGCGGCATCGACCGAGCCCGGATGGCGCAGGTTGGCCTGCACCGCATGGATCTGGCCGACCCGGCCGGCCGGCTGCAGATGGACGGCAAGGTCGGGCCGGCGCACCGCGACCCGGATGCGGTAGCCGCGCTTGGCCAGCGCGCGCACCACGTGGCGGCCGAGGAAGCCCGAGCCGCCGAAGACGGTGATGAGCGTTTCGGTAGGAGTGGCGGTCATGCCGCGGTCTTTCGCGCTATGGGATGAATGCCTGCCGAATACAGGATCGATTCCGCCCTGTACAGGGCGGCAAGACGATCAATTAGGGCGAATTGACAAGGTGGAAGGCGCCCCCTTATCTGTCGCGCCAGTGCCCAGGTGGCGGAATTGGTAGACGCACTAGTTTCAGGTACTAGCGGTGAGAGCCGTGGAGGTTCGAGTCCTCTCCTGGGCACCAGTCGAAGATAAAGCATTGATTTTTATCGTCTTTCTGAAGCAATTTATACACCAGCATGGTATGAGCATTGGAAATTGCGTCTGGGGCAAAGGCTCTCCGTGGCGAGGCCGTCAAAGTTTGTGGTTCATGAGCGTGGCGGGATGGAGGAGCCGAAACATCGTGTAGGTGTCTCGCGGTCGCTCCAAAAAAATCGGACCTTTGCCAAATCGACTTTCATATGAAGACGCGCGAAGCCATTGGCTATCAGCTGCACGAGTTCTCGGTATGGAAATTCGTCCGTCCCTGGCCGAATGATCTGATCCGGGAAGACGCGCGAGAGTGGCACGCATTGGGCGACTTTGATGATCTTGCGCCAAGCTTCAACGAGGCAAGACGTCAAAGACAGCCAATACTGCAGTCTCGTGCGATGGTTGTGACTTCGCTCTTATGGCGGCGAGCTGCGCTTCTGTGCCGTAGGCTTTAAAAAATACGAAGTACCTCGGCGATTTGTATAGGGGATTACTGTCTCGGTCAGCTTCAAACAGCATGAAATAATCCGACGGTTCTACGCGGCCCGTCGTTATGAGCTTATCCACTGCATCGGCCTTGAGCCAACCAGCAAAGGCGTCTGTATAGGACGACACGCTGGATGGCGTCCAATTGGAAGCGATCGGCTGTCCTGCCATGCGACGTAGTATGTCGGCTTGTGTGTTGACGTCCGTCTGTGCTGACGCCGTGCCGTATGCAACGACAATCACCTTCAAGGCCACGGCAGCCGCGACGGCTGCTGTTGGCAAGACCTCTAACAGGCTGGCGAGCCAGACAGAGACGCAAATCACTCCGAGCAGGAACTCCGGATACCATTGCAAAAAATATCTCGGAAATAGTGCGTACATCGCGAGACATGCCAGCAGCAAGGCCAAAGCAAGGCGGCTCAATTCATCCCGCCTAAAGGCAACCACAAAAACACCCCCCACCAACACAATCCCGCACATTAGTGCTGCGGTGGAATGATGGCCGATGTTCAGGACGTGCGTGAGGAAGACGCCTCCCGTATCGGATGCAAATGCTGAAATGCGTTCACTCCAAGATACGGCAGGCGCAAAGCCAGGATTGAGGATATGGTTGGTCTCGTAGAAGTCACTAGTTACTTGTTGCCAATCTCCCGGGAACAACCGCTCCAAATGCAGGCGGTTCAAGATTTGATATAAGAAATCGTGGGACCAAACGTTCCAGCCCGCACCTAGGAACACTTGTACTTGCCGAAGCGCGAAAAGCGCTCCGAATGTTGCGGCTAGGATCGCAATGTTCGGAAGCAGTCGACGCCAATTGGTGAGCGCCGCCATCAACGACAGCAACAGGAACATGAAAAAAAAGAATATATAGTCGGCGCCCAGGAGCAGCGCGGAGGCAACGCCAAACGCGGTGAAACGTCCGGGTGTGATCTTGTCGTTTAACATCCGCTGAAATGGCAGGGCAGTCCCGAACACTGACATGTAGGTGAAAGCGCGGTGAACATTCAGAGCCCAATCGTCGATGTAGCGGAAATCGAGCGCCAGGAACGTCAGGACGAGCAGAGCGGGCAATCGCCGTTTCGTCGTTTCCTTGACAAACAGGTAGGCAAGCATCAATCCAACAAGAGAAGCCACCCAACTTACAGCATTCTGAGCTTCGATACTGACGATTCCGAGTTGCGCCAGAACGTAGCTGAAATAGAGCCCTAGATTGCCATGATGAATGTAAAGATACGGGTGCGCTGAGGCGGCTGGGTTCGTCGCATAGTCTTGGAGGCCTGCCCATTGCCACCCAAACGCGAGCAGGTTCATAGCGCCGTGGTACGCCTCGAATGCCTCGCCGGCTCCCGCTGCTCCGAACTTGAAGAAATGTCGCGGAGTCCAGATTGCGGCACTCGCCACCGTGAAGACAACGAGGATCAGTAGAGGCGCGTGGCATTCAGCGCGTAACTTCCACGATTGAGTTGTTTGTGTCGACGGCAGGAGATGTATGTGCAATTTGCCCTCGAACAGGAGCCCTCACTAAAGCGGCTCTTTGCGATGATGCGGCCGAAACAATGCTGTGGCCATGTCCTTAAGGCCGCTATTCACAAATTCTTGCACGTGCGACGCACGTGTCCAGAGCTAGCTGCGCGGCGGCAGCGTGTACCATGCTCTTGTGGCCAACCCAGCCGGAAAAATCGACATTGAAATGCTTGGACTTTCGTCGCCTGTCAGGGGGCGGCGCCCGCGCGAACAGGCGACCGAATCGCGGGGTCTGATCGCGGCCAAAAAGCCGGCGATCGACCGCCATCTCGAATGGTCGCCGTTGCCATTCTTTCCACAGGCAAAGCCGCACAACCTGCATACCTTTGACTTCGCTGACGGTATCTCCGTATGCTCGGCTGATGGGGAGCTGCGGTCACGCAGGGAACCTCAACGAGTTTGTTGTACCCAAGTCTGTTCAGGGTGAGGACGTGCCAGCATCCCGTCTCGTTGTGCTCGCCGCTTGTGTGCTGGCGGCTACTGTTGGGGCGTGCGCCGTCATCGATCGTTCCGACCCACGTCACGACACCATCAATCGCGCCGCGGCGAATGCTCGCAACGAGTCGATTCTGCTGAACATCATTCGGGCGAGCCATAGCCTTCCGCTCAATTTTGTTGCTTTTTCGCGGGTGTCTGGATCCCAGAGCGCGCAAGCCAATGTCGGGCTCCCCGCCTTCGGACTCGGGCCGGTGCCGCTTGTCACAAGCGTGCAAAAGCAGACCGTGTTTGGGTCTTCGGTCTTCAATGCCAACACCAGTGTGAACAACTCGTTCGACATCAGCATTCTTGAGTCCAAGGAATTCTACAGCGGTTTGTTGACCCCGGTCGATCTTGCGACCGTCAATTACTTCGGCCGTCAGGGTTACTCGCGCCAATTGCTGTTCTGGCTGTTCGTCGAATCGATCCGCGAGACGTACAACGGCAAGACTTACGAATACCGAAACGACCCCATTACGGCCCTTTCATGCGACCCGGACTTTCCCCGCAGGACACGGTGCTTCAGAGACGTGATCAATGACGCGTTGGCCAACGGAGTGACCACGCAGATTGAAACGGTATCAAGGATAACCAACCAAGGCAGGACAATCTCTACTGTGTACGGTCGATTGTGCCAGGATGAAGTTCTGGCACGCAGGGCGAAAGAGTATGCGGGGCTATCCCGCTATGTTTCCATCAGCCCGCGCTGCAGCGAGCCTTGGCAACGTAAGTTGCCGAGAATCATGCAAGCCTCCGGGGCAAGGCAAGGAGGCAGCAACGAAACCGAAGTCGAGGGCAGCCCCGACACGCTCACATTCCAACTCCTCAGTCCTTATCCAATCAAATACGAGATCGTCAGCCGCTCGACCTTTGGAATCTACCAGTACCTCGGCGGGGTCCTGCGCAACAGAGAGGATATGATCATGTTGCGCGGTCGCAGGGATCGGAACGAGCCCGATCTTATTCCTCTGATCGAAATCCGCAGCGATTCATCGAGTGGCTGCTTTGTGGACCTGGATTTCGACGGACACTACTATTGCGTCCCCAAGGAAGGGGCCGAAAACACCAAGGCCATTTTCAGCCTGTTGGCACAGCTCATCGCGCTGCGGACACCCGGTGACTTGGCGATCACGCCGGCCGTGCGGGTGACGCAGTAATCGGATTTCCTGCGCAGGAAGCGGGCGGCGGCCGGCTATTCCCTTTGTGCCTCAATGGTGCGATATGGGCCCGCACCGTGCTGGAAGTGCTTGAATGAACTCAACCGTCACTGGTCCTCTCCTGGGCACCACATCAGCACCGGATTGGGAGCTGCAATGACTATCCGCCTGCATCGGGGCGACCTGCCCGATCTTGCCCGCTATCAGACCGGCTCAGTCGCGATCGACACCGAGACCATGGGGCTTGACCCGCGCCGCGATCGCTTATGCGTGGTGCAGCTTTCTCCCGGCGACGGTTCCGCCGATGTGGTGCAGATGCCGGCCGGGCGGCCGAGCGCCCCCAACCTGGCGAAGCTTCTTGCCGATCCGAACACGCTGAAGATCTTTCACTTCGGGCGGTTCGATCTCGGCGTGCTCTATCAGACGCTGGGCGTGATGGCGGCGCCGGTTTATTGCACCAAGATCGCGTCGCGGCTGGCGCGCACCTACACCGACAAGCATGGCCTGAAGGATCTGGTGAAGGAGTTGCTCGGCGTCGATCTCTCGAAGCAGCAGCAGCTCTCCGACTGGGGCTCCGCCGAGCTGTCCGATGCGCAGGTCGCCTATGCGGCTTCGGATGTCCTGCACTTGCATGCCCTTAAGGCCAAGCTCGACGGCATGCTGGCGCGCGAGGGCCGTACCGCCCTGGCGGAGGCCTGCTTCCGGTTTCTGCCCGATCGGGTGCGACTTGATCTCGCGGGCTGGGCCGCCGAGGATATTTTCTCGCATTCTTGAACGTTTTCGCAGCCTTGCATGGTGAACGAGGCCGGATGGCGGTCGCAGGGAGCCGCAAGGGAATTCAAGGGGATATGCCGCGGCGGAGCCACATTTGTTGGCGATGGTGCTATTGGATTTGCTAGGAATTATGAGGCAGTCTGAGCCGCCCGATCTGCTACCTGGACGGGCTGGGGGTAACCGCTTGACCGTCGCATCGCGCGCCGACGTTTCGCAAGTCGACGATCGTGCCACGCGCGGCTATGCGTCGCGTGAGCGCGCCAATGACGTGCGCGTGTTCCGCGCTGCAATTCGCCACAGCCGATGGGTGCGCTTGTTGCGGATTGGGATCCCGACCTTGGTCGTCGTAGGCGCGCTGATTGTCGTTCTGTCGGTCTATGTGCTGGATCCGCTGCGACAGTTCGCGAAGCTGCCGAGCATCGGCGGTCTGGTGGTGTCAGGCACTTCGATCACCATGCAGCAGCCGCGGATGGCAGGGTACACGCAGGACCGCAGGCCCTATGTGGTGACCGCTCGCGCCGCCACCCAGGACGTCACCAAACCCGATACCTTCCAGCTGGTGGATCTGAACGCCACCATCGAGTTCAAAGACAACGGGAAGTACGTGTTGACCGCGCGGACCGGACTGTTCGAAAGCAAGCTGGATCGTTTGACGCTGCAAGATGACATTCTGGTCAATTCGGCCAACTACCAGGCCAAGCTCAGCGAGGCGGTGGTCAATGTCCGCACCAATCACATGGTCTCGGAGCATCCGGTCGAGGTGATTATGCGGCAGGGCACCATCAATGCGAACAGGCTCGAGGTGACCAATTCGGGTGAGGTGATTCGCTTCGATGGCGGTGTTACCATGGTGCTCGTGCCTGAGAGCGATCGACCCGGCGGGAAATCGGCAAGTCGATGACACATGATCGGGCCCCAAACGTGAAACTGTTCGCCATTGTGATGGCGGCAATCCTGCTTGCTGGCGTCGGCGCGCTGGCGCAGCAGGGGCCATCCAATCCGCTGCAGGGCTTTTCAAGCAACCGCGACAAGCCGGTCAATATCAAGGCTGCCTCGCTCGAGGTGCGCGACAAGGAGAAGTTTGCGACCTTCACCGGCGACGTCCATGTCGTGCAGGGCGACACCGACATGCGCTGCAAGACGCTCGTGGTCTACTACGAGGACAGCTCCAAAGACAGCAAGGAGAGCGTAAAAACCGCGCAGCCGGGGCCGGCCGGCAGCAGCCAGATCCGCCGCATGGAGGCGCGGGGCAATGTGGTGGTGAGCCAGAAGGATCAGATCGCGACCGGCGATCGTGGCGACTTCGACATGCGCACTAACACGGTGGTGCTGAGCGGCAAGGTGGTTTTGACCAGGGGCCAGGACGTCATGCGCGGCGAGCGCCTCGTCGTCAACCTGACGGACGGCGTATCAAAGATGGAGGGCGGCCGCATCGAAGGCATCATCAACCCGAAGAGCAACTCCGACCAGAAGTCAGAGCAGAAGTCCGGGTCGGGACAGCCGACCCAGCCGGCGCGCAAGAAATGACCCGCGCCGCCGCTCGGATCGGCTGGTGCCTTGAGACGGCCGTTTTGGCGATGGTTCATTAACTCACTAGGCCGCATGGTTTTGAGGCGGGTGTGCGCAAGTTCCTGTCGATCTTTGGAGGCTCAGCGCGGCGAAAGGCCAGTCCAGCCCCCGGGCTCGGGAACATTGACCTGCGCACGCTTGCTGGGTCCATGGCCCGCGATGAGGCAGGCAAACTGAACGGCCAAATTCCCAAGAAACCCCTACGTCCCGCGCCTTCTCCTGACGGCGCAGGGCAGCGCGTTCACCAGGCAGGCGCTCCGCCGCGCCGGCGTGAAGAGCCGATGCCGGAGCCGCCGCCCATGTCGCCGCCCATGCCGGCGCGCAGGACTGTTCCAGCCGAGGCCAGGGAGGCGCGTGCCCCCGATATGCGTTCGCCCGATGCGCGTGCTCCTGGTGGAGCGCCCGGCCCGACGCGGGCCCCCGCCGGCCGAGCGCCCGCGTCCCACAGCCGAGACGATGGTTTCGCGCGTCAGGCGCCCCGCGACGGGTATTTGGCTACCCATGGGCTCGAGAAGAGCTTTGGCAACCGCAAGGTGGTCCGCGGGCCCAGTATCTATGTGCGGCGAGGCGAGGCGGTGGGGCTGCTCGGGCCGAACGGCGCCGGCA